>ERZ825137.3575-NODE-3575-length-16475-cov-24.147016_pt1 | contig 16475 bp, 14 predicted proteins | sample MGYA00519873_ERZ825137 | MGnify/ENA primary metagenome ERZ825137 (study PRJEB31778, sample SAMEA3449190) | human gut metagenome | biome: human gut; feature: human-associated habitat; material: faeces | place: United Kingdom | collected 2010/2012 ...
GAGCCCGCCACGGGAGAGGCGCCCGCGCCGCGCGATTTCGGAACCCAGGGCGCCGACGGCGCGCCGGCCGGCGAAGATGCGGCGAACGGCCAAAACCCCGTGGTCATCGCGCACCTGTTCCCCGACCTGCTGAACCTGTACGGCGACGGCGGCAACGTGCGCGTGCTGCAGCAGCGCCTGACATGGCGCGGCATCCCCGTGGAGATTCGCCGCGTGAACCACGGCGACGCCATCGACCTTTCCAGCGTCGATCTGATCATGATGGGCGGAAGCCCCGACCGCGAGCAGAAGCTGGCAAGCGCCGACATCGTGGCCATGCGCGACCAGCTTGACGCATACGTGCAGGACATGGGCCCGCTGCTGGCCATTTGCGGCAGCTACCAGATGCTGGGCCGCGAGTGGCTGGTGGACGGCGAGAAGGTTCCCGGCCTGGGCCTGGTGGGCATGACCACGGGGCGCCCCGGCACCTCGGGCGATCGACTGGTGAACAACATCGCGCTGCGCAGCCTCTTGGCCGACGAGCCCGTGGTGGGCTACGAAAACCACGCAGGCCGCACGTACCTCGACGAGGGCGTGGAGCCGTTCGGCACCGTGGTTTCCAATACGGGCCTGGGCAACAACGAGGAGACCAAGCAGGACGGCGTGCGCTACAAGAACGTGCTGGGAACGTACCTGCACGGCCCGCTGCTGGCGAAGAACCCGCAGATCGCGGACTGGCTGCTTGCTCGCGCACTTGAGCGAAACGCCAAGCGAACCGGCCAGCCCGTTGTGGAGCTGGCCCCGCTCGACGATGCGCCGGAGAAGGCCGCCAACGCCTTCATGTGCGACAAGCTGGGAGCAAAGTAGCGACGAACGCAAAAGCGCGGTGCCGGCCCTGTGCGAGGAAAGCGCATGGGACCGGCGCCGCGCTTTTTATTTGCGAATGATTTCGAGAAAAAAGAAAGCGGGCCGGACATTTCTGCCCGACCCGCGTACATTCGTGGAGCCAACGACCGGATTCGAACCGGTGACCTGCGCTTTACGAGAGCGCTGCTCTACCAGCTGAGCCACGTTGGCACACGGCTTCTTGCGAAGCGCGAATATGAACTATACCGAAGAGCCTGTCGTTTCGCAAGGGGCAAATGCAACTTTTCGGGCGAACGAGCGGGCATTCGCCGTTTCTCCACAGGCTTGCACCCCTAGCGTTGCGGCCCTCGAGAGCCGCATGGGCATGCGCTCAACCGCTGCGGCGTCCTTGCCTAAGAGTCGCCCGATGCGCAGCGTCGCCGCCTACTCCTCGTCCTCGGGGGCCTTCACCACCAGCACGGGAACCTGGGCCTCTCGCAGCACGTAGCTGCTCACGCTACCCAGCATGCCGCGCAGAGCGCCCAAACCGCGGCTGCCCATGATGATGAGCCCGCAGCCGTTCTCCTGCGCGTACTTCACGATCTGGTCGCCCGGATGCACCTCGGGCAGCAGGCAGACGCGCTTCTCGTTCATGAGCGGGCGCAAAACCCCGTCAACCTGCGCATGCAGGCGCTCGGAAGCTTCCTCCGTTGCCTCCTCCATGGCTTCTTGCATACCCATGGGGACGACGCTTTCGGTCAAATCCACGCCGCGAGCCTCGAGCTTGGCCACGGCGGTTCGCTCCAGGTCGACGATTTGGACGACATGCAGTGCAAGCCCGGCGTCCTCCTTCGCGAAGCGCACAGCCTCATCAAGCGCTGCACAAGCGGAATCGGACCCATCGAACGGGACCATAACGGCATCGTAGAGCATTGCAACCCCCTTCTCTCACCGATCGAACCTGGCAAGGCAAGGCGACGTAGCGCGTTGCGACGAGCATCGAACGCCGCGCCACGGCCGCGCATCCCCGGCAACCGCGCGCGTATCCCCGCGTGCGGCACGTGTTCCGCAAGCCGCTGAGGCAACTCAGCGCACAAGCGCCGCGGGCCCTTCCCCATCAGGCTTTATCCCCAGTATAGCAAGAAGCCCCGCGGCAATCGCCGCAGGGCTTCCGCAAACGCCGCTCGCGCAAACAGCGTTGCCATGTTGTAACGTTTCGCGAACGCGATGCGAGGAGGCGAACCACCCCGTTCGCGCAAAGCGAGGGCTTTCGCCGGCTACACCTCCAGGTGCTTGAACGCCTCGGGCACTTCCTTGTAGCCCTTGGACTTCACCGCTCCGATGACCAGGCCGATGACCAGCCACACGATGCCGACGATGTAGGTCATCGTCTCGAAGCCGGTGAACACGTACACCAGGATGGCGATGCCGATCCAGGGGCAGATCAGGTACTTCACGATGTCGCCGAAGGTGTTGCGCTTCTTCTCGCGGATGAAGAAGAACAGGAACACGGCGAAGTTCAGCAGGATGAACGAGGCCAGGGCGCCGAAGTTCACCAGGCCGGCCAGCTGGGTCATCTTGTCGCCCATGGGGATGGACAGGCACAGGGTGACCACGCCCAGGAACACGGCGGAGAACCAGGGGGTCTGGTACTTCGGGTGAACCTTGCCGAAGACCTTCGGAATAACGCCGTCGCGGCCCATGGAGAACAGCAGGCGCGAGGAGGCCATCTGGGCGTTCATGATGTTGGCGATGCCGATGGCGATGATGTTGATGATCAGCATGATCTTGTAGAAGACCGGGCCGCCCACCAGCATGACGGAATCGAAGAAGCCCATGTCGGGGTCGGTATTGGCCCAGTCAGGCTGCACGATGGCAGCGATGTAGGTCTGGGCGACGAACACGACAATGATGGCGCACAGGGCGATCAGGATACCGCGGCCGATGTTCTTCTCGGGCTCGTGCGTCTCTTCGGCCAGCGTCGAGATGCGTCGCGTGGTGGCGAGTTCGCGCTTCATGGGGTTGATGTCCTCGCGGTAGACCGTGACGACGCCCTGGCTGTCGCAGAGCACCACGTTCTCCTTGCGGATGCCGAGTCCGATGAACAGCCGTGCGCAGGCGATGGCGGCGGCTCCCGCGCCGTTGACCACCACGCGCATCCGGTCGAGCTGCTTGCCCGCGATCTTCGCGCCGTTGAGCAGCGCCGCCGAAGAGATGATCGCCGTGCCGTGCTGATCGTCGTGCATCAGCGGAATGTCGAGTTCGTCGCGCAGCCGCCGTTCGATTTCGAAGCACTCCGGGGCCTTGATGTCCTCGAGGTTGATGCCTCCGAAGGTGGGAGCGATGGCTTTCACCGTGCGGATGAACTCCTCGGGATCGGTCGTGTCGACCTCGATGTCGAAGGCGTCGATGCCTGCATAGGTCTTGAAGAGCATGCTTTTGCCCTCCATGACGGGCTTGGCCGCCAGGGGACCGATGTTGCCCAGTCCGAGGACGGCCGTGCCGTTCGAGATCACGGCCACGAGGTTGCCCTTGCCCGTGTATTTGTAAACGTCGTCCGGCTCTTCGGCGATGGCCAGCGACGGAGCCGCCACGCCGGGCGAGTAGGCCAGCGACAGATCGTACTGCGTATGATAGGGTTTGGTCGGGACGATCCCGATCTTACCGGGGCGGCCTTCGCTGTGGTAGCGCAGCGCCGCGTCGTCGAGTTGCGTTTTTGTGTTCATCTCTCTCATTTTCCGTTAGTAACCTGTTAACCTCTAACGGCAAATATAACACAAAAACTGCTCCGATCTTAACAAATTTTAGAATTTTCGGAAATTTTTTTAGAAATAAAACCGCCGGCCGCTGTTGATGCCCGACCGGGTGCGGGTGGGGCTTTGGATGCCCGGGAGTCGGCAGGAGCCGGCGTAGAAGGTGTAACTGACGCCGACGCGGTAGGAGATGCGGTATTCGCAGCCGATGTCGCAATGCACGCCGAAATTGCTGATGGAGCGTTTGTCATAGTGACGGCCGAGGTGTTCCGGGCGTGTCGGCAACTCCCCGCGGTCAGAAGAGCGAAGCCTCTCCGTCGCGCGGGTGGGTGAATCCGAGGTGCTGGTAGGCCAGCGGCGTCGCCTCGCGGCCGCGGGGCGTGCGTTTGAGGAAGCCCTCCTTGATCAGGAACGGCTCGTAGACCTCCTCGATCGTCCCGGCCTCTTCGCCCACGGCCGTGGCCACGGTGTTCAGACCCACGGGACCGCCGTTGAATTTCTCGATGATCGTTCCGAGAATCTTGTTGTCCATCTGGTCCAGTCCGCGCGAGTCGATGTTCAGCGCCGCGAGGGCGATGCGAGTGATTTCGAGGTCGATGTGCCCTTCGCCCTTGACCATTGCGAAGTCGCGCACGCGGCGCAGCAGGGCGTTGGCGATACGCGGCGTGCCGCGCGAACGCAGGGCCACTTCGTGGGCCGCGTCGTCGTCGATCGAGACGTCGAGGATGCGTGCCGAGCGCCGCACGATGCCCGCGAGCACCGGGGCGTCGTAGTATTCGAGGTGGCACTGGATGCCGAAACGCGCCCTGAGGGGCGAAGTCAGCAGGCCGCTGCGCGTCGTGGCGCCGATGAGCGTGAAGGGCGCCAGTTCGATCTGGATCGAGCGGGCCGAGGGGCCTTTGTCCAGCACGATGTCGATTTTATAGTCCTCCATCGCCGAGTAGAGATACTCCTCGACGATCGGGCTGAGGCGGTGGATCTCGTCGATGAAAAGCACGTCGCCCGGATTGAGGTTGGTCAGCAGGCCCGCCAGGTCGCCCGGCTTGTCGAGCACCGGACCCGACGTGACGCGCAGCTGCGCCCCCATTTCGTTGGCGATGATGTTCGCGAGGGTCGTCTTGCCCAGTCCCGGGGGGCCGTGCAGCAGGACGTGGTCGAGCGAGTCGCCGCGCATGAGCGCCGCCTTGATGAAGATATGGAGGTTTTCGACGATCTTGTCCTGCCCGGAGAAGGTTTCCAGCTCCTGCGGGCGGATTTTGTTCTCGAATTCGAGATCGCTCTCCGTGTTGCGTACGATTGACATGATGCAAAGATAGCGATTTTCGGCAAATCTGCGCCCTCGGGGCGAAAAAACAATGCGCCGGGAGGCGGGCCGGAGGCCGGTTCGGGGCGCACGGCCGGTGTTGGAGCGCGATCCGGGGCATGGCCCGGGAAGGGCCGGCTCGCTTCGCCCGGGGGAGGCCTGCCCGCAACGCAGTTGCGGGCGGACCCCCGGGAGCTGCCGCCTGAAAACGGAGTCGAGGTTCCGGAGAACGAATCTTCCGACCACACGCGCCTCTGCGGGGCGCTGCGGCAGGACGCAAAAAATCCGGTCCGCAGAGTGGCGGACCGGAGCAGCTGCCGTGAGGGAGTGGCTACTTCTTCTGCGACAGGTCGAGTTTGATCTCCTGGGGACCGTTTTTGTTGGTCTCGATATGCAGGACGACGCCCTTCTTGCCTTCGAGCCGTTCGGCGAGCGGCGTGAGGTCGAACGAAACGTAATAGCCGTCGGTATAGCCCTGCGTGTCGCCGCCGGGGTTGTGGCGCAACTCCAGTTGCAGGTAATCCGTTTCGGCCGCTTCGGACTGTTCGGCGCCTCCGTCACCCTTTTCGCCTTCGTCTTTCACCTCGTTGACGATCACCGTGAACGTGTGTTTCGAATTGTCCGATACGGGGTAGAGCGCATAGAAGGTCAGCCACTCTTTCGTGAGGTTGAACGTATTGCTCTGGAAGCCCGTTTTGGCGCTGCCCAGCTCTTCGAGCCGAGCCGCGTCGGTCACGATCTCCGAAGTGCCGGTGTAGATGTTTTCCACGAAATAGAGGTCGATGTTGTAATCGTAATCGGCAATGCCGTTCTGCAATGTGAACCAGATGATGACCCGCTGCGTTTTGTCGGGATCGGGCTTGTAGCCCGGGACGCGGGACTTGTTGCCGGGGTAGAGCGTCTCCCCGTTGTCGCGCTGGAAATAGTAGTCTCCGCCGTCGAGCGTGCGGACGGTGGTGATGAGCGTACGGAGCGGTTCGCCGCCGTCGTCGTCGTTGCAGGAGGTAAAAGCGGTGACAGCTATAGCTGCGATGAGGAATAAACCGAATTTTTTCATAATATCCATATTTTATGTTACCTTTCGCTCTTAAAACGTCCGGCAGGGCCGAATACTGCATGCGAAATAAATTTTTTTCACTCATGCAGTCTTTTGCCTTCCGCGGCATTTATAGAGTGTATTGAGTAATGCAAATGGAGGAACAGATACTGGCCGAAGGGTGCAGGAAAGGGGACGATATGGCCCGCAAGGAGCTGTACGACCGCTATGCAGGCCGTCTGTTGTCGATTTGCATGCGTTACGCCGGAGACCGCGCGACGGCCGAAGACCTGCTCCACGACGCTTTTCTGAAGATCTACGGGGCGTTCGACCGTTTCACCTACCGGGGAACCGGCTCGCTGCGCGCCTGGATCGAGCGGATCACGGTCAACGTGGCGCTGGAGTGGATACGCAGCCGCAGCAAGCTGGGAAGCGTGACGCTCGACGAGGGAAAGGCCGCGGCGGAGGTGGCGGAACCGGACGTGGCGGAGATGGCCCGCGTTCCGCGCGAGGTGCTGATGCGGTTCATCGGCGAGCTGCCCGAGGGTTACCGGGCGGTGTTCAACCTCTACTGCATCGAGGAGTATTCCCACCGCGACATCGCCCGGATGCTGGGAATCAACGAGAAAAGCTCCTCTTCGCAGTTGTTTCGCGCCCGGGCCATGCTGGCCCGCAGGATCAGGGCTTATTTGGAGACGCATTGAAATCGAGAGGATGCAGCTCCGGAATATCAGAAAAAGGTGGATCATCCGGCGCTGCCGGACTCACATAGAACTATGAAACAAGACAAGGATTGGATCAAAGCCATGCGGAACGCGCTTCGCGACGCCGAACTCCCGCCTCCGGCGGGGGGATGGGAGCGTTTGCAGCGCGAGTTGGGCGGTGCGGCTCCGGGGCCGGAGGTTTCCGGGACAAAACCCCGCGGGTCCGTATGGCGGATCTACCGGCCGCGGATTGCCGCCGCAGCCGCTGCCGTGCTGATCTTGGCCGTTGCGGGTGAATTTCTGCTCCGGCCGGACAAGGCGTTGGAAAATGATGGGACTGTTATCGCATCGGTGGCGGAAGACGGAGCAACCGCGGTTGCCATACCGCAGCCCGCGGAGCCGGAAACCGTACGGGACGCCCTTGCAAAGGCGGTGGGGCTGCCCCGGGAGCAGGTCGCCGGGGAGGCATCCTCCGCGGGGCGGCGGTCGCTCCTCGCTGCGGCCGCAGGGCAGCCTGCGCAGACGGCGGCTCTGAAAAATCTCCGGACGGACGGTGAGCCTGCGGTCCGGCCCGGAGAGGTCGCGGCGGAAGTTTCCGGAGAGGCGGCGAAGGCGTCGTCCGGTGAAACCGCAAAGGCGGCCTCCGGAGATACTGCAAAGGCGGAGGCTTCCGGCGAAAGGGCTTCGAAGCAGGCTTCCGGGCGGCCCGCAACGCGGTCGGCGGCCGGCGCGGCCGGTCGTGCGGGGTTCTCCGACGAGCCGTTCGTAGCCTACACCAAACCGCATAAAAAGGCGTCGTTCTCCCTGTTTGCCGGCGGCGGCGTGGCGGGCGGAAACAGCGAAGGTCTGGCTCCCCGGATGCTCAACACCTCGATAAAGAACGATGCTTCGTCGGTGATCGGCAACGGCAACAGCCTGGCGCCCCTGCGCAGCAGCGGATACGGCGAGAGTTCGTTCCGCCACCACCAGCCGTTGAGCTTCGGCATCGCCGTGCGCAAGGAGTTCGCCCACGGACTGTCGCTGGAAAGCGGCGTGAACTACACCCTGCTGCGTTCGGACGTGAGGATGCAGTACACCTCGGACGACGTGGCGCAAAAACTCCATTTCATAGGGGTTCCCCTCCGCTTCAACTGGCAGTTCCTCGAGCGCGGCCGCTTCTCGTTATATATGGGTGCGGGCGGCATGGTCGAGAAATGCGTTTCGGCCCGGCTCGGCTCCGAGACCGTCGACGAACCGGGCGTGCAGTGGTCGGCGCTTGCAGCCGTGGGGGCGCAATACCGTGTAGGCGGTATGGTGGGGCTTTATTTCGAGCCAGAAGGATCGTATTACTTCACCGAAACCGGATTGCGTACGTCGCGTACGGATTCACCTCTGACGCTGACCTTGAGACTGGGCGTGCGCCTCTCTTTTTGAAGTCTGATTTTATAAATCGCACATTTATTGTATAAGAGGAGTTCGCACCGGGAGTGCGGATTCCTTTTATCGTATTACGGGTAGGCGTGTCTAAAAGTGGCATTCGGACGATCAAATATGCTATTTTTTGTTGTATGATCGAAATTTGTTACTATTTTTGTTGAATAAATTAAGTGACGCCCGACTTTGCATTCGCCCAGATACGATAAAAAAAAGCACAAGTGCGCTTGTTGCGCACCTGTGCCTGGTAGTCCCGACGGGAATCGAACCCATATCGTAAGAACCGGAATCTTATATTCTATCCATTGAACTACGGGACCGGGTGTGCAAAGATGCAAAAATTTTTTTAATATTCGAAAAAAAATGCGAGAAAAGCAGAATAATTGGCAAAGAATCGAGGCCGTAATCAAGTGGGCGAATATGTCGACCAACTATTTTGCGCGATATATCGGCCTGGCGCGCGGCGAAAACCTCTATCAGATAAAGCGGGGCAACAACGGCATTTCGCTGGACGTCGCCGACCGTATCGTCAGCAAATTCCCCCAGGTCGACAAACTCTGGCTGCTGACGGGGGAGGGGCAGATGTTCTCCGAGGAGCGGATACGCGGCGCGCAGATACCTTATTATAATGTGGATGTCGAACAGGGCATCGCACATCTGGAGCATCTCGAGGCCGAGAGCAACCTCGTCGTGCCTCCGGTGGGGGCGTGCGACCTGGCGATGTGCTATACGGGGCGTGCGATGGGAAACATCGTGCCGCCCGGAACGGTCGTGCTGCTGAAAGCCGTGGACCGCGATGCAATTATTCCCGGGGGTGAATATGTGATAGTCTGCCGAAAAATTGTAACTTTGCGGATAGTTCGGGCCGCCGATGAGGAGGGCAAAGTCCGCCTGGTGGCCGGGGATCGGGAGAATTACGATGACATCGTTTTGAACGTCAACGATATAGTCTCGGTCTACAAAGTGAAGGGAAAATTGATCATAAACAGTTGAAGAGTATGTTTTCAGGCATCGTGGAACGTACGGCGGAAGTGGTTTCGATCCGCACGGACCGTCAGAACAAGGATTTCACGCTCCGGGCGGATTTCTGCAAGGAGTTGAAAATCGACCAGAGCATAGCACATAACGGCGTATGTTTGACAGTTGTGGACATCACGGAGGACACCTACACCGTGACGGCCATGAAGGAGACGCTCGACAGGAGCAACCTCGGGTTGCTGCGCGAAGGCGATCTGGTCAACCTCGAACGGTCGATGAAACCCGATGCCCTGCTCGACGGGCACATCGTGCAGGGGCACGTCGACCAGACGGCGGTCTGCACGGCGAAGGAGGATGCCGACGGAAGCTGGTACTTCACCTTCGAGTACGAGCCGCAGGGCGCCGGACTCTGCACGGTCGAGAAAGGTTCGGTGACGGTCAACGGCGTGAGCCTCACGGTCTGCGACTCGAAAGAGAGCAGTTTCCGGGTGGCGATCATTCCCTACACCTTCGAGCACACGAATTTTTGCCGCATCGAAGTCGGTTCGGTCGTGAACCTCGAATTCGACATCGTCGGCAAATACATCGCCCGGCTGATGCAAAACTACATGAAGTAAGCCTATGGTACACATCAAGACAAAGGAGGGCGCGTCGCTGTGGATCGCCCTGCTCGCCACGGCGATCGTCGCCGTGGGTATGGTTATACAGCATATCGAATGGTGGATCACGCTCTGCACGTCGGTCGGGGTGTTCGTCGTGGTGGCGCTCGCGGCGCTGTTCATCATCCGCAAGTACGTGGCTTACAAGCTCAAGCCGATCTATTCGATCGTGCTTTCGCGCGACGTGCACACCAACGAGATCTTCTCGGAACTGAAGGACAAGCGCGTCGAGAACATCGGCGAGGAGCTGACGGCCTGGGCCGACACCAACGACCGGGAGATCGCCCGGCTGAAAGAGGCCGAGTGCTTCCGCAAGCAATATCTGGGCAACGTGGCCCACGAACTGAAAACCCCGATATTCAATATCCAGGGATATATTTCGACGCTGCTGGACGGAGGGCTGGAGGACGAACTGATCAACCGCAAATACCTCGAACGCGCCGAGAAGAGCATCGACCGTCTGATCAACATCGTCAACGACCTCGACACCATTTCGAAACTCGAAAGCAGCATGAACAAGCTCAATCTGGAGCGATTCGACGTGGTGGCGCTGGCCAAGGAGATCGCCGAGCAGGCCGAGATGGAGGCCGACAGGAAGGAGATCCGGATTTCGGTCAAGGGGACCGACAACCTGCCTTCGCCCTTCTGGGTGCTGGCCGACAAACACTACATCGGGCAGGTGTTCGTCAACCTGATCATCAACTCGATCCGCTACGGCAAGGAGGGCGGGCAGACCCGCATCCGTTTCCGCGACATGCTGGATAAAATTCTGATCGAGGTGGAGGATAACGGTTCGGGTATTGCCAAGGAGGACCTGCCGCGTGTGTTCGAACGCTTCTACCGTACGGACAAGGGGCGGTCGCGGGAGCAGGGCGGCACGGGACTCGGGCTGGCCATCGTCAAACATATCGTCGAAGCGCACGGCGAACGGATCACGGTCCGCAGCGAACTCGGCGTGGGCAGCACGTTCTCCTTCACGCTGAAGAAGGTGAATTTGCAGGAGATGAAATAGAATGTACGAAATCCGGAGTAAGATCCGTTAGCATTTCGGTCTGAATTCCGGTTGCGTCGCGACAAGTCCTTTACGTGGGTCGTTTGAGAGACGGCTTTCGGACGAGAGGCGCGGGGCGTACGCCGTCTCCCTCCCCGAAAGAGGGGCGGGGTGGCAGATTCGAATGCGACGCCGGAGACGGCGACTGTGACCGCCCGAAAAGGAATCGGGGCTGAATAATAAAGAAACAACTTAAATAAATGATTCTACAACCTCTTTCCGTTGTCTGGAATTTCGATCCGGTGCTGTTCAGCATCGGGTCGCTCGACATCCGTTATTATGGGCTGATGTGGGCGCTGGCCATTCTGATCGGCGCGAAATTCTTCGATAACTTCGTCAATCGCGAAGGACTTCCCGCAAAGGTCTCGGAGTCGATTTTCATTTACGGAACACTCGCCACGATCCTCGGCGCGCGGCTCGGCCACTGTCTGTTCTACGACACGATGGAATACCTTTCGAAGCCGTGGACCATCATCACGGGATTTCGCGACGGAGGAATGGCCAGCCACGGCGCGGCCATAGGCCTGCTGATCGGGTTGTGGCTCTTCTCGCGCCGCAACAAACTGCCTTATATCTGGTCGCTGGACCGCATTATGATTCCGGTGGGCATCGGCGGTGCGATCGTGCGGTTGGGCAACCTGTTCAACTCGGAGATTTTCGGCCAGGCGACGACCCTGCCGTGGGGCTTCGAGTTCGTCCGTTCGCACAAGTGGGTGGCCGAGTTCGCCCCTGCGGCGGTGCACCCGACGCAGATTTACGAGGCGCTCTGCTACCTGGCGACTTTCGGCATCCTCTGCTGGCTCTATTACAGGAGGGACATTGCGCGCCGCCGTCCGGGCATTCTGTTCGGAATCGGCCTGATCGGTACGTTCCTCACGCGCTTTTTCATCGAGTACATCAAAACCGAGCAGGAGCCTTTCGAAGTGGGCTGGGCTTTGGACATGGGCCAGTGGCTCAGCATTCCCTTCATCCTGCTGGGAATCTATATGATCTGGCGGGGCGCGACCCGGCCCGGAACCGTTCCGGGTCCGGTGCCGAAAGCCCCGGCCGCAACGCCTAAAAAGAAGAAAAAATGAACGCGAACCCGATGGAAGAGCAGATCGGCAGGCTTGTCGGCAACCTGCTGGCCGGCGGCGGGGAGATTTTTCTGCCCGGCGTAGGCTCGCTCTACACCGAGCGGCAGGGAGCCAGGCGGCTCAACCGGCGAACCGTACTGCCGCCGAGCCGCACGGTGGCCTTCACCTCGCAGCAGCGGGGCGTGTCACTGGTCGACGAGATTGCCCGCGTCATGCGTGAGGCCGGCGGATACGAAAATCCCGAAGCCGAGGCGCAGGCCGTTTACGACCGCTGGATCGCCCGGGTGCACCGGGCCGACCTGCTGACCGTCGAGGGCGTCGGAGAGCTGAAATTCAAGAATTTTATCCCCGACGAGGCGTTCGACCTCCGGCTGAATCCGCAGGGGCGCGAACCCGTGCGGGTTCGTGTGCAGCGTCGTTTCGACTGGCCGCTGTGGGTCGGCATCGCGGCAATCGGGATTGCGGCGGTCTACGGCGGGCGGGAGTTCCTGCTGCTCTATCCGGAGGCGCCGGAAGCGGCGGCCGTGACGGAGATTCCCGCTGCGTCCGACAGCTTCGGGACCGTCGAAGCGCCCGATGCTTTGGTCGAGGCTCCTCCGACGGAACGGTCTGTGGCCGGGGAGTCCGCTGCGCAGGCGGGGGGCGCGGCTTCGGGGGCTTCCGTTCCCGACGCAGCCCCGGAACCGGAGATCGCCGAAACGCATCCGGCGCAGGAGCAGGACGTCCCGACGGCGTTGCTTTCGGGCCGCCACTATGTCGTGCTGGGGGTTTTCAGCACCGAAGAGAACGCCCGGCGCGCCGTGCGGGAGACCGAGGCCAAGGAGTCGGCGCTCCGTTGCCGGATTTACCGTTTCGGGGGGAAATTCATGGTTTCGCCCTTCTCGTCGGACGATGCCGGAGCCTGTGCGCAGTTCATCCGCGTGCAGGACGGGCGTTTCCCCGACATGTGGACCTACACCGCCCGCTGATGGCCCTTGCAGAGTTGATAATCCGGGTGATTGACTGGTTTTACATCCGGCCCGTCGCCGCGGTCCTGCCCCGGCAGGTGTTCCGTTACGTGGTCTGCGGCGGTGTGACCTACATCCTGTTCGATCCCGTCTGCTATTTCCTCTTTTACAATTTCATCGTGGCGCACCGCTACGTCGACCTGGGATTCGTGGTCGTCTCCCCGCACATCGCGGCGATGATTCTCGTCTTTCCGTTCACCTTCTTCGTGGGCTTCTGGCTCAACCGTTACGTGGCGTTCCGCCGGTCGCCGATCGGGGCCGGGACGCAGCTTCTGCGCTACCTGCTTTCGGTGGCGGGGTCGGTGCTGCTGACCTATGCGGGGCTGAAGTTCTTCGTGGAAGTCTGCGGCGTGTGGCCCACGCCGGCGAAGATGGTCACGACGCTGCTGACGACGGTTTACAGTTTCCTCGCAGCCAAATATTTCACCTTCCGCCACGCGGAAAAACCGGAATAGACAAGAATCTGAATTCCATTCATAGCCGAACGACTTTTCGTGTCGTCGGGAGCGGACTTTCAGGCCGATTTTTGCAGAATGCCCGATTATGAATTGTGAATTGTGAATTGTGAATTCTGATTCCGGTTCTCCTCCCGCAGTTTCTGGAGTTCGTACATCCGGTCGCGGAATTTCGCCGCGGCGAGGAAGTCCAGCGATTTGGCCGCGCGTTCCATCTCCTCGCGGGCCTTGTCGATCAGCGCGTCGATGTTCTCGCTGGCCGTGTAGTTTTTCTGTACGTCGGCCGCCGCCGCGTAGTGGTCTTCGGCGATGGGGTAGGCCGTCATGTTGACCTCCGACGTGTCGACGCGGCCCGCCAGCAGCGCGCTCTGTCCCGAGCCGCTCTTCTGCGCCTGCCGCGGCAGCATTTCGTGCTCCATGTTGTAGCGCACCTGCTTCTCGCGGCGGCGGTTGCTCTGCTCGATGGCGTAGCGCATCGAGTCGGTGCAGGTGTCGGCGTAGAGGATCACGTTGCCCTGCGAGTGGCGCGCGGCGCGTCCGGCGATCTGCGTGAGCGACCGGACGTTGCGCAGGAATCCCTCCTTGTCGGCGTCGAGGATCGCCACGAGCGCCACCTCCGGCAGGTCGAGTCCCTCGCGCAGCAGGTTCACGCCCACCAGCACGTCGAACATCCCGGCCCGCAGGTCTTCGAGAATCTGGATGCGCTCCAGCGTGTCGACGTCCGAGTGGATGTAGCGGTTGCGCACGCCCACGCGGTCGAAGTATTTCGAAAGCTCCTCGGCCATGCGTTTGGTGATGGTCGTCACGAGCACCTTGTCGTCGTTCTTCACGCGCTTGTCGATCTCCCCGATCAGGTCGTCAATCTGGTTCAGCGTCACGCGCACCTCCAGCGGCGGGTCCACCAGCCCCGTGGGGCGGATCAGCTGTTCGACGATCACGCCCTCGCTCTTCATCAGCTCGTAGTCCGCGGGCGTGGCGCTCACGTAGATCGACGTGCCCTGCAACTGTTCGAACTCCGAGAAGGTCAACGGGCGGTTGTCCTTGGCCGCCGGGAGGCGGAAGCCGTACTCCACGAGGTTCTCCTTGCGGGCGCGGTCGCCGCCGAACATGGCGTGGACCTGCGGCAGGGTGACGTGGCTCTCGTCCACGACCATCAGGTAGTCCTTCGGGAAATAGTCGATCAGGCAGAAGGGGCGCGTCCCGGCGGCGCGGCCGTCGAAGTAGCGCGAGTAGTTCTCGATGCCCGGGCAGTAGCCCAGCTCCTTGATCATTTCGAGGTCGTACTCCACGCGCTGCTTGATGCGCTGCGCCTCCATCGGACGCCCGGCGCGTTCGAAGAACTCGATCTGCTTGCCCAGGTCGAGGTAGATCTGCTGCACGGCGGCGTTGATGCGCTCTTTGGTCGTCACGAACAGGTTCGTGGCGTAGAGCGTGATGCTGTCGAGCGAGGCGATGCGCTGTCCCGTGACGGGGTCGATCGACTGGATGGCCTCCACCTCGTTGTCGAAGAACATCACGCGGAAGCACTGGTTGCCGAACTCGCCGAAGGCCGCCATGATGTCCACCGTGTCGCCGTTGACGCGGAACGTCGCAGGCTCCAGCTCGCGTTCGGTGCGGGTGTAGAGCGCCTCGACCAGCTTGTAGAGGAAATGCTTGTAGCTGACGACCTGCCCCACCTTGATGTTGATGGCCGTGGCGTGGAAGTCCGCCGGGTTGCCCGCGCCGTAGAGGCACGAGACGCTCGACACGACGATCACGTCGCGGCGGCCCGACAGCAGCGTGGCGACCGTGCCGAGGCGCATCTTCTCGATCTCGGCGTTGATCTGGAGGTCTTTCTCGATATAGGTGTCCGTCGAAGGCAGGTAGGCCTCCGGCTGGTAGTAGTCGTAATACGACACGAAATATTCCACGGCGTTCTCCGGGAAGAAGTTGCGGAACTCCCCGTACAACTGCGCCGCGAGGGTCTTGTTGTGGCTCAGGACCAGCGTCGGACGGTTCAGCCGCGCGATGACGTTGGCCACCGTGAAAGTCTTTCCCGAACCCGTCACGCCCAGCAGCGTGTTGTGTTTGGACCCGTGTTCGATCGAGCTGACGAGCTGCCCGATCGCCTCCGGCTGGTCGCCCATCGGGGCATAGTCCGATACTAACTTGAAATCCATAGGGCAAAAATAACGATAAAATCCGAAATAAATTGCCGGACGGATGATTAGTCGCCCAAAATCCCTATATTTGCATATACGACTGCCGGCGGCATTGCCGGCCGGCATAATTTCCGAATCCATGCAGGAAAGACATGAAAATGCCGGACGCTATTTCGATGAATGCGCCCGTACATGTGCCCGTTATTACCTTCCGTGGCTGAAATCCCGTTTGGCGAAACCTCTCGGAGACGCATGCCGCGTGCTGGAAGCGGGCTGTGACAAAGGAGGGAATCTGAAGCCGTTCGCGGAAGCGGGATGCCGTGTTGTCGGCATCGACCTGAATGCCGGAGCTCTGGAGGCCGCCCGGGAACTGTTTGAAGCCCGCGGACTCGAGGGAGTGTTTCTGCGGGCCGACATCCTCGAATTTGCCCCCCCCCCCCGAATCACCTTTACGATCTGATTATTCTCCGCGATGTCATCGAACATGTTGAGGACCAGCCCCGGTTGATGGCGCGGTTGGCGGAATTGCTTGCGCCAGACGGCGTTTTATTCGTGGCTTATCCGCCCTGGCGAATGCCTTTCGGCGGACATCAGCAGATGGCGGTCAGCCGCTTTGCCGCGCATTGTCCCTGGCTCCACCTGCTGCCCGGACCGCTCTATCCCTGGGCGCTGCGGCTGGCCGGGGAAACGCCGGGGAAGATTGCAGGACTGCTTGAAATCCGCGATACCCGCATTTCTGTCCGGAAATTCCGCCGGTTGGCTGCCGGGGCGGGATTGCGGACGGTCACCGAACGGTTTTTCCTGATAAATCCACATTACGAAGCTAAATTCGGGCTGAAACCCCGGTGCCTGCCGCGGCTTCTGGAGGTTGTTCCCTGGCTGCGCGATTTCTTTGCGACGACCTGTTTCTGTCTGCTGCAAAGGCAGGAGTAGTTCTCTTTCGGGATTTTTGCGCTTCGGAACTGTTTTCCCCGTTCCTTTTCCCGAATTATTCGTATCTTTGTAGGCTATGATCGACCGGGAAACAGTAGACCGCATTTACGCCGCCGCCAATATCGTGGATATTATCGGCGA
>ERZ825137.3579-NODE-3579-length-16468-cov-5.028636_pt1 | contig 16468 bp, 14 predicted proteins | sample MGYA00519873_ERZ825137 | MGnify/ENA primary metagenome ERZ825137 (study PRJEB31778, sample SAMEA3449190) | human gut metagenome | biome: human gut; feature: human-associated habitat; material: faeces | place: United Kingdom | collected 2010/2012 ...
TCATGTACTCGCTGGCCTTTTCGATGGAAAAGAGCTCCTTGCGCGCCCAGACGTATCCTTCCTTTTCGATCTCGCGCATGTTGGGAAGTCTTCCCTCGCCGAACTGCTGCTCCTTTTTGCCGATGCAGTAGTTCACCAGCGTGTAGACCACGTCCGCCGGCAGGCCGAGATTTTCGTAAAGCCCAAGGAGCTTCTTGACCGACGGGGTCGAGAGCGGGCCGAGCTTGTGCTCCACCTCGCGCAGAAGGCAGGCGAAGCGCCCGTCGCCCTCCAGCTTTCGCGCGATGTCCTCGCGCGTGTACTCGGGCGGTTCGTTGAGCTGCGGCGGAAGCGGCGCTTCCTCTTTTTTCTCCGGCGCGCCGACGAGTTTTATCTCGTAGAGCGCCTGTTCCGCCGCGCGCAGGCGGTTTTCGTCCCACTTGAGCTCGCGCGCGAGCTTTTCCGCGTCGGCTGCACCGCGCGCGTGCAGGATGGCGAGGTACAAAAGCGCCGCGTCGCCGTTTCCAAGTGCGATCAACCGCTTGACCGTCGCCGGAGAAAGCGTGATGTTTTCTTCCGTGTTCAGATGCAGCACATAGCCTGCCATGCGCCCCGCCTCCTTTCGCCTCGATTCGATTCTAACATTCTACATGAAATTTTCCCGTTCGTAAACATGAAATTTTTTGCTTCCCCCTTTTCACATTTTCACTCTCGTGTTATACTATTGGGGATTATATGGGTGGAAATTGCCCTTTTTTGTGCAACGCCGAAGAAGAAAGGAGCACACAATCATGGAAAACCGCATTACCGTCTCTATTTGCGACGAGGAATACACCTTTGTCGCTGAGGAAGCCCCCTCTTACATGCAGAAGGTCGGCTCCTACGTCAACGACAAGATGAGCGAGCTGCTCAACTCCGCCAAGGTCGGCCGCACCGACGCCGCCGTGCTCGCCGCGGCGAACATTGCCGACGAGCTCTTCAAGGAGCGCGAGGCCAGCGAGGCGCTGCGCCGCCAGCTCAAGCAGTACATCGACGACGCCGCGCAGGCGAAGAACGAGGTCAGCGAGCTCAAGCGCGAGCTGTTCAAATTGCAGAACAGGAAATAATGACGGAGCTGCTCTCTCCCGCGGGCGGACGCGAGGCGCTGGCCGCCGCCGTGTTGACCCGCGTGGATGCCTGGGCGGTTGTTGCCAACACGCCGCAAGGCGCCGCAGGGCCGCTGGCCCCCGTGCTGGGCGAGTACTTCGACATGGTGCCGCTGCTCGGTCGCCAAGTTGCGGCGGTGTCGCCCAACGGCTTGCCGCTTGCGGTCGGTGTGTTTGCGGGCCTGGACATCTGGGGCCGCGCGACCATCAAGACCGATGCCGGCGAGCAGGAGTTTCCGCCTGAGGCCGTACGGATTCGCGGACTGTAACGCGAGGCGCCCGCGCTCAAAGACAACGATGACAACGAAGCCCTCTTCGGCCTGTGCTGGGGAGGGCTTTGCGTGACTGCGGGGTAGCACCTCGGACCTATTCCTCAAAACTGAAAATTTTTCGATTTTGAGGAATAGAATTAAGCCAGCTCGGGCTTTTGCGAGGTATATTCGTTGCAGAGCCTATTCCTCGAAACTGAAAAATTTTCGTTTTTGAGGAATAGCGATAAAAGACCGCAGGGAGGCGCCAATGAAACTCATCAATAGAACGTCATACATGGACATGTTGACGAGCCTTATTGGCGTGCCGGACATCAAGGTCATAACGGGCATTCGCCGTGGCGGTAAGTCAAAATTGCTCGAGGCCCTCCGCGATTACGTGGAGGCAAATCTGTCCAATTCGAATGTCATCCATATCAATTACAACCTCGACGAGTTCGAGGACCTGCTCGAATATCATGCCCTGCTCGCCTATGTAAAAGAGCATCGAGCGTCCGACAAGCAAAACTTCCTGCTTATCGATGAGGTTCAGATGTGCGACGGCTTTGAACGCGCGATCAACAGCCTCCATGCATCCGAGCAGTACGACATTTTCATTACCGGATCGAACGCCTTTTTGCTGTCGAGCGATCTGTCGACGCTCTTTACGGGGCGTACGTTCGAGATCGAGGTTTTCCCATTCTCGTTTGAGGAGTATCGTCTCTATGGCGACGAGGGCGATGTCGACCGCGACTTCGATGAGTACGCGAGAACCGGCGGTATGTCCGGCTCTTACCCTTATCCACTGCAGGAGCAGCGCTATCAATATCTCTCCAATGTCTTTAAAACGCTCATCGTGAGGGATATCGTGCAGCGGCATAACGTGAGAAACGAATCGGCGCTGCTGCGCATTGCCGATTACATGATGGACAACGTTTCCAACATTACGTCGGCACGCAACATTACTGATGCATTAAATGCGGATGGGCTAAAGATTACGAACAAGACGGTCGGCACGTACATGGGGTACCTGTGCGATGCGTTTGCCTTCTATAAAGTTCGTCGGTACGACATTCGCGGCAAAAAATACCTTAAGAGCGGCGAGAAATATTACCTGGCAGACCACGCGTTCAAATGCGCACTGCTCGGTACACGTGATATGGATTGGGGACGCGTATACGAGAACATGGTGGCCATCGAGCTGCTGCGCCGCGGATACGAGGTATACGTCGGTGTGCTCTATAAAAAGGAAATTGACTTTATAGCAATCAAGCGAAGCGAGAAGCTCTACATTCAGGTGAGCGACGACATCAGCTCGGATAAGACATTTGAACGCGAGATTTCGCCACTGCTGAGCATTGGCGATGCGTATCCCAAGATGATTCTCGCCCGCACGCATCACGAGGCCACGGACCGCAATGGGGTGCAGATCGTGGACCTGGCGAGGTGGTTGTGCGGCGAGGCGTAGCGGAAAGCCTATTCCTCAAAACTGAAAAATTTTCGATTTTGAGGAATAGGACCAATGCATTGCTTAGTTCGCCGCTCGCGCCCGTGCTCGACTTAAGCCCCTGCTCTATCCCAGCTCCTGCATGCGGCGGTAGATTTCGCAGATGCCCTTGATGGTGAGCTGTCCATCGACCACGTCGAAGGCATCGGTCGAATCGGCGACGATGCTGGCGAGACCGCCCGTGGCGATGACGATGGCGTCCTCGCGGCCCAGCTCGCGCTTCATGCGCGCGACCAGGCCCTCAGCCATGGCGGCGGCGCCCGTTACGGCGCCGACCTTGATGCACTCCTCGGTATCGCGGCCGATGGCGTGCTCGGGTGCCTCGAGCGGCACGCTGGCGAGCTTGGCGGCACGGGCGGCAAGCGCGTCCATGGAGATGCGGATGCCCGGCGCGATCGCTCCGCCAATGTAATAACCGTCCTCATCGATGACGTCGATATTGGTCGCGGTGCCAAAGTCCACCACGATTGCCGGCGCGCCGTAGAAAGTCTCGGCCGCAACGGCGTTGGCGACGCGATCGGCACCTACGGCCTGGGGGCGCGCCGCGTGCAGCTTGGTCACCGCGGCCGTCTGCGGCCCGATGACGATGGCGTCCGCGGCAATGCGGTCGGCCACGGCGTGCCACTCGCGCGAGAGCTGCGGCACCACGCCCGCAAAGGCGATCGCGTCGACCGCGTCGAGCGAAAGGCCGTACATTTTAAAGAAACCCATCAGGCGCACATGGATCTCGTCGGCGGTATAAGAGCGGTCGGTGGGCATGCGCCACGACTGCACCAGCTCGTCTCCGTCAAACAGGCCCATGGCCGTCTGCGTGTTTCCCATATCGATAGCGAGCAGCATGTCTACTCCCAGTGTTGGCATAAAAGGACGCGCACCATTGTATACGCGCCGTCGACGGCGCTCGGCCGCGATTCGTTTACAGTGATAGGGGCTGAGGGGTTTTAAATATGAAGGAATTATGCTCTACGAGATTTTCCTTGCCGTTTACCGAACTCCCGCGTAATATTCTTTTTTGCGCACATGAGGCGCCCAGACATTGCGGGGTGGAGCAGTCTGGTAGCTCGCCGGGCTCATAACCCGGAGGTCGTAGGTTCAAATCCTGCCCCCGCGACCAAGAACTTGCAGCTCGTCGGCCTAGCCGGCGAGCTTTTTTGTTATTTCGGGACCGTGTTTTCGGTCCAATTCTCGGCCTCTCAAACAAAATCTCGATCTGTAACATCTAGACCCGATTTGGGCGGCTAGGTGTTACAGATCGAGATATACCGGTGGGTTGGGTCGTGTTTGTCTAAATCTGTAACACGAGGGACGGATTTTGCCGAGTTGTTGTTATAGATTGAGATTTTCTAGCAGGCGGGTTTGGTTTGTCTCGATCTGTAACAGTAAGACCCAGTTTTACCACGTAACTGTTACAGATTGAGACAAACCGACGGGCCGCCCCGCCCACCCCCATCCACCTGCCGCTACCTGCTGTCCGCCGATTTCCGTTGCGCTGCTGTATTCCCATGCCATATCCTCTAGATAACTACGCGGCATCATCGCCGCCGCGCCTACAAGAGAGGAATGTCCATGACCACACCTGCATCCAAGCTGCTCCAGCCCATTACGGTTGGCCCCCTTGAGCTCAAGAACCGCATTATGTTTCCGCCGCTGACCACCGGCTACGAGGAGCGTGACGGTTCCATCGGCGAGCGCAGCCTGGCTTTTTACGAGCGCTTGGCCCGTGGCGGCGTGAGCTACATCGTCATCGGCGACGTCGCTCCCGTCATGACCGCAAGCCCCACGCCCAAGCTGGCAACCGACGCCCAGATCCCCACGTTTAAGGCGCTGGCCGATGCCGTCCACAAGCACGGCGCCAAGGTCGCGCTGCAGCTGTTCCACCCCGAGTACGATGTGCCCGGTGTCGGCCGCATGGTCATGGGCTCCATGGCTGCCGCCAAGGCCGCGCAGGAGGCCAAGGCCGCCGGCGACGAGGAGACCTTTGCCGCCAAGATGGCCGAGTCCAACGAGATCCGCAACCAGGCCTACGCCAAGCTGCATCACGACATGCAGCACTTTGTGAACGAGGCGAGCGTAGAGCAGCTCACCCAGATCAAGGAATCCATCGCTGCCTCGGCCGCCCGCGCGCAGCAGGCCGGGATCGACGCCATCGAGGTCCACGGCGACCGCCTGGTGGGTTCGCTGTGCTCGGCCATCCTCAACCAGCGCACCGACGAGTACGGCGGCTCGTTCGAGAACCGCGTTCGCTACGCGCTGGAGGTCGTCGCTGCCATTAAGGAAGCCGCGCCGCAGCTGATGGTGGAGTACAAGCTCCCCGTGATCATGGAGAATCCCGACGGCACGCCGCGCGGCAAGGGCGGCCTGCAGCCCGACGAGGCCTGCGAGTTTGCCAAGCTGCTCGAGGGCGCGGGCATCGACATGATCCAGGTCGCACAGGCCAACCACACCGGCAACATGGGCGACACCATTCCGCCCATGGGCGCCATGCCCTACAACTGGACGCTGCCCGTGGCCGAGCGCGTCAAGGCCCTGGTCTCCGTGCCGGTGGCAACCGTCGGCCGTGTTGTCTCGGTCGAGGCCGGCGAGAAGATTCTGGAAGACGGCGCGGCCGACATCATCGCCTATGGCCGCTCGCTCATGTGCGACCCCGACATTGCGCTGAAGGCCGCCACGGGTGAGCCCATCCGCGAGTGCCTCAACTGCAACAAGGGCTGCGTCGACGCGATTCAAAATCGCAAGTACATCTCGTGCGTGCTCAATGCCGAGAACGGCGACGAGGCGACCATCGCCATCAAGCCGGGCGAGGGCGACAAGAAGATCGCCGTGGTGGGCGGCGGCATTGCCGGCCTGGAGGCCGCGCGCGTGGCGGCCAAGCGCGGCTACGATGTGACCGTTTACGAGGCGAGCGACCATCTGGGCGGCCAGATTGTGCTGGCGGCTGCACCTCCGCGTAAGGACGAGATCATGCGCTCGGTTGAGTACTACGAGAAGATTCTGCCCGGCCTGGGAGTGAAGGTTGAGCTCAACCATGCCGCTACCGCTGAGGACCTCAACGCCGCCGACGCTGCGATTGTGGCCGTAGGCGCACACGACGTGGTCATCCCCGTTCCGGGCGCCGACTCGGACAAGGTCGTCTCGAGCTGGGACGTGCTGGCCGGCAAGGTGGAGCTCAGCGGGCGCGTCGCCGTCATTGGCGGCGGTCTGGTGGGCACCGAGACTGCCGAGTACCTGCTGCAGCACGGCTGCGAGGTGGCGATCGTGGAGATGCTCGACAAGATTGCCGCGGGCGAGTCCGAGACCATTCTGCCGCTGATTATGAGCGACTTTGCAGAGCACAACGTGGAGCAGCACGTGAAGACCCGCCTGACCGCCATTACCGACGAGGGCGTGGAGGCTGTTCGCACCACCGAGGACGGCACCGAGGAGCCGGTGAAGATCGCCTGCGATTACGTGGTGATGGCCGTGGGCTCCAAGGCCAACGCGTTTGACCTGGATGGCGTGACGGTGCCCGTGACCTGCGTGGGCGACTGCTCGGGTGAGCGCACCGCCGACATTGCGAGCGCCATTCGCACGGCGTATCACGCGGCCAACGAGCTGTAGTTGAACATCGCGGCCAGGCGGGGCGGTAGCACGGATTCGTCTCGCCCGGCTGTGTCCCGTCGGGTGTCAACCGGTGCGGGGCCTGCAAGCGCAGCAGGTCCCGCCCTTTTTGTTTTGCTCCGGTGGATGGCAATGCGCGGTAATCATGAGGAGTGAGGACGTCTACTGCCTTGCAGATCACTCAAAATTATTGGGGGAGGGGTTAATAACTATATCCTCTATACCAAAGGACATAAAGAGATGTCAATTTTGTTGACAAGCGAATGACGATTAGCTGCGAGTCAGCTACCAGCGTAAATAATCGATAAAGAAATGTCGTAATTTGGTGCCAAATGCCCAGATAACGCCGCGTCTATTTTAATTAACTGCTTTGAGCAAACAGTAAAATGCTACTATCTAACTTGCACGTAAGAAAGCAGATTAACGGCTAAGGCTAAGAAGTGGCAGGTATGTCGGAAGCAACTAGGACTCGCACGCATGCGCCCGAGGTTAGACAGCGCGCCGTCGAGATCCTCCAAGAGGGGGTCGGTCATCGCGCTCTCGCCGCGGAGCTTGGCATTCCCCAGGCCACGGCTCGTCAGTGGGCCCGCGCGTATGCCGTGGGCGGTGCCGACGCCGTTCTCAATGCCGGTTCGCATCATCATACCTATTCGTACGACGTAAAGCTCGCTGTGGTTAAGGACCGTCTGGAAAACGGCTTGACGGTTCGCGAGGCCATGATCAAGCACAAGATTCCCAGCGAGTCTTCGGTCAAGGCTTGGTGCCGTCAGTACCGCGAGAGCGGTGAGTCCGCACTGGTCGATAAGCCGCGCGGCCGCAAGCCGCGCGTTAAAAAGGCGGAATAGCGAACGGGATGGTGCGCCCACGGGGGCGCATTTTTCTTGCCGCCCCTCTGCTCCAATGCGGACGCGCCCTTACCCCGTACGCCTAAAACTCCCCAGTTGACCGAAAACCTGCCGCTGCTGCTCCTCAATTGAGCTATAACGTTAAACAATTGCAGCGTTTTTGCATGGGGGAGTGATGGTATGACGCTACTGTATTTCCTTACCCTGTTTCCGCTGGTACCGGCGCTGGGCATGCTGCTCGCGCGCGGTGACCGCGCCCGCGATGCGGTGGGACTCATAGGCTCCGGCATTATCATGGCGGTGACAGTTGTAGTCGCCGTCATGTTTTTTTGCACGGGTCCGCAGAGCTTTGAGATTGCCCCCGGTACCTCGCATGCGCTCTCGATCATCAGCTCCGTCATCGACGTAATTCTGTGCGCCGTCATCCTGTACAACGCGCACAAATATAAGAGCGTGCTTACCACGGTGCTCGGCATAGTCCAGCTGGTGGGCTCGCTCGCCTTTGCAGCCATGACGCTGCCTGCGGCCGAAGCCGTCACGGCGACGCCGCTCTACCTAGACTACATGAGCGTGATCATGGTCCTCGCCGTCGGTATCGTCGGCAGCCTGATCTGCGTGTATGCCCTGGGCTACATGAAGGACTTCCAGGCCCATGACGAGCACGAGGCCGCACTGCGCGGGCAGACCGCGCCCGACCGACGCCCGCAGTTCCTGGCGCTTATGTTCCTGTTCCTCTCGGCCATGTTCGTCATCGTGACGAGCGACAACCTTGAGTGGCTGTTCTGCGGCTGGGAAATCACCACCGTGTGCTCGTTCCTTATGATTGGCTACACGCGCACGCCCGAGGCCATCAAGAACGCCTTTACCCAGATCATCCTCAACATGCTGGGCGGCATCGCGTTTTTGGCGGGCCTTATGTTCTTGCACGTTAACGGCATGCCGCTGACCATCTCGGGCATGATTGAGCTTTCCGGCGCCGGAACCGCGCAATCCGCGCTGCTGGTGATGCCGGTCATCCTGTTGTCGCTCGCCGCACTCACCAAGGCCGCACAGATGCCGTTCCACACGTGGCTGCTCGGCGCCATGGTTGCCCCCACGCCCACGAGCGCCCTGCTGCACTCGTCAACCATGGTCAAAGCCGGCGTGTTCCTGATGGTCAAGCTGAGCCCGCTCTATGCCATCTATCCCGTGACCGGCTTTATGGTCACGAGTGTGGGTGCCATCACGTTTTTGCTCGCTGCCCTCATGGCCATCTCGCAGAGCAACGCCAAACGCGTGCTCGCGTACTCCACCATTTCCAACCTGGGCCTCATCAGTGCCTGCTTGGGCGTCGGCGCGCCCGAGGCCGTGTGGGCCGCCATCTTCCTGATCCTGTTCCATACGGTGGCCAAGTCGCTGCTGTTCCTGTGCGTGGGCACGGCCGAGCATCATATCGGCAGCCGCAATATCGAGGACATGGACGGTATGTTCAGCCGCATGCCGCACCTGACGCGTCTGATGATGCTGGGCATCATGGGCATGTTTGTGGCGCCGTTTGGCATGCTCGTGTCCAAGTGGGGCGCCCTGGTGGCGTTCGCGCAGACCGGCAACGTGCTCATGATCATGGTACTTGCCTTTGGCTCGGCCGCGACGTTTTACTTCTGGGGTAAGTGGCTCGCCAAGCTTTCGGGCGTCGACCCCACGGCTCAAAACGTGGAGGTCAATGTCCATAAGACCGAATGGATGGCGCTCAACACCATCGCCGCGCTGCTGATTCTGTGCTGCGTGGCGTTTCCGGTTATCTCGAGCGGTCTGGTGTCGCCTTACTTGGCCATGGTGTTTGGCCGCGTGCCGTACGTTATTGGCAAGGACGCCATGTATCTGATGGTGGTTATCGTGGCGTTTATCACCGTGGTGCTGCTGACTTCATTCCGCGTGAGCAACAAGCCGCATGTAAACGTATATCTTTCGGGTGTGGGAACCGACAAATATCGCCATTTCCGCGGCTCGATGGGACACGAGGTGAAGGCCGAAAAGCGCAATTGGTACTCGGAGGACGCCCTTGGCGAGAAGCGTATCGGCCCCGCGGGTAGCGTCGTGTGCTGCAGCATTATCTTGTTTGCGCTGCTGTGCTGCGCATGGATTGGGCCCGAGAGGCTTGCCATGAGCGCGCCCTCGGTGCTGCGCGGCAAGTATTTCGAAGGTTCGGGTGTCGTGGGCATATTTATTGGCACCGTGGCGTTTGCCCTGCTGGCGCCTTTGGTTGGTGGCTTGATCGACGGCGTCGACCGCAAGCTGTCCGCTCGCATGCAGGGCCGCGTGGGACCGCGCCTGCTGCAACCGTTCTACGATGTGGCCAAGCTCCTGCGCAAGGCCCCCGCCAGCGTAAACACCATGGACGATACCTACATGGCGTGCGCGCTCATCTTTACCGTGGTGGGCGGCGGCATCTTTGTGTCGGGCTCCAACACGCTGCTGTGCGCCTTTATGGTTACCCTCGCTGCGATCTTTGTGGTGCTGGCGTCCGCCTCGACGCAAAGCCCGTTTGCCCAGGTTGGCGCCGATCGTGAGTTGCTGCAGGTTATGAGTTACGAGCCCGCCGTTCTGCTGATGAGCGTGGGCCTGTACCTTGCCACCGATAGCTTCGATTCTATCGCCGTGACGGGGCAGTCGGCCCCCATCATCGTGTACAGCGCGCCCATTTTCCTCGCGCTGCTCGCGGTGCTTACCATCAAGCTGCGTAAGTCGCCGTTTGACCTTTCGTACTCGCATCACGCGCATCAGGAGATTGTCCAGGGCGTCGCCACCGAGATGAGCGGAGGCACGCTGGCCAAGATGACCCTTATGCACTGGTGCGAGACCGTGCTGTTTTTGATGTGGGTGGGCATGTTCTTTGTTTGGGACAACCCGGTGAGCTGGGTGGTCGCCCTGGTCGTGATGGTCGCGACGTATTTTGTCGAGGTACTGATCGATAACACCTTCGCACGCAGCACCTGGCGCAGCTGCTTTAAGCTCGGATGGGGCGTGGCGCTGGTGTTTGGCCTGCTCAACCTTATGCCCATCCTCGTCGACGTGTTTATTTAGGAGGCGGCATCCATGGATCATAAAATGTCGCGCTCGCCGTGGGTTATTCATTACGACGGTTCGAGCTGCAACGGATGCGATATCGAGGTGCTGGCCTCGCTCACGCCGCTGTTCGATGCGGAGCGCTTTGGCGTGGTCAACACCGGCAACCCCAAGCATGCGGATATCTTTTTGGTGACGGGGTCGGTCAACGCTCAGAACCTGCCCGTCGTGCGCCAGATCTACAACCAGATGCTCGAGCCCAAGTGCGTGGTGGCCTGCGGTATCTGCGCGTGCTCGGGCGGCGTATTCCGCGATGCCTATAACGTGATCGGCGGCGTGGACCGCGCGATTCCCGTGGACGTGTACGCGCCCGGATGCGCCATTCGCCCCGAGACCGTGATCGATGCCATCGTGGAGGCGTGCGGCATCCTGGACCAGAAGGAGGCCGTGATGCGCGCCGGCGGCGATCCGCTTACCGTGGGCGGTGCCGCTGCCTGGGACGGTGGCGTTGAGCTGGGCGAGGACGGGTTTGTGGCCGTTGCGGGGGCTGACGGTGCCGGTGACGCGCCTGCCGGGAAGCCCGCCGCGCCCGCTGCTGGCGACGCGCCTGCTGGGACGCCCGCCGCACCCGCCGCCGCAAAGGAGGCCGAGTAATGCAAAAGGCTATCTATACCACCGTTGGGATCGACGGGCTCCTGTCGCATGTCCAGGCGCTCAAGGGCGTCGGCGCGCGCTTTGTGCAAATGCACGCCGAGCGCAACGTTGACGACGGCACGTATCGCCTGCTCTATACGTTTATCAACGTTCGCGCTGCTCAGGAGCATATTGCGCAGGACGGCAGCTATGCGATCGAGAACCTGGTGGTTGAGGGCATCGACCAGTACCAGGAGATTCCGTCCATCAGCTCGTATTACCCCGCGGTGTTCCCGTTTGAAAACGAGGCGCACGACCTATTTGGTCTTGCCATCACCGACATGCAGATCGACTTTAAGGGCTTTTTCTACCAGGTTTCGACTGCCGAGCCCATGAGCGTTATCACGCCCGAGGTGAAGGCCTCGCGCGAGAAGGCCATGAAGGTCCGTGCCGCCGCCGAGGCCAAGGCGCGCAAGGCCGCTGCCGAGAAGGCTGCCGCGGCTGCGGCTGCTGCAGGGGAGAGCGCTGCGAGCGCCGGCGATGCCGCGGGCGCCGCTGCTCAGCATGATGAGGCTGCTGCGAAGGCCGCGCTCAAGGCCGCCGAGATGGAGGCAAGGCTCGCCGCCATGGATCCCGAGAAGGCGGCCAAGGTCCGCGCGGCGCTTGCCGCCAAGGCCGCCCGCGACAAGCAGAAAAAGGAGGCGTAAGGTCCATGGCACATCGCTCCGTTATTCCGTTTGGCCCGCAGCACCCGGTGCTGCCCGAGCCGCTTCATCTGGACCTGGTGATCGAGGACGACCGCGTCATCGAGGCAATTCCGCAGATCGGCTTTGTGCACCGCGGACTCGAGAAGCTCACCGAAAAGCGCGACATGCATCAGTTTGGCTACATCGCCGAACGCATCTGCGGCATCTGCGCCGTGGGCCACAGCTACGGCTATGCCACAGCCTGCGAGCGCATGCTCGACATCGAGGTGCCCGGCCGCGTGCAGTATATCCGTACTATTTTGCACGAGCTTTCGCGCATTCACTCGCACCTGCTGTGGCTGGGCCTGCTCGCCGATGCCTTTGGCTTTGAGGCGCTGTTCTACCGTTCATGGACGCTGCGCGAGCAGATTCTCAAGATCTTTGAGAGTACTTGCGGCGGGCGCGTGATTCTGTCGATTAACGAGATCGGCGGCCTTAAGCACGACATTGAGGACTCCGAGCTGGCGGGTATTGTCCAGACGCTCGACGCCATGCGCCCCGACTACGAGGCCCTGGTGCATACGTTTTTGGACGACAATAGCTGCGGTGAGCGCCTGCATGGCGTGGGTGTGATCAGCAAGAAGGACGCGCTGGATCTGTCGATGGTCGGCCCGTTTGGCCGCGCCTCGGGCGTGGATTACGACGTGCGCATGTTTGGCGACGGCGCCTATGCGGACCTGGCTGCATTTGAGCCCATCGTTGCCACCGACGGCGACTGCTATGCCCGCTGTCAGGTGCGTTGTGCCGAGGTCACGCAGGCCATGGACATCATCAAGGAGCTTGTGGGCAAGATTCCGCACGACGGTATCGGCGGGCGCACCAAGCTTGCGCCGGCCGACGGCGCGCGTGGCGAGGTTGTGATTGAGCAGCCGCGTGGCGAGGCGTATTACTATGTGCGCGGCAACGGCACCAAGAACCTGGACCGCTTCCGCGTGCGCACGCCGACGTCGCAGAACCTGGCGGGTCTGACACATGCGCTGCAGGGCGTGCTCCTTGCCAACGTGCCCATGATTATCCTGACCATCGACCCCTGTATTAGCTGCACGGAAAGGTAGGCGCGGCATGAGTTTGCTGACATTTGCCAAGACGGCCTTGGGTTCCATGGTCAAACAGCCGGTCACGGTGTGCTATCCGCAGGAGAAGCTGGCGGCGCCCGAGCGCTTGCGCGGGCACATCGTCAACGACATGGACGTGTGCATTTGCTGCGGCATGTGTGCGCGCCGCTGCCCGGCGGGTGCGCTCGCGGTCGATCGCAAGGGCGGAACGTGGTCGATCGACCCGTACGCCTGCGTGGTGTGCGGTGAGTGCATCGAGAGCTGCCCCAAGCACTGCCTGACTATGGACACTGCCCGTACTCCAGTCGCAGCGGACAAGACTCCCACGGTAGAAACCAAACCGGAGTAGCTCTGGAATGGGGCTGTTGTAGCGCTGGAATAGGGGCCGGTGGGGCAAAATTGCCCCACCGGCCCCGCGCTTAAACGCGCAGCGGAGCCGCCGTGAACAAAACTATGCCGGTTTACTACGATAATTCGCCTACCCCCAACCACACCGCATTCGGCAAAACCAAAACCGCAGGTAGACGGCTTGCATTTTTGCGAAAAAGTCACGCGTGATTGGTGACCTCGTTTTTATCGTAGTAAATCGGCATAGTTTTGAAATGGCACCATATCCGTAACAGCCCTTGAACTCCCGTGGACGGAGGGAACGGATCATTTTTGCCTTACGAGGGCTGCCGCGTGACCCGTCTGCCACGAAATGGGCCCATCTACTACGTTTAGGCGGCAGTCCTCGACCACGGCAAGTAATGCGAAATGAAAACCGCAGGTAGAAAGCCTGCGGTTTTTCATGAAATGCGGGTATGGTCGGGGGTATCGGGTCAAACGTAGTAGATGGGCCGGTTTTGTGGCGAGCACCACCAATTGATCCCCCGGGGACGGAGGAAAACGGGCTCTTTTGCCCCGTCAATCTTGAGTCGCACTCGTTTTCCTGCGAAAACCCTCGTGTCTCAACTTTGGCGAGACATTTGTCTCACGCCCAAAACCGAATCTGGAACGTGTGTCACCTGCCCAAATTGTGTCTCATTCCGTAACTTTAGGCTGATGCAAAGTCTGAGACCGCGAGAAGGGAGACACGATGGGTAAGTACACGAAGGGTCTCTTGGCGGTGATACTTGCCGTAGTGCTGGTGTTGCCGGCGGCAGCATTTGCCATGCTGCCCGAGGCCAACGCCAGGTCCAGCACCGGAATGGACGGACCGACGGCGACAAAGATAGTCGATCCTGACACCACTAGCCGTTGGCAATACTGGGCGTCGGGCGGCGAGCAGGACCAGACGACACGTTATGTGGGCCGGATTTGGACGGACAAGACGGTCGCGCCCGCGCAGGACGAAAAGTCCGACTTTGTGACGACGCTTTCCACGATCTCTTCGACTTCTGATACAACGTCGCTGGTTACTAAGCCGCTCGATATCGTGATGGTGCTGGACGCCTCCGGGTCGATGGATGATGACATGGGTGGCAGCGATTCGACCAAACGCATCGACGCACTCAAGGCAGCTGCCAGTTCCTTTATCGACACCATCGCCGAGCAAAACAAGAGCATTAAAGATACGAATAAGCGGCATCAGGTTGCCATCGTTAAGTTTTCGGGTGCAAAGAAAAACGAGATCGGCAACGATACGTATCGCGATCGTCAGGGATACACGCACAACTACTCGCAGACCATGAAGGGCCTGACGCCGTGTGTCGGTAGCGATGCGACGGAACTTAAGAATACGGTCGGCCACATCGAGCCCGCCGGCGCCACGCCCGTGGCCGCCGTGCTCAAGGGCAAGGTCGATGTCAAGGGCAAAAACGTCGTGTGCCTGCTCTCCGGCGGCAACATCGACGTGAGCTTCATCCAGTGCATCATCGAGCAGGGTCTGGTGGCGCGCAGCCGCCGCCTGCGCTTTACGGTCACGCTGCTCGACCGCCCCGGCAGCCTCGGCAAGCTGCTCAACGACATTGCCGCCCTCGGCGCGAACATCCTCTCCGTGGAGCATGACCGGCTCACCGCCGGGCTCAACCCCAACGAGATCGACGTGCACGTCTCGTGCGAGGTCGGCGACAAGGCGCACGGCGACCGCGTGCGCGGCCAGCTCATCCAATCCGGCTATCACGTAAAAATCGACTGACAGGAGGTCTATCTCATGAAAACAGTTGCCACCAAAAACGCTCCCGCAGCCCTCGGCCCCTACGCGCAGGCGCAGGTCTCCGGCGGCTTTGTGTTCACGTCCGGCCAGATCGGCATCGACCCCGCCACCGGCGTCATCGCCGACGGCATCGAGGCGCAGGCGCATCAGGTCTTCCGCAACCTGACCGCCGTGCTGCAGGCGGCCGGCAGCGACATGGCCAAGGCCGTCAAGACGACGGTGTTCATCAAGAACATGGACGATTTTGCCACCGTCAACGCCATCTATGCCCAGTATTTCACCGAGCCCTTCCCGGCCAGAAGCTGCGTCGAGGTCGCGCGTCTGCCCAAGGACGTGCTCGTCGAGTGCGAGGTCGTCGCCGAGGCGTAAGCCTCCGCACACAGGCAGCGCACCGCGGCTGGACAAATTTCCCGCTAATTCTTGCCCATCTTGTGCATATTGACCACAAAATATGGGGAAATGCACATTTCTCTGTATTCCTCTTTGACAATCTTACGGCTTTGTGATAGAATGAAAACACTGTTGATAAGAGCAATCTTGGTTTTCGGCCGCGGGTTGCATGGTCGGGAACACCAGTATTTTAAGGGAGGAAAAGGTATATGTGCATTCGTACCATTAAGAGCATCGGTCTGAAGGAGTACGCGTCCGGACTCTGGACTTCCATCAAGGAGATCGACGGCGGCAAGATCCTGTCGAGCGCCAGCAGCCTGCTTGAGGTGAACGTCAAGGCCATCAAGAACAAGATCGACGCGCTCTGCGACGAGAACACCGAGTTCGCTATCCGCGACAAGCTCTATCTGGTCAAGGACTTCTGCCAGTGGCCGATCAACTTTGTCCAGAGCCTGGGCCATTGAGTCGACCCTGCCTTTCTGCAAACAGAAAACCGCCTGCGATCCGTTTGAGGATCACGGGCGGTTTCTTTTTTTCGCTTTTTACCAGCGCACCACGCGCGGCGCGGCCTGGAAGGCACTGAACGTCGCGGTCGCCTCCGTGAGCGCGAACACCTGCGTGTTGCCGTCGTCGGCGGTGTAGAGGCTCTGCAGCTCGGGATAGTGGTCGAGCAGATCCTGCCGCGCCTGCACGCGGTCGTCCTCAACGGCCTTCGCGCTCACGCGCAGCCACGTCTCGCCGTCGAAGGCGCACAGCTCCACCTTGGGGTTTGCCGTCATCTCGCGGAAGACGGCCTTGACCTTGCCGGTCTGGATGTAGAGGTTGCCCTCAAACAGGTTCACCGTGCCGAACGGGCGCACGTGCGGCTGGTCGCCGTCGACGGTGGCGAGGTAATACGTGCCGCACTTTTTGAGAAATTCATAGACTTCCTGCATACTTTTGTCCCCTTTCTCCGGCTGTGCCGGGATCTGAACCAGATATTTTTCGAGCAGACGCACCGGGTGGTACGACTCCTTGGAGCGCCGCAGTCCCTCGTCGCCCGCATCCTCCTCGCGGTTGATGCAGCGCACGCCGATGGAATCGTTGAGATCGAAAAACTCGTCCAGCTCCGGCTTTGTCAGCCGCTTGTTAGTGACGGGAG
>ERZ825137.3582-NODE-3582-length-16462-cov-3.352411_pt1 | contig 16462 bp, 11 predicted proteins | sample MGYA00519873_ERZ825137 | MGnify/ENA primary metagenome ERZ825137 (study PRJEB31778, sample SAMEA3449190) | human gut metagenome | biome: human gut; feature: human-associated habitat; material: faeces | place: United Kingdom | collected 2010/2012 ...
TTTGATAATTTTTTAATTAATTCCCATGTACCATCTTTACTGCCATCATTAATAAATAAAATACGGCTTTCATCAAGAATCTTCCCTTCATTGACTAACTGGTGAATTTTTTTCAAAAAAAGTGGTGCTGTAATAGGTAACACTTCTTCTTCATTGTAACAAGGAATAACAATATATAAAATTGGTACTTTTCTCATCATTTTTTCCTTTCGTTCTTGTTATAATTACTCAATCATTCTAACACTTTAGGGTATATTTTACAATCTTCTGCTGATACTCTGAAAATAAATTTTTATGCTTTTTAGTTCTACTATCTAGAAAAAGCTCTTTGAAATACCGATTTTTCATCAGTCTTTCAAAAAGCTTCTTCATTTTTCGCCTTTTACAATATGTACTTACTTTTCAAGTTGGTTCATTAATTTAATAATACCTGGACCGTAATCTACTCCTGTTGCCCAACCAGCTCCTATTGGATTTTCATGGGTGCCAAGCCATTCCACATATTTTGCTGAGCCTTTATTTACTAATCTAAATCTAGGATCAACACATGCATATTTCAAATTTTTTTCCGTTAATCCTGAAACTGCATATGCTTTAAGATGCTGAATCTGAGCTCTGACGCCCATTCTTACACCATTCTCTCCATATTTACTAAAATCAGCTCCAGAAGCCCCATTATCAGTAGCTCCTAACCCTGCAAAATTGAACTGTTCTATTTTTACCTGTCCACCAAACTGTAACCATCCAGTTTCTTTCATGCTCTGGCACCATGCAACTGCCGGGTCTACACCTTCAGCTGTTGCTTCTTCATAATAAATACTTGCAAATTTCTCTATACTTTCCGCTCCACCTTTTTTTAATTTTTCAGCCGGATACGTTTTACCTGTATTTTTATAGAACTGCACCATTTGTGCCACATTTGTAGTAGGATTATTCACAATCAGATGGCTTGCTTCTTGCTGTTTTTCTACTCTTTTACCTGTATTATCATAATAATGTCCGTTTATGGTAGCATTTTTTACCATTGCACCTGTCACAGCATCAAAATAATAATAGTAATTTCCTATTTTCTGTTCTTTATAGAGCATTTTTCCATCCGCTCCATAATATACAGTTTTTCCCGGTAAATTATAAAAACCAGTCGCCATCTTTCCAGTTATCGTATCAAAATAGTACCATGCATTATTAATCTTCTGTTCTCCATACTGCATGACTCCATTTCCGTTATAGTATACAGTTTTTTCTGGTAACTGGACGAATCCCTTCTTCATGACCCCATTCTTATCAAAATAATACCATTTCCCATTTTCACAGTACTCACCTGTTTTTCCCTGTCCATTACTTTGATAATACCTTGTTTTTCCATTTACCGTCTTCCATCCAGAATACATACTTCCAAATACAGGATCAAAATAATAATAGTAATTTCCTATTTTTTGTTCTCCATAAAGCATTTTTCCGTTGCTTCCGTAATATACCCACTTTCCAGGTAACTCACAAAAGCCTGTTGCCATCTTTCCAGTTATCATATCAAAATAGTACCATGCATTATTAATCTTCTGTTCTCCATACTGCATTGCACCACTTCCGTTATAGTATACAGTCTTCCCTGGTAACTGAACAAATCCAGTCTGCATGATTCCATTCTTATCAAAATAGTACCATCTATTGTCAATTTGATACTCGCCTGTTGTACAATGTCCATTATTCTGATAATACTTTGTTTTTTTGTTTACCGTTCTCCAACCAGTGTACATACTTCCAAATACTGGATCAAAATAGTAATAATAACTTCCTATTTTCTGTTCTCCATAAAGCATCTTCCCATCTGCTCCATAGTAAACTACCTTTCCTGGTAAATTATAAAATCCTGTAACCATTTTACCAGTAGAAGTATCAAAACAATACCATGCATCATTGATCCTTTGTTCTCCGAAACGTTTCTTTCCGTCGGTTCCATAGTAGTATATTTTTCCAGAAAGATTATAGAAACCAGTTACTCTCGCACCCGTAATTGTATCAAAACAATACCAGGCATTATTTATCTTCTGTTCTCCATAGCGCATCTTTCCATCTGCCCCATAGTAAACAATTCTTCCAGAAAGATTATAGAAACCAGTTACTCTCGCACCCGTAGTTGTATCAAAATAATACCAGGCATTATTTATCTTCTGTTCTCCATAGCGCATTTGCCCATCTGATCCATAATAGACTGTCTTACCCGGTAAATTGTAGAACCCAGTAATTCTTGCACCCGTAATTGTATCGAAATAATACCAGGCATTATTTATCTTCTGTTCTCCATACTGCATCTGTCCATCTGAATTATAATAAACCGTCTTACCTCCCAGATTCACAAATCCAGTCTGCATGACTCCGTTCCCATCAAAATAGTACCAATATCCACCAATCTGACGTTCACCAGTTATTTTTTGATTGTTTACATAGCAGTATTTCTTTCCATTAACAGTTTTCCATTCTACTTTTTCTTTCGATAGTCCCAGATAATTTGCAATACCAGTTGCATCTGCAACACCTAACCTCTTCAGTCCAGCCTCTGTATTTAAGACATTATTTACATCACCACTATTTGTGATGAATGCATGTTCGACAATAATACCAGGAATTCCATTATATTTATTAGCAACCTGTACTGTAAACCAATCTTCAAGTGAACCATCTGGATACTTGTACTTCGGATCTGTTCCTGTCTTACAAACCAGTCCTCTGTTACACAAACCGAGTGAAGTCAGTTCATTCAAAATCTTAGACGCAAGCTCTCTTCCCTGTGCACCTACATCTGATTTCCAATTATAATTTGGAATAATAACTTCAGCACCATTACTTTTCGGATCTGTCCAAGCATTCAGATGAAAACTAACAAAAATCTTCGCCCCGGCTTTTGCTGCTGCATTTGCTCTCGCCGTAATACAGCCACCTGCCGGTGATGCATTCGGATAAGGGCACTTCGAAGATGTTCTCGTCATATATACCTCTACTCCGGCATATTTTTCAAGCTCTTCCTTACAATAATTAGCAATCTTTAAGGTAAGTGCTTCTTCGTGCAGTCCGTAATCGCTTGCCCCGGCATCCCTGTCATCATGTCCTGGATCCAGTGCCACAACAATCTTGCCTGATCTTGCAGCATGTGTACTGATTCCAGAATCATCATCAAGCGACATCATCGCCGGGGTTGATGCAAGAACATCTGTCCGTGCTGCATCAAGTGCATCCTCGATACTGTTCTGTTCTTCGATTGTTCCATCTTCATTCAATGTAGAAACCGAAATACCGGCTGCATCTTCCGCTGCCGCTTCTTCCTGTTCTTCATCAACCGGCTGAAGTTCATCGATTCCATCATATTCCTGATTAACTCCGAACTTTGCTTCCATCTTAAGGTCTGCAAGCGCATAATCTGTAGTTTCTCCATTTTCTGTTACACTGATGGAAACAACTTCATAGGTTCCACTCTGATACTCATCTTCGTAATACTTTTCAAACAGATACAGATTTCCTTCCGATCTACTGATACACCAGTCTTCCCAGGTATCATCATCTTTTCGTACATGAAGTACCATCTGCTCTATGTACTCGTCTTCTGTTCCCCAGGATACAACAATTCGCTGTGTCTCCGGTGTCTGCAGATATGGACTTTCCACGTAAGCATAATTCATGCTGCTTTCTTCTGGTTGGGCTTCCTGTTCTGTCGTTTCCTGCTCTGGCGCTTCCTGCTCCTGAACATCCTGTTCCCCTTCAACATTTTCATCAACTGATTGTTGTTCTTCCGAAGTTTGTTCCTGCTGCTGTGGTTCTTCTACCTGTGATTCTTCTGCCTGTACTTCAGACTTCTGCTCTTCTGTCTGCTGAGATTCTGTCGTTTGTTCTTCTGCAGCTGGCGCATCCGCCGCATATACCGGCATTGTTGTACCAATCATTGAAAAGATCAGCAATGCTACACTGCATTTTTTCAACCAGTTCTTCATTATACACTCCTCTTCTCTTACTCATCTGCTGTCATGTATCCCTCAAGTACTGTATGGCCAGTCTCTAATGGCTGTCCGTTTTCAGTAATCTTAAGTCTTTCACATCCATACGTTTTCAGGAAAGACTTCGTAATACATGTGAGTATTTGTTCTTCTCCTGTCGTCCCCATGCTTCTGATGTAAGAACCAGTTCCGGAATCTACATCAAGATCAATTGTCTTCTGTTCCTGATCAACATTGCAGCTGTTCATCTTGCACTCGCCGCTAAGAACGCCTTCCCCTATTAAGCCGTTCCAGATATCGGTTGTTTGGAGCAGATTTGTTCTGATCTCTGCGCATTCGATTTCTTCACTGTCGGATATATAATATAATTTCAGAATCTGATCCTGAGCTTCATGGTCTCCGCTGTCTTCTTCCTTGCTGTCATTTTCTTCCACTTGCTCATCCTTTTGTTCTGTTTTGTCCTGCGTTGGTTCTGTCTTTTCCTGACTGGTATCTTGCTTTTCCTCTTGCTTTGCATCTTGCGTCGTATCCGTTACTTCTTTTGAAGTATCTGTACCACTGCATCCCAAGAGCATAACACTGAGACTCAATGCCATTACAAATACCAATATTTTCCTCATCTCGCACCTCCTTCCTTAATCTTGTCTATTATACAATAGTTCACAATTTTTGTCTATTTTCGACACGAAATAATTTCCCGAAAATGGATATTTATTAAAAAGCAGGAATTTATCTCCACCCTTTTTTCAACAAACATTTTGTTTTATGCCATATTTCCCTTCAAAATCAACAAGGCAAGCTCCATAGTCTCATCCCATGTTGCTTGCCTTCTTAATCTCACACTATTTACTTCTCCGGATACAATCCCTTTTCAACCAGCGCCTTCACTTCATTCACAACCAGTTCTTTATCTTCTTTATAAGTCACCCCGAACCACTTATCATGTGATTTCAGCACTTTTACTTCGACTTTTCCTTCTTTCAGAAGATCTCCGATAATCGTTGGAAGCAGATACTCCCCTTTCAGATTGCCTTCTTCCTGTGCTGCCACAAATTCTGCGAATCCTTTTTCGAGGATCTCAAAGAATTCTGGTGTGAGTCCCCACATATTCATGGAAACCGGCGTGTCTGCATCGATCGGTGTCTCTTTTCCATCTGTTGCAACTGCTGCACCTGCCTGTGTCTTGATGATATTGGATGTCTCCACGATTTCTGTAAGCATCTGATTCGCATCAACCTTGCACACTCCACGGGTTACTCCGCCATTTTCACTTAATGTGTTCTTCAGTACGAATCCAACCATGCTGATCTGCATTTTATCTGCCTGCTTTTCCGGTGTTGTCAGTTCTTTGAATGCTTCCACATAGGCTTCTTTTCCATAATAATCATCCGCATTGATTACCAGGAATGGTTCTTTTACCACATCCTTACAGCAGAGAATTGCCTGACCGGTTCCCCATGGTTTCGTTCTTTCTGCAAATTTTTCTTTAAATGCTTCCGGAATATCATCAACTTCCTGGAATGCATATGCAACTTCAACTTTCTTTTCAATCCGGTTTCCGATAATTTCACGAAAATCCTTTTCCAGATCTTTTCGAATAACAAATACCACTTTATCAAATCCGGCTTCCATTGCATCATAGATCGAATAATCCATGATAATTTCACCATTTGGTCCTACCGGCTCCAGCTGCTTGATTCCTCCTCCGAAACGGCTTCCAATTCCAGCTGCCATAACAACTAATGTAGCTTTGCTCATCTTTTCTATACCTCCTGATTCGCTTTTCCTGCTATTCTCCAATCCCACTCTCCACCAGTTCTACCATCGCTTCAAGTGCCTTCTCTTCATCTTTTCCCTCACACACGATCTCAATCGTATCTCCGGACTTAATGCATGCACCAAGTACGCTCAGAACACTTTTCGCGTTTCCTTCCGTATCCCGGTAATGAAAAGTGATCTTACTTTCATATTCCAGTGCCATCTTGCAGAAAAGTCCTGCCGGTCTCAAATGTAATCCCGTCGGATTTTTGATCGTTACCTTTTTACTGATCATTTTCTCCTCCACTGCTCTTTGTCAATGTGATCTGTACATTGATCGTATCTTCAAGTTCAATTCCGTCAGGAAGTGTAACCTGGATCGGAACATTATAGGTTCCCGCTGTCTTGCAATCGTTCAGATTGATTGACACGTTTCCTTTTTCAAGAGTAAAATCATCCAGATCCTCTTTAGAACCACGCACAACAATTTCCAGATTGCCCTGTTCTGCGTATGACACCTTGTAATCCTTTGGTGCATTCAGCAGCGCAATGGAATTGTATGGGAATTCGACTGTCTTAGTTCCGAATTTTTCTACCTGGATCTTTATAACGATCGGTACGCCTCCTGCGCTGTCCTGGTCTGTCTTTGCCCAGTACGGAAGATAATTGGCGATATCTACTGTCTTCTCTATTGTCTGGTCCAGACCATCTTCTGCAAGCTCTTCTGCCGGAATTTCAATAGAATCCACCGTTTCCAGTTGCTCCTCTGTGCCTACGATTTGAATGCTTTCCGGCTGGATACTGATTCCGCTGAAATGATATCCGCTCGCAGTACCGATCAGTGAAGTATCAAATTCTACCGGAATACTCTTTGTCTGAAGCATGGTGATTTTTACCTTCAGTCCTTCGTCTCCCAGGTTATTCTCAATCTGTGTCGAATCTATGATCTTTCCATTGTTATCATAAAGAATCAGCTCTGCTTCTTTTTCCTCATCTTTAGACTGTCCTGAAACATCAACAAGTGCTACCACCTTGTCGATTGAATCGATTACTGATTCTGGCCCGCTGATCTTAATCTTCTCCGGATTTGCTTTCAGCTCACCCACCTGATATCCGTCTCTCGGTGTTCCCGAACTGGTTGCAGTGATCGGGAAAGTCTCTGATTTTCCAAGTTCAATGCTTACTCGCAGATTGATCGGGTTGGCAGTCGCCTCAAACCTTCCTGCATAAGAAGGGATCGATATATCGATCGGGATCAGGGATCTGGTTCTGACATCCAGATTCTTCATATCCGCCGTTGCTCTGATATCATCAGTTTTAATTTTATTTAAAATAGAACGTTTTGCCTTTACTGTTACGGATACCGTCCTGCTGTCATCCAGAATCTGATATGTATTGCCCGGATTTGTTACGATTTCCGGATGTGTCACTGTCACCTGGATTCCGGAAAATGTCCGTTCGTCCACCGGATCTTCAATATTCATAACAATTATCCATAAAAGGACAGAGAATACAAATGCCAACAACTTAAGACCCCAGTTTTTAGTCAACGCCCTTTTCATGCGATCTCCATCCTTTCCATATTTTTTTCAAACGTCCGATCTCCACACTCTTCTTACTGATAGATTCCAGACGTTTTTTCAGATATTCCGGTGTAACATTGCGCACAAGCTGTCCGCCCATCGCTACAGATACATACCCGGTCTCTTCTGATACGGTGACGATCAGAGCATCACTCACCTCACTCATTCCGACTGCTGCACGATGTCTGGTCCCCAGCTCCTTACTGATTCCCATATTGTCTGACAGTGGAAGATAGCAGGTCGCTGATACGATCCTGTCTCCACGGACGATGATTGCGCCGTCATGAAGTGGTGTGTTGTGTTCAAAAATATTGATCAATACCTGCGGTGATACAATACAGTCCAGCGCGATTCCGGTGCTCTCGTATTCTGTCAGCATGATTGCCTGCTCTACGACGATAAGTGCTCCTGTCTTCACTGCTCCCATCGCAAAGGATGCTTCTACGATTCCATCGATCGTTTTCTGGCTGAAACGTACATTATCTTTTCCTCTTTTATCCAGTGCTACCATATTGGGAACAAATTGTTTTTCCCCCAGTTTTTCCAATGCTCTTCTGAGCTCAGGCTGGAAAATGATCACGACTGCGGTTGCCATGACCGGAAGTGAATTCTGTGCAATCCACAAAATCGTATACATTTTAAAAATTGCAGCCACCAGAATAAACAATGCAACAACCAGAATCCCCCTCAGCAGCATCCAGGCTTTTGTATTCTTTATCCAGAGAATAATCTGATAGAATAAAAATGTAATAATCAGTATCTCAACAGCATCTACTACCCGGATCTGCGGGAAGTACCACGATTCTGATACAAATTCTTTTAAAACCTGTGTTAATACTGTGTTCAACAGTGTACCCCCTTTTTCTATCCGTTATTTATACCCCTGTTTTTATAATATTTCCCTATTTATTATCGCTATTCAGTTCATTTTCCACAATGCTCTGAATATCCAGTTCTTCCTTCAGGCTCTGTGCAAGAAGGATTTCATCTGTATTGCCCCCAACTCTTGTCGGTCGCTGAACTGCCGGACTCTTTGGCCATTTTACCTTAGAAGCCGTTTTTGTTTTGCGTACTGCCGGTTTTTCCGTCTGCCCACTCTTCGACCTCTGTCTTCTCTCCGGCTCTGTTTCCGCAATCTCACCTGTTTCTTTCCGCTCATTGATATGTTTGACCGTCTTCTCCGGAGCTGTCACCGAAATCTTAGGGATGGCTTTTACATAATAATAATATTCATCATCCTCAAACTGGAGACGTTCTGTTCTGGAATAATCCACCGAGAACAGGAAAAATTCCATGATAAAACCAATCACGACTGCTGCAATATTTCCAATGATCAGCATATTATAAGAGGTATGTATATCGAATACAATATCTCCGATCACAATTACAACAATATTCACAACCGCACCGGATGCTGCTGCGATTTTCCACGCATGATCTACCGAAAGCCGGCGCACTGTATACACCACAAAAATAGAGATAATAAATGCGATCACAGTGATCCACAGAGTCTTATCCTGGAATACCGTCTTCACAAACAGCGAAATCTGCCTGGTAATTCCATCCGCACTGGTGATCGCTGTTGCCGAAGTTCTCACACATTCGATCATATAGTAAATGATCGTTCCAAATACAACCGGTACTGCTGAAATCGGTCCAAGTACAAGCGCACAGGCAACCGGCACCACATACGGAACATGAAGCATAAATGCTACCGGTGTGACCAGCAGAAGAAGTGCCTTTTTCGGAGTAAATCTGCAGTAAAAGATAAACATTACCACAAAGATCAGTGCCGCTGCCGCTGCCACTCCTATAGACAGTTTGAACAGATGCACAATTACAAGTCCTGCCGCCACATACGCCGTTACAACCGGTGGAAGAAAGGTGCAGATTACTGCCAGTGCCACCGCTACAACCGGTGTCGCCACCGCTTTCATCAGTCCAATATTCTGGTTGATCATAAGAAATGTAACCAGTGCCAGAACAAACTGCACAGCTTTATCAATATAGATTGATTTCATCGCGTATAATTCCTGTAATTTATCTCTCCATACTATCAGATCATTCATTATCGTTTCTCCCTTTCATACATTCTGTTCAGTCTTGTAAGATCGTGATTGAATTGTTTCACACGCTTTCTTGCTTTTTCATGTTTGGTTCCGTAAAAATGGGAAGCAACGATTCCATAAAAAATAACAAGTACCAGATATCCAATTATCACAGCTGCCGCAAGCATCACAAGAAACTGCATATTCAGATTTTCCATCAGTTCATCCAGAAAAGCAATAACTCCGATTCCCACTGCAACAGCATAGCCGACCGTGACCCATATGATCGTAGCAATGGTGTGAAAGCTCCGGTAATCTTTCTTATAATAAGAACTGATCTTAAAATCTTCCTCTCCCTGTTTGCTTTCGTACATCGCCATCCTTGTCATCAGCTTAACTTTGCTTTCATTTAACATTTTGTCACCTCATACGTTTTATTCGTATATGCATTACTTTCAGTATAACAAATATCAGATTCCTTGTCCAATACTTACCGTCAAAAAGTATACATTTTCAGCTCCTGCCTTTTTCAGCACTCTCGCCGCCTCGTCTAAGGTACTTCCTGTCGTATAAATGTCGTCGATCAAAACGATATTTTCTCCTTTTACATTTTTCTGCACTGCAAATGCTCCCCTGATATTTCGTTTTCTTCCTTTATCGCCCAGCTCTTTCTGAGGACTAGTCGCCTTAATTCTCTTAACAGCACCTGCATCCATGGCAATTCCGGTATTTTCTGATAATACCTTTGCTACAATTTCTGCCTGATTAAATCCCCGCTTTCTTTTTCGCCGGGAATGCAGCGGAACTGGCACGATCAAGGTGATCTTTCTTTCCCATAGATAAGGAAGAAAATGCTCTGCCATTTCTTTTCCGAACGTTTGTCCGTAAATCCTCCGGTTCTGATATTTCATTGCATAAACTGCATTTTCCACTGCATCTTTATGCACCCAGAGACTTCTGCCATCAACAAAAAGATGCTTCTGCCTGGTACAGTCATAGCAATATTCTTCAGCCGGATCTGTCAAAGGCTTTCCACAGCACATGCATCTTACTTCACCAATATAAGGAAATTTTTCACGGCACGCCTTGCAGATTCCATTGTGTTCCGTATAATGTTTCTTTCCTGCACTTACAATTTCTCCACAAAACGGACATTTTGAGGGATAAATTAGTTCCAGAATTGTTTCTTTGACCTTTTTTAAGTTTTCCATCCGCTTTTCGGATTTGATTTTCTACTTTTTCTGTGTAACTATCCGCAGAACTCCCGGATCCGTTCTGCCAGACTGGTATTCCGGTTGTGTTCATTGGTATTCCGGATCATCTCCTGGAAGGTCTGGTCATTTCCGACAATTGTCACACATTTTCTGGCTCTTGTGATTGCCGTGTAAAGAAGATTCCTGTGAAACAGCTGTCTCGGTCCGCTCAGAAGAGGGATGACAACCGCCGGATATTCGCTTCCCTGCGACTTGTGAATGGTGATCGCATAGGCAAGCTCCAGTTCTTCCAGCAATTCAAACGGATACTTTACTTTTCTCTTTTCATCGTATTCAACTTCCAGTGTTTCAGTATATGTATTGATCTCGGTGACAATTCCCATATCGCCATTAAAAATCCCCATTCCTTTATCCACCGTCAGTCCATACTTGGTTGTGATCTCCCATTCAAGCTGATAGTTATTCTTGATCTGCATCACCTTGTCGCCCACGCGGAATTTGTGATCGCCATATTCTTTTTCCGCTTTTCCCGGCTCCGGTGGATTCAAATACTCCTGCAAAATACTGTTCAGCCTTTCCACTCCCAGCAGTCCTTTCCGCATCGGTGTGAGTACCTGGATATCATATGGTTTTGCATTGACATATTTGGGAAGCTTCTTCTGGATCAGTGTCAGCAGAACACTGATGATCACATTCGGATCCTGTCTTTTCAAGAAGAAGAAATCCCGGCTTTTATTATCCAAAAGGACCGGTTCTCCCCGGTTGATCTTATGTGCATTTACCACAATATCACTCTCCTGTGCCTGTCGGAAAATCCGGGTCAGCATGACAACCGGAAAACATTCCGATGCGATGAGATCCTTCAAAATACTTCCCGGGCCTACTGAGGGAAGCTGGTTACAGTCCCCTACCAGGATCAGCCTTGTCCCCGGTACAATTGCGGTAAGAAGTGCATTCATCAGAGGCAGGTCTACCATAGACATCTCATCGATGATGATCACGTCGGTTTCCAGTGGATTGTCTGCATTTCTTGCAAATCCGTTCCGGTTCGGGTTCTCATCCTCCTCCGGATTACCGTTCACCTCCAGAAGCCGGTGGATCGTCTGCGCTTCCCATCCGGTTGCCTCTGTCATTCTTTTTGCGGCACGCCCGGTTGGTGCTGCCAGCATAATTTCCATATTCTCACTGTGAAAATATTCGATCATGGCATTGATCGTCGTCGTTTTTCCGGTTCCACGCGTACCACAAAAAAGATATGCGTGGCCGATGCGGTTTGCATTGATCTGGTTCGTTAACGTCGTTACAATATGATCCTGCCCTTTGACATCTGCCGCCATGACCGCATTTTCCTGCTTCTCGTCAAGCTGCATTTCGGCTTCTTTTTCAATCTGATGGATCTTTTTTTCGATCACTACATTGGCTTCTTCATATTCCAGATTCAGATCATGCAGCATTTTCGCGGTATTGAGTTCCAGATAATAGAAGTGGGACACGTATACCCGCAGACCTTCTTCAGATTCTTTGAGTACGATCTTCTTTTCCATCGACAGATCCATCAGGTATTTCTCAATATCCTTAATCTCCACTTCCAGAAGTGCAGATGCCCGACGAAGCAACACGTCCTTTGTCAGATAGACATGCCCTTCGGCAACACTCTGCTGTAAGGTATAAAAAATACCACTCCGGATACGGAAATCCGAGTCTGAGTGAATGCCGATCTTCGTTGCGATTTCATCAGCGATCTTAAATCCGATCCCCTGAATCTGATCTGCAAGCTGGTATGGATTTCCTTCCAGTACCTGATAGGTCTTCGGACCGTAAAACTGATAAATCTTTGCTGCAAGTGTCGTCGAAATCCCAAATTTCTGAAGGTAGATCATTGCCTTCCGCATATCTTTTTTCTCTTCTACCTGTACAGCGATCTCTCTTGCCATACGTTCGCTGATCCCACGCACCTCCGCAAGTCTTTCTGGTTCTTCTTCGATGATCCGGAAAGTGTCTTCCCTGAATTTTTTCACAATCCTGCCGGCAAGAGATGCACCAACCCCTTTGATCGCCCCTGATCCCAGATAGCGTTCAATCGAAAGCAGATCTTCCGGTGCTTTGATCTCATAATTCAGCACTCGGAGCTGTGTTCCATATACACTGTGAACCACATATTCTCCGTTCACCTCAACCAGCTCTCCCTCTGATAAATAGTTAAAGTTTCCGACACAGGTCAGATCGCCATCATCATTATTCAAATTAAATACGGTATATCCATTGTCTTCATTGCGAAATACAATGTGTTCTACGTAACCTTTTACTGTTTCCATACTTTTTTCCTTTTTAAAAAGGCTGTCTCTCTACAGAAACAGCCTTCTCATGTGCTTATCACTAGAAATCTTTTTTTCCGTTCATAAACTCCACATACTGACCGGTACCGATTGCAACAACCTTCATCGGGTCTTCCGCTGTCATCGTATTGATGCCTGTCCTTTCTTCGATCAGTTCTTCCAGCCCGCGAAGCAGTGCACCTCCACCTGTCAGTACAATTCCACGATCCAGAATATCCGCTGAAAGTTCCGGCGGTGTTCTCTCCAGAACCCCAATGACCGCTTCGACGATCTGACTTGTAGTCTCATGCAGTGCTTCTTCGGTCTCAGAAGCCGTTACCGTGACCGTCTTTGGCAATCCTGTTACCAGGTTTCGTCCCCTTACTTCCATTGATTCATCTTCTACAAGAGGATATGTCGTTCCGATCTTGATCTTGATATCTTCTGCTGTCCTGTCTCCGATCAGCAGATTGTGCTTTTTCCGGACATAACGGACGATTGCTTCATCAAAATCATCACCTGCAACTTTTAATGATGTATTCACAACAGTTCCTCCAAGGGAAATCACCGCAATGTCGGATGTACCACCACCGATATCCACGATCATGTTGCCGCATGGTTTTGAAATATCTATTCCGGCTCCGATTGCCGCTGCAACCGGTTCCTCAATCAAATGTACTTCCCGCGCACCGGCTGCAAAAGCAGCCTCTTCTACCGCCTTTTTTTCAACCTCTGTAACACCGCTTGGCACACAGATACTGATATTCGGCTTCTTAAATGTACGCTTTCCCAGTGCTTTCTGAACAAAATATTTGATCATTTTTTCTGTGACAATGTAATCGGAAATAACGCCCTGTCTGAGAGGTCTTACCGCAACAATGTTCCCCGGTGTCCTTCCAAGCATCAGCCTTGCTTCTTCACCGATTGCTTTTATCATATTGGTATCTCTGTCAAAGGCAACGACTGAAGGTTCTTTCAGTACAACTCCCTTTCCTTTCACATAAACGAGGATACTTGCTGTTCCTAAATCAATTCCTAAATCTATTGACATCACGATTCCCCTTTCACATACTCACCTTATTATAATCAAATCTTTAATAAATAGGAAGTCTTTTTTTCAAGTTCAGGATTTTTTAAGATTTCTGTATCATTTTCTGTCCAGCATCATTTTGATGTATTTTCCTGTATATGAATTCGGGTTTTCTGCCACTTCTTCCGGTGTACCGCACGCAACAACTGTGCCCCCCTTGTCACCGCCTTCCGGTCCGATATCGATAATATAATCTGCTGTCTTGATCACATCCAGGTTATGTTCGATCACTATAACCGTATTGCCATCTGCCGCGAGTCTGCGCAGGATTTCCGTCAACTTGTGCACATCTGCAAAATGAAGTCCGGTTGTCGGTTCGTCCAGAATGTACACTGTCTTCCCAGTGCTTCTCCGGCTCAGTTCAGTTGCAAGCTTGATCCGCTGTGCTTCACCGCCGGAAAGGGTTGTAGACGGCTGGCCAAGACGAATATAAGAAAGTCCTACATCGTAAAGTGTCTCCATTTTTCTACGGATACTCGGTACATTTTCAAAGAAATGAAGCGCCTCTTCTACCGTCATATTCAGAACATCATAAATGCTTTTTCCTTTATATTTTACCTCCAGTGTCTCACGGTTGTAGCGTTTTCCGCCGCATACCTCACACGGCACATATACATCCGGAAGGAAATGCATCTCAATCTTGATGATTCCATCTCCGCTACACGCTTCACAGCGTCCGCCCTTGACGTTAAAGCTGAATCTTCCTTTTTTATAGCCTTTCGCCTTCGCATCCGCGGTTGCCGCAAACAGATCCCGGATCAGGTCGAATACTCCGGTATATGTCGCCGGATTGGATCTTGGCGTCCTTCCGATTGGAGACTGGTCAATGTCGATCACTTTGTCCAGCATTTCCAGTCCTTCAATCCGCTTATGCTTTCCAGGAATCACACGGGCACGGTTTAGCTTTTTCGCCATACTCTTGTAAAGGATTTCATTCACCAATGAACTCTTACCGGAACCTGATACGCCGGTTACACAGGTCATCACACCAAGTGGGAACTTCACATCAATATTTTTCAGGTTGTTCTCTGCTGCACCTACAACTTTGATCCAGCCGGTCGGAACTGCGCGGGTTTCCGGAACCGGGATCTTGATCTTTCCGCTTAAATATGCACCTGTGATCGACCGTTCTACTTTCATGATCTCCTGTGCCGTTCCCTGGGCAACCAGTTCTCCACCGTGTTCTCCGGCTCCCGGTCCGATATCGATTACCTGGTCTGCCGCAAACATGGTATCTTCATCATGCTCAACCACGATCAGTGTATTTCCAAGATCACGGAGATGCTTGAGTGTTGCGAGAAGTTTGTCATTATCTCTCTGGTGCAGACCGATACTTGGCTCATCCAGAATATAAGCCACACCCACAAGACCGGAACCGATCTGCGTCGCAAGCCGGATTCTCTGTGCTTCTCCTCCGGAAAGAGTTCCTGTTGCACGGGCAAGTGTCAGATATTCCAGACCCACATCCAGAAGGAACTGCAGGCGCGCTTTGATCTCTTTTAATATCTGTCCGCCGATCATCTGCTGCGTCTTTGACAGTTCCAGACTGCTGATAAACCGCTGAAGCCGTTCAATCGACATTGCTGTTACATCTGAAATATTTTTATCTCCGACCGTTACCGCAAGTGCACCCTTTTTCAGTCGCTGTCCGCCACATTCTCGGCAAGGTGTGATCTGCATAAAACTCTCATATTCTGCTTTCATAGTCTCCGATCCCGTTTCACGGTATCTTCGCTCCACATTCCGGATCAGTCCATCAAATGCAACGTCATAGATCCCTTCCCCGCGTTGTCCTTTATAATAGACCTTGACTTCTTTTCCATTAGTCCCACGAAGTAAAACATCCTGGATTTCTTTCGGATACTGTTCAAACGGCGTATCCAGGTCAAAATGATATTCCTTGCAGAGTGCTTCCAGAATCGCGTGAGTAAAACTGCTCTTATCGGTACAGGACTGCCATCCTGTCACCACGATTGCTCCTTCATTGATACTGAGTGATTTGTTCGGAATCATCAGGTCTTCATCAAACTCCATTTTATATCCGAGTCCGAAACATACCGGGCAGGCACCAAATGGATTGTTAAATGAAAAGCTTCTCGGCTCGATCTCATCAATACTGATTCCGCAGTCTGGGCAGGCAAAATTCTGGCTGAAATTCAGCGGTTCCCCTCCGATCACATCCACAACCAGAAGCCCCTCCGCAAGACTTAATACACTTTCTATGGAATCTGCAAGTCTTTTTTCAATCCCCGGTCTGACAACCAGACGGTCTACAACAATCTCAATATTATGTTTTATATTCTTGTCCAATGAGATTTCTTCGGAAAGCTCATACATATTTCCGTCAATCCTTACACGGACATAACCGCTTTTCTTTGCTCTGTCCAGAAGCTTGACATGGGTTCCTTTTCTCCCCCGCACAACCGGTGCCATCAGCTGGATATTTGTTCCTTCCGGAAGTGCCATGA
>ERZ825137.3596-NODE-3596-length-16422-cov-5.208468_pt1 | contig 16422 bp, 15 predicted proteins | sample MGYA00519873_ERZ825137 | MGnify/ENA primary metagenome ERZ825137 (study PRJEB31778, sample SAMEA3449190) | human gut metagenome | biome: human gut; feature: human-associated habitat; material: faeces | place: United Kingdom | collected 2010/2012 ...
GGGCAAACCCCGCCGACAAAAAGGCCCGGGGCAAACCCCGCCGACAAAAAGGCCCGGGGCAAACCCCGCCGACAAAAAGGCCCGGGGCAAACCCCGCCGACAAAAAGGCCCCGGCCGGACATCCGTCCGCCGGGGCTTGTCGTATCGGCGCGCAAGCGGGGCCGGTCGTTGCAACGGCCGTCTACAGCTTGCAGTATTTCGACCGGCAGTGGAACCAGGGATTGTGCAGATCGGCCTCGTTGTAGCGCAGCACCCCGTCGTCGGGCAGCGTGCGCGTCGAGCCCCCCGCCTCGGCAAGGATCAGCTCCCCGGCTGCCGTGTCCCACTCGTAGGTATGGGTCGTGCGGACATAGTAGTCGATGCGCCCCTCGGCCAGCAGGCAGAACTTGTAAGAGCTGCCCTGCTCGACGACCTCCAGATCGGGATGGGTCGCCCGCAGGCGGGCGATGTACTCGTGCGTCTCGGGCGTTTGGTGCGACCGCGACACGGCGACGCGCAGGTGGTCGTGGTGCGCCTCCGAGGCCAGCGGCAGCGGCGTCCAGTCCCCGACGATCCGCTCGTAGGTGTAGTCCGCCGCGGCGTCGGGCGCGACATGCTCCTTGAGGTAGGCCCCCGAATCGCGGCCCGCGACGTAGATCTTCTCGAAATAGGGCACGTAGATCACCGCCCCCATGCAGACGTTGTTCTCCATGAGCGCGATGTTGACCGTGAACTCGTTGTTGCCCTTGATGAACTCCACCGTGCCGTCCAACGGATCGACCAGCCAGTAGAGCTCCCAGTTGCGGCGCTCGTCGTAGAGCATTTCGCGCCCCTCCTCGCTCAGGATGGGGATGCGCGTCGGCCCGAGGTACTCGCGGATGGTCTTGTGGGCCACGCGGTCGGCCAGCGTGATGGGCGTCCGGTCGTTCTTGAGACTTATGTCGTAATCCTCCTTGTTCTTGTAGACGTTCATGATGGCGGCACCTGCCCTGACCGCGGCATTGAACAGGGGCGGCAGCAGATACATTCTCACCTTGTCGTTAATCATCGTTTCCCGCTTTTTGTTGAGGTCACTGCGTTTGACAGGCATAAAGATAAGGAGAATTTACGAGACTGTGAAATTTTTAACACTCAATTTGCCGCCTCCGCCGGGCGCCCGGAGCGCCTGCCGCCGCGCCGGAAACGGTCTCCGCCGCAACCCTCCGGCGCCGCATCAGGCAGCCGGACAGCAAGATGGCGCGCCCGGTCCGCCGCAGGAACGGCCCCGTCGGGGCGCTCCGCGGGCGGCGCCCCTGCCGGAAAAGGACAACTCCGCCGACAAAAAGCACACCGCGGCCGCACGCTTCGCCGCCCAAAACCGTGCCAGAGGCGCCGCGGCGGAAAAATTTTTGCCGGGGCTGTTGTTTATAAGATAATTATGCGTATATTTGCACTCCGAATTATGTTTCAACACATAACCAACGAATTAATGTACGTTATAGTAGAGATTGCAGGTCAGCAGTTCAAGGCTGAGAAAGGTCGGAAACTTTATGTTCACCGTCTCCAGGGCGAAGAAAACTCGTCCGTAAGTTTCGACAAGGTCCTGCTCGCAGACAACGACGGTCAGGTCAAAGTCGGCGCACCTGTTGTAGAAGGCGCCACGGTAAAATGCAAGATCCTGAAGCATCTGAAGGACGACAAGGTCCTGGTCTTCAAGAAGAAGCGCAGAACCGGATACCAGAAGTGTAACGGCCATCGCCAGGCACTGACGCAGGTCCTCGTGGAAGAAATCGTTGCATAAACCTTTAAAACCGAAAAGACATGGCACACAAGAAAGGTGTAGGTAGTTCCAAGAACGGCCGTGAGTCGGAAAGCAAGCGACTCGGCATCAAATTGTTCGGCGGTCAGTTCGCAAAGGCGGGCAACATCATCGTCCGTCAGCGCGGCACGGTTCACAACGCCGGCGAGAATGTAGGCATGGGCAAGGATCATACGCTGTTCGCACTCGTGGACGGAACCGTCGAGTTCTGCAAGAAGAGCGAAGGCCGGTCCTACGTGAGCGTAACTCCGCTGAGCGAGTAACGTATCCGGTCATACGACAAAAGCGGTTTTCTCACGAAAACCGCTTTTTGTTTTTCCTCCGACGCCGGGATGCGCCTTCCACCCGCCGCGGTCCGCTGCCGACAGCGCACCGCGGCGGATGCAGCCCGTTTCCCGGAATCCTTTCCGCGCCCGGCGGGCACTCCAAAAGACAGATCCCGACCCGGCCCGCCTCCGGGAGTCTCCGTCAGCGGACCGGGACATTCCGCCTTCCGCCCGCGACACCTGCGGCGCATGGTCCGGCGTCTCGCCGTACAGGCCGCCCCCGCCGACCGGACATTCCGCCCCCCCCCGCAGACCGGAGGTTCCATTCCATTCAGGCCGCACATTCCGCCCCGCACAGACCGGAGGTTCCGTTCCATGCAGGCCGCACAATTCCGCCCCGCGCAGACCGGATGTTCCACCCGCTGTCGGCAGGCCATGCTCCGCACGGCGGATCGCTCCCATGCGCGGGTACGGGCACAAAAAAACGGGACGGCAGCCCACTCTCTACGCAAGGGGCAGGCACAAAAAAAAACGGGACGGCAGCCCACACTCGGCCCCGCAAGGGGAACCGGATATCGTGACGCCTCTTCCTGCCGCCGTCCCGCAATTTGCGGAAAGATTTCCGCACAAATCACCCGTCGAACCGGGACTGCACGGCAGCCCGGCCAACCTGTCGTACAAATATAGCCAAAATTTCAGCACTGACACGACCGTCGGCGAAAAATATCCCAAGATTGCTGTACTTTGCTGTATGAAACGGGAAAGACACAATGACAAGGTGGTCGGCGAAGTGATCGCCCGCCTCAAACTGCTGCGCCGAAACCACGGACTTTCCCAGATGGACGTCTACATCGACACGGACATCAACATCGCACGAATCGAGTCGGGCCGCGGCAACATGTCGATCTCGACGTTGGCCGATCTGTGCGACTACTACGAAATCACGCTCGAGGAGTTTTTCCGCATGGAGATCTGCCCGTCCGAAACATGCCAGCCGGAGGAGGTCACGGCATAAGAAAACGGAAAACCCCGTCCGACGGACGGGGTTTTCATTTGCGGCCGCTCCGGGCGGACCGGCCGCAGAACCCGCTACTGCTGCATGGCGGCAAGATCCACGGAGCGGAACGTAGCCAGTGCCCGATCCCCGTCGTAGAAGGTCAGTTTACCCTCCCTGATTCCGTAACGGTTCACCTCGTCGAGCATCCGCACGAAGGCCTCCTCGTACTGCAAATCGGGGCAGGCCATGCGGGTCATGCCGAGGTTCTTCATCTCCAGCCTGTGTCCGTCGAGCGCATATTTGCCGAAGAAGCGGTTGCAGTTCGTGCGTCCCGAAACGAGCGTATCGGCCGCATCAAACCACAGCGTGAAGAAATCGGGCTCGGCATCGACAGCCGAAGCGGGGATTGCCTCCATCGAGGCCAGTTTCCAGGTCGTCCCCTCCAGCGGGGTGTCGTGCGAGCCGCCGCAGGCGGTCATCGCAAGGAGCAGCGCGGCGGCTGCAAAGAGCTTTTTCATAGGGCAAAACATATTTGACAACATAAAAATCCACAGTCGTTCGGCAAATCAGCAAAACGCGCACCAAAGTTACGCATTCTGCACCGAACCGCAAACTCCCGCCGCCGGTTTTTCAGCCGGCCTGGCCGCCGTGCACCCGCGCCGGAATTACGCATTCCGCACCGAACCGCAAACTTCCGCAGCGGGCATCCCGCCGGCCGTTCGGCAGCGCAAAAAGAGAGCCGCGGCCCGGATTCCGGGTCGCGGCTGCTCACGATCGTATCTCAAAGGGATCAGTACTCCATCTTCGAGAGGCGTACATAACCCTTGTAGCGCCACTTGGCGTTCTCCTCGGCTGCGGCGAAGAGCTCCTCGGCCTCGGCCGGGAAGGACTTCTGGAGCGAGGTGTAGCGCACCTCCTTCATCAGGAAGTCGCGGAACTTCGACCAGTCGGGCTCCTTCGAGTCGAGCACGAAGGGGTTCTTGCCCTGCTGCTCGAGCAGCGGGTTGTAGTGCCACAGGTGCCAGTAACCGCAGGCTACGGCCTCCTTGCCCACCGTCTGCGTGCGGGTCATGCCGCCCTTGATTCCGTGGTTGATACACGGAGCGTAGGCGATCACGAGCGACGGTCCGGGATAGGCCTCGGCCTCCTTCAGCACGTTGAAGAGCTGCTGCTGCGAACCGCCGATCGAAACCTGGGCCACATAGACATAACCGTAGGTCATGGCCATGGCGCCGAGGTCCTTCTTGCGGATGCGCTTGCCGCTCGATGCGAACTTCGCCACGGCACCCACGGGCGTCGACTTCGACGACTGACCGCCCGTATTGGAGTAAACCTCGGTATCCACGACGAGGATGTTGACATCCTCGCCCGAAGCGAGCACGTGGTCCACGCCGCCGTAGCCGATGTCGTAGCCCCAGCCGTCGCCGCCGATGATCCACTGCGACTTCTTGACGAGCCAGTCCTTGTGTTCGAGAATCTTCTTGCAGTAGTCGCAGCCGCAGGCCTCCATCATCGGGACGAGACGCTCGGTCACTTCGGCCGACTTCGACGACGAACCGCGGTTGGCGATCCACTCCTTCATGACGCCCTTGAGCTCGTCGGAGCACTTGTCGCAGTTGGCAATGGCCTCCTCCATCGTTGCCTGGATGCGGTCGCGGAGCTTCTCCACGCCGATGTGCATGCCGAGACCGAACTCGGCGTTGTCCTCGAAGAGCGAGTTGGCCCAGGCGGGACCCTGACCCTTGGCGTTGGTGCAGTAGGGCGTCGAGGGAGCCGAACCCGAGTAGATCGACGTACAGCCCGTCGCGTTGGCAACCATCATCTTGTCGCCGAAGAGCTGCGAGATGGCCTTGATGTAGGGCGTCTCACCGCAGCCGGCGCAGGCTCCCGAGAACTCGAAGAGCGGCTGCGAGAACTGGAGGTTCTTGACCGACTTGGTCTTGTCGACCACCTGCTTGTAGCCGATGTTCTTCGTGATGTAGTCCCAGTTCTTCTGCTGCGGAAGCTGCTCCTCGAGCGGACGCATTTCGAGCGCCTTCTCCTTGGCGGGGCAGATGTCGACGCAGTTGCCGCAACCCGTACAGTCGAGCGGCGAGATCTGGATGCGGAACTTGTACTCCTTCGTCTCGCCCAGACCCTGCTTCCATTCGACACCCGATGCGGCGGCCTCGGCCTCCGTAGCGAGGAACGGACGGATCACGGCGTGCGGGCAGACATAGGCGCACTGGTTGCACTGGATACAGTTCTCGATCTTCCATTCGGGCACGTTCACGGCGATGCCGCGCTTCTCGTAGGCGGCCGTACCGTTCTCCCACGTACCGTCCTCACGGCCCGTAAAGGCCGATACGGGCAGGTCGTCGCCCTTCAGGCCGTTGATCGGCTCGACGATCTTGCGCACGAATTCGGGACACGAAGCGTCCGAAACATGCACGAAGCCCTTGTCCTCGATCGAAGCCCACTCGGCAGGAATCTCGACCTTAACGACGGCATCGCCGCCGGCGTCCACGGCCGCATAGTTCATGTTGACGATATCCTCGCCCTTCTTGCCGTAGGACTTCTGGATCGCCTTCTTCATCTGCTCGACGGCCTTGTCGAACGGAATGACGTTGGCGATCTTGAAGAACGCCGACTGCATGATCGTGTTGGTGCGCGAACCCAGTCCCAGCTCGGCGGCGATCTTCGTGGCGTTGATGATATAGAAGTTGATCTTGTTCTTGGCCAGGTAGACCTTCATGTGGTCGGGCAGCGTCGCGCAGGTCGTCTCGGCGTCGTGCACCGAGTTCAGCAGGAACGAACCGCCGGTCTTCAGCCCCTTCAGCACGTCGTACTTGTCGACGTACGAAGGCACGTGGCAAGCCACGAAGTCGGGGGTGGTCACCAGGTAGGGCGACGTGATCGGCAGGTCGCCGAAACGCAGGTGCGACGAGGTGTAGCCGCCCGATTTCTTCGAGTCGTAGGAGAAGTATGCCTGACAGTATTTGTTCGTCGTGCCGCCGATGATCTTGATCGAGTTCTTGTTGGCGCCCACCGTACCGTCGGCGCCCAGACCGAAGAAGAGCGCTTCGAACGTGCCGGGCTTGGCCAGCGAGATCTCCTCGCCGACGGGCAGCGAACGGAACGTCACGTCGTCGGTGATGCCGACCGTGAACTGGTTCTTGGGCTCGTTGAGCTTGAGGTTCTCGAAGACGGCCAGCATCTGTGCGGGCGTCGTATCCTTCGACGAGAGGCCGTAACGGCCGCCGATGATGAGCGGCATCTGGCCGCAGGGCAGCGACTTGGCCGTGGCGAAGGCCTCCACGACGTCGAGGTAGAGCGGGTCGCCGTTGGCGCCGGGCTCCTTCGTGCGGTCGAGCACGCAGATGCGCTTCACGCTCGCGGGCAGCACCTCCATGAGGTACTTGACCGCGAAGGGACGGTAGAGGTGTACGGTGATGACGCCGACCTTCTCGCCCTTGGCGCGCAGGTAGTCGACCGTCTCCTTGATGGTCTCCGTCACGGAGCCCATGGCCACGATGATGTGCTCGGCCTCGGGATCCCCGTAGTAGACGAACGGCTTGTAGCTGCGGCCGGTGATCTCCGAAATACGGGCCATCGTCTCGGCCACCATGTCGGGCACCGCCTCATAGAACTTGTTGGCCGCCTCACGCGTCTGGAAGTAGATATCGGGGTTCTGGGCCGTACCGCGCGTCACGGGGTGCTCGGGGTTGAGCGCACGGGCGCGGAAGGCCTTCAGGGCGTCGCGGTCGAGCATGGCCGTCAGTGCGGCCTCGTCGATGAGCTCGATCTTCTGAATCTCGTGCGAGGTGCGGAAACCGTCGAAGAAGTGCAGGAACGGCACGCGGGCCTTCAGCGCCACGAGGTGGGCAACGCCCGCGAGGTCCATGACCTCCTGTACGGACGAGGTGGCCAGCATGGCGAAGCCCGTCTGGCGGGTAGCCATGACATCCTGATGGTCACCGAAGATCGACAGCGACTGGGCGGCCAGCGCACGTGCCGAAACATGGAAGACGCCCGGGAGCAGCTCGCCCGAGATCTTGTACATGTTGGGGATCATCAGCAGCAGACCCTGCGACGCGGTGAACGTCGTGGTGAGGGCACCGCTCTGCAGCGAGCCGTGCACGGCGCCGGCGGCACCGGCCTCGGACTGCATCTCCACGACCTTCACCGTCTCGCCGAAGATGTTCTTGCGGCCCTGGGCGGCCCACTCGTCCACGAGTTCGGCCATCGTCGAAGAAGGCGTGATGGGATAGATGGCTGCAACCTCCGAGAACATGTAAGCCACATGGGCCGCAGCGTAGTTACCATCACAGGTGATAAATTTCTTTTCTGCCATTTTGTTGGAATTTTAGAGGATATTTGTGTGTTTTTTCCGTTTCCGTCGGGTCCATTCCAGAATAAGTGCGATGCAAAGATAGAAAATTCGGCGCAAAAATCACCCCTATTTTTATTCAAATAACTGTAATTTTTTGACATTTCGGAGTGCGAAACAGCTCATCGTCGGAGTGTTAGCCGAATAACAGCAAACAAACGCTGAATCACCGAGTTGCAAAGTGGTTAACCAATAGCCGGTTAGCCGCGCACCCCCGGCACCGGAGCAACGACGCCGCCCGGCGGCCCGCCCGCGGGCGGAGACAAAAAGGCCGGGCGGAGACAAAAAGGCCGGGCGGCGCATTGCCGCGCACGCGCTTTGCATTATCTTTGCAGGCATGATTCCCTACAAACGCAAAACGCTCGACAACGGACTCACCGTCGTCGTCAACCGCGACCGCAGCTCGAAGCTCGCCGCGGTGAACCTGCTCTACCGGGTCGGGGCGCGCAACGAGCACCCCGCGCGCACGGGCTTCGCCCACCTGTTCGAGCACCTCATGTTCCGCGGCACGCGCGAGGTGCCGTCGTTCGACCTGCCCGTGCAGATGGCCTCGGGCGACAACAACGCCTTCACGAACAACGACTACACGGATTTCTACATCACGCTGCCCAAGGACAACATCGAGACGGCGCTGTGGCTCGAGAGCGACCGCATGCAGGGGCTGGAGCTCACGCCCGAAAAGCTCGCAACGGAGAAGCGCGTGGTGATCGAGGAGTACCGCCAGCGCTACCTCAACCAGCCCTACGGCGACCAGATGATGTTGCTGCGCGCGCTCAGCTACCGCGTGCACCCCTACCGCTGGGCGACGATCGGTCTCTCGCCCGACCACATCGCCGACGCGACAATGGAGGAGGTGCAGGCCTTCTACCGCACCTACTACCACCCCTCGAACGCCATCCTCTCGATCTCGGCCGATCTGGACGAGGAGCGCATGCTCGAACTTGCCGGGCGGTGGTTCGCCCCTCTGGCAGACCGGCCGCATCCGACCGTGCCGATTCCGCAGGAGCCGCCGCAGGAGGCTGCGCGGCGCGAGGAGGTCGAGCGCGACGTCCCGGCCACGACGGTCTCGGTCGCCTACCACATGGGCGGGCGCACCTCGGCCGAATTTTTCGTCGGCGACCTGGTCTCGGACCTGCTCTCGGGCGGCGACTCGTCGCGTCTCTACCAGCGGCTCGTCAAGCAGCGGCGCCTGCTCTCGTCGGTGAACGCCTACGTCACGGGCGACATCGACCCGGGGCTCTTCGTCTTCACCGGGCAGCTGCTGCCCGACACAACCCCGGCACAGGTCGAGGAGGCCTTCCGCGAAGAGATCGAGGCGCTCGTGCGCGACGCCGCGACGGAGTACGAACTGGAGAAGGTGCGCAACAAGTTCGAGGCCAACACGCTCTTCGGCGAGCTGAATGTCATGAACAAGGCGATGAACCTCGGCTTCTACGAGATGCTCGGCGACCTGCCGCTCATCAACGGCGAGGTGGCCCGCTACCGCGCCGTGACGAACGATGCCATCCGCGACTTCTGCCGCAGGGTGCTCCGTCCGGAGAACAGCAATACATTGATATACAAGGCAAAGAAATGATACATCCGCAACCCGTGACCCCGGCATCGGTCGACGTTGCCCGTGCCGAACGCCACCAGCTGCCGAACGGCGCAACGCTCTACCTGCTCCCGGCCGACGAGTTCGAGGTGCTGCGCGTCTCGTTCGTCTTCCGCGCCGGCTCGGCCGTGCAGCAGGCGCCCTTCTCCGCCTCGACCGCGGCAAACCTCCTCTCGGAGGGGACCCGCTCGATGACGGCGCAGGAGATCGCCGAACAGCTCGACTTCTACGGCTCGTGGTACGACGTCAACCTCGACCGCGACTACGCCTACATCAACTTCGCCATGCTCTCGAAGTTCGCCGCCGAGACGCTCCGCATCGCCGCGGAGATCCTGCTCCGCCCGACCTTCCCCGAGGAGGAGCTGCGCACCTACTGCGCCAAGCGGCGGCAGCGGCTCGAGATCGACCGCACGAAGGTCGACGTCGAGGCCCGCGAAGCCTTTGCCGCGGCGCTGTTCGGCGCCCGCCATCCCTACGGCACCTCGTCGCCCGCCGAGGCCTACGACCGCCTCACGCGCGGCGAGGTCGAGGCCTTCTACCGCCGTTACTACACGGCCGAGCGGTGCATCGTCGTCTGCAGCGGCCGCATCGGCCCAACGGAGCGCGCCGCCGTCGAGGCGCTGGCCGGAGCTCTGCCCCGCGGCACGGAGAGCTCCGCCGCGGTCTTTCCGCCGATCGAGACCACGCACGACGTGCGGGTCGCACACCCGGGGGCCGTGCAGTCGTCGCTGCGCATCGGCCGCCTGCTCTTCCCGCGCCAGCACCCCGACTTCGTGGGCATGCAGGTCGTGGCAACGGCGCTGGGCGGCTACTTCGGTTCGCGCCTGATGCAGAACCTGCGCGAGGAGCACGGCTACACCTACGGCGTCGTCGCGGCAATGGTCAACTTCGAGCGCGAAGGCTACTTCGCCATCGCCACGCAGGTCGGCACCGACGTCACACGGCCGGCACTCGAGGCCTGTTACGCCGAGATCGAGCGGCTGCGCACGGAGCCCATGCCCGAGGAGGAGCTGGCGCTGGTCAAGAACATGATGGCCGGCGAGATGATGCGCATCCTCGACGGTCCGTTCGGCATCGCCGACGTGACGATCGAGAACATCCTCTGCGGCTCGGACAACGGCATCATCGACGAAAACCTGCGCCGCATCCGCGCGATGACGCCCGCCGACGTGCAGCGTCTGGCCCGCAAGTATCTTGCGCGCGAGGAGCTCGTCACGGTCGTGGCGGGCGACCTCTGATCCGCGCAGGGCCGCACATACCCAAAACAGGACCGCCCCGGACCATGCGAGTCCGGGGCGGTCTCTATCTCTGCCGGCTGGCGATCAGAGCGCGGTATGTACATCGACCCAGCGGGTCAGCTCGACGAAGTCGGCGACCGAAAGCTGCTCGGCGCGCCGCGTGAAGAAGGGGTGCTCGGCCCCGCCGAAATCGCCGAACGCCGCGCGCAGCGAGTTGCGGATCATCTTGCGACGCTGCCCGAACGAAGCCTTCACGACGCGGACGAAGAGCCGCTCGTCGCAGTCGAGCCGCACGGTGGCGTTGCGTCGCAGCCGCACGACGGCGCTCTTGACCTTGGGCGGCGGATTGAAAACCGTCTCGTTGACCGTAAAGAGGTACTCGATGTCGTACCACGCCTGCAGCAGCACCGAGAGGATGCCGTACTCCTTCGATCCGGGACCCTCGGCAAGCCGCACGGCGACCTCCTTCTGGATCATGCCCACGCACTCGGGCACGAGGTCGCGGTTCTCGAGCACCTTGAAGAAGATCTGCGACGAGATGTTGTAGGGGAAGTTGCCGATGATCTTCAGCCCCTGCGGAAAGAGCGCCCGCAGGTCGAGCTTCAGGAAGTCCCCCTCGATGAGCCGGGGCGTGAACTCCGGGTAGTGCGCATGGAGGTAGGCGACGCTCTCCGAGTCGATCTCGGCACCCCACGTCACGATGTCGCGGCGCCGCAGCAGAAACTGCGTCAGCACCCCCATGCCGCACCCCACCTCCAGTACGGGGGCGGAATCGGGCAGCACGGCCGCCGCAGCCGACGGCGCATCGCCGCCACCGAGGGCGTCGCAGATCTTGCGCGCGATGTTCAGGTCGACCAGAAAATGCTGGCCCAGCGCCTTTTTTGCTCTGACTTCACTCATAGATGCCGCAAAGATAGTGCAAAGCCTCCGTCGCGGCAAATTTATCCCGCGGCAAATTTACCGGCGGCAGCCACGGACCGCCTCGCGGATTCCAGCCCGACAGAAACGACAGAAAAAAGAGGTGCGGAGCCCGCAGCCCCGCACCCCGCGACCGATGGCCGATGCTCCGTCACATCGGCAGGTTGGGTACCTTGTAGTATTTGCCGTCGATCTTCTCGACATGGTCGCCCATGGCCCAGGCGATGAAGAAGACGACCGCTCCGACCGTGATGAGGACGCCCAACACGTAGAGCCCCAGCATGATGGTCACCGGAATGAGGACGAGCGTGCTGAGAAGCAGCGCGACGTAGAGCAGCAGGAAGGCCAGCCCCCACGTCGGGCCCATGACGCGGAAGAAGCGGATGAGGTTGAAGACGATGAAGGCGATGCCGACACCGAAGGCGGCGAGCGTGGCGATGACGTCCGTCGAGACGATCGAGAGGACGATGAGCACGACGAGCATCAGCGGCAGGGGCAGCAGCACGGCCCAGCGCAGGCGGATCCGGTCCTCCTCGACGCCGGCCTGCGCGCAGATGAAGCGGCGGGCCTGGCTGACGAGCACCACCTGCCAGGCGACGATCACGAAGTAGCCCAGCACCTGAAAGAACGTGCGGAGCCACCCCATCGAGTCGTGATCGCTCAACCATCCCACGCCTCCCTTGAGCACCGCGCCCCAGAAGGTCTCGATGAGCGCCACGGCGATCAGTCCGCCGACCAGCAGGAAGGCCCGCAGCGAGGCAGGGAACGACGAGCTCCACGCCATGGCCGTGACGACGAGCAGGATGATGACGATCATCCACGCCGGCTGGTAGCTGTGCGCCCAACGGCTCACGCCCGAGTGGAGCGCGAAGTGTCCCAGCCCTTTCAGGCGGGTCCGCTCCGTGATGTAGTCGGGCATCCCCTCCTCGTTGAGTTCGTCATCCCATGCCAGGTCCGCGGGATACATCATGACCTTGCGGTCTTCGTAGCGCACCAGCACGCCGCCATGCCCTTCGAGCGTATCGAGGAGCCGCACCTCGGCATCCGCAGGCAGCGTGATCCGTTTGCCGTAATCGGCCTTGCCGGCCTGTTCGTTCCATTCGTAGGCACGCACCTCGGAAAACGACGGGACGGGGTCCACCCGGTAGACCTGGGCATCGAGCGTGAGCGGCTGCAGGGCGAAGAGCCCCGCAAGCAGCAGCAACAAGCGTTTCATGGCTCGCGGACTATTCGGGTTTCACGTTCGCGGAGTCCGCAGCCGGAGCCGCCACCGGATCAACCGGGGCCGTTGCCTGCGCAGCCGAAGCCGCCGCGATCCGCTCCTGTTCGACCGCCGCCTCGGCAGCCCGCTCGGCCGCCTTGCGGGCCTTGTGCTCCTTGTACTTCTTGTAACCGATGAAGAGGAATCCGATGACCTTGAACAGTGCCTTGATGCACCACCATACGAATTTTACGGAGTACTTGAAGGCTTTCCACGCGGTGTCGTTCGAGAAAGTAGTTGTAGAATTGCTCATAGTTCCGAGTGTTTGAGGTTAACATTGAGATTGCAGTATTCAAAGTTACTCCTCAAGCCGTTTCGGGCCCTTGCAAAACGTACATTCCGACTTGCAAATCGTACTTTCCGACACAAAAAAGAGACCCCGAAGGTCTCTTATGTGCCATTTCCGGATCTCCGGGGCAAAACGGGACGACCCGGCATCCAAGCTTTCTCTTCCCATATTCCGGGCTTTCTTCTTCCAGGCATCCGCGGGCTTTCTCTCGCCCCCGGCGTCCGGCGTCCGCGATCAGCGATCAGCGGCGTGCCCGGCGCGGACGTCTGCGGCCGGCCCGCTCCTTCGCACGGCTCTCCTGACGCAGGCGCCGCTGGGTAACACGGAACGAATAGAGCAGGCCTACGAAGCCCACGCCCAGCACCGTGACCCAGAACCAGACGGCAATGCCGTGTTCGAGGTATTCGAGGGCATAAATGATACCGGCAATGGCCAAAACCATCACCACCAGCCGGAGAAGCTGCATCAGATTGATTTTCATGGTATGCATCGTTTTTTACGCCGTGCGCCGCGCGACCGGCCTGCCTCCGTCGTACCGGAAGCGGGGGCCGCAGCCGCACGCTACGGAATCTTGTGTCTGTTCACTTCGTCGAGATGACGACGTTTTTTCTTCTTGCACTCGTTGTAGACCATGCCGGACCCCGCCAGCACGAAGAGCACGGCAACCACCAGGTCGAACTTCGTCACACAGTAGCCGCCGGCAATGAGCCAGTAGACATTAAGTCCGAACCACAACAGCGTCAAACAGAGAAAAACAACAGCAAGTGTAAAGGTCTTTTTGTTCATAGGCAATCAGTTTTAGGGTTATCATGCTCACAGCGTCCACACTCCTCCTTTTCCCGTCGAACCCCGTTCAGCGAGTCCCGCGCCTGCACCTTTTCGCCGGCCGTCTCCGTCCATAGTCCCGCCTGCGCGGCAACGGATCAGTTGCCCTGCTCGCAGATGAACTTGATGCGCACCAGCCGGATCTCCTCCTCGGTATAGTCGGCTCCCAACTCCTCGATGGCCGCATCGAGCGAGTCGCTCTCGGCGTCCTCCTTGAAGTAGAGGTAGATGTCCTCGATCTTGTCCTCGTCCATGAAGGTCTTGAGGTAGTAGGAGATGTCGAGTTTCGTACCTGCATTGACGATCGCCTCGATCTCGGTAAGCAACTCGTCGAAATCCAGGTCGCGGGCCCGGGCGATGTCCTCGAAATCCATCTTGCGGTCGATCGACTGGATGATGAAGATCTTGTTGCCCGACTTGTTGGCCACGCCCTTGACGACCATGTCCTGCGGGCGGATGATCTCCTTCTCCTCGACGTAGGCCTTGATGAGCTTGACGAACTCGGCGCCGAACTTCCGGGCCTTACCCACCCCGACGCCCGTGATGTTCTGCAACTCCTCGATCGTGATCGGGTACTGCACGGCCATATCCTCGAGCGACGGGTCCTGGAAGATGACGAACGGCGGCAGCGCATGCTGCTTGGCCACCTTCTTGCGCAGGTCCTTGAGCATGGCGAAGAGCTCCTCGTCGGCCGCCCCGCCGCGCCCCATCGGAGCCACGGCCTCGGCCTCCTTCTCCTCGGCGTCGTAGTCGTGGTCGAGCGTCACCGTCACGGGATAGGGCATGGCGATGTAGTTCTCGCCCTTGCGGTTGATCGAGATCAGGCCGTAGTTCTCGATGTTCTTGTCCACAAGCCCGAGGATGAGCGCCTGGCGCAGCACGGCGCCCCAGAAGCGCTCGTCGTGATCCGCCCCGGCGCCGAACCACTTCGACGTGTTGTGTCCGTAGCTCTTGATGAGCGCCGTATTCCTGCCCATGAGCACGTTGATCAGGTAGTCGGCCTTGAACTTGTCGCCGATGTCGCGCAGGGCCTCGAGCGCCATCTTCAGCGCTGCCCGGGCGTCGACCTTCGGCTTGGGGTTGCGGCAGTTGTCGCAGTTGCCGCAGTTGTCCTCGGTGTACTCCTCGCCGAAGTAGTGCAGCAGCGTCTTGCGGCGGCACATCGAACTCTCGGCATAGGAGACCGTCTCGAGCAGCAGCAGCTTGCCGATCTCCTGCTCGGCGATGGGCTTGCCCTGCATGAACTTCTCGAGCTTCTGGATGTCCTTGTAGCTGTAAAAGGCCAGGCAGTAGCCCTCGCCGCCGTCGCGGCCGGCTCGGCCCGTCTCCTGATAGTAGCCCTCCAGCGACTTGGGAATGTCGTAGTGGATGACGTAGCGCACGTCGGGCTTGTCGATACCCATGCCGAAGGCGATCGTCGCCACGATCACCTCGACGCGCTCCATGAGGAAGTCGTCCTGATTGGCCGCACGCGTCGCGGCGTCCATGCCGGCGTGGTAGGCCCGCGCGCGGATGCCGTTGGCCACGAGCAGCTCGGTCAGCTCCTCGACCTTCTTGCGGCTCAGGCAGTAGACAATGCCGCTCTTGCCCTCGTTCTGCTTGATGAAGCGGATGATGTCGTGGTCGACGTTGTGCTTGGCCCGGATCTCGTAATAGAGGTTCGGACGGTTGAACGACGACTTGAACACTTCGGCATCAATCATACCCAGATTCTTCTGGATATCATGTTGCACTTTAGGGGTCGCAGTCGCAGTCAGAGCAATCACCGGAGCTTTTCCGATTTCATTGATAATAGGGCGGATACGGCGATATTCCGGACGGAAATCATGTCCCCATTCAGAGATACAATGAGCTTCGTCCACTGCATAAAATGAAATATTTACATTTCGCAGGAAATCGACATTCTCTTCCTTTGTCAGCGACTCAGGGGCAACATACAATAACTTCGTCCGGCCTGCCATTATATCAGCCTTCACCTGGTCGATAGCCGACTTGTTCAGTGAAGAATTAATAAAATGAGCTACACCATCTTCCTCGCAGAAATTACGCATGGCATCCACCTGATTTTTCATCAGAGCAATCAGAGGAGATATAACGATCGCTGTACCCTCCATCATAACCGAAGGCAACTGGTAACAGAGGGACTTACCTCCACCGGTCGGCATCAATACGAAAGTATCATTCCCGGCCAGCACATTTTCAATAATTGCTTTCTGATTCCCTTTAAAGGTATCAAAACCAAAATGAGTCTTTAAATGCTCAGTTAAACTATCCTTCTTCGCCATACTTATTTATATTTTACAAACCGCCGGCATTTACGCTATCTGCAAACGGTTTACATCTGATTTTTCAAACTTCTCCTTCGCATACTCCAGTGTTACATGGAGTTTCTTTTTCTTTTCTGAAGGCATGCTGAACATAGCATCCATCATGATAGCCTCAACGATCGAACGCAGGCCACGGGCTCCCAGCTTAAACTCCAAAGCCTTATCCACGATATACTCGTAAACATCCTCATCGAACGAGAGTTTGATGGAATCCATTTCAAACAACTTGACATATTGTTTGATAATAGAGTTTTTCGGCTCTGTCAGAATGCTGCGAAGCGTGCTCCGGTCAAGCGGATTCAGATAAGTCAGAATAGGCAGACGGCCGATGATCTCCGGAATCAGCCCGAACGACTTCAAGTCGGTTGGCGTAATATATTTCAAGAAATTATTCCGGTCTACCTGGGCTGTATCTTTGCTGGCGGAATATCCTACAACGCGTGTATTCAAGCGCTGCGCGATCTTCTTTTCTATACCGTCAAATGCCCCACCGCAGATAAAGAGGATATTCTTTGTATCTACCGCTATCATTTTCTGTTCAGGATGCTTTCTTCCACCCTG
>ERZ825137.3603-NODE-3603-length-16408-cov-6.763713_pt1 | contig 16408 bp, 13 predicted proteins | sample MGYA00519873_ERZ825137 | MGnify/ENA primary metagenome ERZ825137 (study PRJEB31778, sample SAMEA3449190) | human gut metagenome | biome: human gut; feature: human-associated habitat; material: faeces | place: United Kingdom | collected 2010/2012 ...
CCTGAACGCCTCCGCCGCCGCAGCCATCCTGCTGTACGAGGCGGTGCGCCAGCGGGGATGACCGGCGCTTCCCGTTTGATCTTTCGATCTGAGGTACTATGAGCAGGCGCGACCAACGACCCACCTATACGCCGCCCGTCCCGGACGACGAGCTTTCCCTGGAGGCCATCCTTGCCGAATACGGCAGGGGTGGGCGTCAGCCTGCCCCGGACACCGCGTCTGCGGCGGAGCCTGCGCCTGCCCCGTCTGTTCCGGAGTCCGTACCTGACCCGGAGCCTGCGCCTGCGGCGGAGCCGGAACCTGTCCCCGAGCCGAAACCCACCGTTGAGCCGGAGTCTATACCCGAACCGGAGGATACGCCCCTTTCCGACGTGCCGGATCGCGTCAGTCTGAAGGACGTGATGAACCAGACGGTGGAATCCGTGCTGGAGGAATCGGAGGACGGCGTTCTCGATGAGCCTGTCCCGCTGGGTCAGCGGCTGGCCGCACTGCTGCACCGCTTTACGGAGCGCGGCGATGACCGGCGGCGCGGCCTTTCACAGGAGACGGAGCAGCTTTTTGACGAGCCGGAGGACGAGCCGGAGCCGGAGGAGCCGGAGGAGCCGGAGGAGCCGGAGCCTCGCATGGACGACGCCCTGCGGGAGGAAAAGCGCCGGTGCAACCGGCTGCGCCGCGGGCTGGTGCTGGGTGCGTTCCCCGCGCTGCTGCTGGTGGTAGCCGCCGTTTTGCAGGAGCTGGAGGTATTGCCCCCCGCGTGGCTGGACGCCGCGCTGCTGCGCTGCGCCGTGCTGGGCGGCGGGCTGCTGCTGACGGCGCTGCTGTGTCTGCCGGTGTGGCAGACGGCTTACCGGATGCTGCGGGACGGCCGTGTGGGCTGCGAGCTGTGCGCCGGTGTGACGGTGCTGGCGGATCTTTTGTGCTGCGTCAGCGGCATCGTCACCGGCAGCACCCTGTCCACGCCCTACGCCGCCGCTGGCGCTCTTCTGATCCTGAGCTGTCAGCTGGGCTTGTACCTGACGGCTGAGACCCGCCGCATCGCCTTCCATCTGGCGGATGTCAACGGCGTACCGCCCTATGTGGTGTCTGTGCTGCCCGCCGGTGTCTGCAAGCAGCGGGGCGTGCTGGAGGGCTTTTACCGTACGACCATGCGCCCCGACCCCGCCCGTCAGTGGCAGAACTATGTGCTGCCGCTGCTGCTGAGCATCGCGGTGGTGCTGTCCGGCGTGGTGTGCTTCACCGCCCGGCCCATGGAGGAATTTCCCTGGGTGCTGGCCGTCCTTACCGGCGCCGGTGTCCAGCTATCCCTGCCCCTGACAGGGACGCTGCCCCTGTACTACCTGTCCCGCCGGCTGGAGCGCAGCGGCGCGGCCGCCGCCGGGTACGCCGGTGCAAAAGCCGTGGCCCGCGCCGGACGCATCATCCTCACCGACGATGATCTGTTCCCCGCCGGTACTGTGACCCTCAACGGCTATAAGGTCTATGGCGAGGAGCGCGTGCGCGCCGTGTCCTACGCCGCCGCCGTATCCAAGGCCGCCGGCAGCAGCCTTGCGCCGCTGCTGGATCGGCAGCTCACGGTGGAGGGCGGCTACCCCATGCGGGTGGACGAGCTGCGCTACTGCGAGGAGGGCGGTGTAGAAGCCGCTATCCGAGGCGAGACGGTGCTGATGGGCAGCGCCTATTTCATGAAAAAGCGCCGGGTGGCGCTGCCGCGGGATCTGAAGCTTCAAACCGGCCTCTTTCTGGCGGTGGACGGCGTGCTGACGGCGGTGTTCGCCGTGAAGTACCAGCCCTCCCGCAACGCGGAGTGGGCGCTGCGGGCTATGCGCCGCAGCCGTATCACGCCGGTGCTGGCTGTCCGCAGCAGCAATGTGACCCCCGGCCTTATCAAGCGGAAGTTCGGCGTGGACGCCAAGGTGGTCTATCCCGATGTGTCCACCCGGCTGGCGCTGGCACAGCTGGCGTCGCAGCAGGGTGACGCACCCAACGTCATCGTCTGCCGCGAGGGGCTTCTCCCGCTGGCGGAGTCGGTGGTGGGAAGCCGCCGCATGGTGCAGGCTGTCCGCACCGCCACCGTCCTCAGCTATATCGGCTCCCTGTGCGGCATCCTGCTGGCCTACTACCTGACCTCCGTGGGCAATTTCACGGTGCTGACGCCGGTAGCCATGGTGCTGTTCCTGCTGCTGTGGCTGCTGCCTACCCTGCTCATCGCCGGACTTGTCCGCCACTTCTGATCTAACAAAAAAGGGAACGGAGAGCGCTGCTCTCCGTTCCCTTTTTGTCTCTATGCGTTTTTCTCTTTTTTTACGCCTCTGCCGGTGCAGGCTCCGGCAGCTTCTCCGGCCATCCGGGCCAGCTCTGGCGGATGAGATCCGCCACCTCGCCCCGCTCCGTACCCAGCACGGCGGCCAGCTCGCCATACAGCTGGTCCTCGGCACGCTTGAGATAGCGCTCGTCCATCTGGCTGACCTTTTTGCCGTGGCGCACCGCCCACGCCCGCTTGCGGCACACATTGTGGATCATGGCGGCCAGCTCGCCGCACTCGCAGCGCATCACCACCTGATGGTAGAAATCCCGGGCAGCCCGGACGCCCGCCTGCTCCGGCTTGCAGGGCGGCAGCATGGGGATAGACGCGATCAGCGCCAGCGCCGCCTCTCTCGTGATAACGGGGCGCATCAAAATGCCGGTGTCCACCGGCGTCAGCACCGTGCCGCTGCGGTACAGCGGCGTCAGATGATAGTAGAGCCGGCCGCCGTCGTCATAGGCCATCCCGGACGGGCCAACACGCTCCACCCGGCAGACGCCCTCGCCGCCATACACCACCAGGTCACCTGCTGCAAACATTTTTTCACACTCCTTACACAAACACACAAAGCATGGAAACGCCGCACGTCCGCTCTTCCCCAGCCGTGCGGCTCTTTACTCACTGTGAGAATTATACCACACTATGTCAAAAAATGTAAGGGCGATTTTTAAGAAATTTTGCTGGAAACGCTGGTTATCCGGAAAAAACGTGGTACAATGTGGAAAAACACTGAAAGGATCCTTTTCCCATGAAAAAGCCCGATATCCATCCCTCCGTTTTTGTGGCGCCCGGCGCTGTCGTCCGGGGCGACGTACAGCTGGCCGCCGGCAGCAGCGTGTTCTATAACGCGGTGCTGCGGGGCGACCGCGCCGCCATCTCCATCGGCGAGGGTACCAACATTCAGGACAACTGCGTGGTCCATGTGGAGTACGACCTGCCGGTGACGGTGGGTAAGAATGTCACCGTGGGACACGGCGCCATCCTCCACGGCTGCACCATCGGCGACGAGACCCTCATCGGCATGGGCGCCATCGTCCTCAACGGCGCAAAAATCGGCAAGAACTGTCTCATCGGCGCCGGCGCGCTGGTGACCCAGAACGCCGTCATCCCCGACGGCAGCATGGTCATCGGCTCTCCCGCCAAGGTAAAGCGCCCGCTGACAGAGGCGGAGATGGCCTCTGTCAGCCAGTCCGCCGCCGACTACCGGCAGGAGGCGCAGGAGTGCAAGGCGTTGGAGGAAGCGCTGTAAGCAAAAAAGGAAGCCGCAGGCATCTGCGGCTTCCTTTTTTTGTTTATTTCTGCGCGGCGGCCTTCTCCCGGTCCGCTTGGATCAGCAGCTTCAGCGCCTCCACGCCCACCTGCACGGCGGCGGTGGTGTCCTCGCTCATGTCCTGATCCAGTCCGGCCTTCTCCCGCTCCTGGTTCCACACCACATGGAAGCAGGAGCCGCAGCGGCACTGGAGTGCGTCCGCCACCACGAACAGTGCGGCAGACTCCATCTCGCTGGCCTTGACGTGCAGGCGCTTCCACGCCTCCCACTTGTTCAGCAGCTCGTAGGATACCGGCATCCTGGCAGGGCTGTGCTGGCCGTAGAACGCATCCTTGCACTGGACGATGCCCACCTGCGTCCGCTTGCCCAGCGCCTTGGCTGCCTGCACCAGCGCGGTGGTCACCTCAAAGTCCGCCACGGCGGGGTATTCAATAGGCGCGTACTCCCGGCTGGTATGCTCGAAGCGGATGGCGCCGGTGGCCACCACCACGTCGCCGGAGCGGACATCCAGATCGATGCCGCCGCAGGTACCCACCCGGATAAAGGTGTCGGCGCCGATATTGTGCAGCTCCTCCATGGCGATGGCGGCCGAAGGGCCGCCGATGCCGGTGGAACAGACGGAGACCTTCTCCCCCAGCAGGGTGCCGGTGTAGATGGTGTACTCCCGATTCTGGGCCACGAAGTGTGCGTTGTCAAACAGGGCGGCGATTTTTTCGCAGCGGCCGGGGTCGCCGGGCAGGATCACATACCGGCCCACGTCGCCCTCCACACAGTGGATATGAAATTGCTTCTCCAGTTTTTGCATGAGAAATGCCTCCTGTCATTTTTTCATGGAATGCTCTTTGATTATACTTCATTCTGCGGCACGGCGCAACCGTTTTGTCCGCAGGCAGGGGAACAGTCACCACACCTCCACGGTGTACTTCTTCAGCTGCGTCACCGGGTGCAGATCCCGCTTGGCCTTCCGCAGGCCCAGATCCCCCATGTCCTCCTCCCGGTTCACATACGCAAGACCGTCGGCATAGGCGGTGCAGAACTGGCGGCACAGCATCTGATAGGCGCCGGGGTAGTCCCGATCCGCCTTCTCGATGTGGATATACAGGGTGTCCCGCAGCACCTCCCCCAGCGTGAAGCCCACGATGGCCCCGTCGGCCCGGAGAACGCCGCCCACCAGACCGTACTGATCCAGATGCTCCAGCACCTCCTGCACCTTATGGTTTTCCTCCGCCGCCTCGCCGGGGGTGTAGTTGAGCTTCTTGTTCAGGGTGTGAAAAAAAGTCTCCACCTCCGCTGCGTCGGTGTTGTCCAGCGGCTCGAAGCTCCAGCTCTGGCAGGTGCGAAGGAAGCGGCTGATGTGGTTGCGCTGGCCGCTGAACTTCTTGCCGGACAGCCGGATCATCTCCTCAGCGGAGTACAGATAGTCGGCAAAATTCTCCTCCTCCGTGATCTCCACCCGACCCGGCAGCGCCCGGAACAGGGGCAGCTCCGCCTCCGGGATGGTGCAGAACCGCACCGGCCGCTCCGGATGGCTGGTCAGGCACTGCCGCAGTCCGGCGGGGATGTCCTCCCCCAAGGGCAGGTTGTAGTAGAGATTTCCGTCCTCACCGGTGAGGGTGGAGTACAGAACGCCGTCCTCCACCTGCCACGCCATGTGGAAGTAGTCCCGCCACATGAACATCCCGCCTACGGTGAAGTCGCAGGTGTTGGTGGTGACGAAGCGGAAATATGGGGCGATCACCGGAATATCATCGATGGTCATTTTCTGAAAAGGCATATGGTATCACTCGCTTTCTGACCTCTCCGCCGGGGAAAAGTCCTGAATATTATACCAGCCCCCACCACCGGAATCAAGGGGAAGCCCCTGTCGTGGCGATGACGGATGCTTCCGTCATTACAAGGCCGCTTTGCAAATATGTCGTATTTTGCCTCCGGCGGGTGGCTTTTTCTTTTTGCCTCCGGCGGGTAACTTTCTGCCAATAGCAGCAGAAAGTTACCAAAGAATGCCGCTTGAAACCTTAGGTTTCAAGACTTCCTCTTTTCTGTGCAAGAGTTACTTCCTAAATCCCGCCAAAACAGGGAATCGCCTTTCTCCTACTCACGCTGCCGCTTTATTGGGTGGTTGAAGAAGCTTGCTGCTCTACCGTGGGGGACGGATCGCCACAGCCAGTGTGCGCACTGGCTTGGCAATGACGCAACAAGAAACCGGATGACACGACGGTGAGCATTAGGCGCAGACTGGTCGTAGGAATCCGTATCCCCAAGCCGGTAGACGCACACGCCCCCTTCGCCTGAACGGGAGCGGCAGCGGGTCTGTTGCTGAGTCGATTCCCACTACATCCCATAACAAGCAAGGCTCTTGAAGGTAAAGGAAGTCCAGAGACCATTGGTCTCTGGCGGAAACCGCCGAAGCGCCGCCTGTGGCGGATGAAGCGAGGTGGTTTCGAGGAAGTGTCCCGATTTTCACGCCACAACGTGGCTGGAAAGCGGCTGGCACGACGGTGCAGGCTTTCTGCTGCGATCAGGGGAAAGCTATACCCGCCGGAGGTAATCAACCACTTCTGGCAAATCATCTGCCTTCGGAGTAGCCCCCACAAGTACTCCCCCACACATCAAATTTTTACAAATTCTTCATATTTCTCCGGACTTGTCAAATTCTCTTGACAGAAAACACCAGTATCCGGATGCAAAATCAAATATTTTTGACAAAATGGAACTCATTGCTTTTACTGTCCCCCAAAATCCCCGAAAAATCGCCGTTTCTCAGACTGGCACGTCACTTGCTATTACTATGGGCAGACGGTCCACGGACCGCAGAATTTATGTTTCACTCTTCGAGTGAGGAAAGGACGACATATGGAGTTTTCACCTACCCTATTGGCCATCGTTCCCCCTCTGCTGGCCATTCTCCTGGCGGTCATCACACGCCAGGTCGTGCTGTCCCTGTTCATTGCCGTGTTCGTCGGTGCCGTGATGCTGTGCGGCGGTAATCTGTGGGAGGGCTTTTACAGCACCTTCTTCGATTACATCCTCCCCGGCTTCGAGGATACCGACCACCAGCGCATCCTGGCGCTGACCACCTTCTGCGGCGGTTTGTCGCTGCTGCTGGAAAAGAACGGAGGTGCCCAAGCCTTCGCCAATGCCGTCAGCCGCGGCGCAGGCAAGACCCGCCGGGGCGCTCAGGTGCTGACTTGGCTGGGCGGCGTGTTCGTCTGGTTCTCCGATTCCACCAACCCCGTGCTGGTAGGCCCCATCTGCCGCAGCTTTACCGATAAGGTAAAGGTCTCCCGTGAGAAGCTGGCCTACATCGTGGACTCCACCACGGCGGCCGTCCCCACTCTGTTCCCCATCTCCGCCTGGGGCGCTTACATCATCGGCCTCATCGCCACCTTCTACACCTCCACCGGCTATAGCGGCAATCCTCAGACAGACTTCGTGGCCGGCATCCCCTATCAGTACTACACCATCGGTTCCATCCTCATGGTGCTCATCATCGCCGTCACCGGCTGGGACTACGGCCCCATGAAGAAGGCCGAGGACCGTGCGCTGCTCACCGGCAAGCTGTTCCGTGACGGCGCCGAGATCCGCCGCGAGGTCGAGCAGGAGGAGCTTCCGGAAGGTGCCAAGCCCTCCATCTGGAATATGCTGGTTCCCGTCATCGTGCTGCTGGTGTTCATCTTCGTGGGCCTGTTCTACACCGGTGACATCAAGACCAATGGCATCTTTGGTGCGCTGGCCAACGGCAGCTCCCTGCGGGCGCTGGATACCGCCTTCATTCTGGCCTCCATCTCCGCCATCATCATGGGCATGATCACCAAGGTCTGGAACTTCAAGAAGGCCCTGAGCACCTTCATCGAGGGCTGCACGGGCATGATGGAGGTCCTGATGATCCTCATGCTGGCTTGGGGCATCGGCAGCATCTGCTCCGCCTGCGGCACTTCCACTTGGATCGTCAGCACCTGCGAGAGCTTCCTGACCCCCACCTCTATGTGCGCTATCATCTTCATCGCTGCCTGCCTGACCTCCTTCTCCACCGGCAGCTCCTGGAGCGTATTCGCCATCTTCATCCCCATCGCCGTGTCCCTGGCCATCTCCATCGGCGCCCCCGTAGGCATGGCCATCGGTGTAGTGCTGTCCGGCGGTATCTTCGGCGACCACTGCTCCCCCATCTCCGACACCACCGTCATGTCCTCCATGGGTTCCTCCTGCGACCACATCGACCACGTGCGCACGCAGCTGCCCTACGCCCTGACGGTTGCCGGCTCGTCTCTGGTAGGCTATATCGTCAGCGGCCTGATGAAAGGCGGTGCCTTCGTGGGACTTGCCATCACGCTGGTGCTCATCTGCCTGGTGTCCTTCCTGCTGAACAAGCACGTGGGCCGTGGCAAGGATGCCAAGGCTCCTCAGGACGCCGCCTGATCCCATCCAAATTTTGGACACGAATAGGAGGATATAACCGTGAAAATTATCGACGCGAAGCTGCAGGTGGTGGAAGTCCCCCTGCCCCATCCCTTCCCCTCCACCTGGAACCCCGGCAATCCGGAGACCAAGCTGTTCGTTACCATCGCTGAGATCATCACCGATGACGGTATCCACGGCTACGGTGCCGCCTGCGACTCCTCCCAGCTGCTGGCGGGTATCTGGGACACCCACATCCGCCCGCTGGTCATCGGCAAGGAGATCACGCAGGTGGAGGCCATCAACACCGGCCTCGTCAATGCCTCCCTGTACGCCTACCGCCCCTGGTGCGTGGAGGTAGCCGTGTGGGATGCACTGGGCAAATACGCCAATCTCCCCATCTACAAGATGCTGGGCGGCGTGCAGGACAAGGTTCTGGCCTACGCCAGCACCGGCTCCCTGAAGTCCGTGGAGGAGCGTGTGGAGGACGCTGAGCGGTATATTGCCGAGGGCTTCAAGATGATGAAGCTCCGTGCTCACCACGACGACCCCTTCGAGGACGTCCGCATCATCGCCGAGATCAAAAAGCGGGTAGGCGACAAGCTGAAGATCGCCGTGGACGCCAATCAGGGCTGGTTCTTCACCGGCAAGCGGTCCGTGGCCAAGTGGGATCTGAAGAAGGCCCTGAACGTGTGCCGTGCCTTCGAGGAGATCGGCATCGAGTGGATCGAGGAGCCCCTGTACGGCTACGACTTCGAGGGACTGGCGGAGCTGCGCAAGCGCACCACCCTCCATGTGGCCGGCGGCGAGCTGAACGCTCAGGTCCACGAGTACCGTGACCTCATCAAGCACAACTGCTTCGACATCTATCAGATGGACGTGGTGCTCTCCGGCGGCTTCGTGCAGAACCGGAAGGTAGCGGCCATGGCGGAGGCGGAGAACAAGATCTACACCCCCCACACCTGGACTCACGGCATGGGTATGGCCGCCGCCCTGCATATGGCGGGCGCCGTCAGCAACTGCCCCTTCATCGAGTACTGCTACGATCCCCCCTATTGGCCCTACGAGGTGCGTGACATGATGCTCACGGAGCCTCTGGTGGTGGATAAGGACGGCTACATCGCCGTGCCGCAGAAGCCGGGCCTCGGCGTGGAGATCAACCACGAGCTTATGGACAAGTACACCGTGCTGCGGAAGTGATCCAATCCCACTCCCACAGGTGAAAGCAGCAGCGGGGAGCCATTCGGCTCCCCGCTGCTGCTTGAAAAATAAGCTTATGCCGTTACTCTCGACGGCCTGCCGTGCCGGGGATGCCCAGTTCCTCCCGGTACTTGGCCACGGTGCGCCGGGACAGGACGCAGCCCTTCTGCTCCAGCAGACACCGCAGCTTTTCATCCGACAGGGGATGGGCCTTATCCTCCCCGTCGATCAGCTCCCGCAGCTGCAGCAGCACCGCCCGGTGGCTGACGTCGCTGCCGTCTGGGGCCGGGGCAGAGAAAAAGTAGCTCAGGGGGAACACCCCCTGCCGGCACTGGAGGTACTTATCCTTCACCGCACGGCTGACGGTGGACAGATGCACGTCCAGCGCCTGTGCCGCCTCCGTCATGTACATGGGCCGCAGGGCACGGGGGCCATCCCGGAAAAAGGCCTGCTGCCCCGCCGCCACGAACCGGGCGCAGCGCAGCATGGTGCTCTCCCGCTGCCGCAGGGCAAACAACACGTTCTCCGCCTGCACCAGCTTCTCCGCCAGATACTTTTTGACCTCCGGATCATCCGTCTGGCGGTACAGATCCTGATAATACCGGTTCAGGTGCAGCATGGGGGCCGGACGCCGGTGGTCGTCGCAGACGAACTTCCCCTCCTGCTCCACCACGAACACATCCGGGTACACCATGGGGGCCGGCTCCGGCGGACTGAACTGCCGCCCCGGCCGGGGATCCAGCTGCCGGGTGCGCTGCTGGGCCTGGCGCACCTCCTCCTGCGAGATATGCAAGGCCTGTGCGATCTGGTGATAGCGGTTCCTGGCCAGCGCCTCCAGATGGTGCAGCACGATCTGGGTGGCGGGGCCGTCGTCTCCGATGCGCCGTAATTGCAGGTACAGGCACTGGCTCAGATCCGCAGCCCCTACTCCCGCCGGCTCCAGCGTCTGCAGCCGTGCGATGCTGCGGCGCAGCTCCTCCTCCGGCACACCGGCTCCGACAGCCAGCTCCTCCGGCGGTGTGGTGAGATACCCGCTGTCCTCCAGACAGCCCACCAGATAGTAAAGCAGCTGCCGCTGCCGCTCCGGCACCTCCAGCCCGGCGATCTGGCGGCACAGAAAACTCTCCAACGTCTCCGCCAAACCGCCGTCGGTGCCGATACGGTTCATGGGGGAGTCCTCTTCCTCCTGATTGGGCCGCTCATAGTAGCTGTTCTGGCGGTCGTTATCCTCCAGCCAGCGCCAGCGGTCCAGCCAGCGCTCGGCCTGCCGGGTCAGAGGCTCCTCCTCGTGGGGCAGCTCCAGCTCCACCGTGGGGTTTTCCTGCGCCACAGTCTCCAGATACTCCCGCATCTCCAGCCGCCCCATTTGCAGCAGCCGGAGGCTGTGCAGCTGCCGCATGGACAGCTGTTGCTCCTGCCTCAGCTCCAGTTCCACTGTGCTTCCCTCCCCGATTTCCCTGCACGGGATTTTTTTGTTATCATATTATCATAGTTTATTATAGTGCATCCACCGCCCCGGCGCAAGCCGTTTTTTCGCAGGGAGACCGCAGCGCCGCCGTGTTCTGCGTCCGCTGCGGTCTCCTACTTGAGGGGGTGTAGAGAGCAAATTGGTAAAAATATTTTTACGCCGTATCCGATTCCATTAACTATTTAAAACAAAATCTTGTATTTTTCATTGACAGCCCTTACAATAGAGTGAGTACCTCAGAACTTCACGAAGGGCGAGAAGTCGAAGGGCTTGGCCTCCGGCAGCTCCGTCTCCGCCCGCAGCAGGGAGTTGACGATGTGAATGGCGTGGCCGAACTTGGGCGGGCCCAGCTTCACCGCCGCCGCTCCGCCGGCGATGCCCATGTCCGCCACAGGGTCATCGCTGACGCCGCCCGCCCGGATGGAGGGGATGGAGAACATCCCGTGCTCCACGGCATACCGCTGGGCCTCCATGGCCTCCGTAACGGTCCCCACCTGATTGGGCTTAAAGACGAAGGCCCCGCAGGCCCCCATGTCCAGTGCCTTGCGAAGATAGTCGATGTTGGTGACGGTGAGGTCATCGCCGCAGAGGGTGGTGCGATCCAGCGCCTTGGCGGCCTTCACCCAGCCCTCCCAGTCGTTCTCGTCCACCGGATCCTCGATGTAGAGGAAGTTGTACTTCTCCGTGGCCTGCTTCAGGATGCCGATGATCTCGTCCAGATCCACCTCCCGCCCACAGTAGTGATAGGTACCCCGCTTGGCGTCGTAGATCTCACTGAAGGCACAGTCCATGTGAAAGGCGATCTTCTCCTCGCAGCGGCAGCGCTTGGCCGTCTCATAGAGGATATCCAGGCAGTCCATGAAATCGGTGCTGGGGGCCATATACTCTGACATGGCGCCGATCTCCGGACGGCGGCCCCCCTGAAACTCCCGGATGACCTCCGGCAGCTTCTTATAGACCTTGCAGAGGATCTCCGTGGCCTCGGCAATGGAGGATGCCTTATAGGGAACAATGGTGGTCTCCTGCACCGGCATGGTGTCGTCCTCATAGCTGCCTCCGGCGAACATATCCGAGGTGGGCAGAGGGATGGTGCGGATGTCACCGGGGTTCAGATAGCGGTACTGGGACACATGGCGCAGCTGGCATCCGGCCCGCATGACCGCCAGCGACGTGCTGTATGTGACATTGCCCCCCAGACGGGACTTGTTGGGGGTGCCGTCCAGCTCCATGAGACGGCGGTCCAGCGCCTGCTGATCCAGCACGTCCATGCCCCGGATGGCAGGCAGGACCACCTTCTCCGCCATCTCCACGGCCTTGCGGACGCCGTTGCCGTCATAACGGCTCCGGTCACCGTCCCGCAGCACCATAGCCTCGTGTTCCCCGGCGGAGATACCGGAGGGGGACGCCGCCCGGCCCATGGTGCCGTCCTCGGTGATGATATCCACCTCCAGCAGGGGCTTTCCCTTGCAGTCGATGATCTCTCTGGCCCGCAGATCCTGAATTTTCATAATAGTTCCTCCTTACTCCTGTGTACCGATGTACAGCACATTAAAATCGCACAAATTGGTTCCCGTGTTCCCAGTGAGCACCGTATCCCCCAGCGGCTCCAGCGCCTCATAGGCGGCGTGCTCCCGCAGCGCCTTCCGCAGGTCGATGCCCCGCTCTGCGGCAGCAGTCCCGGTGGTGCCGTCGGTCAGGCCGCCTGCCACCGGGGTGGTGCCGTCGGTACCCTCGCTGTCTATGGACAGCAGGCACACATTCTTCAACCCCTCCGCCGCCACGGCAAAGGACGCCGTCATTTCCTGTGACGGGCCACCATGACCCCGGATAAGGCTGCTGTCAGGAATGGCGGTGGTCGTCTCCCCGGCGGAGAACAGGAAGCAGGGCGCCCGGAAGGGCCGTTCGTTCTTCACCACCTCACGGGCCAGCGAGGCCATAAAGGTGCCGTAGTCCCGGCTCTCCCCCTCGGCGTAGGTGGTCAGCACATGGGCGGGTATTCCCATCTCCTCCGCCGCCTCCAGCGCCGCCTGGCAGGAGTCCGGCAGGGTATTGACGATATAGTAATCCACATCGTTGGTCATGGTCTGGGGCGTCTCCTGCGCCGGGTCATACTCCAGCAGATACCGGGCCACATTGCGGGGCAGCTTGTCCTCGATGTGGTACTTGCGGAGGATGGCCCCGATGTCCTCGAAGGTCACGGTGTCGTAGCCCACAGGGGTTCCCATAATGGGTACCGGCTCCGTGTAATCGGTGATATCATCCAGCCCCACGGCGTCCCAGATCTCGAAGCAGAGGATCTTGGCCCCGTGGATGTGCTGCCCCAGCCTTCCCCGGCTCATGCGGGACAGATGCCCCCGGATGTCGTTGATGTCCATGACCCACATCCCGGCCTTCAGCATCACATCCGTGGCCTCCTGCAGATCCTCCAGTGTGGTTCCCTCCACCGGGTAGCCCATCAGCGCTGAGCACACGCCGGTAAGGCCCAGCAGCAGCAGGTCGTCCGGCCCCATCTGCTCTGCGATGTCGATCATCCGCTGGCAGCCCCGGATGCCCTCCTCATTGGGCAGGGGATGCCCTCCTACATAGACCTCCGTCTTTCGGTAGACGTCCTCCTCATCCCGAAGCTTGATGATGGTGACGCCCAGCGTCAGATACTCCCCCAGCAGATCCTCGAAGGCCCGTGCCATGTGATTGCCCGCCTTGCCGGAGGAAAAGGCGTACACATGACGGTACCGGCTCAGATCGTGGCGGCGGCTTCCGATGACCAGCTCGCTGCCCTCCCGATGCATCATCTCGTGGAGTCGCTTCCGGGCATCCAGCCGTTGCAGCACCCGCTCCGTCAGCTCCAGCACCTGCGCCTTGGCCCCGGCGTCGCCGTGGGACAGCAGGCTCTCTTTATTCTTGATTTTATGATCGCTCATGGTATCTCCTCGCATATTTAGTTGATGCCAAGATAAATAGCAACTCCCGTGCCAGCATGACAGCTTCCACGGTTATTCCGCAAGTTTCGCTCCTCGTCCAGCGGTTTTCACAAGATTTTCCCGGAAAACTCGGCGTTTTCGCCAAACAGTCACCCGATCCGGCAGTGCAGCCGCCTTTCACTTCCGCCCTTGCTCTGCGCCGTGTCAAGATTTTTTGTCTCGCCCCTTCCCCATTCTTTTTCTCAGGAGGTATGAACTATGAACAAGAACTTTGAACAAATGCTCCGTCTGGTGGACTATGTGGACGGCCTGATGGTGGTGGACAAAAACTGCATCATCCGCCACTACTACACCGCCTATCCCGATCTGGTAAACCTGCGGCAGGACGAGCCTCTGAACCGCAGTCTCTTTGAAATTTATCCCACCCTGAAGCGGGAGGACAGCTACATCTGCCGGGCGCTGAAAACAGGAGAGAGCTTCATCAACTACGAGCAGACCTATATCAACTACAAGGGGGACGCCATGGATGCCAACTGCAGCGCCGTCCCCATTAAGGAGCACGGCGAAGTGGTGGGCGTTATCGACATGGTCATCTACAAGGACGCCCACGTCACCGAGCGGCGGCTAAGCTTCGACATCAGCCTCATCAGCGCCCTCACCAAAAGCTACAACACCTCCGACCAGTCGCTGGAGGACATCGTCACGCAGGATGGCGAGATGATCCGCATCAAGGAGAAGATCTTGCAGACCGCCGACAGCGATGCCCATGTGCTGGTCTACGGCAAGACCGGCACTGGCAAGGAGCTCATCGTCAACGCCATCCAGAAAACCAGCCGCCGCAAGGATGCCCCCTTCATCAAGCAGAACTGCGCCTCCATCCCCAGCACCCTGCTGGAGAGCATCCTCTTCGGCACCACCAAGGGCAGCTACACCGGGGCTAAGGATACGCCGGGTCTGTTCGAGCTGGCCGACGGCGGTACTCTGTTCCTCGACGAGATCAACTCCATGGAGCTGACGGCGCAGGCCAAGCTGCTGCGGGTGCTGGAGGACAACTGCATCCGCCGCATCGGCGCCAAGGAGGAAAAGCAGGTGAACGTGCGGATCATCGCCGCCGTCAACGAGGACCCGGAGGGCTGCGTAGAGCGGAATAAGATCCGGGAGGATATCTTCTACCGCCTGTGTGTGCTGCGGTACGATATCCCGGAGTTGTACCGGCGGAAGGGGGATATCCCCCTGCTGATGGAATATTTCCGCAAGCACTACAACAAGAAATTCCACAAGCAGATCATGGCATACAGCAGCGAGGTACAGGATATCTTTCTGGCCTATAACTGGCCCGGCAACGTCCGGGAGCTGAAAAACGTCATCGAATCCGGCTTCCACAACAATCACACCGCCATCCTCACCCGCAACGATATCCCCAACTACATCCTCTCCCGGCTGGCGGTGGACACCATGCACGCCGAGGACGTCCGAGGCCTGCCCCTCCACAAGATGCTGGCTCGGTACGAGGTCCTCCTCATCGAGGACGCCTACCGCCGCAACGGCGGCAGCCTCACCAAAACGGCGGCGGAGCTGCAGGTCAGCAAGCAGAACCTCGCCTATAAGATGAAAAAGTACAGTATCCGGTGAAAAACGTGTGCTGTCCTTCGACAGCGCACGCTATCAGGGCATAACAGCAGGAAGGACACCCTTGCGGGGTGTCCTTCCTCCCTCTGGCTGCCCATAGCTTTTGCTGTCCCTGCGATCAGCGGTATGTGACCGAGACCCAAGGGTATTTCTCCTGAAGGTCACTGAAAATCTCCTGCATCGGAGCGGCGTACGCCCGCAGCCCCTGCGGCATGGCGTCAAAGCCCTCCACCACAATGTGCCTTTGCACCGGCTGCAAAAACACATCCGTCAGGCAATCCCACATGGCATCCCAGTTTTCCCCGTAATAGTCGGGAAATCCAAATGCCTTGCGGATACGCTGATGTAATGTGCCCCAGTCCCTGCAGCTGTTCAGGCGCAGTAAAACGGGGTCGGCTGTAATGGGCGTATATGCGTTGCGATTCATAACAAAGCTCCTTTCTGTCAAACAATCTCGACAAATGTGGCGTAATGGTCGTAAGTAACAAAAATCAATCCATCGTTGGAGTAGAGAATTCGTTCACCGCCTCGGTAACCAAAAGAGTAATGGATGTCAGCCTCGTACCATATTCGTCCAAGTGCATCAGGGAGCCGCTTGTCTCTGTTTTTGTAAACGCCCTTTGTCAGCATCTTACCAGGTGCAACACTGGCAAGATTTGCTAAAATCGGAATCCATCCTAACTTGGTAGCTTCGTCCTCAGTTATATAGTATCCAGGTAGCTGACGAAAAGTTTTTAGCCACCAATCGGCCCCCCGCAGGCCAATCTTTGTCGCTGTGCCAGCCGTTTTTGCCTCTAAGCGTTGAACAGAGCAGCGACAATTAGGATGGAGCGGTGGTTCTTCTGGAATAATATCATAGAGCAAGTAAATTTTCCCTTGATGCTTTTTGCATTCCATACATCTTCGGAGATCGATGACGGATTTCCAATATTTATACTTCAAGCTACGCACAAACTTCTTCCTTTCTACTATAACAGATTAGGCCATCCATGAAAAGCCTCTTATATTACTGTGTCAGGCGGTAGTTTGTTGCCCTTGTGTATGCAACCCTTATAAAATTTTTATGAAAATGTCGCAGCAATTCCCATAGTGCAAATCCCGCAAAGCCTTGTGGCACAACGGTTTGCAGCCAAAAGGAAAAGGACTTCAAGATTTCTCTTGAAGTCCTTTTTTGGAGCAGGGTACGGGAATCGAACCCGCCTCCTCGGCTTGGGAAGCCGATG
>ERZ825137.3611-NODE-3611-length-16364-cov-9.393648_pt1 | contig 16364 bp, 15 predicted proteins | sample MGYA00519873_ERZ825137 | MGnify/ENA primary metagenome ERZ825137 (study PRJEB31778, sample SAMEA3449190) | human gut metagenome | biome: human gut; feature: human-associated habitat; material: faeces | place: United Kingdom | collected 2010/2012 ...
GAGCAGGTCGCCGATGACGCGGCAGTCAATGTTCATGGTGTTCCTCCATATCTTCGATCAGCTTGTCCTTGGCGCGGTAAAATGTGACCTTTGCCCAGGACTCGGATTTGCCGAACAGGTCGGCAATGTCGCGAAAGTGCAGCTCGCCGAGCACGCGCAGCGTGAAGACCTCGCGGTACGGCTCTTTGAGCCGGTGCAGGGAGGTGTGGATGCGCATGGCCTGTTCTTTGTCGGCCAGCAGCTCAAAAATGTCGTCCGGCGCGGCGAGCTCGTGCGTTTCCTCGAAGGGAACGGCTCGCCTTTGGCGGCGGAGCTCCTTCGTGAGGGCGTTTTTCGCGATCTGGCAGAGCCATGATTCGACGCGGCAGTCGCCGCGGAACGTGCCAATGTGCAGATACGCCTGATAGAACGTCTCCGCCGTCAGCTCGTCGGCGAGGGAGGCGTCCTTGCAGAGCGAGAGCAGGAAGCGGTAGACAACGGGTGTGCAGCGCCGGCAGATCTCGTCAAATTCGTCCATGCAGGGCCTCCTTTCCGCTTCTTTCTGCCTGTTAGAGCGCGGAGCGCGCAGAAAGATACAAACTTTTTCTCATTTTATCAATTTGCTGCAAACGGCGCAAGGCAGAGACTACCATCGAAAAAATCAATGATAACAGCACGGTAAAACGGGAAAAACCATGAAAGAAATTCGCGGCGGGAGAAAAAAGTTGTGTCACTTCGCGCGGAATCTGTTATAGTTAGAAAGAAATAACGGGTGCAAACCCTGTGATAAGGAGCGATAGAAATGACGATCAAAGTCAATGCCATGGGCGACGCCTGCCCAATCCCTGTTGTGAAGACGCAGAAGGCGATGCAGGAGCTCGGCGGCGCCGGAACGGTCGAAACGCTGGTCGACAACGAGACTGCGGTGCAGAATCTCGGCAAGCTGGCCGCAAGCAAGGGCTGCACGTCCAAAACCGAAAAGCTCGGCGAAAACGAGTACCGCGTGACCATCACCGTGGGCGAGAACGCCAAGGTGGAGGAGCAGAGCGGCGAGTGCTACACCTGCGGCAAGCCGAAGACGGTCGTGGTGCTGTCGTCTGACAAGATGGGCAGCGGCAATGACGAACTCGGCGGCGCGCTGATGAAGGCGTTCGTCTTCGCCCTGAGCCAGCAGGAGACCCTGCCCGACACCATCCTCTGCTACAACGGCGGCGTGAAGCTGACGTGCGAGGGCTCGGAGTCTCTCGAAGACCTCAAGGGCATGGCCGCGCGCGGCGTGGAGATCATGAGCTGCGGCACGTGCCTCAACTTCTATGACCTCAAGGAAAAGCTCGCCGTCGGCGAGGTGACGAACATGTACGTCATCGTCGAAAAGATGAGCGGCGCGGACCGCGTCGTCCGTCCGTAAGATGATCTATCTTGACAACGCGGCGACGACGCTGCGAAAGCCGCCGCAGGTCATCGACGCGGTGGTCGCGGCGATGAACAGCTTCGGCAACAGCGCGCGCGGCACGCACGAGGAGGCGCTTGCCGCCTCGCGCGTGATCTACGACACGCGCTGCAAGCTCGCCACGCTCTTTCACTGCAAGCGGCCTGACCACGTGGCGTTCACCTGTAACTCGACCGAGGCGCTGAACATCGCCATCCATGGCTGCATCCACGCGGGCGAGCATGTGATCTCGACCGACCTTGAGCACAACTCTGTCTTGCGACCGCTTTACCGGCTGGAACGGGAAAACAATGTCAAGTTGAGCTTTGTTCCCGCAGACCGGCAGGGGAACATCGACTACGCCGATTTTGAACGGTTGCTGCGTCCCGATACCCGCGCCGTCGTCTGCACGCATGCCTCGAACCTGACGGGCAATGTGCTTGACCTTGCGCGCATTGGGCAGTTTGCGCATGCGCACAGACTGTTGTTCATCGTGGACGCTTCGCAGAGCGCGGGCGTGCTGCCCATCGACATGGAGCAGATGCACATCGACGTGCTGTGCTTCACGGGGCACAAATCGCTCATGGGCCCGCAGGGCACGGGCGGACTGTGCGTGCGCGAGGGTGTGGACATCAGCCCGTGGAAGGTCGGCGGCACGGGTGTGCAGACCTATCTGCACGAACAGCCTGAGCAGATGCCGACGCGGCTCGAAGCGGGCACGCTCAACGGCCACGGTATCGCGGGGCTGAACGCCGCGCTCGACTTTTTGCAGGAGACCGGCGTTGAGGCCATCCACGCGCATGAGATGGCGCTGCTGCGCCGCTTTGTCGCGGGCGTCAAGAAAAATCCGGGTGTGGCGCTCTACGGCGATTTTGACCATGAGCGCACGGCGGTCGCCGCGCTCAACATCGGCGACATGGACTCGGGCGAGGTATCGGACATCCTGTCCGAGGACTACGGCATCGCGACCCGCCCGGGCGCGCACTGCGCGCCGCGCCTGCACGAGGCGCTCGGAACTGAGGAGCAGGGCGCGGTGCGCTTCAGCTTCGGCTGGTACAATACGGAAGAGGAAGCGGACGCTGCGGTCAACGCACTCCGCGAGATCGCAACATGAGAGAGAAAAAGCTATGGCTCGTCATCACCTTCCACACGACGGCCGCGGCCATCGCGATGGAAAAGCTCTGCCGGGCGAAGGGCCTGCCCGGGCGGCTCATCCCCGTCCCGCGTGAGCTAACGGCGGACTGCGGTATGTCGTGGCGCGCGGAGGTCCAGGACCGCGCCGCGCTCACGGCGCTGACCAAAGTGGAAGGACTGGAGACCGATGGGTTTTATGAGCTGCTGCTGTGAAGAGCATGAAAAAAGAGACGCTGCGGCGTCTCTTTTTATTCTTTCAGCAGCTTCATCCGCTCGCGCCAGTCGGGCATGTAGCGCTCAATGAGCGCGTAGAACGCGGGGGAGTGGTCGTGGTGACGGATGTGCGCGAGCTCGTGGACGACGACATAGTCAATGGCCTCGGGTGGGTACTGCATCAGCCGCCAGGAAAAGCAAAGGCTGTTTTTCCCACTGCACGAGCCAAAGCGCGTGCGCGCGGACGTGATCTTGAGGCCCGTCGGCGTGAGGCCCATGATGCCGCTCCAGTAATCGACGCGCATCGGGAGGTATTCCTTCGCACGCGCGATGAGCGCTTTGCGCTCCTCGTCCGTCGGCTCGGGATGGGCAAGGCGGCGCGCCTGCTGCTTTTCGCGGGCGCGGGTAAGCCAGTCCTCGTGCTCGGCGACAAAGCGGTCGATGAACTCTTTTTTGACGCCGTAGGGGGCGCGGACGACGGCATTTCCGTCGCGGTCCAATTGCAGGGACATCGTACGCCGCTTGGCGCGAATCAGCGTATAGCCCGTCATTCGCCGATATAGGTGAAGCGGCGGAACGTCTTGCCGTCGCGCTCGACAGTCTCGTTCCACATGCTCACGGGCCGCACCCAGAGGCCAAAGTCGCCGTACAGCGCGCGATAGACGACGAGCTCCTCCTCCGTCTCTGAATGACGTGCGACGCCGAGGACCTCATATTCTTTGCCCTTGAAGTGGCGGTAGCGCCCGGGCTTGATGCTTTCCATGAATGATGCCTCCTGCAAAGGATTTGGATAGAGTATAGCACGAAGGAGCGAAAAAAGGAAGCGGCGCGTGCCGCTTCCTTTTTGATTTGATTTTGAAATTTGCTTCTTAGTAGCTGCCGAGGTCAGCGGACTTGTCGCCCGTGACGCTGACGCCGAACTCGTAGTCGTTGCCGGGGAGGATGGCGTTCAGGATGACACCGCACAGGGCCGCGATGGCGAGGCCGGAGAGAGTGACGGCCGCGCCGCCGACAGTGAAGGTGATGCCGCCGACCGAGCTGAAGCCGAGGCCGCTGACGAACATGACCGCTGCGATGATGAGGTTGCGGGACTTGGTGAGGTCGACCTGATTCTCCACGATGTTGCGCACGCCGACCGCGGAGATCATACCGTAGAGGATGAAGCTGACGCCGCCGACGATGGCCGCGGGGATGGAGTTGACAAGCGCGTCAAACTTGGGGGAGAAGCTCAGGATGATGGCGTAGATGGCTGCGAGGCGGACAACGCGGGGGTCGTAGACCTTGGAGAGGGCGAGCACACCGGTGTTTTCGCCGTAGGTGGTGTTGGCGGGGGCGCCGAAGAGCGCGGCGAGAGAGGTCGCAAGACCGTCGCCGAGGAGCGTGCGGTGGAAGCCGGGGTCGACCATGTAGTTTTTCTCAACCGTAGAGGAGATGGCGCAGACATCGCCGATGTGCTCGACCATCGTGGCGAGAGAGAGCGGGACGATCGTGAAGATGGCGCTCACGAGAAGACCGCTGTTGAAGTCGGCAGCGGAGAACAGGGAGAACACAGTGCGCTCGCCGTGGATGGGCAGACCAATCCAGGCGGCCTCACTGACGGTCTCGGCAACATGGGCGCGGGCGGCGGGGTCAATGATCAGCGCGAAGACATAGGAGCCGAGGACGCCGAGCAGGATGGGGATGATCTTGGTCATGCCCTTGCCCCACATATTGAAGCCGATGACGATTGCGATGGCGACGACGGCGACGAGCCAGTTGGCGGAGCAGTTGGTGATCGCGGAGGAGGAGAGCGTCAGGCCGATGGCGATGATGATAGGGCCGGTGACGATCGGGGGGAAGAAGCGCATGACCTTCTTCACGCCGAAGGCCTTGAAGAGCGTGGAGAGGACGACGTACATGAGACCCGCCGCCGCGACGCCGACGCAGGCGTAAACGAGAAGCTCGGGTTCCTTGTTGGGGGCGATGGCCTGATAGCCGCCGATGAACGCGAACGAGGAGCCGAGGAACGCGGGAACTTTTCCTTTGGTGAGCAGATGGAAGAGCAGCGTGCCGAGACCGGCGAAGAGCAGCGTGGTGGCAACGTTCAGACCGGTGAGCGCCGGGACAAGGACGGTCGCGCCGAACATGGCGAACATGTGCTGCAGTCCGAGCACCAGCATGCGCGGCGTGCCGAGGGCGCGCGCGTCGTAAATGGGTTCGGATCCGATTTGTTTCTTTGTCATAATCGTTCTCTCCTTTATAAATGTTTATTCTTTCTCATAAATGGAAACGCCCGTTTCGCCGTCGCACTCGGCGAGGCGCACCGCGACGATTTCGCGCAGGGAGGTGGGGATGTTCTTGCCGACAAAATCCGGCTTGATCGGAAACTCGGCGTGGCCGCGGTCGATGAGCGAAAAGAGCTGGATGCGTGCCGGACGGCCGAGAGAGATGAGCGCGTCGATGGCTGCGCGGGCGGTGCGGGTCGTAAAAATAACGTCGTCACAGAGCACAACGGTCATCCCCTTTACATCAAAGGGAATGTGCGTGTCCGAAACGACGGGCGCATCAGCAACGAGCGTGAGATCGTCCCGATAAAGCGTGATATCCAGTTTTCCGACCGGGACGCGGGTGCCCTCGATCTTTTCAATGTTTTTCGCCAGACGCTCGGCGAGAGGGATGCCGCGGGTCTTGATGCCGATGAGACAGAGATTTTCGGTGCCGTGATTCTTCTCGATGATCTGGTGGGCAATACGCACAAGCGTCCGCTCCACGGCGGCTTCGTCCATGATCTGCGCTTTGAAGTTCATAGCGTTCCACATCCTTTCCGGCATTTTGGCAACAAAAAAACCTTGACCGGCAAATCCGGACAAGGCGCAGCGACACGGCATAAAGATACCGCGATCCCATCTTACGACGCCTTGCCGGCAGCTCTGTACCGACTTAAAGAGGTCTTTTCTGGCGTGTATATTATCATGCCCTGCTACATCTGTCAACGGAGAAATGCACAAATAACCGGATCAAAGCGGGAATATTTTCTATGGAGCGCATCGGCTCGGACAGGGGAAAGACCGTTTAGAGGCTTGCATTATCCGTTGAATGTATGATAATATACATCGGTGTATGATAATATACACATGAAAGATTCTCTATTTCAATTCCGAGGAAAGGACACGGACAACTTATGGGAGTTTATGTAGTCACCGGCGGCTCCGGCGGCATCGGCGGCAAGACGGTAGAAATTCTGCGCAGCCAGGGACATGAGACGATCAACGTCGATTTGAAAGGCGGAGATATCAACGCCAACATTGCCACCAAGGAGGGACGGCAGGATGTGATCGATAAGATCCACGAGCGGCACCCCGAGGGGATCGACGGCCTGATCTGCGTGGCCGGCGTCGCTGGTACCTGCGGCGATATGAAGCTGATGTTCTCGCTGAACTATTTCGGCGTCACCGGTCTGGCCTACGGTATCTATGACCTGCTCAAAAAGAAGGGCGGCAGCTGCGTGGTCATCGTATCGAACACCATCTCGCAGGGGGGCGTGCACATGGATCTCTGCGATATGCTCAACTATGCCTGTAACCAGGACCGGAACGAGGCCCGTATTCTGTCCATTCTGGAGCAGTATGACGGCTCCAATATGACCATGGCGCAGGGTCTGTACGCCACAACCAAATACGCGCTGGCCCGCTGGGTACGGCGCATCTCCGCCAGCTGGGGCGCCAACGGCGTGCGCATCAACGCGGTGGCTCCCGGCAACGTCCGGACGCCTCTCACCGCCGCCATGGGCGATCGCGCTACGGCGGCGCTGGCGGGACTTCCCATTCCCATCAACTATCAGACCGGCGACCAGCTGCTCGACCCCGTGGACATCGCCAATGTGCTGGTGTTTCTGGTGTCTCCGGCGGCCCACGGCGTCAACGGCAACATCATGTTCGTAGACGGCGGCACCGACGCTCTGCTCAACAGCGAAAAAGTTTACTAAGGAGGCGAAACCCATGACTTTGATTCGACAGTATGTGGACGCTCTGCTCGACCAGGACGCGCTGGCTTTGAGCAAGCTCTTTTCCCCCACGGCCATTTTCGTTGACCACTGCCCCCGCGATGCGGGCAAACCCCTGGTCAGCACCTACGGCCCCGAGGCCATCGATATGTTCTACCACAACCGCTTCCTGTTCCGTCACTTCCGCATCACCGATGCCCGTATCGTCAGCGACACGCAAGCCTACTACTATGCCGTCTATGACGGCTATCATGTCCGCGCTTTGGCCACCATCACGGAATTCAGCTCCGACGGCCTGATCGAGCGGCTGGTCGTAAGACCGGCATAAGATCCCGGCGAGCCATTCTGTAAATCGAATAAGACAAGTTCGCGGCGGCGTCTCTTTTGAGACGCCGCCGTTTATCCGCAAAAACGCGTTTTTGGGCTTGCATGTATATATGTGTATATTATAATGGGTTTATACGTTTTCCCGAAGAAAAAGATATGGAGGGTAAATCTATGAAAGCGGTTATTATTATTGCAGTGATCGTAGTGCCCGTAGTGGCGTATTACATCGGAAAGGAATTTGAGTATATCGCGAACGAAAAGGGGTATACAAGCAAGAAGTATTTCTGGTGGACGTTCCTGTTTGGCGCGGTCGGTATCTCAATGGTCATCGCGCTGCCTGATCGGCGCGGCGGAACGGGCGCGGCGTCCAGCGGTCTGCCGATGAGCGACGACGAGATCCCGGAGATTTGAGGTGCGGACATGAGTGAGAGATATACGCGCCTCTTCGCGCTGGAAGAAAATCTGTATTCCGAAGGTTCCCCAATCGTCATTTCCGCGGGTGCATTGCTCAAGGATAACCGAAAATGAGCCTGAGTGAGGAGTGACTCCTTCCGTCTCGGCTGACGCCGAGCCACTCCCTCAAAGAGGGAGGCAGTTAAAAAGAAAACGCAGCAGCTCCATATCACGGAGCTGCTGCGTTTGCGTATCTTAGTCTTTCTTGAAGGAATCCTTGAGCGCGACGGCGCGGTTGAATACGAGATGGCCGGGGGCGCTGTCCTTGTTGTCGGGGGCAAAGTAGCCCAGCCGCAGGAACTGGAAGCGGTCGGCAGCGGTGCAGTCTTCGAGCGATTTTTCCACCTTGCAGCCAGTGAGAACTTCGAGCGAATTGGGATTCAGGCAGTCGATGAAGTCCTTGCCGGGGGCGTCCGGTTCGGGATCGGAGAAGAGCATATCGTAGAGCCGGACCTCGGCGTCGGCGCAGTTGTTCGCGTCCACCCAGTGGATCGTGCCGCGCACCTTGCGCCCGTCGGGCGTGTTGCCGCCGCGGGTCTCGGGGTCATATTCGCAGAGGATCTCCGTCACATTGCCGTCCGCGTCCTTCACGCAGCCGGTGCAGCGGACGATGTACGCGCCCTTGAGACGCACCTCGTTGCCCGGATAGAGGCGGTTATACTTCTTGACCGGCTCTTCCATGAAATCGTCCTGCTCGACCCAGAGCGTGCGGGAGAACGAGACCGGGCGCGTGCCGGCGTTTTCGGCGACGGGGTTGTTTTCGACATCGAAAAGCTCAGTCTGCCCCTCGGGATAATTCGTGATCGTGAGCTTCACGGGACGGAGCACCGCCATGACGCGCTTGGCGTTCGCGTTTAAGTCGTCGCGCAGGCAACTTTCGAGCAGCGAGTAGTCCACCGTGGACGTGACCTTGGAAACGCCGATGCGGTCGGTAAAATCGCGGATGGAGTGCGGCGTATAGCCGCGGCGGCGCAGACCGCAGAGCGTCGGCATCCGGGGATCGTCCCAGCCGGACACGCGGCCCTCTTCCACAAGGCGGCGCAGCTTGCGCTTGCTCATCACGGTATAGTTGATGCCGAGACGGGCAAACTCGATCTGGCGCGGCTTGGACGGCACGTCGCAGTTCTCGATGACCCAGTTGTAGAGCGGGCGGTGATCCTCGTATTCGAGCGAGCAGAGCGAGTGCGTGATGCCCTCAAGCGCGTCCTGAATGGGGTGGGCGAGATCGTACATCGGGAAGATGCACCACTTCGTGCCCTGCCGGTGGTGCTCAATGTAGCGGATGCGGTAGAGCACCGGGTCGCGCATGTTGAAGTTGCCGCTTGCGAGATCGATCTTCGCGCGCAGCGTATACTTGCCTTCGGGGAACTCCCCGGCGCGCATCCGCGCGAAGAGATCGAGCGATTCTTCGACCGGGCGGTCGCGGTAAGGGCTGACGGCGGGGTGCGTCGTGTCGCCGCGGTAAGCGGAAAACTCCTCGGGCGTCAGCTCGCAGACGTAGGCGAGACCCTTTTTGATGAGGCCGACGGCGAGCTCGTAGGTCTTTTCAAAGTAGTCCGAGCCGTAGAAAAAGCGGTCGCCCCAGTCGAAGCCGAGCCAGCGGATATCCTCCTGAATGGCATCGACGAACTCGGTGTCCTCCTTGGCGGGGTTGGTGTCGTCCATGCGCAGATTGCAGAGACCGCCGAACTTTTCCGCTGTGCCGAAGTCGATGCACAGCGCCTTGCAGTGGCCGATATGCAGATAGCCGTTCGGCTCGGGCGGGAAACGGGTGTGCACCGTTTTTCCGGCAAACCGTCCGCCGGGGGCAATGTCCTCGGCGACAAAATCGTGAATAAAATTGCTGGATTCTCTGATCTCTTCCATATTGACTCTCTCCATTTTATGAAAGCTGAATGAATGAAAATTATTATACACGTCAACGCTTGAAATTACAACAGAATTATTGGATAATAGAAGAGCTATGAATCTTTCCGCCCTTTGGCGGAACAAATGACAGGAGTATACCATATGAAATATGATGCCGTGATCCTCGGCGGCGGCCCGGCGGCTGTCTCCGCGGCGCTCACGCTGCGCGCGCGAGGGAAGACCGCCGCGATCCTCTCCGGCGGGATCGACGATATCCCGCTCTCCCGCGCAAGCAGGATTACCAATTACCCCGGCTGTCCGGACATCTCGGGTCGCGCGCTGCTCGAAGCGATGGAAGATCAGGCGCTCGACGCAGGCGCGGAAATCCTTCACGGCCGAGCCACGTCGATCGCCCCCCTCGGCGACGGCTTCGGCGTGATCTACGGCGCGGACTTCTGCGAGGCGGAAACACTCATCCTCTGCACCGGCGTTGCCGCCGGAAAAGCTTTCCCCGGTGAACGGGAGCTTCTCGGCCGCGGTGTGAGCTACTGCGTCACGTGCGACGGAATGCTCTATCGCGGGAAAAAGGTCTGCGTCGTGGGCTTTACGTCCGATACGAAAGAGGAAGCGGAGCTTCTGCGCACGATGGGCTGCGAAGTTGAAATGTTCACGAGCCGCACGGTGAAGTACGCCGTGCTCGGGCAGGAGCGCGTCACGGCGCTTTCCATGAACGGTGAAGAGCATCCGTGCGAGGCGGTGTTCATCCTCCGCCCGGCCGCGGCGCCCGATACGCTGCTCGCGGGTCTTGCTATGGACGGCGTGCATGTCGCCGTGGATAAGGCGATGATGAAAACCTCCGTTGCCGGCGTTTTCGCCGCCGGGGACTGCACCGGCAAGCCTTACCAGATCGCCAAGGCCGTCGGCGACGGGAACATCGCCGCGCTCAGCGCCGCGCAGTATATCGAGGAAAGGAGCCGGGAGAAAAAGGCATGAACGAGAGCGAGATCAAATATCTGGAGCTTCTTTCCAAGAGCTTTCCGAGCATCCCCGCTACGGCGGCGGAGATCGTGCGGCTGCAGGCCATTCTGGAGCTGCCGAAAACGACCGAGCACTTCATGAGCGACATCCACGGCGAGTATACATACTTCTCCCATATCCTCAAAAACGCCTCCGGCGCGATTCATGACAAGATCAACGACAGCTTCGGCGATCTTCTCGGCGAGGAGGAGAAAAATTCGCTCGCCCGGCTGCTCTATTACCCCGAGCGGGAGCTTGCCGCCGCAGCGCACTCCGATTCCTGGTACCGCGTGACGATCCACCGTCTTGTGGCCGTCTGCCGGCAGGCAACGGACAAATATACCCGCGTCAAGGTGCGCGCCCGTCTGCCGAAGGAATATGCCTATATTATCGAAGAGCTCATTGACTCCGACGAGCACGATCCCAACAAGCGCAGGTATTTTGAAAGCATCATCAACAGCGTGATCGAGACCGGCATTGCCGACCGGTTCATCGTGGCGCTCGCGAATCTCATCTCCCGCCTGACGGTAAACCAGCTGCACATCGTCGGCGACGTTTTTGACCGCGGCCCCGCCGCGCAGATGGTCATGGACGATCTCATGGACATGCACGGCGTGGACTTCGTCTGGGGCAACCACGACATTCTCTGGATGGGCGCGGCCATGGGCAATCCTGCGTGCATTGCGAACGCCCTGCGAAACTCGCTCAAGTACGGCAACTTTGATATGCTCGAGGACGGCTACGGCCTGAACGTCCGTCCGCTCGCGCTCTTCGCCATGGAGCAGTACGGCGACGATCCCTGCACGAACTTCCTCCCGACGCACGTGACCGACTGCGTGGCGGAAAACAGCGACGTTACCGCCAAGCTCCTCAAGGCCATCACGGTCATCCAGTTCAAGCTGGAGGGCCAGCTCATCCTGCGCCACCCGGAATATAGAATGGACGGACGGCTCCTCCTCGGAGAGCTCGTCCGCTCCGAAGGGACGGTCACGCTCGGCGGCAAGATATACCGCACGAACGACATTTCGCTCCCCACGGTCGATCCCGCGGATCCCTATCGCCTCTCCGAGCGCGAGCAGCAGCTCGTCGATCAGCTCGTTTTGTCCTTTCTGCGCAGCGAGAAGCTGCAGACCCATATCCGGTATCTGCTGGAAAAGGGCGCGATGTACCGCGTGTGCAACGGCAACCTTCTCTACCACGGCTGTATCCCCATGGAGCCGGACGGCAGCTTTACGCGCGTGACGATGGGTGACAAAACATATTTTGGAAAGTCGCTCATGGATGCCTGCGACCGGCTGTGCCGCACGGCGATGTACGACCGCCGTATGGAGAACACCGATCTTCTCTGGTATCTCTGGTGCGGGCCGTATTCTCCGCTCAACGGCAAGGACAAGATCGCAACGTTCGAGCGCACGTTCCTCGACGATCCGGAGGCCAGAACGGAGCAGAAAAATCCGTACTACGATCTCTGGAACAGCGGGGAAACGGCGCGCACGATCCTTGCCGAGTTCGGCGTGAATTTTGAACGCGGCCACATCATCAACGGCCACGTCCCCGTGCGCAAAACGAAGGGCGATACGCCCATCAAGGCCAACGGCAAGTTCATCAACATCGACGGCGGTCTCTCGAAGGCGTACCAGCCCGTGACGGGCATCTGCGGCTATACGCTGGTGTATTCCTCGCACGAGCTGTATCTCGCCGAGCATCAGCCCTTCGACCCGGACACCGCCGCGCGCGAAAGCGCGGACGTGCTCTCCCGGACGATCATGATCGAGCAGTATCCCGACCGGCTTCGCGTGCGCGATACCGACGGCGGCGCGGATGTGGAGCGGCGCATCGCCGATCTCAAAAAGCTGCTCGCGGCCTACCGCAGCGGCCTTGTGCGCACGCCGAGCCGCATGGAGTAAGGCTTGACAAATAAAACAAATAACGGTATATTGATTTGGTAAAAAGCGCAGAAGGGGAGGAGTAGGCTCCCGGCGGAACGCAGAGAGAGGGCGGTTGGTGCAAGCCCTTGGGAAGCCGCAGCCGAAGGTCGCCCCGGAGCAGCCGTTTTGAACAAAGTAGAAACGGACGGGTTCTCCCGTTACAGAGAATACGAGTGCCGCTTTCAGTAAAGCGGAAATCGGGTGGTACCGCGTAAGTTTTTGCGCCCCGGAGGTTATCTCCGGGGCGTTTTTGTTTGGAGGAATAAGAATGAAAGAACTGCCGAAGATTTATGATCCCAAGCAGGTGGAAAGCAAGATCTACCGCTACTGGACGGATGGCGGCTGGTTCCACGCTGAGCGTGACCCGGACAAGAAGCCGTTCACCATCGTGATCCCGCCCCCGAACGTCACCGGCCAGCTCCATCTCGGCCACGCGCTCGACGAGACGATCCAGGACGTGCTCATCCGCTGGAAGCGCATGAGCGGGTACTGCGCGCTGTGGCTGCCGGGCGTTGACCACGCCGGCATCGCCACGCAGACCAAGGTGGAGGCCGAGCTCCGCAAGGAGGGCCTCACGCGCTTCGATCTCGGCCGCGAAAAGTTCCTGGACCGTGTGTGGGACTGGAAGCAACACTACGGCGACCGCATCGTGGAGCAGCTCAAAACGCTCGGCTCTTCGTGCGACTGGGAGCGCCAGCGCTTCACGATGGACGAGCAGTGCGCCAAGGCCGTGCGCGAGGCGTTCTGCAGCCTGTACGAAAAGGGATATATCTACCGCGGCAAGCGTATCATCAACTGGTGTCCGCACTGCAAGACCGCCCTTTCCGACGTTGAGGTCGAATACGTGGAGAAGAACGGCTTCTTCTGGCATATCCGCTATCCGCTGACGGACGGTTCCGGCAGCGTGGAGGTCGCCACGACCCGTCCCGAGACGATGCTCGGCGACGCCGCCGTTGCGGTGAACCCCGAGGACCCGCGCTATAAGGACATGATCGGCAAAACGCTCACGCTCCCGCTCGTCGGGCGCGAGATCCCCATCGTCGGCGATGAGCACGCCGATATGGAGTTCGGCACCGGCTGCGTGAAGATCACGCCCTGCCACGACCCCAACGACTTTGAGGTCGGCCTGCGCCACGATCTGCCGCAGTACCTGATGCTCGACGGCGACGGCAAGATCACCGGCGGCTACAAGTGGGACGGCATGGACCGCTACGAGGCCCGCAAGGCCATCGTGCAGGAGCTTGAGGAGCAGGGCTATCTCGTGTCCATCGAGCCGTGCGTCCACAATGTCGGCACGTGCTCCCGCTGCCATAACGATGTGGAGCCGCTTGCGAGCGACCAGTGGTTCGTGAAGATGCAGCCTCTGGCGAAGGAAGCTATCCGCGTTGTGGAAGACGGCGAGATCAAGTTCGTGCCGGATCGCTTCGCCAAGACGTATCTCAACTGGATGAACAGCGTGCGCGACTGGTGCATCTCCCGCCAGCTCTGGTGGGGCCATCAGATCCCCGCGTGGTACTGTGACGAATGCGGCCATATCAATGTCAGCCGCGAAGACCCGACGAAGTGCGAAAAATGCGGCTGCACGAAGCTGACCCGCGACGAGGACGTGCTCGACACCTGGTTCTCGTCCGGCCTGTGGCCGTTCTCCACGCTCGGCTGGCCCGATTTGAATTCGGAAGACCTCAAATACTGGTACCCGACGACCGATATGGTCACGGGCTATGATATCATCTTCTTCTGGGTGGCGCGCATGGTCGTCTCCGGCATGGAGCAGATGAAAAAGGAGCCGTTCAAGACCGTCTTCATCCACGGCCTCGTCCGCGACGACAAGGGCCGTAAGATGAGTAAGTCGCTCGGTAACGGCATCGACCCGCTGGAGATGGCCGACAAGTACGGCGCGGACGCGCTGCGCTTCAACCTCATCACCGGCAACTCCCCGGGCAACGACATGCGCTTCTACGTCGAAAAGTGCGAGGCGATGCGCAACTTCTGCAACAAGATCTGGAACGCGAGCCGCTTCGTGATGATGAACCTGACGATCGACCATGTGGAGCTGCCCCAAAAGCTCGAGCTCGAGGATAAGTGGATCCTCTCGAAGCTCAATACGCTCATCCGCGAGGTCACGGACAATATGGACGCCTTCGAGCTCGGCGTCGCGTCCGCGAAGATCTACGACTTCATCTGGGACAACTACTGCGACTGGTTCATCGAGCTGACGAAGAACCGCCTCAACAGCGACGATCCCGCCGCGTGCGAGAACGCGCAGAACGTCCTCTGCTATGTCCTCATCGAGACGCTCAAGCTCCTGCACCCGTTCATGCCGTTCATCACGGAGGAGATCTGGCAGGCGCTTCCGCACGAGGGCGAGTTCCTGATGCTCTCCAAGTGGCCGGAGTACAACGAAAAGTTCAGCTTCCCCGCTGAGGAAGAGGCGATGCAGACGGTCATCGAGGCCATCACCGCTATCCGTGCCCGCCGCAACGAGATGAACGTCGCCCCGTCGAAGAAGGTGCACTACACCGTTTCGACCGCGAATGAGGCGAGCTTCACCGCCGGTATCCCGTTCTTCACGCGCCTTGCCTCCGCGAGCGATGTGACGATCGTTCCGGCTGACGCCGCCATCGACGCGGACGGCAAGGTCGAGGTCGACACCCACGCCGCGCGCATCTTCATGCCGCTTGCAGAGCTGGTCGACTTTGAAAAGGAGCTTGCGCGCATTGCCAAGGAGAAGGCGAACGCCGAAAAGCAGCTCGCCGGCATCGAGAACAAGCTGAGCAATCAGGGCTTCCTCGCCAAAGCGCCGGAGGCCGTCGTGAACGGCGCGCGTGCCGACGCGGAAAAGCTCCGCGCGCTCATTGAAAAGCTCGACGCTTCCGCTGCCGCAATGAAGAAATAAGGCGATCTTACAACATCAAAAAAGAGGGACTTCTCTTTCGAAAGAGAAGTCCCTCTTTTTACTGTTTTTATGCCTGCTCCCACTCAAATCTGACGCGCAGGCGGCGCTTGGGCCGCGCTTGCGCAGTGAAAAAATCCCGATCGCGCACGACACTGCCGGTGCGCAGTGTGGAGAGTAGAAGCCCGAGCTGCGTCATGTTGACCAGCAGCGTTCTGAGACCGAAGGTGAACAGCGGGAAGGCAGCCCCGCCCCCGAGCGGAAGCAGCGTGAGGTCAGAGAGAAGGTAGGCGAGCGCCTGCGCGCTGAACGAGAGGAGAACTGCGTAGGAAACGAGGCGGGCGAGCATACTCTCCTGCCTGCGGCAGCGGCGGAAGGCGAGAACAAGCAGCGCCGTCAGCAGCGTGACGAGTGCGATGAGTGCCAGCCAGCCGCAGCGGTGGACGAGCAGTGTCAGCGCGTGCGCCTGTAAGTCGACCATGCCGAAGCCCTCCCAGCGGGCAAGGTGCTGTGCGCTGTACGGTCCCACGCCGCCCGGACCGATAAATTTGGCATTTTGCAGCAGTTCACGCAGTACAACGGTTTGATAGCCGTGTCCGTCAATGTAGGAGTGAGGATCAAGCACAATGGCGAGCTGACGCGCAAACCAGCTTGCACCGAGAACGAGAACCGATGCCGTGCAGGCAGCGAGCGGGAGGGCAGTGAGCAGCGTTTCCCACTTTGCGCCAAGACCAAACCAACCGCTGTGGGCGCAGAAAAGCAGCAGTGCGCCGTTGCAGAGAAACAGGAAGCTCAGATCAGTAAGGCTTGGGATCTGTAAGCAGAACAGAAGCTGAATTGCAAGGGCGGTAAGGGCAGCGAAAATGCCCAGGCCGCGCCGCCCGCGCAGCGCGTAGAGCAGCACAGCGAACATCAGCGGGAGCAGCGGCGGCAGACCGCGCAGGAGGATATGTGTCGAAACATAGGTGTGGCGGAAGAGCCAGAACCCACCGAGAGGCAGCAGGCTGAGCAGTACGAGCGCAGCGTGGAACACAAGCGCGAGCGGCAGGGCGAAGCGCCCGAGCAGCGTGAAATCAAGAAAATACGCCGCGAGCAGCGCTGCCGTACCGAGCAGCAGCGCCACGCTCTGATGCACAGCAAAATAGGACAATTCGTAGTCAC
>ERZ825137.3617-NODE-3617-length-16350-cov-3.374778_pt1 | contig 16350 bp, 13 predicted proteins | sample MGYA00519873_ERZ825137 | MGnify/ENA primary metagenome ERZ825137 (study PRJEB31778, sample SAMEA3449190) | human gut metagenome | biome: human gut; feature: human-associated habitat; material: faeces | place: United Kingdom | collected 2010/2012 ...
ATTTTACGATATACAGCCTTTTTTACCGCTTGTTTTTCGTTTTTATGCAAAATTCATAAAAAACTAATAAATTAAATCGCAAAATGAATTGACTTTATCCAATTTTGATGGGATAATAAAGCCATCTAGTGACCAACATTCAAGGAGGTTTTTCAAATGTCAACAAAGGCTTATTACCCAATCAGCGAAATTGGTAAAGGAAAAGTGGGCTTTTCCAAAACCAGATCCATCATCGAGGGTGCTTTTTACGGCAACAACGTGGTAAAGGTAAATACCCTGAGAGAGGCTTATGAATTAGCAAAGAATTCTCCAGGAACGATCGTGACCGATATGCCCGTTTACAGAGGAGAGGAATTTGGTCTGGACAAGGACGCAAAGGTTCTGTTATTCAACGACGGAGCCATCACCGGCCGCTACGCAACTGCACGCCGCATCGCAGGCGAGCCGGGCGTGGACTGTGAAGCTCTTGACAAGGTAGCGATGGACGCGATCTACGAGTCCCGCTGGAAAACCATGTACCATGCAGAGGTTTTCGTAGGCCTGGATCCCGAATTTATGGTTAAGGCCCACCTTCTGATCCCGGAGGGAGAAGAAAACATCATGTACAACTGGATGTTAAACTTCCAGTACATGTCTGATGAGTACGTAAAGATGTACAAAAAATCCAAACCCGTGGGCGACGGAAAAGAGCCGGATATTTATATCTTCTCTGATCCCCAGTGGTGCGGCTCCGACAGACCCAGCGTATCCCTGGACTGCCTGTCCGATCCCCAGAAAAAGACCCTGTGCTACTTCAATACCGATACCAACTGCGCATGCATCCTTGGTATGAGATACTTTGGAGAACATAAAAAGGGAACACTTACTATGGTATGGGCCATTGCAAATCGTAATGGATACGCATCCTGCCATGGCGGACAGAAAGAGTATACCCTTGCAGATGGATCCAAGTTCGTTGCCTCTGTATATGGACTTTCAGGTTCTGGAAAGTCTACTCTTACACATGCAAAGCATGGCGGAAAGTATGAGATTAAGGTGCTCCATGATGATGCATTTATTATCAATACAGATACCTGTGCTTCCATTGCGATTGAACCAACTTATTTTGATAAGACCGCAGACTATCCGACAGGATGCCCGGATAATAAATATCTTCTGACTGCGCAGAACTGTTCAGCTACTTTAGATGAAAATGGAAAGATTCAGTTAGTGACAGAAGATATCCGTAATGGAAATGGACGTGCAATTAAATCTAAATTGTGGTCACCAAACCGTGTAGACAAGATTGACGCTCCGGTAAATGCTATTTTCTGGATCATGAAAGACCCAACAATTCCACCGGTTGTAAGACTGAGAGGAGCAGCACTTGCATCTGTTATGGGAGCAACACTTGCAACAAAACGTTCTTCTGCAGAACGTCTTGCACCGGGAGTAGATCCGAATAAGCTGGTCGTTGTTCCATATGCAAATCCATTCAGAACCTATCCGCTTGTAAACGACTACGAGAAGTTCAAGAAGCTGGTAGAAGAAAAGAATGTAGACTGCTATATTGTAAATACGGGTGATTTCATGGGTAAGAAAGTAAAACCTGCAGATACACTTGGCATTTTGGAAGCTATTGTAGAAAAGCGTGCAGAGTTTAAACAGTGGGGACCATTTTCTGATATTGAAATCATGGAATGGGCAGGATTTGTTCCGGATCTTAATGATGCGGAATATAAAAGCCAGTTGAAAGCACGTATGCAGGATCGTGTAAATGAAGTAGAAGCATTTGCAGTAGAAAAAGGCGGATATGACAAGCTTCCGGAAGAAGCAGTTGACGCATTAAAGAAATTAGTCTCTGAACTTGCATAAAAAGTATGTAGAATATGGGCTGTCGGACGGAACCGGCAGCCTTTCAAGGTATTAGGGGTATCCGGGAATCTGGTGGCAAAGGCTGAAGCGAGGAATATAGATGAGAGAACGACAGGAAATTTGCGGTTATATCCTTGCGGGAGGACGGAATCGGCGAATGAATGGACAAAAAAAAATATTTTTAGAATATGAAGGCACCACATTCTGCGAACGCATTTTGCATGCATTTGAAGAATTTGATGTCACATATATTTCAGTGGAAGCAGAATCGCCTTATCAGGAGCTCCATCTGCCGATAATCGTGGATGAGTACACTGCCATTGGCCCGATGGGAGGTATTTACTCTGGTTTAAAATCCTGTGATTGTGAAGCTCTGTTTGTGGTTGCCTGTGATATGCCAATGGTAACGAAAGAAGCGGTGCACCTTGTGAAGGAAATGTATAGTAAGCAACATAAAATAACCGTAGTAAGGACGAATGGAAGGCTTCATCCGCTCTTTGGTATTTATCCTAAGACGGTGCTTCCTGAATTAGAAAAATTCATTGCGGAAAAGGAATTAAGAATGATGAATTTATTGAAAAAGGATGAATATCAGGTGGTGGATCTGGGAGAGACGAGTGTTGCGGAAAATATCAATACAGTAGATGATTATCAAAAGTTGAGAAATAAAGAAAAAACTCCATTTATTTTTGCAATCAGTGGATATAAAAACAGTGGAAAGACCACACTAATTACAAAGCTGATTCCGGAACTGACGAAAAAAGGATATAAAGTAGCTGTCATTAAACATGATGGACATGATTTTGAAAGTGATGTCCCGGGAACAGACAGTTACAGACACCAGAAAGCCGGAGCCTATGGAACGGCAGTGTTTTCTCCCAAACGGATGATGATTACCAAGGAAACGGAAGAAGTCAATGAACGGGACTTGATGAAGGCATTTCCGGAAGCGGATATTATTTTGCTGGAAGGACTGAAACACAGTCCGTATCCAAAATATTTTTGTGATTATCCGGAACAGGAACCGATACCGGCTGAAGAACTCGCAGAAGAAATTATTAAACAGATGAAAAGCTTTTGTTAAATTCAGTTGAAATCATAGCAAGAATATTATATAATAGACCCATAACCTGAGGTGTTCGATAATCTCGATTTTTTGAACCTACATTACTTTAAACGGGATTCTTATATCTCTGTAATATGTCAGGCCTCCATTACGCAGTGGAAGACAGAAAAGCAGATGCGGTTGCCCACCTAGCGCCAGCTAGGAGTCAAAAAACGAGAAACGGCATTTCGGGGGATTACAAAAGATAAAAGACAGTTGCATTGTGCAACTGTCCTTTTTGGTTATAGAACAGTTTGTCAGAATATTGGCTGACATTTGAAAATAATTCTTTTTTCAGAGAATGAAAAAGATTGAAAATATTGGGAAAATACGGTATTTTAGGATAATAGAAAGGGAATCAGAAAGCATGAAGAAGAAAATACAAGAGTTATGGCACTTTACCGAACGGGTAGGTGCGGCCCATGTAGGAGCTTATGCGGCACAGTCTGCATATTTCCTGATGTTAAGTTTAATTCCGTTTATTCTGTTATTACTAGCTGTTATCCAGTATACACCGGTTACAAAAGCAGATGTAATGACTGCTATGGTGCTTGTTTTCCCGGAAAAGAATATGCAGAGTTTTATTGTAGGGATTGTGAATCAGGTGTACAACCAATCAAAGACGATCATTCCTATTACAGCGATTACTGCTCTTTGGTCTGCGGGAAAAGGAGTGCTTGCAGTCAATACCGGACTTAACTGTGTATATAATACAAAAGAGACACGAAATTATATATTTTTGCGAATCAGAGCCTCTTTTTATATTGTTGTGTTTATGCTGGCAATTGTAATCGGCCTTGTTCTTTCCGTATTTGGAAACAATATCAGTTTGTTTATATACAGACATTTTCCATTGTTAAAGGATACGATTATGGCAATACTGGAAAGCCGCACTATCATTTCCTTTGTAGGGTGGTTTTTATTTGCTATGGTTATTTATTGTTTTTTACCAAATAAAAAAAATAAGAAAGGAAATGTGTGGAAACAACTTCCGGGTGCGGTATTTACTTCCGTATTATTTATGCTGATTTCCTTTGGGTTTTCTGTATATCTGACGGTATTCCATAATTTTGAAGGCTTGTATGGAAGTATGGCAGCAATTATACTGGTAATGCTGTGGCTATATTTCTGTATGTATACGATTTTGCTTGGAGGACTTATTAACAGTATGCTTTTAGAAAAAGAAATATCTGTAAAAGAATCTGAAAAAGAGAGAGGAAAAAAATCTTGACAGACTCGTTTGTTATGTTACAATGATAGAGTTAATATATGTAAAGGCTAAGACCGTGTAAGTAAAGACTTGTTTTCCAATAGAGAGAGGGAATCGCAGGCTGAAAATTCCCTTTGGTTCAGACAGGAATTGAATTTCCCACGCGAGCCGCATTTTTGAAATAAAAGTAGGAAATGCCGTCCCTGCACGTTACGCAGTCCGAGAGCTTGTTCAGACGAGCAAGAATAAGGGTGGTACCGCGATATATTCGTCCCTATGCATGAAAATGCATAGGGACATCTTTATTTATAGGAGGAAATCATGAAAGAAAAACTTGAGAACATCAAACGTGAGGCACTGAAACAGATTCAGGAATCTGATGCACCGGAAAAATTAAATGATGTACGTGTAAAGTATCTTGGAAAAAAAGGTGAACTTACAGCCGTATTAAAGGGAATGAAAGATGTTGCTGCAGAGGAACGTCCAAAAGTTGGACAGCTTGTAAATGAAACAAGAGCAGCTATTGAAGAAGTATTAGAGCAGACAAAAGCAAAAATGGATGCTGCTATCCGTGCTGAAAAATTAAAAAATGAAGTGATTGACGTTACCCTGCCATCTAAGAAAAATATGGTAGGACACCGTCATCCAAATACAATTGCATTGGAAGAAGTAGAGCGTATCTTTGTAGGTATGGGTTATGAAGTAGTCGAAGGACCGGAAATAGAATATGATTTGTACAACTTCGAAAAACTGAACATTCCTGCTGACCATCCTGCAAAAGATGAACAGGATACATTTTACATTAACAAAGATATCGTGCTTCGTACACAGACTTCACCAGTACAAGCACGTATCATGGAACAGGGCAAACTTCCAATCTGTATTCTTTCACCGGGACGTGTATTCCGTTCCGATGAAGTAGATGCTACACATTCACCATCCTTCCATCAGATTGAGGGACTTGTTATTGACAAAAATATTTCCTTCGCTGATTTAAAGGGAACTTTGGAAGAATTTGCAAAAGAATTATTTGGTGAAAATACAAAGACAAAATTCCGTCCACATCATTTCCCATTTACAGAGCCAAGTGCTGAAGTAGATGTATCATGCTTTAAGTGTGGAGGAAAAGGATGCCGTTTCTGTAAAGGAGAAGGATGGATTGAAATCCTTGGCTGCGGAATGGTACATCCACACGTATTGGAAATGTGCGGAATTGACCCGGAAGAATATACAGGATTTGCATTTGGTGTAGGACTGGAAAGAATTGCACTTCTGAAATATGAAATCGACGATATGAGACTATTATACGAAAATGATATCAGATTTTTAAAACAATTCTAGTGAGCACAATATAGTAAGCAATGGAAGATAGGAGATAGAAAATGAATACTTCATTATCATGGATTAAAGCATACGTTCCGGATTTGGAAGTGACAGCACAGGAATATGCTGATGCAATGACACTTTCTGGAACAAAAGTAGAAGGATATGAAAAAATGGATGCGGATCTGGACAAGATTGTGATTGGACAGATTGTCAAAATGGACAAGCATCCGGATGCAGATAAACTCGTTGTTTGTCAGGTAAATATTGGGACAGAAACGATTCAGATTGTAACCGGTGCACCAAATGTAAAAGAAGGAGATAAGATTCCGGTTGTATTAGATGGCGGACGTGTTGCCGGAGGCCATGAACCGGGACAGAGAGTTGCCGGAGGAATTGAAATCAAAAAAGGAAAACTGCGCGGAATCGAAAGTAACGGCATGATGTGCTCCATTGAAGAACTGGGTTCATCAAGAGAAATGTACCCGGAAGCACCGGAAAATGGAGTTTACATTTTCAACGATGATGCTGTTGTAGGGGAAAGCGCAATCAAAGCACTTGGATTAGATGATGTTGTTTACGAGTATGAAATAACATCAAACCGTGTGGACTGCTTCAGCGTAATTGGTGTTGCAAGAGAAGCAGCAGCAACTTTCCGTAAAGAATTCCATCCACCAGTTGTAATTCCGACAGGAAATGAGGAAGATGTCAACGATTACATCAAAGTAAATGTGGAAAACAAAGACCTTTGTGCAAGATATTGTGCAAGAGTTGTAAAAAATATTAAAATCGGACCATCTCCGGTGTGGATGCAGAGAAGACTTGCTTCTGTTGGAATCCGTCCAATTAACAACTTAGTTGATATTACAAACTATGTAATGGAGGAGTACGGACAGCCAATGCATGCATATGACTTATCTACCATTGCAGGAAACCAGATTGTAGTCCGCAATGCAGAAAAGGGAGAAAAATTCGTTACCTTAGATGGACAGGAAAGAGAAATGGACGAGTCTGTTCTGATGATTTGTGACGGAGAAAAGGCTGTTGGTATTGCCGGTATCATGGGTGGAGAAAACTCTATGATTACAGATAATGTAGCTACTGTTCTTTTTGAAGCAGCCTGCTTCGACGGAACAAATATCCGTAAGTCCAGCAAGAGAATCGGACTTCGTACAGACGCGTCCGGTAAATTTGAAAAAGGACTTGACCCCAATAATGCAGAAGCAGCTATGAACCGTGCCTGCCAGTTGGTAGAAGAAATGGGATGCGGCGAAGTAGTAGGCGGAATGGTTGATGTTTACAGTAAGAAGAAAGAGCCGGTAAGAGTAGGATTTCATGCAGAAAAGATTAATGCCTTGCTTGGAACCGATATTTCCAAGGAGCAAATGCTTGGATATCTGAAACTGGTAGAGTTAGAATATGACCCGGCTACGAACGAAATCATTGCACCAACATTCAGACATGATATTTTCCGTCTGGCTGACCTTGCAGAAGAAGTGGCACGTTTCTATGGATATGATAATATCCCAACTACACTTCCAAACAGTGGAGCAACAGCAGGAAAGCTTTCCTTCAAGCTCCGTGTAGAAGAAGTGGCAAGAGATATCGCGGAATTCTGCGGATTCAGCCAGGGAATGACTTATTCATTTGAAAGTCCAAAGGTATTCGATAAATTACGTCTGGATGCAGAGGATAAATTGCGTCAGGCAATTCAGATTATGAATCCGCTTGGAGAAGACTACAGTATCATGCGTACAATTTCTTTAAATGGTATGCTGACATCGCTCGCAACAAACTACAATAGAAGAAATAAAAATGTACGCCTGTATGAACTTGGAAATATTTATCTTCCAAAATCACTTCCGCTTACAGAACTGCCGGATGAAAGAATGCAATTTACACTTGGAATGTATGGAGACGGAGATTTCTTCAGCATGAAGGGTGTGGTAGAAGAATTCTTTGAAAAAGTTGGAATGAAAAAGAAGGAAAAATACGACCCGAATTCGGGCAAGAATTTCCTGCACCCGGGCCGTCAGGCAAACATCGTATACGATGGAGTGGTTGTCGGATATCTGGGAGAAGTACATCCGGATGTTGCAGATACTTATGGTATTGGCGAACGGGCATATGTGGCAGTGATTGATATGCCTGAAATCGTGGCACGCGCTACATTTGACAGAAAATACGAAGGAATTGCCAAATATCCTGCAGTCAGCAGAGATATCAGTATGGTGGTTCCAAAAGAAATTTTAGTTGGACAGATTGAAGAAGTAATCGAGAAAAATGGTGGAGCACATTTGGAAAGCTATCATTTATTTGACCTTTACGAGGGTTCACAGATTAAAGCCGGCTTTAAATCTGTTGCATACTCTATTACATTCCGTGCAAAAGACAAAACATTGGAAGAAGCAGATATTTCTGCAGCAATGAAAAATATTCTTGGAGCACTGGAAGGAATGGGAATCGAATTACGTCAGTAATCTGAGAGGAAGATTTCATGTTAAAGAAAGAAGATTTTTATTTTAATTTACCGGAGGAGCTCATCGCACAGGACCCGTTAGAGGACCGCTCCAGCTCCAGACTTCTGGTATTGGATAAAGAAACTGGCGAGACAAGTCATCATGTGTTCCGGGAAATCGTAGATTACCTGGAACCGGGTGACTGTCTGGTCATCAATGATACAAAAGTAATTCCGGCCCGTTTGATTGGTGAAAAAGAAGGAACTGGCGCAAAAGTGGAAGTATTGCTTCTCAAGAGAAAAGAAAATGATGTCTGGGAAACGTTGGTAAAACCGGGACGCAAGATGAAACCGGGAGCAAAGCTTGTGTTCGGAAACGGTCTGCTTCATGCAGAAGTAAAAGAAGTTGTGGAAGAGGGAAACCGGTTAATCCAGTTCCAGTATGAAGGTATTTTTGAAGAAATTTTGGACCAGCTTGGACAAATGCCACTGCCACCATACATTACCCATCAGCTTGAAGATAAGAGCCGCTACCAGACGGTTTATGCAAAACACACAGGTTCTGCGGCAGCGCCAACGGCAGGACTGCATTTTACACCGGAGCTATTGGAACAGATTAAAGCAAAAGGTGTGGAGATTGCACACGTTACCTTGCATGTGGGGCTTGGAACCTTCCGACCGGTAAAGGTGGAAAATATTTTAGAGCATCATATGCATTCCGAATTTTACCGGATTGAACAAAGTGAAGCAGATAAAATTAACCATGCGAAGGAAAGCGGACACAGAGTGATCTGTGTGGGAACCACAAGCTGTCGTACCGTGGAATCAGCGGCAGACGAAAATGGAAAATTGAAAGAATGCAGTGGATGGACAGAAATATTCATTTATCCAGGGTATAAATTCAAAGTGCTGGACTGCCTGATCACAAACTTTCATTTGCCGGAGTCCACCCTGATTATGCTGGTAAGTGCGCTCGCCGGAAGAGAACATGTACTTGCGGCATACGAAGAAGCAATAAAAGAACGGTATCGGTTCTTCAGCTTTGGGGATGCGATGTTTATAAAATAACCACACAATCTAACAAATGTGGGCATACAAGAAACCAGTGAAAAGTAAATAATGGAATAAAGAGAAGCCCAGGAGTGTAAATTGATATGCTCCTGGGTATTTTTGTATCAAGAATCTTTATCTATCTTTTATGATTAGAATATGGAAGTGTTTTTCGAGAAAGGCAGATTATATCCGATTTCTACTCTTGTATTTTACTATGGAGATAAGCCGTGGGACGGAAGTGTAGATTTGCATGGACTATTGAAAAAGTCTGAAAATCCAGAATTAGAAGAAAAGATAAAAATACTGATTCCCAATTACCATATTCATTTATTGGATGTGAATCAGATAGAAGATACGAGCGTGTATAAAACGGATTTACAAACTATTTTGGAAATGCTAAAATACAGACAAGATAAAGAGCGTATGCAGAAGTATATACAGGAACATGAAGGATATTTCCGGCATGTAGACCGGGATACATACAATGTATTAAGAGTATTGTTAAAGGCGGAAAAACATATAATTTAAACATAAATGCGGCAGCATAGGAGGAGAACATGATTAAAGTAGAAAAATTATCCTATTCCTTTCCGGAGAAGGAGTTGTATAAGAAAGTGTCTTTTACACTGGAGAACGGTCAGCATGCGGCATTGATTGGAAGCAATGGAACAGGTAAGAGTACTCTGGTGGACATGCTTATGGATACGGAAAAGTATTTGTATGACGGTAAGATTATCAAAGAGGAATCCTGCCGGATGGGTTATGTGAGTCAGTTTGCGAAGCGGGACAAAGAGCAGCAGGTAACTGTATTTGAATTCTTAAGTGAAGATTTCGTTCGCCTTCAAGAAATCAGTGCAAGTCTTTGTGCCGAGATGGCAGTGGCAGAGAATTTGGAAGAAGTTTTCGAGAGATATCAGTGTGTCCTGGATGAAATCCAGGCAGTTGACGGGGATAATTATGCGGTAAATATCCACCGACAGCTGAAAGTGGCAGGAATGAGCAAGCTGACAGATTTGGAAATTTCCAAACTGAGCGGCGGAGAATACAAGCTGCTTCAGGTTATCCGTCAAATGCTCTTAAAGCCGGATTTGCTGATTATGGATGAACCGGATGTATTTCTGGATTTTGAGAACTTAAACGGTCTTCGGGAGCTGATTAATTCCCACAAGGGAACACTTCTTGTGATTACCCACAACCGGTATTTGCTGAATCATTGTTTTGATAAGATTTTACATCTGGAAAATGGGGATATTCAAGAATTTGACGGCAATTACACGAATTATAATTTCTCTTTGATGCAGAGAAAGATGGAACTTCAGGAACAGGCAGAGGCAGATACGGCAGAGATTGAGCGTTACCAGAAGATGGTGGACCGTCTACGTCAGGATGCGTCTGTGGTAGCCAGTGTGAACCGAGGAAAGGCGGTAAATGCAAAGGCAACCCAGCTTGCCCGACTGGAGGAACGAAGGATTAAAGAGCCGTTTGTAAATATCCGCCAGCCGGAGATTCAGTTGCCGAAGATTGCGCATTCGGAGAAAGATTTTTCCGAAGGAGCATTTTCAGGTAAAGAACTTTCAGCAGAAGCAGTTTTCAAAGAAGCAGTTTCCAAAGAAGACAGGCCCGTCCTGCAAATCCGGGATTTGGGAATTGGGTTTGAAGAACCATTACTGGAGCATGTTTCTTTTGAATTACATGAGCATGAGAAAGTGGCGATTGTAGGACCAAATGGAACAGGAAAGACCACATTGCTGAGAGAAGTGTTCCGCAATAGAAATCTGGCTGTTTCTATTCCGGCCATTTCTGTTCGTGAGGATGTGAAGGTCGGTTTTCTGTCACAGATTCATTCCGATACCTTAAATGAAGACCATACGATTTATGAAGAATTTGAAGAGCTTGGATTTCAGACAAAGGGGGAAATAGCAGAGTATCTTAGCAAATATTGCTTTGAAGCAGACACGTTGAGTAATCAGATTGCACATTTATCCGGTGGTGAGAAGAATTTACTTCAGATTGCGAAGCTGGCAGCAGGAAATGCGGACTTTTTACTCCTTGATGAGCCGACCAGTCATCTGGATACTTATGCACAGATGGCACTGGAAAAGGCTTTGACGGAGTATAAGGGAGCAGTGTTAATGGTTTCCCATGATTTTTATACCATAGCAGGATGTGCGGATTACGTGCTTTATGTCGAAAATCATACATTGAGAAGAATGAGCATCCGTGTATTCCGTAAGATGATTTATCAAGAACATTTTGATAAAGATTATCTGGAACTGGAGCAGAAGAAAAAGGAGCTGGAAACAAGAATCGAACTCAGTATGAAAGAAAAGGACTTTAAGTCCGCCCGGAAGCTGAGTGAGAAACTAGAAGAAATTATTGAAAAACTGTAGGAGTGAAACATCATATGAGTATAGGTGAAAATAAATTTGTAAATACTACAATTCAGGAATTATTTGAACGGAAGTCCGTGCGTGTGTTTGAAGAAAAAGAAATTTCCGGTAAGGACAAAGAGCTGATTTTAAAAGCGGCGGTCATGGCACCATCCGCAGGTAATCAGCAACTTTATACCATATTAGATATTACAGACCAGAAATTAAAAGATGAATTGACAGTGACTTGTGATAATCAGCCATTTATCGCACAGGCGAAGATGGTTCTGATTTTCTGTGCAGACTGTCAGAAATGGTATGATGGGTTTAAAGAAGCAGGATGTGGACCGAGACGTCCTGGGGTCGGAGACCTTATTTTAGCTATGTCTGATACAAATATTGCGGCACAGAATGCAGTGACCGCAGCCCAGAGCCTTGGAATTGGCTCCTGCTATATAGGGGATATTTTGGAAAATTGTGAAAAGCACAGAGAAATGTTAGGTCTTCCACCTTATGTTGTTCCGGCTGCCATGTTGGTGTTCGGATATCCCACGAAACAACAGCAGGAACGTAAGAAACCGGAGAGGGTAGAAATGTCACATATCGTTCATGAGAATGGATACCGGGTAATGGACGAAGAAGAACTGCGGGAAATGTTTGCATCAAAAACAGGAGCACGGGAATATGAGGACTGGATGAAAGCATTTTGCGATCGGAAATATAATTCGGATTTTTCAAAGGAAATGACCCGTTCTGTAGAAGTTTATCTGAAAGACTTTATGAAAAAATAGTCAAAGAAAGGATGAAAGGATGCATCGAGTTTTAATCGTGGAAGATGACAGAGGAATCAGTGAGGCAATCAAAGAACAGGCGGAAATGTGGGGGTTAGAGGCACAGATCGTGCAGAATTTCCGTGATGTGATGGCAGAATTTGCTGCGTGTGATCCGCATCTGGTGTTATTGGACATTTCACTGCCATTTTTTAACGGATATCACTGGTGCAGTGAAATCCGCAGAGTGTCGAAAGTACCGATTATTTTTATTTCCTCTGCTTCGGATAATATGAACATTATTATGGCAATGAATATGGGAGCTGATGATTTTATTGCCAAGCCCTTTGACCAGAGTGTGCTGATGGCGAAGGTTCAGGCTATGCTTCGCAGAACCTATGACTTTGCATCTTCAGTTCCGGTTTTAGAACACAGAGGGGCAATGCTGCATACGGGAGAAAATTCACTGGTTTATCAGGGCCATAAGATTCAGCTTACCAAGAACGAATATAAGATTCTGCTGACGCTGATGGAAAACAAAGAGAAGGTAGTCAGCCGCGAAAAGCTGATGGAAGTATTATGGGACAGTGATTCTTTTGTGGATGAAAACACCCTTACCGTCAATGTGGGAAGGCTGCGGAAGAAACTGGAGGCGGCAGGTCTTATGGATTTTATTACGACAAAATTCGGAGCAGGGTATATCATACAGGATTAGCCGAATGGAGGAAGAAAAATGGAATTGTTTGGTGCATATCTGAGGCAGAGAGTGAAGAGTATTCTTATGATGTCCGGTTGTGCGATCATTTATTTTGTATGCTTTGCGATGTATCATCTGCCGCTCCGTGCCACCATTTATCCTACGATATTATGTGTGGTTCTTAGTATGATTTATCTGATTCTGGATTTTAAGAAGGTAAAGCAGAAGATAGAAGTGCTGCGATATATGGAAAATGTGCCTGAGGTGTTAGAAGAACATTTACCATCTGCAGAAAGTGTTCTGGAAACGGCTTATCAAAGTGTACTTCGTGAGCTGTGGAAGAAACAGAAGGAATTGCAGATGGCAATGAACCGGAATTATCAGGATATGATAGATTACTATACGGTATGGGCACATCAGATTAAGACACCAATTGCATCTATGAGACTCCATCTGCAAAATGAAGATTCAATGTTAAGCAGACAGCTTTCGGGAGATTTATTCCGGATTGAGCAGTACGTGGAAATGGTGCTTATGTTTCTGCGACTGGATTCCGATTCCTCAGATTATGTATTCCGGGAATACGATTTAGATGAAATTGTCCGTGCGGCAGTGAAGAAGTTTTCCGGGGAATTTATCAGTAGGAAAATCGGACTTTCTTATGAGAAAATAGAAGAAAAAGTATTGACAGATGAAAAATGGCTGTCTTTTGTTGTAGAGCAGGTGTTGTCAAATGCGCTGAAATATACTATGACGGGAACGGTTTCCATTTATATGGAAGAGGAGCAAATACTCTGTATTCGGGATACGGGAATCGGAATTGCACCGGAGGATTTGCCAAGGATTTTTGAGAAAGGCTATACGGGATATAACGGGCGGATGGATAAAAAGGCAAGTGGAATCGGACTATATCTATGCAGACGGATTTGTGATAATCTAGGACACAGGATTTGGGCCCAGTCGGAGCCGGATAAAGGAACAACCATTCGGATTGATGTAAGCCACAGAAAAATGAAATTCGAATAAGAGATGCATTTGCATAAAAGAGGAAATTCGAATAAATGTGACAAAATTGTTAGAAGTGAAGGGAAAATTGTAAGCTGATTCGATGGTGATTCAATTTTCCCTTTTGCTATAATAATGGCAGAAATTCGAAAGGGGATTTTGATATGAGTATATTAGAAGTAAATGGAGTACGCAAAGTGTATGCGACTCGTTTTGGAGGAAACAAAGTGGAAGCACTGAAAAATGTAACTTTCAGTGTAGAACGTGGAGAATATGTGGCAATTATGGGAGAATCCGGCTCCGGAAAAACAACCCTGCTGAATATTCTGGCTGCGCTTGATAAGCCGACGGATGGAACGGTAAAACTGGAGGGTATGGACCTTTCCAAAGTAAAGGAGTCCCAGATGGGAACTTTCCGCAGAGACAATCTGGGATTTGTATTCCAGGATTTTAATCTGATGGACAGTCTTTCGGTAAAAGAAAATATCATGCTTCCGGTATTGCTGGATAAAAAGGAACAGAAAGAATGTGAAGAGAAAGCGGAAACATTGGAAAAGCAGTTTGGGATTGAACATCTTCAGGAAAAGAATCCTTATGAACTGTCCGGCGGTGAGCGGCAGAGAGTGGCAATCTGCAGGGCGCTGATCAATGATCCGAGTATCATATTTGCAGATGAGCCGACGGGAAACCTCGACTCAAAATCCGGAAAAGTTGTTGCGGAGGAATTCCGGAAAATTAATGAGGAGTTAGGGAAGACCCTTCTGATGGTAACGCATGATCCACAGATGGCAAGCCGGTGTAAGAGAGTGATATTTCTGAAAGACGGATATGTGATGAATGATGTGAGAAAAGAGGGCACGGAAGAAGAATTTTACAGAACGATCATTGGGGAGATGGAGAAGTTTTAAGATGAGATAATATATAGATGGTGATATGGGCTATGCGGCGGAAGATAATTCTGCCGCTTTTTTTACGAAAATTAATCTTGTAATCATATGAACAATATGCTATTTTGAATGCACTTCAAAGAGTGACTTCTACAAACTCTTAAGTATTTCTAGGCCAAAAGGCATCAAGTTTCGACCGTTTCACACCTAAAAATGTCTGAAACATATTTCCGACTTGAGAGAACACGAAAATTTTATAATCTATTCAGGAGGACGTGCCTATGACAAACAAACTTCAACAGTATTTCCCGATGATTCGGACAAGGGAGGAGGTGTTGAATGAGATTGAAAGTAAAAGCAGATTAAAAAATTTATTTTATGAGTGGACAGAGGAAAATCAAAATGAATTTCTGGATTTTTGTACCGGAGTAAAAGGGATAAAAATCATGTATGATTTCATGATAAAAGAAATTCTGAATCCGGAGAATACACCGGAGAGAGTAAATGAATTACTCACGTTACTTCTCGGACAAAGAGTGAGAATTGTAGACGTATTACCAAATGACGGAACAAGATTAGCAGATGAATCTACGCTTCTTATTACAGATATGGTAGTACAACTGGAAGATGGAAGTATTGCGAACCTGGAAATTCAGAAAATCGGATACTATTTTCCGGGAGAAAGAAGTGCCTGTTACTCAGCAGATCTGTTGCTTCGGCAGTATAAGAGAGTGAGAGGAATCAAAGGAAAACGATTCTCTTACAGAGATATCAAGCAGGTGTATACGATCGTGTTATTTGAAAAAAGTCCAACAGAATTCCAGAAATTTTCCAATAATTATATCCATCGTTTTATGCAAAAATCTGATACAGGAGTAAATATAAATTTATTACAAGAATATCTGTTCATACCTCTTGACATATTCAAAAAGAATCAGCAAAATGAAAATAGAAGTGTAAAAATAGAAAACCGGCTGGAAGCATGGCTTGCATTTTTCTGCATGGATGATCCGGAGACGATTATAGATATTATAGAGAAATATCCGGATTTTAAAGAAATGTATGAACAGGCTTATGATGTCTGCCGGAATATCGAAGAGGTGATGCAGATGTTTTCGAAAGAATTGCTGGAGTTAGACAGGAATACAGTAAAGCTGATGATTGATGATATGCAGAAGGAGATAGACTGCCAGAGAGAGCAGTTGAGTCAGAAGGATGAGGAGATGTTAGAAATGAGGAAAGAAATACAACGATTACAGCAGCTATTGGATAAAAAATAGCATGAAAAATGTCAAAAGAATTGTTTTAGATACTTATAAAAATAACTAGTTAGTTGAAAGAGGTGATGTAGATGTTTTCGGAAGAATTGTTAGAATTAGATCGAAATACAGTAGAATTCATGATTGAAGATATGCGGAGGCAGATAGAAGAGAAAGATGAGCAGATAAAACAACTAGATGAGCAGATAAAACAGAAAGAATTACGGATAAAAGATTATACAGAAAAAGCCAGAAAGATGGGAAGACGGCATCTTTCTGGCTTTTTCTGTTATGATTTCTGTTTATATTTTTCAGACTTTATATGTTTATATCCTCATATCTTTTATGATCATTCCGTCT
>ERZ825137.3626-NODE-3626-length-16326-cov-3.549690_pt1 | contig 16326 bp, 10 predicted proteins | sample MGYA00519873_ERZ825137 | MGnify/ENA primary metagenome ERZ825137 (study PRJEB31778, sample SAMEA3449190) | human gut metagenome | biome: human gut; feature: human-associated habitat; material: faeces | place: United Kingdom | collected 2010/2012 ...
AATCGGCGCAAGCGCAGAAGGATCTGGCCTACCTTCTATACTATGAGCAGACAAAGCGATTCTACATTGAACTGCCTGAGAATGCGGATATATGGGAAACCCCTTTGCTCTTGGACTCCTTTGTGAAGCGTGGAGAAACCACGGTCAATTCTTATTGGAGCAAGCTCTGGGTTCAGCAGCGCATCACGCCGACCGATCGCCAAAACATTGGCGAGATTTTGCGCGACAATCATCTAAAGGAATACGACGAGTACAAGCTTCTGATGCTGGCAATGGGCCGATGCGCCCAAGACGATTACTACCTTGTTCCCATTGACGAAAAGGAGCTTCCTGCAGAAATTACAAAGCGCTTCTCTAAGAGAATAGAAGACGTGCTGCCGCTCGAGAACAACTGCCTGCTAGTGTTTTTTCGGGACGGCACAGTAAAGAAATGCGATTTGCAGAAGCATTTTGAAAAGACAAGAGCATTTCAAGTCCTGCTCAAAAAACCGGACTTTTTTCAACAGGTACAGATGCAGCCGGGCGGATACGGCGTTGCATGGGACGTAAATATGACTGTTTCGGACGCTATGCTCTATCGGATTGGCAAAAACGTTCCCTTGACAGCGGCTGATTTTCGAAACTTTGCTGCCCACAGCCTCATCAACGCGGCGGAAGCAGCGGAGATATTGGGCTGCTCCCGACAGAACATTATAGATCTGACGAAGCGCGGAAAACTCCATCCGATCAAATCCTCGGAAAAGAGCACACTGTATCTTAAAAGCGAGGTCTTAAAGCGAAATTGGCAGTGAATCCGTGTGATACCCCTTTATCACCTTTTGCCGAGGTCATAAAGGGGTATAAGATTTTTTTGGGGGGGATATCTTGTGCCGTTTGCGCGAGCTGCTGCCTTACTTTGACGGTTACAAAAGCTTGCGGCGGAGCCCCTGTAATAATCTGCAAAGGCTCCGCCGTCTCACATTTCACTATTGTTTCACTATTTTCTCAAGGGTGTTCCCGTTTTACTGCCCGCTGCGACAGCCGTCTGTGTTTCTGTCTGCTTTTCCTGCCGCTCCCGGTACGTCGTCACGACGGTAAACAGAAGCAATGCCGCCCAGATGAAGCAAAAGGTGATGAATTGCCCGCGCCCCATTTTTTCGTGCAGGATGATGCTGCAGACAATGCCGAAGGTCGGCGACAGGTACTGCAAAAGTCCCATGACGACCATCGGGACCCGCTTCACGCAGCTCGCGTACAGCACGATCGGCAGGGACATGACCGCCCCTGCACCCATGAGAAAAATCTGCGTGCCGAAATCCACCGACGCGAGACCGTTTTGTCCGGTACGAAACAGCAGGATCGTCAGCAGGGCGAACGGCGCGACGAGCATCAGATGCACCGCTGTGCAGACGACCGCATCTTTTTTGACACCTTTCATAAACGCGGCATAAATCGAAAAGCAGAACATCAAGCCGATCGAAATCAACGGCGCGTTTCCAAAACCGCTGCCCGAAAGCAGCACACCGGTCAGAATCAGTGCCGCAGCCGCAATAAGCTGCCACGTCAGCTTCTCGTGAAACACGACCACCCCAAGCGCGCAGACCACCAGCGGCGCGACATAATAGCCCAGGCTGGTCGCCAGAATGTGTCCGCTCGTGACTGCGAACAAATACAGCGCCAGATCCAAAAAATTGAAGAACGCGCCAGGAATCAGATGCTTCAGCATCAGCTCTTTGTCACGAAAGGTCTCCAAAATTTCTCTGCCGCGCCCGCGCAGCAATACGACTGTCGTTACCAGCACACAGCCCCAAAAAATGCGGCTCATCAACAAAAACAAGCCGTCGATATCCGGTTTCAAGTGAAAATATAGCGGTTGGAATCCCCAAATCACGTAGCAGGTCAGCATACGCAGATAATCGCCGCTTGCGGTTTTTTCTGTTTTTTCGATTTCGTCCGTTTTCATACCTAAATTTCCTCAAATTCGTCCTGGCGTTTCTGACTATTTCCAAAGTTTATCCGGATACTCGCCCTTATCCTTCATCGACTGCAGCGCATTGACAACGCTCTCTTTGTCCTCTTTATATGTCACGCCGTACCACCGGTCGCGCGAACGCAGTACCTTGACATCGGCCTTGCCCTCGTGAAGCAAGCGATCCACCACGCCGGGCAGGAAATATTCTCCTTTGAGCGGATTTTCCGCGAGGATCTTGTCGAGCACGGCAGGAAAGCCTGCCTCCATCTCCCGCAGCATGGATGCCGGAAAGCCCCAAAAATTCATGGAAACGATCTGTCCGCGTGGGATCTCGCCCAGCACCGCGCCGTCATCGTCCGTATAGACAATCTTTTCTCCCTGCCACCGGATCTTCGTCCGCTCTGTGATTCCGGTCAGCATACCGCTTGCGTCGGTCTCGCACACGCCGCGGGAAACAAACCCGTTCTCGGTCAGAGTGTTCTCAATTTCGTAGCCGACCATACAGTAATGCTGCCGCGCAGGCTGCACCTGCCTCGTCTGTGCTGCTGCCGCCTCACGCTGCGCATCGGCCGCGGCCTCTGCCTGTTCCTCAGCCTTTACCAAAAATTCATACATCGTCTGAAATGCCCCAGGTCCGTAATAATCGTCCGCGTTGATGACCGCAATCGGACCATCCGCGAGCTTCCTCGCCGCCAGTACCGCATGTGCCGTTCCCCACGGTTTCACGCGCCCCTCCGGCACTGTGTAGCCCTGCGGCAGATCCGTCAGTTCCTGATACGCGTAAGCGACATCAATGTACTTTCCTGCTTTTTCGTCGATCAGCGCGCGGAAATCGTCTTCATTTTCTTTTTTGATGACAAAAATAGCTTTACGGAACCCCGCCATGACCGCGTCATAGAGCGAAAAGTCCAAAATAATCTCTCCTTTGTCGCTGATCGGTTCCATTTGCTTCAATCCTCCGAAACGGCTGCCCATGCCCGCCGCCATGATCACCAAGATCGGTTCTTTTTTCATATCCTCAAACTCCTTCTGTTCACGCTGTCTGTGCGGAGGCGCTTTGCCGCCTCCTTGATTTTCGCTGTGTGAAAATATCATACAATAATTCTGCGGTTGATTCAAGCGGCGCGGCAAAAAGCTTTTGGTTTTCACGAAAAAATCCTTCCTCCTCCCTTTTTTCATGCACCTTCCTTTCTTGCGCGCGATGCTCTTGTTTCTCTGTTCTCTTTGTGCTATCATGTTCTTATCCGGCGAGAACAGACAGGACGCGTGGCGTCCCTGCCGGGGTTCTTGCCGCAGCGAAAGCTGTGCCGCCAGGCAAGGCTTTTGTGAGATATTTGGGAATACATCTGTAAACACATAGAAAGGATGCCTTCGAATCATGTTAAAGACTATGCAAAGCGCGGAGCACGACGCGATTTTTGCGGTTGCCGATCTGATGGCCGCCGCCGCGAAAACAGCTCCGAAGGGGAGTGGCAGAGATACGATTGTGACCGCGATCGTATCCGGAGAAACAAAGGATCAATTAAGAGACAAGCTGACCGAGCTCGGCACAAAGTATGAAGAAGCCTTCATGGTGCGGGATGCCGGAAACGTTGACAACAGCACCTGTGTCTTGCTGATCGGCTGTACTGACACCTATATGGGACTGCATCACTGCAGTATGTGCGGTTTCGCAAACTGCGGCGAAACAAAGAAGCACGGAAGTCCCTGTGTTTTTAATGTTTCAGACCTTGGTATCGCCGTTGGCTCTGCGGTCTGTGTTGCCGCGGATCATCGGATCGATAACCGCGTGATGTACTCCGCGGGCAGGGCCGCGGTAAAACTCGGACTGCTCGGCGACAATGTGAAGATCTGCTACGCGATCCCGCTCAGCACGACAAATAAGAGCATCTATTTTGACCGCAACCCGGGCGCTGTCCTGCGCTAGACGCCAGGCGCCGGGCACGCTCGTCATGCGGCAACGCCTAGCGCTTATCGTCGAAACAAGTCTTGTCCGCGTGGCAGCACAGCAATCAGACCCATCAGCGCAAAACTGTCGCGCGGAACGATATCGGAAGACGCATATAAACATGCACGTGTTACATGCATTTTGATCAAAGTAAAGGGGCTACAAGTTAGTCCCTTTTTGATTGCGTCCGTTTTTCCCTGCCCACACAGCTACATGCAGAGAAACTTTATTTTTTTTGTTTTTCTTCTTCCTTCAAATATTCCTCTGGTCTTTTTTTGTTTGAAACCCAGTGTGCAAACACTGTTTCTACGAGTTTGTCTTTGTCTTTGTTCTTGAAGCATTCGAGGAGCTGTTTATGATCTTCGTTTACATGCGCAAGCCACTGGAACTTATCTACTTCTTTCTGACTGAACCACGAAGTGCGAACATACTTTTGCTGAAGGGAGAGGATCAGTTCAACAAGGTTGTTGTTTCCGCATTTACTCAGGTATACATTGTGGAACTCCATCTGCTCGTTATGATACAGCTCATAATTCTTTCTGTTTATGGCAAGCTCCATGCCGAGGAGAATTGTCTCCATCTTTTCAATATCATCATCTGTAATGATATCCAATGCAAGAACCGCAGCATAGGAATCGAGGCATGCGATGATGAAATAGTTTTCCCATACATCTTTCCTGTCCAGATGCTTTACGAAAAACCCTTTTCTGCTGTTGTTGTCGACGATTCCGTCAGCGACAAGCCTGATCAAGGCTTCTCTAATCGGCGTTCTGCTGATTCCGAAGATTTCCATGAGCTCTGACTCTGAGAGTCTCTTGCCTGATTCATAATTACCAATTTCAATTTCGTGAACGATATAATCATATATCTGCTCACTGGATGACTTTATTTTTAACATTTTCCATATCTCCTAAAAAGTATAATCAGATCGCGATACTTATTCATATTCATATCGCCTTCTTATTTTATATTACGTATGGAACGTAAGTCAATAAAATCAGCCAAAATAATTATAGAAAAGATATTGACATAAAGTATATTGTATTATAATATATTGTCAGAAAATACACAACCTTTGAGGAGGAGGAACACGTGGATACTATTTTTTTTAACGGATGTATTTACACGATGGATACATCTGAACCGACAGCAGAAGCTGTTGCGGTTAAAGACGGAATTATTATCAGAGTAGGCTCAAATGAGGAAATACTGCCTCTAAAAAGCGAACACACCGAGCTTATCGACCTGGAAGGAAAAATGATGCTGCCGGGATTTAACGACAGCCACTGTCATCTCCTGAGTTACGGATACAGCCTGGAAAAGGTAAATCTGTACAGTGCCGCATGCATGGATGATCTGATCAGACTTGGCAGAGAATTTCTTGAGAAACATCCGGGACTTACATGGCTGCAGGGAAGAGGTTGGAATACTAACGAGTGGGAAGACACAAGATATCCAAACAGACACGATCTTGACAAGATTACAACAGATATTCCGATGTTTTACACCCGTGCTTGCGGTCATGTAATTGCAGTCAACAGCAAGGCCCTTGAGGTTATGGGTGTTACAAGAGATACAGAACAGATTCCGGGCGGATCGATTGCTTTCGATGATGACGGAGAACCGCTGGGTATCTTTACGGAGGCTGCCAGAGACCTGGTTTATGATGCACTTCCTGAACTGACAGTTGCGGATGTCAAGCGAATGCTTGTTGCAGGCGGAAAAGATGCCTTGTCATACGGAATCACGACTATGCACACAGATGATTTCGAGGCACTTCCTGTAGGGGAGTATCCAAAAGTGCTCGAAGCGTACAGAGAACTTGAGGATGCGGGTGAACTTCCTGTAAGAATCTACGCACAGTGCCTGCTTGCGCACAAGGATCTCCTGGACGAATTCCTTTCGCACGGATATACAACAAATTATGGCTCACCGATGTGCAGAATCGGAAGTCTCAAACTTCTGATCGACGGTTCGCTCGGCGGCAAAACTGCTTTTATGAGAGATCCTTATCTCAATGATCCGTCAACAAAAGGAATCGCAACCATGTCACAGGATGAGCTCAACGAACTTCTCCTGACAGCGCAAAAAAAAGGTCTGATGGCTTCGCTTCACTCAATCGGAGATGGCGCTATGGAAATGTCACTGAATGCCATTGAATATGCAGAAATGAACTGTCCGAGAGCTGACATGCGACATGCGATCGTTCACTGTCAGATCAGCACAGACGACCTGCTGAAAAAATTCAAAAAGCTCAATGTTGTTGCACACATCCAGCCTGCGTTTATCGACACTGACATGTACATCGTGGAAGAGAGAGTCGGCAAAGAAAAAACAAAGACTTCGTATGCGTGGAAGACCATGCATGATCTTGGCATTCACATGGCGTTCGGTTCAGACAGCCCTGTGATCAGTCTGAGCGTCATGGAAGGGCTCTACTGCGCGGTTACAAGAAAGGATCTTGCGGGAAACCCGGAAAACGGATGGATTCCTGAACAGGCCATCTCGCTTTACGACGCAGTTTATGCCTATACCATGGGCGGCGCCTATGCATCTTATGACGACGGCCGCAAGGGAAGCATCACAAAGGGAAAATATGCAGATATGGTTATCCTTGACAAAAATATCTTTGATATCCCTGAAGAAGAAATCAAAGATACCAAGGTGTTAAAAACTATTCTGAATGGTAAAATCGTTTATGAAAGGAGTTTAAACTGATGAGTAACAAAACAACAGAAACATCAAAGGCTGGATTTAAACAGGAAATAGGCTTGTTTGGCGGCGTAAGTATGCTGGGAAGTATCATGATCGGCGGCGGAATCTTCTATCTTGGCTCATATGTGCTTCAGCGTACAGATTTCAGCATGGGGCTGTCGCTGCTTTGCTGGGTAATCGGTGGTATTATCACGATGCTTGGCGGTCTTTGCTTTGCTGAGATGGGCGCTATGCTTCCGAAGGCGGGCGGAATGACCGTTTATCTGAACACTGCTTTTCATCCGCTTGTTGGCTTCTTGAACGGATTTAACAGCTGGCTCTTAAGCGGTGCTGGTTCACTGGCAGCAGGCGCACTCGCGTTTTCCGCAATATTCGGTCTGACGGGAACAACCGGAAAGCTGGTAGCTTCAGCGCTTATGATTGCGTTCACCGCATACAACATGCTTGGCATAAAGGCCGGTTCGATGTTCCAGAATTTTACCATGGTGGCAAAGCTGATACCGATTGCGATCATCATGATTTCGGCGTTCCTTATGGGCGACGTTTCTCCTGATCTGGCAATCTTACCGGAAGGAACAAGCTTTGATTTTTCGAGCTTCATAAGAATGACTGCGTTTGCGACTTTAGCAACACTCTGGGCATACGAAGGCTGGATTAACCTGAATACCGTATCCGAAGAAATGAAAAATCCAAAGAGAAATCTTCCGCTTTCCCTTATCATCGCGATCGGCGGAATCACACTGCTGTATGTACTCTTTAACTATGCGATTTACAGAGTAATCCCTGCAGACGAAGTTCGCTCACTGATCGATAGCGAAAGCTTCTATCTCGGTACCGAAGTCGCTAAGAGACTGCTCGGCGGATTCGGCGGCGTTATCGTAATCATCGGCATGACGATTTCACAGCTCGGTTCCATCAACGGTATGGCTATCGCATTTCCTCGTACTTACTATGCAATGGCCGCAGAAGGACATTTCTTCAAATCGTTTGCAAAACTGCATCCGAAATACCGCGTACCTACAGCGCCAATTCTGTGCCAGTGCTTAATCACAATCGTGCTGATCTGGCTGAGAGACTTGAACCAGCTGACATCGCTCGTAGTATTCAGCAATATGCTGTTTAACGTCATGGTTATTATCGCAGTACCTGTACTGAGAAAGAAAATGCCGGATGCCGAAAGACCTTACAGAGTATGGGGCGGCATGCCTACCGTATATGTAACCATTGCAATCTTCTTCCTGATGATGCTCAACACACTCTTCGAAGATCCGCTGACTTGCGTTATCGGACTTGCAGTACCTGCCGTAGGCATTCTGGTATACTTACTGTTTGACAAAAAGCTAAAAAAAGAAAGAGCACAGGCAGACAACGTAAAATAGGAAAGAATAAAGAATAAAGAATAAAACGTAAAAGCGTAAATGATCGAAGCGGGTGAGAAAAATCTTACCCGCTTTTTGTTTATGATGTAGGAAATATCGACAAAAGCGCCTGCCATGCATGGCAGGCATGTGTGCACAAGAATCGCAGGTTCCGTTATGCGCACTTTTCTCCTGTGCGCTTTTGTCTATACACCCGCGGCGTTCGAGCTGCGATTGCATCGTTAGGATACAAGGGTTCTCAGATATTCTTCCACATTCTGATACTGAATCCCCTCGATCTCCTGGTTTTCCCCTCGGTAGAGGACAAACTTTCCGGTAATTGGGCCGTAGCGATGCGCTGTCTGGGTACATTTTTGTTCGTCGATCAGATAGCGATACTGCTGCGGTGCGGGGGCTTCGCTATGCTTGATTTCGAAAATCTGACAGGAGCCAGCTTCCGGATCAAACACCACCATATTAAACTCGCCCACGGGGAATTGCAGAACAAATACCTGCTTCTGGGGGTTTGCCAGCTTGGTTTCCAGCAGGACGATATCTTCCAGCATTCGTCCCTTGATTTCAGTCAGGATACGCTGCTGCACGGCGGTGCGTTCTGCCAGAGACAGGGCACTGAACGTTTCATCCAAAAGCAGACTTTGGATCAGTGCATTCGCCTGCGCGTAACGCAGACCGGGCTGCACAATCACTGTACGTTTGGACTTTGTGCTGACATCCGGCAGATGCAGTACATCAATATCCCGCGTCAGATCCAGCAAATCCAAATACTCTTTGATCTGCACCGCGTGAATATCATCCAGTGCTACAGTCCGCTCTGCCTTATTGCGAATCTCCAAAAGCTTTCGCAGGCTGTCGGTAACAGCTGCAAGATCGATGCGGTCGAGGATGTCCGTTGGATTCTCTCGATCCCGCCGCAGATTGCTGGCGGAAATGCCGAGGTCATGGGATTTCCAATCCTGTAATAGCACTTCCAACGTAAAACGGTGGTTGATATCCTCTACAACTCTGTTGATAGCGCTGGTCAACTCGCCTTTCTCATATAAATCGTGCAGATGGCGAAAATGCCCCCCATACTGATAGCAGCGCAGGGAGTGCTGGATGTTGCGGGCAATGGCGGTGTCCACATATTCGTCAGTGCTTTCCTTGTTAGCGAACGGGGATGTCTCGTTGTAGTGGATGCCGCCGAGACTCATCGTGCCACCATAGCGGATATACTCGTCAATCCCATGGATGCCGAGGACCGATTCAAACTCTCGATATGGAATGAATGTCGTATGCAGCAGGATGCAGCGGTCATAAAGCTGCTCATCTTTGGTGATGAGGAAGCCCAACGAGTCTGTGCCGGAGAGCACGATCTTCATGCCGCACGCCGCGAACACATCAGAAAACAGCGCCGCGCCCTCGATGAAATCCTCCATCAGCGTCACTTCATCGAGGAACACATAGCGAAAGCCCTGCGTTTCCAATACCTTGAGGTCGCGGTTCACGTCTGCCAGTGTGTCTTTTGCGGTGATCTGAATGAACGCTGCCTTGGCAAGCTCTGCGTCGCTCATCTCCGCGAAAATCTGGCGGATCATAGTGGTTTTCCCCGTCCGGCGCAGGCCGTAGAGAATGAACACCTTGTCCTGCGGCTCGCCGTAGACAAAGTCGTGCAGCTGCCGGAAGCACTCGCGCCTGCGATAGCCGCGAACAGATGCCGCAAAGGAACGCAGCGCCTCGCCGGTGCGGACATTGGTGGTAAACGCGGAAAGGTTCGCAGATTTCGCCTTGGGCAGCTGCTTTTTCAGCGCTTTCAGCTCCTGTTCCAGTTCCTTCCGCCGCTCGATTTGTGCGCGAAAATTTTCCAATTCGTCAGCAGGAATATACTTCTCCCGCCGCTTCTTGTTTTCCGTCCAACGGTGGTAGAAATAGTCCTTGCCTCTGACGGTTTTCTTCGTAACAGAACCGGCAGGCAAAGCAGAAATCTGCTGTTCCAGCTCCGCCACGCGGGTTTGCATTTCAGATAAGTCCATAGCGCACCTCCTGTGAGATACTATTCTATGTAGAATTATACCCCATTATACCCGCAAAATCAAGGGTATAATGGGGTATAACTATTACTCTGGGCAACTTAACTGTTGTTAGCCTAAAACTGAACCACTGATAACTACAGTCATATTATTATGCAGAAAGCCTTTTTGCTTCTTCAATCTGGCCGGGATACTTTGATGCAATAAAATCAACAACCATTCTGCAACTGTCAATAAGCATATTATCCGTATATCCTTTCGAGGTTCTTAACCCCCCATGAGAATGGTCTTCTATTAGAGAATAGAGGCAACCGTTCTTTCCTAATATCTCATTGTTTAGAATGTAGTCATCAAATCCACCACACGATCCTTCAAACCGATATGTTGTTTCAAGTACATGTCTAATCTGATTGGGGATTGTATGAATCGGTTTCATTCCTCCAATTGAAACTTTGTATATATCGAGAAGATTTGCTGTATACGGCATGACATAATCATCTTTGAAATCTGATATTGCGCCATCAGATAGGAGGAATTTCTTGCTTACTATTTTATTGCGCACAAGAATGCTCATGAATTCCATGTTATGAGTTAACACCAAATATCTAATTCTCCCGATCTCAGGCTCCTTCTTTATATTGCGAATTGCTTGAGCTACATTGTAAACATAATTGAAATCCATGCTCGAAACGGGGTCATCAATAACTAAAAACAGCCTATTATAATCTGATTCATTTTCAACAACTCCGTGAATATTTGCTAAGAAAAAGCAAAATGCGAGGATACTTTTTTCTCCATCACTAAGCACATAATCTGTATTTTCGATTAAAGCACGATCTTGATAGACTACGCTAAATTGCTTTTCATCAAAGTCATACTTATCCTTGAAGAATATAGCTAAATAATCTTTAAGTTTTTCGATCAACTTTTTCCTTTTATCAATGCGGACTTTATTCTCTTTTTCACTGATCGCTTTGGTAAGGTCATTTATACTTTCCCTCACCGTCACAATGTCACTTCTTGTTTTTTCAGATTCTACTATGAGTTGATTGAATTTCGCATTGCATAATGCTTTACGCAAACGCAATCTTTCTGCACTAATATTATTCTTGTTCGAATTTAGTTCTTTTACTTTTCCTATGTTTTCAATTTCTACCCTCTTATAATTACTCAATTCTGCTTTGATTATATCAATATTCGGCTTAATTGAAGCGCCTTTTTGAGAAATCATATGCTTTTTGGCCTCTAATGCCTCACATATTTTATCAAGGACTTGCTGCGTAGCGGCAACGTCAACGCAAGAAATATAGGTTTCACAAAAAGACGGAAAGTACTCTTTGACTTTGTCATATTCATTTGAGGAATCTTTTGCGAAACGACTACTAGTTAAGAGATTTGCCGAAAAAGTTGTTATCTTGGCAATGATCCCGTTAATAGCTTTAATGATTTTAGATTCTTCATCTTGTAGAAAAGAATTATAATCGTCAATTAATGCGAAAGCATCTCTATTATATTTTTGCCCACAGAAAGGACAACTTTCTCCATCTGACAACTGCAGGCCCGCTTCAATGAACGCTTGGTTGTCTTTGAACTTTTTCTTAAACTCTTCAGAAAACGAGCTCAAAGTATACTTGTTTTCAATAATCTCGTTTGCATTCTCCAGAATGGCAATAAATGCCTCGATATCATCAGAAAAAGGTCGATAAGAGATATCTTGCATATGCTCTGGCATCGATTTTAGAATATCGTACTTTTCAACAAGGCTCGTGTACGATTGATCTTCCGAATTTGCCTCTCCACGCAGAACACTTTCAAATGTAATTGCAAGGTATTCTTTAGTGTTTGGCTGGATTCCCTTTGCCTTTAATTCTCTTTGGGTAGAAGCCACCATATCTCTAACTTTACCAATGGCCTCAAGCTCGGCTTTTTTGTAATTCTCAAGCTGTTCTTTTTCTTTCGATAAGTCAATATTTGCTTTTCCAAGTATAAATCCACTAACCTTATCTTCAGGATGATACCTAACTGCCTCAAGGTTTTCCCTCACATATTCACTGTTAAACACGTGATAAATTAAGCCGGTATTGTCCGACACGATAGGTAAAGAACCTATTTCAAATCTTACTGATAAGTTTTTCTGAGGCTGTCCATCTGGTGCAATAGACAATGATAATATTCCTTGTTTCTCTCCAAAGCGCACCATTGCCGCAGATTTCTCAACTAGTAAATCAATTTGAGATTGGTCTGTTCTGTCGAGATACTTCAAATCAGATATTCTCTTGAAGGATTTACTGATGAAACTCTTGCCGGAACCATTATCTGCATATAGCGCCATTTGAATAGAGTTCATATTACTTGATAATTTTGTATTAGAGTGTGGTCCAATGCCAGTGAGCGCTATGTTGAAGTCAAAACTCATAACTCTTACCTCACAATACAATACACGCCTTGCTTCCGCCCGACTTCTCTTTTTCAACAACAATTTGTTTATCGATACGATTTTTCAAGTCAACAACATGAGAAATGATGCCGACAAGGCGATTCCCATCCGCCAAGCTCGAAAGAGCCTTCATCGCTTGATCCAAGGATTCCTCATCAAGAGAGCCAAAGCCCTCATCTACAAACATTGTATCAAGCTTAACGCCGCCAGCGGATGCTTGGATCTCATCAGAAAGGCCAAGTGCAAGAGAGAGCGATGCCTTAAAAGACTCGCCGCCAGAAAGTGTCTTTACGCTTCTTTCTGTGCCGTTGTAATGGTCAATAACGTCAAGATCAAGCCCGCTCTGACTGCGGTTATTTTCCGCTTCTCTTCGGCGCTTTAGTTCGTACTGTCCTCCCGACATCACCATAAAGCGGGTATTCGCGCGTGCTATGATACGGTCAAAATACGTCATCTGAATATAGGTTTCCAGCATCACTTTTTCTTTGCCGGAGATATTGCCGTTTGCTGTATTTGACAGCGCCTTCAGCCATGTATAGCTTTTCTCAAGCGTATCAAGATCTCCAACCTTTGCCCGAATATTAGCAAGCACCTTTGTATTGGACTCTATGCGAGTATGAAGCGCTTTGGCAGCATCGTCATCCGCAGCTCTCTTTTCGGATAGTTCAGTTTTCTTCTTTGTTTCTGCTTCTTTGTCAAGATCACAATCGGAAGAGAGCTGCTTGGATAGTTCTGTGATTGAAGCATTATAACCGGCGATTTTTTTATCCGAGTCGGACAGCGCACTCTGAGCATTGTCGTATGCTTTCTTCATTTCGCTAACGGTTTTTCCCAGAGCGTCCGATTTGCTCTGGGCCTCTGCTATGCTATCAAAGCGCAGGGATTCCCTATCCGCATCGCGCTGCTTCTTCTTTTCGCTCAACGATGCTTTATCAGCTTCTAGCGCAGTATTTCGATTTGAAATATCTTTATCTCTTTCTTTTAGCGTCTTTTCAGTCTTTGGTAATGATTCTGTGAGTTCAGATCGGCGAGATACTTTCTTTTCCTCTTCGGAAAGTGCTGTGTCAAGCGCAGTGATTTCTGCAAAAACGACTTTCTGCTCCTCCGGAAGCTTGTTTTCAGCATCCTCGAATGCGACGCTCTGCCATAATTCCTTAACCAGCTTTTCCGTTTCGACTTTTTTTGCATCGAGTATGCCTTTGGCTTCCTTGCATTTCCCGCTTAAGTCTTCGGCTACTTTTCGTGCCTTGTCAGCATTCTCTTTCGCTCTTTTTAACTGTGCTTCCGTGGGGGCCTTGGCTGATTTATGCGCTATGCAAGGGTGTTCCAAAGATCCGCAAACAGGGCAAGGCTTGCCGCTTTCCAAAGTTTCAGCGATGATTCCGGCCTGCTCATCCAAAAACGCGCAGTTTTTCGCTTCATAATCGGCAGTCGCTTTCTCGGATGCCTCCGATGCTTTTTTATAATCACTTTGGAGCGCAGCCAAATTGTCACCAAGTTCATGAAAGGTCTCAAATAATGCTGAAAGGTTTTGAAGCTTTGTCAGTTTTTCTTGAACCTTTTCTTTTTGACGATAGAGTTTTTCTTTGCCTTCTCCTGCATCTGAAAGGGATTCGAACTCTGTTTTGAGTTTTTCAAACTCTGCTTCATCAGTGGCATACTGCTCCCGGTCTTTTTTCAGTTGCCTCTCATTTTTGGAAATAGCATTCTCGTCATTTTTGATTTGCTTTTCCAGAACTGCTAACGCTTCATAACGGGGAAATTCCGCCTCGATCCTGGCCTTTTCTTCAGCAAGCTGTTCTCTTTCCGATATTTTTCCCTTTTCAATATCGAAAGCAGCCTTCAGCGCAAGACTGGCCTCATTTTCGCGGGTTAAACTGTTCTGTGCTTGGTCTAATGCTTTTTGAGTTTGTTCTTTTGCTTCAATCTTACCCAAATTTGCATTGACGATTTCGAGAGCCTTGTCTGCATCCGAGATTGACTTTTGAATATCCGTTTTTTTGCCACGGTCTTGTGTCAGAAGACGATCAATCAGGTCCATAACATCCTTTACAGGAAGAAGCCCGTTCTTTGCTTTTTCAACCTCAATACTCAGAACATCATTTTCATCACAGGTAATTCCATCAATATATTGCTTGATGCTGTTATGAGCGGCATCGCATTTGTCGTTTAGTTGACCGGACTCCTTCTTCAAACGATCCTGCAAGTCCTGATACAACTGGGTTTTGAATATTTGACGGAATATTTTTTTGCGCTCCTCTGTGGGGGCAAGCAGCAGTTTCAGGAAGTCCCCCTGTGCGATCATGGCGATTTGCAGAAATTGGCTGCGATTGATCCCCATGATGTCTCGTATTGCATTGTCCACATCCCGCTGCTTTGTGACAACGCGCCCATCCGGATATATTAGCTGCACTTCCGCTTTTTGCGTCGTAAATCCTTCGCCGCGGGATTTGGGACGTTCATACTCTGGATTTCGTTTTACGGTGTATGTTTTTCCGGCGTAGGAGAAGACAAGTTCAACCTCTGTCGGAGTAGTTGCCTCGGCATATTTTGAACGGAACATGGATGGCTCGCGGTTGTCTCCGCTGGCTTCTCCATACAATGCATAAGTGATCGCATCAAAAATAGTTGTTTTTCCGGCTCCGGTATCGCCCGTAATTAAATAGAGTCCATTCTCTCCGAGCTTGTCCAAATCAAGAACTGTTTTTCCTGCATAGGGGCCAAACGCAGATACTGTAAGTTTGATAGGCCTCATTGTTCACCCTCCCATGTCTTTTCTATTAGCGACTTCATGTACTCAAATTGCTCAGGATTCATAGGTTGATTATTTTGCAGTTCATAAAAATCAGAAAAGAGCTCTAATGGCGATTTAGATTCAACGTCTGTTGCACCACTGATCTCCACACTTGAGCGTGTGCGTCTATTATCGTAATCAAGCTTCATCAGCCGATGATACACCGTGCGCAGTTTTCCGATTGCATCCGGAATGTCTTCTTCGTCCGTCAGCGTGATGTGCGTATAATCTTCCGGCCACGTTGTGCCCTCATAGAAGGATCTTAAGGTCAACTCATCGTAGGTTCCTTTCAACTCAACAAGATCATGCTGCGGGACAAGGTCGATTGTCTTATATGACACTTTTCCTTTCTCAGCGAGTTCGATCACTGTTACCGACTTGCGGTCTTTTGCTTCCGAAAAGGAATATTTCAACGGTGTTCCGCAGTAACGAATATGCTCCGCGCCACAATTTTGCGGCGAGTGAATATGTCCAAGTGCGACATAATCAAAGGGATCAAAAACATAAGCGTCCACATTATCAGAGCCACCAACCGAGATTTCCTCAGATTCAGAGCGCAACGAACCCGTAACAAACTGATGTGTCACCAGAATATTTCTATTGTCATGATTGATACTCAGCTTTGAAATGACGCTATTTATAGCATCTGTGTAAGTAGTAATTTCATCGTCACAAAACCTGCGGACATGAGCTGGCTTAATAAATGGAAGCATATAAACATCAACTGTACCGTATTCGTCCTGCATGGAAATAGGTGCAATGTTTCCATCATAGACTGGCGACATATGGATGCCGCTGGCATCCATAATACGCGCTCCAAATGCAATTCTCTCAGGGGAATCGTGGTTTCCGCTAATAACGAATACCTCGAGCTTTCGTTTGGCCAACTGAACGAGAAAGTTGTCAAACAACTGAACTGCCTCCGCCGCGGGAACAGATTTGTCGTAGACATCTCCGGCAATAATCACACCATCCGGCTTTTCAGCATCAACGATATTGATGATTTTTTTGAGTATGTATTCTTGATCTTCAAGCATCGAATACTCATTTACTCTTTTCCCTAAATGGAGGTCTGATAAGTGAATAAACTTCATAA
>ERZ825137.3632-NODE-3632-length-16318-cov-3.762160_pt1 | contig 16318 bp, 13 predicted proteins | sample MGYA00519873_ERZ825137 | MGnify/ENA primary metagenome ERZ825137 (study PRJEB31778, sample SAMEA3449190) | human gut metagenome | biome: human gut; feature: human-associated habitat; material: faeces | place: United Kingdom | collected 2010/2012 ...
GCGCTCGCAGCGCATGGGGTTGCGCTTGTAGGCCATGGCGGAGGAGCCGATCTGGTTCTTTTCAAAGGGTTCTTCCACCTGACGGTCGTGCTGCAAAAGCCGAATGTCGTTTGCCATACGGTAGCAGCTCTGGGCAATGGAAGAAAGGCAATTCAGGATGCGGCTGTCCAGCTTCCGGGGATAGGTCTGGCCGCAGACATCGAAGCACTGACTAAAGCCAAAGTCGGCGCTGATGCAGCGGTTCATCTCGTCGATTTTTGCCGTATCCCCGTCAAACAGCTCCAGGAAGCTGGCCTGGGTTCCGGTGGTCCCCTTAGAACCTAACATCTTCATGGAGGAGATCACATAGTCCAGGTCGTCCAGATCCAGCTTTAACTCCATAAGCCATAAGGTGGCCCGCTTTCCCACAGTGGTGGGCTGGGCCGGCTGGAAATGGGTAAAGGCCAGGGTGGGCTGGTCCTTATACTTCTCCGCAAAGGAAGCCAGCTCTGCCATCACGTTCACCAGCTTCTTCCTCACCAGCTTAAGGGCCTCTGTCATCAGGATAATGTCCGTATTGTCCCCCACATAGCAGGAGGTGGCGCCCAGGTGGATGATCCCCTTGGCGTTGGGACACTGGAGGCCGTAGGCGTATACGTGGGACATAACGTCGTGGCGTACCAGCTTTTCCCTTTCCTTTGCCACATCGAAGTTAATATCGTCCTTGTGGGCCTTCAGCTCATCGATCTGCTCCTGGGTGATCGGCAGGCCCAGTTCCTTTTCCGTCTCAGCCAGGGCGATCCAGAGCTTTCTCCAGGTGCGGAATTTCTTTTCCGGGGAGAAGATGTACTGCATTTCCCTGCTTGCATATCTCTCAGAGAGAGGGCTTTGGTATCTGTCGTACATGATATTCCTCTTTTCCTATACTATTTTCTGTCCTCGATCCCAAGGCGTCTGAATACCTCGTTGTATGCGTCCTCCACGTTGCCCATGTCTCTTCTGAAGCGGTCCTTGTCTAGCTTCTCATGGGTCTCCTTATCCCAGAGACGGCAGGTATCCGGGGAAACCTCGTCCGCCAGCAGAATCTCGCCATGGAAACGCCCGAATTCCAGCTTGAAGTCGATCAGCTCAATATTGATTTCCCGCATACACTCGCAGAGAATTTCGTTGACCCGCAGGGCATAGTGAGACATGATCTCGATCTCCTCCGGCGTAGCCAGCCCCATGGCGGTAATGTGGGTCAGGTTCACCAGCGGGTCTTCCAGTTCCGGGTCCTTCAGGCAGTGCTCCACCACGGTGTTTTTCAGCTTGGTCCCGTCCGGGTAGCCGATGCGCTTGGCCAGACTGCCCGCCACGATATTGCGCACCTTCACCGTTACGGGGATGATCTCCACCCGCTTCACCAGCGAGCAGCGGTTGTCGATGCGGCGGATAAAATGATTGGGCACACCCTTATCCTTTAGCAGGGTAAACATATACTCGCAGATCAGATTGTTGATCTCGCCCTTGCCGATGATGCGCCCCCGCTTCAGTCCGTGAAAGGCGAAGGTTTCATCCCGGTAATAAACCACTGCTTCGTCAGGATTTTCCGTAGCGTACAGGCGTTTGCCCTTGCCCTCCGCAATCAGCTCCGTAATCTGATCCATGCTTCAACCCTCTTACATCGTTATGGCTTCGTCAAAAAGCCGCCTTTTCCGCTCTATTGTAGCATCTTCCGCCCTCAAGCGCAAATCACACGGTAATATTTTTCACCCATTTGCCCTTTTTGAGGATCCACAAGGCCGGGAACACCTTGGCGTACATCAGGAACTGTACGATCAGCACCGCTACCCAAAGGGAAATCTTTCCCGGCAGGAAAATGCCCATCAGCACGGCGGCGGGCACGGGCACCGCCCACATATAGCCGCTGTCCAGCAGCATGGCGTTTCGGGTGTCTCCGCCGGCCCGAAGGCAGAAGAAACAGAATCCGTACACGAACTGCAACGGGCACAGCACACTCATAATCAGGGAGATCAGCGTGGCGGTATGGCGCAGCTCCGGCGTCAGCTGATAGGCCTGCGGAAGCAGCACGGAAAGCAGGCAGGACAGCAGCATGCTGGAAAGAGCGACGGCCACGTCCAGCCCCAGCAGCTTCTTGCAGCTTTCCCGGGCCTCCTTCAGCCGATTCGCGCCCAGCTCGGTGCCAATCAGCACGGAGACCGCCGCCGAGGTGCCGGAGGCCAGGATGGAGGCGAACATATTGCACACCTCCGCAATGGAGATGGCGGGCAGGGAGGCCTCGTCCAGCCGGGCGTAGCACCAGAAGTACAGGTTCAGGCCCACGCTCCACAAAAGCTCGTTGGCCACCAGCGGCGACGCCTTCACAAAGAAGGTGCGCACGGTTCTGCCGGGCAGGCGCAGGGCCGCCCTCAGGTTCCAGCTGAAATACATCCGCCTGCTCCCCAGCAGCGCCAGATAGACCAGCATTTCCAGCATCCGGGCGATCAGCGTGCCCCACGCCGCGCCTGCCACGCCCAGCGCGGGCGCGCCCAGCTTGCCGAAGATCAGAATATAGTTGCAGACGGCGTTGGTGGTAATGGTGCCCAGACTGACCAGCATAGGCAGCCGGTTCAGGCCGATGGAGCGCAGGGAAAGCACGCAAACGTTGCTGATGGACGTGGGCAGATAGCTGACGCTGACCACCGCCAGATAGCTGAGGCCCAGCAAAATGGTGTTTTCATCCTTCACAAACAGTCCCATGATCTGCCGGGGCAGCAGCTGCAGCAGCACAAAAAACACCGCGGAGATCGCCAAGCTCAAAAACACCTGCAGGGAAAACAAACCCTGACAGGTCTTGTGGTCCTCCGCGCCGTAGTACTGGCTGATCATCAGTCCCGCTCCGCCGGTCAGGCCGAAAAGCAGACAGTTGAAGATGGTGTAGGGTTTATTGGCCACGCTGACGGCGCTCATGGCCAGCCCGTTCAGATCCAGGCTGCCTACCATCAGGTTGTCCACCATGTTGAACAGGCTGTTGATCAGCTGCTGCACCGCCACGGGCAGCATCACGCCCAGCGCACGGCGGCAAAATTCCTTATCCGCCCGGTAGAGCCTTAATCGTTCCGAAAGCTGCATCTTTGGTCAAGCTCCCATTTCTTCCATAATATTAAAAACATAGCGCCGCACGCGCGCCAAAATTCATTGTATTCTTTCTCTTTGCGCTTTGTCAAGCCGGAAACGGCCGTGCGTTGCCAATCCTTCCAAAACATCGTATAATAAACCTTCGTGAAAACCCGTTCAAAGGAGGGATGACGTTGTACCGCATTTTCATCGTGGAGGACGACCCGGTCATCGTATCCGCCCTGTGCGCCCATATGGAAAAATGGGGCTTCGAATGCCGGGGCGTGGAGGATTTCCGCAAAGTAACAGAGGAATTTGCCGCCTATGCGCCCCATCTGGTGCTGATGGATATTTCCCTTCCTTTTTATGATGGCTACCACTGGTGCGCCGAGATCCGCAAGCTGAGCAAGACTCCGATGATTTTCCTTTCCTCGGCGGCGGAGAATATGAACATTCTCATGGCGCTCAGCGCGGGCGCGGACGATTTCGTCCAGAAGCCCTTCGACCTCTCCGTGCTGCTGGCCAAGGTGCAGGCTCTTCTGCGGCGCACCTACGATTTCGGGCAGGCGGCTCCCACGCTGCTCAGCCATGAGGGACTTTTGTACAACCCCGCCGACGGCACGGTAGAATTTCAGGGGAAAACCGTGCCTCTCAGCAAAAACGAAAGCCGCATTCTGGGCGTTCTGCTCCGGCACAAGGGCGAGACCGTCAGCCGGGAGAACCTGATGAACGCCCTTTGGGAGACGGACTGCTTTGTGGACGAAAACACCCTGACCGTGAACGTGACCCGTCTGCGCCGCCGGCTGGAAAGCATCGGCGCGCCGGACATGATCCAGACCAGAAAGGGCGTCGGGTATCTGATCTCATGAAAAGAAAGCTGTTTGGAACGGCCCTTGGAGGCTATCTTCGGGAAAAATCCGGCTGGCTTCTGGGCTTTGCGGGCATGATCGTCTGTTTTTCGCTGATCGGCTGGGCTTGCGGTCTGCCGGGTTCCGTGGCGCTGTACGGTGCGCTGCTCTGCGGCGCAGGGCTGCTGGCAGGATGCATTATCGGCTTCTGGCGACACCTGCGGCGGCTTTGTCTGCTTCGGGAGCTGGACGCGCTGCGGGACCCCGCCGAGCTGCCGCGGCCCCGCACCCAGATCGAAACGGAGTACGACCGGCTGCTGCGGCAGCTGTACCGGGAAAAGGCCGAGCTGTTGGCGGAAAGCCGTCAAAGCAGCCGCCGCCAGCTGGACACCTTCTCCCTGTGGACGCACCAGATTAAGGTGCCCATTTCCGCTATGAAGCTGTTGCTGCAGGATCGGCCCGACGCGGCCAGCGCCACGCTTTTGTGCGAGCTGTTCAAGGTGGAGCAATATGCGGACATGGCCCTGAACTACGCCCGGATGAACGCCTCCTCCACCGACTACGTGCTGCGCGCCTGCGATCTGGACGCGCTGTTGCGGAAGGTACTGCGCCGGTTCGCGCCGCTGTTCATTCAGAAGAAGCTGCGGCTCTGCTACGAGCCTGTGTCCTATTCGCTGCTGACCGACGAAAAGTGGTTTTCCTTCGCCGTGGAGCAGCTGCTTTCCAACGCTGTCAAGTACACGAAAGCCGGTTCCGTCACCGTGGCGGTGGACGCGGAAAAGCAGCTTTTGACCATTTCCGACACCGGCATCGGCATTGCGCCGGAGGACCTGCCCCGGGTATTCGAGCAGGGCTACACCGGCGAAAACGGTCGGGAACAGCAGCGGGCCACCGGGCTGGGGTTGTACCTGTGCCGGGAGGCGCTGACCCGGCTGGGACACTCCGTCCGGCTGGAAAGCGTCCCCGGGCAGGGGACTACGGCGTTTGTGGGGCTGGAGCGGGACGAACGGGAGTATGAATAAAAAACAGAGAAGACTTTTTCAGAAGCAGAGAAAGGAAAATGATATGTTCTCATACACCGTGGAAAAGAATGCAAGCAAACAGACCTTTGAAATGGTATGCCGTCTGATAGAATCTCACTTCACAGGGATCGTTAAGGAAAAGCTGCTCGAGGACGTGGACGGAACAGCCATTCAATTCTACCATTTTGATAGCAAAACCATCAAAGTATGCAATGATTTCGAAATAGATGCTGTATATGTGGATTCTGAAATAGAATTGGGATGTGTTCTATATGAATAAAGCATTTTCTAAATAGAAGGTAAAAAAATGATCAAAAATTTACAAGTGTCTGATCTCGTTGAATTTTTTCAGGATATTCCGATTTACGTGGGAGATGAACAAGGCTGCGAAATGCTTTTCAAAAAAGAGTATCCTCATGGTTTGTCTTTGACGGTCTACTTCGATGTCTATGGAGAAAAAAGTGAAATGACCATTTCCTGTCCGGAATTTCCCATCGCAACATTTTTGTCGAGAATTGAAAGATTAGAAATCAAATCGAACGTTATCCGTTTTATATGCCGCGATCAGTCTGTAGCTGAGCTGCAAGTAGAACCAAGTCCTTTCTTAAAAGTCCATGGATGTTCTGTTCCGAAAGATTCGATTTAATTTATGCCGCTTGTAAAAGCCCAAATGCTGATATGACAGATACAGCCAATCTCTTTGCAAGCCGTTGAGTGACCTGAAACGGAGGTATTATGGTCAGTCTGGAAAGAGCAAAAGAACTCGCCATAAAAGAATTTTCCGAATACCCGATCAGGGAGATAATCGACCTCGGAAACCGCTGGGCTTTTTGCTATGATTCCGGAGAACCGCCGGTTCCCGGCGTCTGTGCAGTTACGGTCAAAAAAGGAGACGGAAAAATAGGCTATCTGCCTGTTCCACCGTTAGAGAATCTTGACATTCTGAGCAACGGAATTGTTATTCAATCCATCAAATAGCACAACTCATCCTTCTCCGCTTATTCCTTTTAAGCTTTGCCCGCTGTGCACAAACCTTACACTTTTGTAAGGTTGCAAGCCCGAATTGTAAGCCAACGCCATGGATGCGCCGCTTCGCCTTCTGCTATACTTTCGGAGCGCTTGGCGCAAAGGAGGTTTTTTGCAATGTCCATACTCAAGGTCGAGCATTTGAAAAAGGTCTACACCACCCGTTTCGGCGGCCAGCAGGTGCAGGCGCTCAGGGACGTGAATTTTTCCGTCGAGGAGGGCGAGTTCATCGCCATCATGGGTGAAAGCGGCAGCGGCAAAACCACGCTGCTCAACATTCTGGCGGCGCTGGACAAGCCCACCGAGGGTCATGTTTTTCTGGGAAACCGGGAGCTTTCCGCCGTCAGCGAGAAGGAGATTTCCGCTTTCCGCCGGGATCATCTGGGCTTTGTCTTTCAGGATTTCAACCTGCTTGACACCTTTTCCCTGCGGGACAACATCCTGCTGCCGCTGGTGCTGGCGGGCACGCCCTACCGGGAAATGGAGCAGCGTCTGAAGCCGCTGGCGGACAAGCTGGGCATCACTTCGCTTCTGTCCAAATTTCCCTATGAGGTCTCCGGCGGACAGAAGCAGCGGGCGGCTGTGGCCCGCGCCCTGATCACCGAGCCCCAGCTGCTGTTGGCGGACGAACCCACCGGCGCGCTGGACAGCGAGACCAGCATCCAGGTCATGGAGCTGCTCAAGGAGGTGGCAAAGGACCGGCTGGTGGTCATGGTCACCCACAACCCGGAGCTGGCCCAACAGTACGCCACCCGCATCGTGAACCTGAAGGATGGTGTCATCCGCTCCGACACCGCCCCCTACAAACCTGACACCGCTCAGCTTGCCCCTGCCGTTCACAAGAACATGGGCCACTCCTCCATGTCGTGGTGGACCTCGCTGACCCTGAGCTTCAACAACCTCTGGACCAAAAAGACCCGCACCCTGCTCACGGCCTTTGCAGGCTCTATCGGCATCATCGGCATTGCGCTGATCATTTCCCTGTCCACCGGTGTCAACCAGTATATCGCTGATATGGAGCGGGACACCCTTTCCGAGTACCCGGTGCAGATCCTGCGCAGCGGCATGGACCTGACCAGCCTGCTGTCTGCTGACCTGCCCGGCCAGCCCGCCGCCCCCGACCTCGGCGAAGGGATGGTGCCGGTGCGCCAGCTCGTGACCCAGATGGTTTCCGGCATCACCTCCAACGACCTGAAGAGCCTGAAAACCTACCTCGAGAGCGATGCCTGCAGCATCGGGGAGAACGTTTCCTCGGTGGAGTATTCCTATAATGTACAGCCTCAGATCTACCGCCAGGACCCGGACGGCAGCATCCGGCAGGTGAACCCGGATTCCTCCCTTTCCGCTCTGGGCATCAGCTCCACCAGCTCGACCAACAACATGATGGCCAGCATGATGAACACCAGCGTGTTCTACCAGCTGCCCGCCAGCGATGCCCTGTATCATTCCCAGTACGAGGTCAAGGCAGGCCGCTGGCCCGAAAACTACAACGAGTGCGTTGCCGTGCTGGGTGCGGATGGTTCCATCACCGATTATGCCCTCTACGCGCTGGGCCTGCGGGACAACGCCGAGCTGGACAAGATGATCCAGCAGTTCGCCCAGAACCAGAATGTGGATGTGCCCGAAGATTTCAAGACCTACCGGTACAGCGATTTTCTGGGCCGCACCTTCAAGCTGGTCAACGCGGCCGACCGCTACCAGTACGACGATGCCCACAGCACCTGGGTGGACAAATCGGACGACAAGGCCTTCCTGCAGGAGCTTGTGGCCAACAGCGAGACCATGACCATCGTGGGCGTGGTGCAGCCCAGGGAGAACGCCTCCGCCGCCATGCTGTCCTCCGGCATCGCCTATCCCGCCTCCCTGACCCGGCATGTCATGGACACCGCCGCCCAGAGCAGGCTGGTGCAGGACCAGCGCGCCGACCCGCAGACCAATGTGCTGAACGGTGAACCCTTTGGAGCCGAACAGACCGCTGCCGTGGACATGGCCTCCCTCTTCTCCATTGACACCGATCAGCTCGAGAGCGCCTTCCAGTTCGATCCCGGCAAGCTGGATCTTGACCTGAGCGGCGCGTTCGACCTGAGTGACGGTTCCGTAGATTTTTCCTCCCTCATTGACCCGGACAGCTTCCAATTTGATCTGGCCGAAACGCCCGACATCGACATGAGCGCCCTGACGGACGTGTTCGCCAAGATGGACATCTCCATCCCCGCCGACAAAATGCAGCAGCTGGCCCAGAAGGTGATGACCGGCTACAAGGATTACATCATCGGCAACGGCATTCTGGGGCTGGACAAGATCGGTTTTGACCAGTATCTCGCCAGTGACCAGTTCCAGCAGCTGATGAAGGATTCCATGGGCAGCCTCATCGATACCGCTGCCCTGCAGGAGCAGTTTACTGCCGCCATGCAGCAGGTCATGGGCAGCGTGATGGCAAACTTCTCGGAACAGATCGCCGCCGAATTGCAGGCCCAGCTGGGCACTGCTATGGAGCAGGCCATGGGCCAGATCAGCACGAATCTGCAGAGCCAGATGACCGAGCGCTTCTCCTCTCTGGGCAGCCAGATGGAAAGCGCGCTGAAGATCGACGCAGATGCGTTCCGGAATGCCATCCGGTTCAACATGACCGAGGACGATCTGGCGGAGCTGATGAAGTCGAAAATGATGTCCACCAGCGCCACCTATGAAAGCAACCTGCAGGCCTTTGGTTATGCCAGCGAGGACGACCCCAGCCAGATCAACATCTATCCGCTGGACTTCGAGCAAAAGGCGAAGGTCCTCAATGTGCTGGATAGCTACAATGCCGCCATGCGTGAGCAGGGCGCGGAAGACAAGGTGATCCAGTACACCGATGTGGTGGGCACCCTGATGACCTCCGTGACCAGGATCATCAACATGATCTCCAACATGCTGGTGGCCTTTGTCTCCATCTCGCTGGTGGTCTCCTCCATTATGATCGGCATCATCACCTATATCAGCGTGCTGGAGCGCCGCAAGGAGATCGGCATCCTGCGTGCCATCGGCGCGTCCAAGCGCAACATCTCGGAGGTATTCAACGCCGAGACCTTCATCATCGGTCTGTGCTCCGGCGTGATTGGTGTGGGCCTGTGCCTGCTGCTGCTGATCCCCGGCAACATGCTCATCCATTCCATTGCCGGTACCAACAGCGTCACTGCCGTGCTGCCGCCCAAGGCCGCATTGATTCTGATCGTACTGGCCACCCTGCTTACCATCCTCGGCGGCCTGCTCCCCGCCCGCAGCGCAGCCAAGTGCAATCCCGTTACCGCACTGCGCTCCGAATAAATCTGTCCTTGCAGGCCGGTGTCCCCGCGTGGGATGCCGGCCTGTTTTGGGTATGGAGTTTTGCATTCCCGCCCGGGTTGTGCTAGAATAAGAAAAAAGCTTTTCCAAAGGAGATTTCCTTATGCCGAATATCATTGAGATCACCGACCTTTCCGCGCCGGAGCTGGACGTCTATGCCCGCCTGACACAGGCGCAGCTGCGCAGCCGTCTGGAGCCGGAAAAAGGTATCTTCATTGCCGAAAGCCCCAAGGTGATCGCCCGTGCGCTGGATGCCGGGTACACACCGCTCTCCCTGCTCATGGAGCGCCGACAGATCACCGGCCCTGCGGCAGAGATCCTGACCCGCTGCGGCGATGCGCCGGTGTACACCGCCGACCGTGACACGCTGGCCAGCCTGACCGGCTTTGAGCTGACCCGGGGGGTGCTGTGCGCGTTCCGCCGTCCGCTGCCCCGCAGTGTGGAAGAGGTCTGCCGCAATGCGCGCCGGGTGGCCGTGCTGGAAGGCATTGTGGACTCCACCAATGTGGGGGCCATCTTCCGCAGTGCTGCCGCGCTGAATATGGACGCTGTGCTCGTCACCCCCTCCTGCTGCGACCCGCTGTGCCGCCGGGCGGTGCGGGTGAGCATGGGCACCGTGTTTCAGGTGCCCTGGGCCTGGCTGGGCGATGCGCCGGGCCAGTGGCCTCACCCGGGGCTGGAGCGGCTGAAGGCCCAGGGCTTTGCCACCGCGGCCATGGCGCTGGACGAGCACGCCCGCAGCATTGACGACCCGGAGCTGGCCGCTCAAAAAAAGCTGGCCATCCTGCTGGGCACCGAGGGAGACGGCCTGGCCAAAACCACCATCGCGGGCTGCGACTACACCGTGTGCATCCCCATGTCCCACGGGGTGGATTCGCTGAACGTGGCCGCCGCCAGCGCGGTGGCCTTCTGGGAGCTTCGGGTGCGCTGAAGCACACCGCAAACCAAAACCGCACGGTCCTTTGCCGGGAACCCGGCACAGGACGGCGCGGTATCTTTTTTTCGGGAAGAACGATGAAACGATGCAAATTCAGCGGGGCCCTTGTCAAAAATAAAACGATTCCTGGCCCTCTTTGACAGTCTGCGGCGGGCCGCTATAATAGAAACGGAAGTATTTTCCGAGCGCGTTGTGTGTGGCGTTTCGGAAGAACAAGGAGGAAGTTTACGTTGGAAAAGGAAGAGGAAAAGCTGTCCATGTCCGCCCGGACGGAGGAAGCCATCGTACAGCTGATCCTGGATAAAAACTGGCAGCCCGGCCAGCAGATTCCGCCGGAGCCGGAGCTGTGCACCCTGCTGGGGGCCAGCCGCAACACCCTGCGGGAGGCCATCCGAGCGTTGGTTGCCCGGAATGTGCTGGAGATCCGCCGGGGCAACGGCACGTTTGTCTCCGGCCGCATGGGCGTGCCCGATGACCCGCTGGGCCTGGCCTTTGTGGCTCATCCGGGCCGCCTGCCCGAAGAACTGATGGACATCCGCCAGATGATGGAGCCGTCCATCGCCATTCTGGCGGCGGAAAAGGCCATGGATGAGGACATTGCGGAGCTGCGCCGCTGCATGGAAGCCTACGAAGAGGCAGTGGCTCTGGGGCAGGACCCCACGCCCCAGGACATTGCGTTCCACAAGCAGATCGCCCGCTGTACCCAGAACCAGGTGCTGCCCAACCTGATTCCGGTGATCAGCGAGTCGATCCGGGCGTTCAGCCATCTGCAGCCCCCCATGAAGGTGCGCAGCACCATTCTGGCGCACCGGGACATCTACGAGGCCATCGCGGCCCGCAGCCCCAGCCGCGCCCGGGACGCCATGAACATCCACCTGGCCGAGGCCCTGCGCAAGCTGCGCAAGAGCCGCCTGAAAGAGGACGACGAGGATTGAGCGCCCCAACGCTTTGAACAACCGGTATAAAACAGCTGCGCCCGGCCATGCATTCCGCACGGCCGGGCGCTTTTTGCGTTCAGATGTTTTTGGGCAGTTCGGTCACGCCCGCGCCCTGGTGCTTGTCGTACCCATACAGGCGCACGGTGTATTTGCCGTCGGCCCAGTCCGCAATGGAGACCGAGGCGTTGGAAGCCCAGGGCACCCGGCGGATCTGCTCCACCGGCAGCCCCTGCCAGCGGCAGGCCATGGTGCGGATGGGGGTAGAATGGGTGAAGATGGCCACGCAGCCGCCCTCGTTTTCCCGCACCACCCGCTCCATGGCGGCGGTGACCCGGTCGTACAGCTGGGCCACGCTTTCGCCGCCGTCCGGGTGGGCGCGGCCCATGTCGGTCATCCAGACGTGGTGGCTCTCGGGGTAGGCGGCGGTGATGGCATCAAAGGTCATGCCCTCCCATTTTCCGGCGAAGATCTCCCGGAAGGCCGGTTCGGGAATGACGGGCAGCCCGTGCATGGCCGCCGTGGGGGCCGCCGTGTCCATGCAGCGCACAAGGTCGCTGGAATAGATGCGGGTGATGGGTTGGCTGCGCAGAAATTCGGCGGTGCGGCGGGCCTGTTCCACTCCAAGGGGGGTGAGGGGCGGGTCCAGCTGGCCGGTGAGCCGCCGGGCCAGGTTGATCTCGCTCTGGCCGTGGCGAATGCAGATGAGGGTCGTCATATTGGTACGTCCTTTTCGTTTGGGTTTGTATCGGTGTGCCCGGAGAAGCCGCCTTACGCGGTGCGGCCGTATACCTCGGCCACGGCCTGGGCGATCAGCCCGGCCTCGGCCCAGATGGTTTCAGGGTCGGCGCAGGCGGCGTATTCGGCGGCACTGGTGAGAAAGCCGGTCTCCAGCAGCACGGCGGGGCAAAGGTCGGTGCGGGTGACGTAGTAGTAGTCCTGCCGGGCACCCCGCAGGGGGCGGCCGGTGCCGCTGCCCAGCTGTTGGGGCAGGGCGCGGGCCAGCGGGGCCGAGCGCTCGGTGAAGTAATAGCACTCCACGCCGCCCACGTCGGTGCTGTCTCGGTCAAAGCCGGCGCTGTTGTGGTGCAGGCTCAAAAACAGGTCGGGAGCCTGGGCGGCCAGCATCTCCCGCCGCCGGTTCAGGGTGAGAGTGCTGTCTCCGTCCCGGGTGAGGGTGACCTGAGCGCCCAGCTGCGTCAGCCGGGTGCGGGCGGCCAGGGCCAGCGCCAGGTTCAGGTCCTTTTCCTGAGGGCCGCTCTGCCCGGCGCAGCCGGCAGCCCCCTCGTCGGTGCCGCCGTGGCCGGGGTCCAGCAGAATGTGCAGCCCAGCCAGCGGCCCGCCCGCCTCCGGCTGCGGCGCGGCCTTCAGGTGCACGGTCAGGCCGCCGCTGCCATCGGGCTGAATGTCCCAGCCCCACAGCCCGGCGGCGGGTGCGGGCAGGGTGACGGACACAAAACCGTCGGAAACCGTCACGGCCGCGCCGTCGGCGACGGTTTCCGACGGTTTTCCTATTAAGACGATCTCCAGTGCATTTTCCGGGGTCTCATGGGCGAAAAACAGGGGCGTTGTGTCCGGGTCGCTGCTGCGCAACCGCCAAAAACCGTCGCCGTTCGTCGCAGATTCCTCCTGCGCGACGGAAATCGACGGTTCCGCCCGCCAGCCCAACAGTTCGCAGTCGGTCGAGAGCACCCATCCGGCCCCGTCCACCCGGTAGGCCCAGGTGTACTTGCCGTTTTTGGTCAGTCGGCGGCTCTCGCCCACCGGAGCACACACCCCGGCGGGCAGCCCCGCCGCAATGGAAGAGGGGTCCGCCGGGTCCTCCAACAGGCTGGTGAGGGCGGCGGTGGTGCGCAGCCATTGGCCGCGCTCGGCGGGCGCCGAGCCGTCCGGCTCCGGCTCGACCGGGGTGAATTGGGGGGTGCGCTGGGTGCAGTGCAGGGTGAGCGCCTCGTCCCCCTGCCGGACGGTGAAGACGTTCTCCCCTTCGGCCAGCTCCATGGCAATGGCCCACACCCGGCCAACCTGCAACGCCGCCCGGCCGTTCACCGTGACCGGCTCTGCGCCGGCCCGGGCGGTGCCGCAGAGGGTGACGGTGGATTCATACAGCACGCCGGCCTCCTGGGGGTAGGCCAGAGTCAGCTGGTTCTCCGTCTCCAGCCCCGGCAGCGCGGGGGCGGCCCCGTCGGAGAGAAAGGCCAGAACCAGAGCGGCCTCGGCGCTGTCCGGGTCCGCCAGCAGCAGCCCGGCCTGCTCCACCTGTACGGCTGCGGCCAGCTGGGCGGCCCCGCCGCCGGAGAAAAGCACCGGCAGCCCGGCCCGGTCGCACCAGGCGGTCTGCTCGCCCCGGGTCTTGGCGGTGAGCAGGGGCACGCCCCGCTGCCGCGCCAGCCGGGCGGCGGTTTCGTCCGCACCGGTTTCGTCCAGAAGGCACAGGGCAAGGCCCTGCCGGGCAGCCGCCGCCTGCAGCGCCTTCACCCCGTCACGGCCCAGCGCCCCGGCCGCTTCACCGGGCAGAGCCAGCGTGTCAAAGCCTTGTGCCCGGGCGGCGGCTATGGTATCCTGGGGGGCCTGAGCCGCCGCGGCGCTCAAGAGCAGCGCACGGGGGGCATCGGGCAGCGGCAGCGGCCGGGGTGTGGCCAGCAGGCCGAAGCCCAGGGCAGCCAACACCGCAAGCCCGGCCAGGCTGGCCAGGCAGACGGCAAAGGAACAGGTGTGTTTCATGGCGGCCTCCTTGGGGTGGTTTTGGCTATTACCGCTATTATAGCATGGGTGGGAAGAGGATCGTTTGGCGGCGGGTGCGAAGGCAAAGCCAAAAGCCGCGCCGATGCAGCAGCGCAGCGCCTTCCCCTTCGAGGCAAAGCCAAAAGCCGCAGCGGAAAGCGGCAGCCCCCAAAGGCCGGGCGGCCGCCTTTACTTTCCCCGTTTATAATCGTATAATATACGAAATATGTCTGTCTTTCTGCGGCTGGGCCGCACAATTCCCCGAGGGAAATGATCCATAAGGAGCTTTTGCGTTGAGTTTTCACAACCTTTCTTACATTGCCTTCCTGCCGCTGGCGGCTGTGTGCTATCTGAAGGCGCCCAAAAAGGTCCAGCCCGGCGTGCTGCTGGCGGCCAGCCTGTGGTTTTACTGGTGCAACCGCCCCGCGGCAGCCAGCTGGGGCCTTGGCTGGCAGCTGCTGCCCATGGGGCTGCTTGTGGCCGTCAGCCTGTTCTGCTGGGCGCTGGGCCGGGCCATTCAGGCGGCCGGGCAGCCCCGGCGGGGCCGGCTGGTGGCCGTGGGCGTGTGCTGCCTGCTGGCGCTGCTGGCGGTGTTCAAGTACTTCAACTTTTTTGTGCCGGTGTTTGCACCGGGGGTGCTGCACAAGCTGCCCTTCCCGCTGGGCGTGAGCTTTTACACCTTTGCGGCCATCAGCTATCTGGTGGACGTGGGCCGGGGCGATATGCCCGCCGAGGAAAGCCCGCTGAACCTGACGGCGTTTCTGTGCTTTTTCGGCACAATCACCGCCGGGCCCATCTGCCGCGCCCGCACCCTGCTGCCTCAGCTGCGGCAGGAGCACCGGTTTGACGCGGCCCGCACGGTGACGGCCCTGCAGCTGTTTGCGCTGGGCCTGTTCCGCAAGGTGGCGGTGGCCGACCCCCTGTACACCTACGCCAGCCAGGTATTCGGGGACATTCCCGGCCACGGCGGGCTGAGCCTGCTGGCGGCTACGCTGGCCTACACCTTCTATTTATACTTTGACTTTGCGGGTTATTCGGAGATGGCCCGGGCCAGCGCCCTGCTGCTGGGGCTGGACATTCCCGAAAACTTCAAAACGCCCTTCTTTGCCACCAATTTCTCCGGCTTCTGGAACCGCTGGCACATCAGCCTTTCTTCCTGGCTGCAGGACTATCTGTTCACCCCGCTGGTGTGGGCCGATGCCTCGAAGCTGCCCCTCGTCGGGCAGAAGATCAGCCGGTTTTCGCCGCTGTTCTGTGTGTTCTGCGTGTTCTTTGTGTCCGGCTTCTGGCACGGCAGCACCCTGCCCTTTGTGGTGTGGGGCCTGCTGCAGGCGCTGTACCGGGTGGGCGAAGAGCTGCTGCACAAGCATCTGGGCAAGCCCAAAAAGAAGGCCCCGGCCCGGGTGCTGTGGGCCAAACGCCTTGGCGTGTTTGTGCTGTGGAACCTGAGCATGGTGTTTTTTGCCATGGGCAGTGCCGTGGGCCAGCCCGCCGGCGGGCAGTACGGCGTGGGCGAGGCCTTTGCCATTCTGCGAGGATACGGCCGCGGGCTGAGCCTTTCCCGCTTTGCGGCGGAGAGCTGGGCCGCCGTGCGGGTCGGCTTTTATGCCGACGACCGGATGGTTCTGGCCTGGTTTGCCTTTGTGGCCTTCTGCTTCGCGGCGGCCCTTCGGCTGGACTGGCTGCGGGCCTTCTCGTTCAAGAACAAGGGCGAAGAGCTGGTGCTCAAGGCCCAGAAGCCCCGGGTGCGCTGGGCGCTGTATTATCTGCTGACCCTGTGCTGCTTTGCGGGCCTGGTGATGCAGAGCGGCGGCTTTGGCGGCGGCAGTTTTGCCTACGGCGGATTTTAAGGAGGAAGAGCCATGCGCAACATTCTGAAAAAGCTGGCGCTGCTGCTCGTCCCGGTGGCGGCGTACTTTGCGGTGTTTCTTGCCTTTGAGCCGAACAACTACTTCGGCCTGCACAAGGTGACGGACAGTGAATCCTCCATCAGCCGGCTGAAGGCGTTCCAGCGGGAAAAGGGCAGCCGCGTGATCATCGGCGATTCCCGCTTGGCCCATTTTGATCTGGATCTGGCCGGGCAGTCCAGCGGCAAAACCTGGCAGACGCTGGCCTTCGGCGGCGCTTCGCTGAAGGAGAACAACGACCTTCTTGCGTGGGTGCTGAAGGAAAACCCGGACCTTCAGGAAGCGGTGTACGGGCTTTCGTTTTACACCCTGAACAAAAGCTACAACGCCGACCGGATGGCCACGCTGGAAAAAACGCTGGCCAACCCCTTTGCGTACCTGTTCAATCTGGAATACAACGTGAATATGCTCACCGCCCTCTCCGAGCGGCTGCGGGGCATCCCCAGCGGCAGCGCCGAGGAGACCGGCGACTGGGTGTATCCCCAGGACTACACCGGCCCCGACGGCACGGTGTATGAGC
>ERZ825137.3634-NODE-3634-length-16315-cov-4.423370_pt1 | contig 16315 bp, 11 predicted proteins | sample MGYA00519873_ERZ825137 | MGnify/ENA primary metagenome ERZ825137 (study PRJEB31778, sample SAMEA3449190) | human gut metagenome | biome: human gut; feature: human-associated habitat; material: faeces | place: United Kingdom | collected 2010/2012 ...
GCGCGACGGCTTCATCCAGCAGATCGGCACCCCGCAGGAGGTCTTCAACCATCCGGCAAACCTCTTCGTCGCCGGCTTCATCGGCACGCCGCAGATGAACTTCTTTGACGCAACGCTGTCCAAGAAGGGCGACAAGTACGTCGCGACCGTGCAGGGCAAGGACTTCGAGCTGCCCGCCGACAAGCAGGAAGCGCTCAAGAAGATGGACAAGGTGCCCGTCGACATCATCGCCGGTGTCCGCCCGGTCCATATCCACCTGTCTCAGGACGGCATCGACGCCATGGTCGACGTCTCCGAGCTGATGGGCTCCGAGCTGCATCTGCACGTCAACTCCAACGGCAAGGACGTCGTCATCGTCGTCCCGACGACCGACATCGACCTCGACGCTGTCCACGGCAGCCACAAGCCCGTGAAGTACAGCTTCAAGCCCGAGCTGATGCACTTCTTCGACAAGGAAACCGAGAAGAACCTGTTCTGATCCCCAAATACAAAACGCGCCCGCCGGAAAAGGCGAACACGCACAAGGACAACAACGAAATACTGCTCAGAGCAAAGGAAGTCCTTCCGGGAAACCGGAAGGACTTCTCTTTCGTTCAAAAGTCTGCTGGTTTACACCCTAGGCCTGAGGATGCAGGATAGGGGGGTATACAAAGAGGGATGTTCCATGAAAAAGGTCTGCGCATCCCTGTTTCTGATCATACTGCTGCTGGCGGCCATTGTGCCAGTCAGCGCCGCTGGGACGCTGCGGTGACGCGTGCGCAGCTGGCGGTGATTTTGAACGGACTGCTGGGGCGGACGCTGTCGCCGCTCGACGATCTTCAGCTCGGAATGCCGATTTTTGACGACAACCGCGACGCGCAGCTGTGATATTTCCTGCTTATTCTGGAGGCGGCCGTGGAGCATGAACGCTGGGTGGGGCTGGGTTGAAGGGTGCGCAGAGCACCGATTGCACAAAGACGCGGTGCGGAGAGGGCGCATGGTTTTGTGAAAATGTCGAATCTTGGACTGTGTGCTTGACAAGCGGTGGGAATCGTGCTTTAATGGCGGCAAGTATTGATAACCACGAAATACGATGACGGAATTATGGCCCTGTTGGAGCGTCTCAGAGAACCGGCGGCTGGTGTGAGCCGGTACCGAAGACAGCGGTCAGTCTGCTTCCCGAGTAGGCCCTGCGAACGGCGACAAGTAGCATGGCCCGTTTGGCCTCGTTACCGGCTATGGGCTTGTCAGAGTCCGAGAGTGATCGTCCGCCGTGAGGCGGGGGATAAGCAGGGTGGTACCGCGAAGCTATTTCGTCCCTGAAGCCAGTTGGCTTCAGGGACTTTTTGTTTTCCGAAAAAAGGAGGAACCTATGATGAAACACATTTCCGTGACAGATACCACGATCCGCCAGGCGGGCAAGGCTGCGGGCTATACGCTCTCGTTCCGCGAGAAGATCGAGCTTGCCAAGCTCCTCGACCGGCTGGGCGTGAGCGTCATTGAGCTGCACGCGGTCGAAAACCCAAAGATCGACAGTCTGCTCATCAAATCCGTCGCCTCTGCGGTGAAGGAAAGCGCCGTGTGCGTGCCGGTCGCGCTGGACCCGGCGAGCGTTTCGCTGGTCTGGGCCGCGCTCAGGGAGGCGAAGCACCCGCGCATCCAGGTCCCCGCGCCGGTCAGCGCCGTGCAGATGGAATACCTCGCGGGCAAAAAGCCCGCCGCCATGCTCGAGGCGATCCGCCAGACCGTCGCGGCGGCGCGGGCGGTCTGCGAGGACGTGGAATTCCTCGCGGACGACGCCACGCGCGCCGATCCCGCCTTCCTCGCTGAGGCGCTGCAGACCGCGATCGCGGCCGGTGCGGCCGGCGTGACCGTCTGCGACGCAGCGGGGAGCATGCTGCCGGACGCGTTCGGCAGCTTCGTGCGCGGGATCTATGAAGCCGTGCCGCAGACGAAGGACGTGCGCTTCGGCGTGAGCTGCTCGGACGCGCTGTCGATGGCGGACGCGTGCGCCGTGAGCGCCATCGCCGCCGGGGCCGGCGAGATCAAGGCCGCGGCCTACTGCGTCGACACTGCGAACCTCGCGCACATGGCGAAGCTGCTGGCAGCCAAAGCCCAGGACTTCGGCGTCGTCAGCACGCTGCAGTTCACGCAGATGAACCGCCTGCTGTCGCAGATCGCCTGGATGTGTCAGACGGGCCGCAGCCAGCTCTCGCCGTTTGACAACGGCGTGCAGACCTCCTCCGGCGCAGTTTTGACCGTGCATGACACGCAGGAGGCCGTCATGAAGATGGCCGCCGCCCTCGGCTACGATCTTTCGGAGGAGGACGGGGCGAAGGTCTACGAGGCCTTCTGCCGCATCGCGGCGAAGAAGCAGACCGTGGGCGAGAAGGAGCTCGACGCCATCATCGCCTCCGCCGCGCTGCAGGTGCCGCCGACGTACCGGCTCGAAAGCTACGTCATCAACACCGGCAACACCATCAGCGCTTCGGCGCAGATGAAGCTCACGAAAAACGGCCAGACGCTCTCGGGCGTGAGCCTGGGCGACGGCCCGGTCGACGCGGCTTTCCTAGCCATCGAATCGATCCTCGGCCGCCATTACGAGCTGGATGATTTCCAGATCCAGGCCGTCACCGAGGGCCGCGAGGCCATGGGCGAGTCGGTCGTCAAGCTCCGCAGCGGCGGCAAGCTCTATTCCGGCCGCGGCATCTCGACCGATATCATCGGCGCGTCCGTGCACGCGTATCTCAACGCCATCAACAAGATCGTCTACGAAGAAGCGGCGAACGCCTGAGGAGGAAGCAGCACATGAATGTATCGTTTTCCACACGCGGCTGGCAGCAGATCCCCTGGGAGCAGCAGGTGCAGATGGCCGAGACCATGCGCTTCGGCGGCATCGAGCTCTATAACGTCCACAAAACGCCGGAGCTGACCGGCCGCGGCGGCCCGCTGCACCGCTATACCGCCGCCGCGACGGCGCGGGAGCTCTGGCAGAAGGGCCTGTGCATCCCGTGCTTCGATACCGCCTGCGACATCGCGGGCGAGGACTGCACCGAGACCGTGACAGCCCTCATGCAGCTGGCGCACGACGTGCAGTGTCCGTATGTCTCCGTGACTGCGCAGCGCGATGACGACGCGCGGATCTCCGCCGCACTCGAAGCGCTCCTCCCCGCCGCCGAGGCGCAGGGGATCACGATCCTGCTCAAGACCAGCGGCGTCTTTTCCGACACGGCCCGGCTGCGCACGCTGCTCGATGCGTTTGCCTGCGACCAGCTGGGCGCGCTCTGGGATATGCACCATCCCTACCGGGACCACGGCGAATCCGCCGACACGACCATCAAAAACCTCGGTGCCTACGTCCGCCACGTTCACCTGCGCGACTCGGACGACGACGGCAGCTATGACCTCATCGGCGAGGGCACGCTGCCCGTCGGCAGCATGATGCAGGCGCTGTCCTCCATCGACTATGACGGGTTCATCTCGCTCGAGTGGAAGCCGGAATGGATGCCCGACCTGACCGACCCGGAGGTCATCTTCCCACATTTCGTCAACTACATGCACCGCTTCGATTCCCCGCGCGGCAAGAAAAAGACGCTCTACGACAACGCCGCGCATACCGGCAAGTTCGTCTGGAAGAAGGACAGCCTCATCTCCGAGACCTTCCCGCAGGTGCTCGACCGGATGGTCGAGGAATTCCCGGACCAGTACGCGTTCAAATACACGACGCTCGACTACACGCGGACCTACGCGCAGTTCCGCGACGACGTGGACGATTTTGCCCGCGCGCTCGTCTCGCTCGGCGTGCGCCGGGGCAGCAAGGTCGCCATCTGGGCCACGAACGTGCCCGCGTGGTTCATCACCTTCTGGGCCGCGACGAAAATCGGCGCCGTGCTCGTCACGGTCAACACGGCGTACAAGATCCACGAGGCGGAATATCTGCTGCGGCAGTCCGACACGCACACGCTCGTCATGATCGACCACTGTCTGGACTCGAACTACCGTGAGATCATCCAGACCCTCTGCCCGGAGCTGGCCGACGCAAAGCCCGGCTCCGCCCTGCACTGCCGCAAGCTGCCGTTCCTGCGCAACGTCATCACCGTCGGCTTCCGGATGCCGGGCTGCCTGACCTTCGACGAGGCGATGGATCGGGCCAATATGGTCCCGCGCGAGCAGATTTTGCGCATGGCCGCGGGCGTGCGGCCGGACGACGTGTGCAACATGCAGTACACTTCCGGCACAACGGGCTTCCCGAAGGGCGTCATGCTGACGCACTACAACGTCGTCAACGACGGCAAATGCATCGGCGACCGGATGGATCTGTCCACGGCCGACCGGATGATGATCCAGGTGCCGATGTTCCACTGCTTCGGCATGGTGCTCTCCATGACCTCCTGCATGACGCACGGCGCGACGCTCTGCCCGATGCCGTATTTCTCGGCCAAGGTCTCGCTCGCCTGCATCAATCAGGAGCGCATCACCTGCTTCAACGGTGTGCCGACGATGTTCATCGCCATGTTCAACCATCCGGACTACAAAAAGACCGATTTTTCCTACATGCGCACCGGCATCATGGCCGGTTCCGGCTGCCCGCCGGAGCTCATGCGCCGGGCTGCCCAGCCGGACGAGATGCACATGACCGACATCGTCAGCGTCTACGGCCAGACCGAATCCGCCCCCGGCAGCACCATGAGCGCCTGCGGCGACCCGCTCGATCTGCGGTGCAACACGGTCGGCTACGCTTTCCCGCACATCGAGTGCAAGATCATCGACCCCGAGACCGGCGAGGAAGTGCCGGACGGCGTCAACGGCGAGTTCTGCTCGCGCGGCTATAACACCATGAAAGGCTACTACAAGATGCCCGAGGCCACGGCCGCCACCGTTGACAAGGAGGGCTGGCTGCACTCCGGCGATCTGGCCTGCCGGGACGAAAACGGCTGCTACCGCATCACCGGGCGGCTGAAGGACATGATCATCCGCGGCGGCGAGAACATCTACCCCAAGGAGATTGAGGAATTCATCTACACCCACCCGGCCGTCAAGGACGTACAGGTCATCGGCGTGCCGGACAGGAAATACGGCGAGGAGGCCATGGCCTGCATCATCCTCAAGGAGCCCGGCAGCGTCACGGAGGACGAGATGTTCGCCTATATCAAGGCCAGCCTCGCCCGCCACAAGGTCCCGAAATACATCCGCTTCACAGACGCCTTCCCGATGAACGCGGCCGGCAAGATCCTCAAGTACAAGATGCGCGAGGACGCCACGCGCGAGCTGGGGCTCGACGGCGCGGCCGGGATCGACACGGCGAAGACGGCTGAGCAGATTCGATAAAACCAGGCCCGGCTTGAGGGGGATATCACCGCAGGATCGATAAATTTTTTACAGGGTCTTGACAGACGGCAGCGTCTGTGATAAAAAAATGGGGCAAGTTCAAATCAGCAAAGACGATGACGAAGACGGTCGGACAGACTGCTTTCAGAGAGCCGGTGGTTGGTGCAAACCGGCAGCAGGACCTCCACAGGCCCATCGCTTCCGAGTCGAAGGCCCGAACACATTGCGTTTTGCAAGTAGGCGTCTTCCGTTTGCCCGCGTTAAGGGATAGGATCTGTCGGGATCTGAAGCGGCGGCAAGGAATTTTGCCGCAATTTGAGTGGTACCACGGGCTTGATTTTCAGCTCGCCTCAAGAGGTTTCTTGAGGCGAGCTTTTTGTTTTTCATTTTTGAAGGAGGAATCCCCCATGACGACCCAGACAACAACGACCCCCGCCGTAAGCCCCCTGATGGAGATCGCGCTCCGTATCCGCGAGATGCGCCGCATCACCGGCTTCACCGAAAAGGAGATGGCTGAAAAGACCGGCGTAACGGAAGCGGAATACAGAAGCTACGAGACCGGCACGGTCGATCTGCCGTTCACCTTCCTGCACAAGTGTTCGCTGGCCTTCGGCCTCGAGCTGACCGACCTGCTTGAGGGCCAGTCGGCCAAGCTTTCGAGCTACAGCGTCACACGCAGGGGCTGCGGCCTCATCACCGCCGCCGAAGACGGCATCACCATCCGCAACATGGCAGCGCTGTTCCGCCAGAAGCTGGCCACGCCCTACTGGGTCACCTATCAGTATTCCGAGGAGCTGCAGCATCAGCCCATCCACACCACCACCCACGGCGGCCAGGAATTTGATCTCGTGCTCAAGGGCTCGATGCGCGTGCGCGTCGGCGACCACGAGGAGACGCTCCACGAGGGCGACAGCATCTTCTACAAGAGCTCCACGCCCCACGGCATGATCGCCGTCGACGGCGCCGACTGCACCTTCCTCGCCATGATCATGGCGAGCACGGAGGAGGAGCAGGCCATCGTCGTCCGTCCCCGGGCCGTCGAGGAGGTCCAGCCCGAGCAGCTTCTGTGTTCGCACTTCGTCCAGCCGGTGGAGAACGAGGACGGCAGTCTCAAGGAGCTCCATTTTGCGCATGAGGACGAATTCAACTTTGCCTTCGACATCGTCGACGGCATCGCCAGAAGGAGCCCGGACAAGCTTGCCATGCTGCACGTGGCGAACGACATGACCGAGCGCCGCTTCACCTTCAAGGACATGAAGGACGGCTCGAGCCAGGCGGCCAACTACTTCACCTCCCTCGGCATCAAGCGCGGCGACCGCGTCATGCTGGTCCTGAAGCGGCACTATCAGTTCTGGTTCGCCATCCTCGGCCTGCACAAGCTCGGCGCCATCGCCATCCCGGCGACCAATCAGCTGCTTGCGCACGACTTTACCTACCGCTTCCAGGCGGCCGGCGTGAGCGCCATCGTCTGTACCGCCGACGGCGACACCGCCCATCAGGTCGATCTGGCGCTCGAGGAGACGGGCCTGCCCGTCACGAAGATCATCGCCAACGGCACGCGCGAGGGCTGGCACAGCTTTGACGACGAGTACAAGCTCTTCTCCCGCCGCTATGTCCGCGAGGCGGACGCCCCCTGCGGCAAAGATCCCATGCTCATGTTCTTCACCTCCGGCACGACCGGCTATCCGAAGATCGCCATGCACAGCTACAAATACGCGCTCGGCCACTTTGTGACCGCCAAGTACTGGCACTGGGTCCAGCCCGACGGCCTGCACTTCACGATCTCCGAGACCGGCTGGGGCAAGGCGCTCTGGGGCAAGCTCTACGGCCAGTGGCTGTGCGAAGGCGCGGTCTTCACCTACGACTTTGACCGCTTCGACGCCTCGAAGATCCTGCCCATGTTCGCCAAGTACCACATCACCACGTTCTGCGCGCCTCCCACGATGTACCGCATGCTCATCAAGCAGGATCTGTCGCAGTACGATCTTTCCTCCATCCAGCACGCGACGACGGCCGGCGAGGCGCTCAACCCCGAGGTCTTCTATCAGTTCCGCAAAGCTACCGGCCTGCAGATCGCCGAGGGCTACGGCCAGACCGAGATGACGCTCGGCATCGGCAACCTGACCGGCAATCTCATGAAGCCCGGCTCCATGGGCAAGCCCATCCCCGGCTACGGCATCGACCTGGTCGACCCGGACGGCAACCCCGTCGCCGACGGCGTCAACGGCGAGATCTGCATCAAGACGAGCGGCGATCAGCTGCCCTGCGGCCTGTTCCTCGGCTACTATCAGGACGAGGAGCGCACGAAGGCCGTCTGGCACGACGGCTGGTACCACACCGGCGATCTCGCCTGGCGCGATGAGGACGGCTTCTACTGGTATGTCGGCCGCGCGGACGACGTCATCAAGTCCTCCGGCTACCGCATCGGGCCGTTCGAGATCGAAAACGTCATCATGGAGCTGCCGTATGTGCTCGAATGCGGCGTTTCCGCCGCGCCGGACGAGATCCGCGGGCAGGTCGTCAAGGCCTCCATCGTCCTCGTCCCCGGCACCGAAGGCACGGACGAGCTCAAAAAAGAGATCCAGAACTACGTCAAGAAGCATACGGCTCCGTACAAATACCCGCGCATCGTCGTCTTCCGCGACGAGCTGCCGAAGACCATCAGCGGCAAGATCATCCGGAACCAGCTGTGATCATACCGACAGGGAGGCTCTACCGTGCACACGCCCAAACGCCTGACGCTGTTTGCCGGACATTACGGCAGCGGCAAGACCAATATCGCGCTGAACTACGCAAGATCCCTGCACCGGGACCAGGGGCTTCCCGTCACGATCGCGGATCTTGACATCGTCAACCCCTATTTCCGCACGAAGGACAGTGAGCAGCAGCTATCCGCCGAGGGCATCGGCCTCATCTGTTCGCCGTTTGCAAATTCCAATCTCGACGTGCCGGCCATGCCGAAGGAGACCTACGCGCTCATCGGCAGCCGCACGCAGTACGGCGTTCTCGACATCGGCGGCGACGACCGCGGGGCGCTGGCCCTCGGCCGGTACACACCGGAGATCCGGGAGGAAGGCAATTACGAGATGCTGCTGGTCGTGAACCGCGCGCGGCCGCTGACGCGCACGGCAGAGGATACCGTGCAGGTCCTGCGCGAGATCGAAGCGGCCTGCGGCCTGCCGTTCACCGGCATCGTCAACAACACGAACCTCGGCCCGCAAACTGCGGCGGAGGACGTTCTGTCCAGCGTCCCGTACGCCGAGGCCGTCGCCACCGCTGCGCTCGAGGGCTCGTTCGACGTTGACGGCAAGAAGGCCATCACCGTGCTCGAAAGCCTCAAGCGCAACCAGCGTCCGTACACGTGCGAGTGGGCCGAGGGCGTTTGCGGCGCAAGCGCCGAGACGATCGCCGAGGTGGCGCGCAAGTACGCCACGGGCGGCCCGGCGTACCTGGCGTTCGGCCAGGGCGGCTCCGACAAGTACTCCAACCCCGACATCATCGGCCATGCCGGCATGGTGCTGGTGTCGCTCACGGGCAATATCGGCAAGCCCGGCTGCGGCATCGGCCACGGCATCGGCGGCGGCGGTTACAGCGTCACGCTGGGCGAATGGGAGCTTCCCGAGCAGTTCAAGCCCGCTGAGCTGGACGTCCGCTCCGATCGCTTCCCCGATCGCGATGGCGGCGTGCATGTGATCATCTCGTTGGGCAACACGTTCCAGCAGTACTGGGCGAACATGAACAAGACGCGCGAATGGATCGACTCGCTGGACTTCATCGTCCATATCGGCATGTACTACGAGGACACGGTGAAGTACGCCGACATCGTGCTGCCGGTGTGCAGCAAGTTCGAGGACACCGTCGAGCACTCGATCGTGCGCAGCGACTACAACCATGTGAACCTGCAGACGAAGTGCATCGACCCGCTGTTCGACAGCAAGCCCGATTTCGACGTCATGCGCCTTATCGCCGAGGAGATGGGCGTGGGCGAGTATTTGCCCAAGACCGCGGAGGAACTGGTGCGCTACCAGATCGAGCACTCCGAGGACCTTGCCGAGCAGGGCATCACGCTGGCCGAGCTGGAGAAGAATCACGGCAGCATGAAGATGGCCAACGTCGACGAGCCGCGCCGCGCCTACACCGACCTCAAGTTCGAAACCCCCACCACGCGCATGGAGCCGTACTACGAGGCATGGAAGCCTTGCGAGCAGGCATGGCCGAACTGGGAGGAGAACAACGAGGCGTACGTCGGCAACCCGCTGGCGGAGAAGTACCCGCTGCAGTTCACGCAGACGCGCACCCGTTTCTCCAATCACTCGCATTTCAAGGCGGCGAAGTGGGTGCAGCAGTTCGCCAAGCCCACGCTGGAGTTGAACCCGGTCGACATGGCCTCGCGCGGCATCGCCGACGGGGACCTGGTGGAGGCGTTCAACGACCGCGGCTCGTTCAAGTGCGTGGCGCGCGCGAACAACGCCGTGCGCCCCGGCTCCTGCCGCACCTGGGAAGCGGGCTGGAGCAAGTACATCGAGGAGGGGAACACGCAAAACGTCACGAACGACCACGTGAACCCGCGCGATGAGTACCTGCCCACCGGCGCGCCCATCCCGTACAACGACACCCTTGTCGAAGTGAAGAAAGCGTAGGTGATATGCCATGACGAAACTTGCAATCGGTATCAACCTTGATCGCTGCATCGGCTGTCACACCTGCGCGAACGCTTGCAAGATGCAGAACAACGTGCCCGACGGCATGCTGTGGAACCGCGTGATCACCGAGGGCTGTGACGCCATCGACGGCGCCGTGGGCGAGTATCCCAACTTGACGCGCACCTATGTGCCCCTGGCGTGCCAGCACTGCGAGAACCCGGCTTGCCTGAAGGTGTGCCCGACCGGCGCCACGTACAAAGACGAGCAGGGCCGCGTGGAGATCGACTACGACCGATGCATCGGCTGCCGCATGTGTATGGCCGCCTGCCCCTTCAACGCCCGCGTGTTCAACTGGGAAGACCCTCAGCGTGACGGCGATTTCAACTGGGGCGACGCGCGCGTACCCGTGCGCACCCGCGGCGTGATGGAGAAGTGCACGCTGTGCAAGGAGCGCACCGATGCCGGCGAGGAGCCGATGTGCGTGGTGTGCTGCCCGACGCACGCCCGCGTGTTCGGCGATCTGGACGACCCGAACTCGGAGCTGGCGCAGCTGCGCGCCACGAAGGGCAAGAACGTGCATATTCTGCTGGAAGAGAAGGGCACGAAGCCCCAAGTCTTCTACTTCGACGAGTAAAGGGGTGCCGTTATGAAACTTTCGGCTCAGTCTAAGATCGGCGTCGGCGTTCTGGCGGCGATCATGGTGATCGGCTTCTGCGCCTACCTGTTCCAGCTGACGCAGGGCCTGTGCGTGACGGGCATGTCCAACGGCGTGTCGTGGGGCCTGTACATCACGTGTTTCATGTTCTTCGTCGGCCTGTCCGCCGGCGGCCTGATCGTGGCAAGCTCGGCGCACGTGTTCGGCATCGAGTCGTTCAAGCGCGTGTCCATGCCCGCGGTCATCACCTCCACGGTGTGCATCCTGTGCGCAGGCACGTTCATCCTGATCGACCTGGGCGGCATCCAGCGCATCTGGAACATGTTCATCCACTTGAACTTCACCAGCCCGCTGGCGTGGGACATGTGCGTCATCACGACGTACCTGGTCATCAACGTGCTGGACATCATCTGGCTGCGTCGCGGCGATGAGCGCAAGGTGAAGATGCTGTCGTACGTGGCGCTGCCGGTCGCCATCCTGGTGCACAGCGTGACGGCGTGGATCTTCGGCCTGGAGATCGCCAAGGAGGGCTGGTATTCGGCCATCATGGCCCCCATCTTCGTGGCATCGGCCTGCGACTCCGGCTTGGCGCTTCTGATGGTGGTCCTGGCGGCGGTGCGCAAGGCCGGCGTGTTCGATTGCGGTCGCGAGCTGTTCGCGAACCTGGCGCGCTTGCTGGCCACGTTCATCGCGGTGGATGCGTTCTTCATCGGCTGCGAGCTTCTGACCACGGCGTATCCGGGGACCGAGGGCGCATCCCATGTGCTCGGCATCATGACCTCGGGCGCGACCGCACCGTTTTTCTGGTTCGAGATCCTGGGCGGCCTGCTGATCCCGTTCGTGCTGCTGGCGTCCGCTAAGCGCCGCGAGCGCACGGGCGTGGTGGTCGCTGCCAGCGCCCTGGTGATGTGCGGCGTGTTCTGCAAGCGTGTGTGGCTGCTGTTCACCAGCTTCACGGTCACGAACGTGTACGGCGCGCCGGGCATTTCGTCCGGGTCGACCGCGGCGCGCGGCGCCGACGGGTTCGACATGTGGGCGCTTGCCGGGTCGTACATGCCGCAGCCGGTCGAGTTCGCCGTGGTGGCGGCGGTGGTGAGCTTCTGCATCCTGGGCATCGCGCTTCTGTCGAAGAAGCTGGTTGCGAAGGCGTAAGGCCATATTGCGCGGCGCCCCGTACCGGGGCGACGCGGGCGGCGCTTCTTGATGGCGTAACGGGTCGTTTGGTTTGAAAGGACGGGAAATGCGTTCGATGACGGGCGAGGAATGGATGGTCGCATCCCAGCTGTATGCGTTTTTGGGCAATAGCCTGCTGTCTCCTATGAGCCGTACGGAATCGGTCGGCCTGGATCCGGCGTTCTGGCGCGAGCTGGGCGGCCTGCTCGATGGCGCGCTGGCCGATTCGGCCGAGTCGTTGGCGTCTTGGGCCAAGCGCGCGTCTGCCGATGCCGCCCGCTCCGAGGCGGTGCAGCGCGTGTCCGTCGAGTTCACTAAGCTGTTCGTCGGCCCTCCGAAGCCGGCGGCCGCACCTTGGGAGTCCGCCAACGGCCCCGTTGATTCGCATGTCGGCTTCGGCGAGGCGACGTTCGCCATGCGTGAGCGCTTGCGCGCCCTCGGCCTGGAGCTGTGCAACGAGAACAACCAGTACGAGGACCATGTGGGCATCGAGTTGCTGTACCTGTCCGAGCTTTGCCGCCGGGCATCGGAAGAACCCTCCGGCGCCGCCGCCTGCGATGCGGCCGCACCGGATGCGGAGGAGATCGCGTCGTTTGTTCGCGAGCATCCGCTTGCCTGGGTGCCCCGTCTTCGCGAGAAGGTGGCGGCGTCGCAGCCGGAGGGCTATTTCATTCGCCTTCTCGATGTTGTGCTGGCGTTGCTGAAGCGGCAGGCGTGATCGGTTGATCCGCGGCGGGTGTTCCCGTTCCAGGGGTTCGCAGCGCGCGAAGCCAGAAACTGCCGGTTAGGCGGTGCGTCCTTCGGGGCGCACCGCCTTTTGCGTTTTAGCGGGCGGTGGTGAGGCGCGGCAGCGGCTTGCGTTGCTGCACGGAAGCGGCTGGGCTGGGCAGTTGGCGCTACGTCCCCGAAGTGTCCGAGGCGTCGGGCGACTGTTAGCGGGCGGTGGTGAGGCGGGCTTGGTAGCCGCAGAGGGTTTCCGCGTTGCAGCCCGCATCGCCGAGCGCCGTCTCGAGCGTGCGCCTGGCCAGGCTGTAGTCGTTGTTGTTCTGCGACACGTGCATGGCCACCACCGTTTGCGGCAGGCGCTGGCCCGCTGCGCGCGATTCGGCAACCAGCGTGCCGAGCTCGGCGGCTGCCTGCCCGTTGGACAGGTGCCCGCTGTTCGACGCGATGCGCTGCTTGATGACGTACGGGTAGGGCCCGGCGGCCAGCATCTTCGGGTCGTGGTTACTCTCCAGCGCCAGGATGCGCACATCGCGCAGCGCCGCGTGCGCCTGCGCCGTGACGATGCCGGAGTCCGTCAGATAGCCCACGGCGTCGCCGTCAGCGGCATCCTCGATGCGGAAACCGAACGAGGCGGCGGCATCGTGGCTGGTGGCGAAGGGGATGATGCGCATGCCCGCGGCCTCGACGGCGTCGGGCTCCGTTGTCAGGTCGCGGACGTCGAACGCTTCGGCCACCTTCGACAGCGCGCTGCTGTTCGCCGTGCATGCGCTCGCCGCGAACACCGGCGGCACGTTGCCGGTCTTCGCCAGCCCGCGCAGCACCACGCCGAGGCCCCTCACGTGGTCGGCGTGCTCGTGCGTCACGAACATGGCCTGGATGCGGCCGGGGTCGAAGCCGGCCTCGTCGCAGCGGTTGAGGAAGTCGCGCTTGCAGATGCCGCAGTCGATCAGCACGCCGGCGCCGGTGGCGGTGTTCTCGATCACCGCGGCGTTCCCCGAGCTTCCGCTGGCCAATACGTGCAATGCGAGCATGTCGATCCTCCGTGATCCGCTATCCAATCAAAACGTTCCCCATACTAGCAGCATCCTGTGGGGCACGTTGGCAGCACCTGTAAAGGGCAGGCAATCCCCTTGCGTGCCCGCTTGAGAACGCGGGAGGGAAGGCCGGCTCTGCGTGAACAGGGGGGACGGAGGTGCGTTCAAGGTCGATCCTTGCGCTTCCGGCAACGTATTGCGAACACGCTTCCGTCCCCTGTTCGTGTTCGCGCCCGCATGCGCAAACGAGCCCCGCCGGATACCCGGGCGGGGCTCGAAAACCAGGTCAAATGTCGCACCGCCAGCGCGGCGCTGCGGCGTTATCCCACCTTCGCGTCCTTGCCGGCGGTGCGGGCCAGGATGTTGGCGTAGATGGCGCCGGAGATGTTATGCCACACGCTGAACACGGCGCCGGGCACGGCGGCCAGCGGCATGGCTGCGAAGTGCATGGTGGCAAGCGAGGTGGCAAGGCCGGAGTTCTGCATGCCGACTTCGATGGACAGCGTGCGCATCTGCGCCTTCGACAGGCCGAGCGTGCGGCCCACGAAATAGCCCAGCGCGTAACCGCAGACGTTGTGCAGCATGACCACCACGATGATCAGCGCGCCGACGGTCGCCAGCTTGGCGGCGTTGGCGGACACCACGGCCATGATGATCAGAGAGATGGCGATGACGGAGACGAGCGGCAGCACCTTGGAGCAGGCCTGGGCCACCTTGGATGCCACGGCGTTGATGACGAAGCCCAGCGCGATGGGAACGAGCACCACCTGCACGATGGACAGCAGCATGCTGACATAGCTGACGTCGACGCTCTGGCCGGCGAGCAGCAGCACGAGCGCCGGGGTGACGACCGGGGCCATGATGGTGGTGCACGCGGTCATGCCGACGGACAGCGCCACATCGCCCTTCGACAGGTACGTCATGACGTTGGAGGAGGTGCCGCCGGGGCAGCAGCCGACAAGCATGACGCCTACGGCAAGCTCGGTGGGCAGCTGGAAGACCAGGCACAGCACCCAGGCGATCAGCGGCATGATGATGAACTGGGACAGGATGCCGGTGATCACGGCCTTCGGCTTGGTGAACACCACCTTGAAGTCGCCGAGCTTGAGCGTCATGCCCATGCCGAACATGACGATGCCGAGCAGCGGGTTGACCCAGCTGGTGGGCAGCGCCGCATGCACGGGCGCGGGCGCGACGAAGGCGATGATGGCGACCGCAAGCGCGATGATGGCCATCCATTTGCCGGCGAAGTCGCTGATCTTCTCGAGGACCTTCATGATGAACCTTTCTAACGTGCGCGCGTTGTTGGGGAAGAGGACGCTGCGCCGGCGAAGCCCGCATGCGCGGTGCTCGGCCTGCAGCATGTCCGCTGTCCCAGAAACGCAAATGAGCCCCGCCCGGGTATCCGGGCGGGGCTCGAAAAACTAGGACAAACGCGAGTATAGCCATTTGTCGACAAAATGTTATCGACAACCGAATAATTCCCTACTTGTTGAATAGGGAATGGCGGCGGTGCTGGGAAACGCCCTTATTCGCCGATGATCTCGGACAGGGTGCGCCAGCCCAGCTCGGCGCATTTCACGCGCGCAGGCATATGGCTGATGCTTTCCAGCTGGGCCGCCTCGTCGAGGTCTTCCTTCTCCTCGTCGGTAAGCGTCTCGCCCTTGACCATCTTCATGAACAGGCCGCACAGACGGCGCGCCTCCTCGACGGTCTCGCCGGTGACCAGGTCGGCCATCATGTCGGCCGATGCCTGCGAAACGGCGCAGCCGTGGCCGGTGAACGCGGCCTCCTCGATGACGCCGTCCTCGATGCGCAGCTTCAGCACCATCTCGTCGCCGCAGCTGGGGTTCACGCCCTCGTGCTCGTTGGTGGCGCCCTCCATGTCGTACTTGTAGTCGGGATGCGCGTTGTGCTCCATGAGCGCGGCGGTGTAGATGTTAGCCATTGAAGGTCCTCCAAACGTTGCCGAGGCCCTCGATCAAGGCGTCGACGTCCTTCTTGTCGTTGTAGAACGCCAGGCTGGCGCGGCAGCAGGCAAGGTTCTCCACGCCCAGCCAGGTGAGCAGCGGCTGCGCGCAATGGTGCCCGGCGCGGATGGCCACCTGGTCCATGTCCAGGATGCTGGCCACGTCGTGCGGGTGGATGCCATCGACGTTGAAGCTGATGACGCCGTGGTGCATGTCGGGGTCGGGGCTGCCGATGATGGTGACGAAGGGCAGCTTCGCCATCTCGTCCATGCAGTAGCGCACGAGCGCCTGCTCGCGCGCGGCGATGACATCGAGGCCCACCGACTCCACGTAGGCGATGGCCGCCGCGGTGGCGTAGATGCCGGCGGCGTCCTGCGTGCCGGCCTCGAACTTCTCGGGCACGGGCGCCCAGGTGGCGTCCTGCTCGGTGACCGAGTCGATCATCTCGCCGCCCGTGAGGAACGGCGGCATGGCGTTGAGCAGCTCGTCGCGGCCCCACAGCACGCCCATGCCGAACGGGCCGAACAGCTTGTGCGCGGAGAAGGCGAAGAAGTCGGCGCCGATGGCCTGCACGTCCACGTGGATGTGCGGCGTGGACTGCGCGCCGTCGACCACCAGGTAGCCGCCCTGCTCGTGCACGCGGCGGCCCAGCTCCTCGACGGGGTTTTTCACGCCAAGGACGTTGGACACGTGCACCACGGACAAGATCTTGGTCTTCGGGCCGATCTTCGCGTCCATCTCCTCGGGCGTGATGACGCCGTTCTCGTCGGGGTAGAGGTAGACGAGCTTCGCGCCGGCCGCGCGGCA
>ERZ825137.3637-NODE-3637-length-16309-cov-64.017411_pt1 | contig 16309 bp, 18 predicted proteins | sample MGYA00519873_ERZ825137 | MGnify/ENA primary metagenome ERZ825137 (study PRJEB31778, sample SAMEA3449190) | human gut metagenome | biome: human gut; feature: human-associated habitat; material: faeces | place: United Kingdom | collected 2010/2012 ...
TCCATAATTCCGAACTACATCACCCTTTGTGTCGGTTGATAAAAATGACATACCCGTTGCACAGGCATATTCAATGCAGGGATATAACCAATAGGCAGTCTTGCCGACACCGGCCGCACCAATCATCAGAGCGTGAACATCTCCTGTATCAACCATTGCGGTTGTTCCTTTTCTACTGTTCTTGCAACCGACAACTATTCCTTGTTCAGTTGGTCTGCTGTCAGGATTATTTCTCCACTTGTTCGGCTGAAAATTTATGTGTTTGTAGGTTCTCTTTATCTCTTTTTTTGTTGCCCAACGAGCCGTGCCGTATTGCCCTTGTCCAACTGTTTTATTTTTTATTCGATTTAGTGAATAGTGATTGCCGACCGTAGAAATTATTATGAACAAGGCAAACATTGAGCCTGTCACGATTATCAAAGTTACAATACCTGATGGCATATTCGTTCATCTCCTTTTTCTGAAAAAGTTAAATCCTCGTTCCAGTCTTTGAGGTTGGGAACGAGGATTTCATTTTGAATATTCATCTTGTTTAGTTTGTTGGCTATCCGTTTGTTTGCTATCTGTCCTGCCTCGTCATTGTCAAAGCAGAGAAACACATTTTTGATGTTTGGATTGTCTTTCAAACATTGAAAAAGCACCCTGTCCGAGACGGAGCAGGATGCCGCATAGCTATGATTTTTCCAATTTTCCTTATGCATACTTATGAACGATAACATATCAATAGGAGCTTCAAATAAGAATATCTTGTCGCTTGTGCCGTGCCAGTGGAAGCTGAACTCAGGTTGACTGCCTGCAACATTTCCTTTGTACGCATTACTTGTCACCGTTCCTCTCTTGTGGGCGTGGCGAGGTTTACCGTTTGAATCGTAGCCGACAAATACCGCATTGTGATAATCCGCAGATTCATAAATCATTTTCCTACGCACAAATTCATAAATCACATCTTTGTCAATGCCACGAGTCAACAGCAGATAAGAAAAAACTCTGCTCATCCTGTCATTCCTTGGTGGTAGTATAAATGGCTTTTGCTCTCGTTCTGTGGTCTGCAAATTTACTATTTGACCGCCATAGTTACTCAAAAGCATTTGAACCGCTTCGGCATAGTCCTTGTTGTAAAATCTGCGGACGAAATCAACCGCATCACCGCCCTTTTGTTCGTACTGATGATACCAGAGGTGCCCTCTGATTGTAACCTTTTGCGAGCCGTCAAACCATTCATACTCCGAACCTGATTTCTTGACTTGCTCACCCTGACTGATTAAAAAATTAGCAAGGTCGGTTCTCCTTGCCTGTTCTCGTTGTTCTTTTGTAAAATGAATGTAGATTGATATTTTAATCACTTCCTTGAGTATAATATTTTTTCTTTCTGCTGTAATATCTTATAGTGGGTAGTTCTTCTCTTATCACTGTGACAGGAGGCACCTATCAGCGTTTGGGTGCTGTTGCTCCTTGGTGGCAGGATGATTTTTTGATAGACAATTTTATTTGACTATGATATGATAATAGTAAAATATCTGATTGATAAACTGTAATTTGTGGTGATGTATTATGGATAAGTATTTAAAAGAAACAAAAATGCTGGATTATTCTAATGAAAGCATACAGCAGTTGATTTTGGAAAGAAAATGGAATAACGCAGATAAATTTGAATGTTTAAAATCAATTTATAATTTCGTCAGGGACGAGATATTGTTTGGATATAATATTGATGATAATATTCCTGCATCAAAGGTCTTGGCGGAAGGATATGGACAATGCAATACAAAGTGAACATTGTTTATGGCATTACTAAGGGCTTGCAATATACCTTGCAGAGTACACGGATTTACCATTGACAAAAAATTGCAAAAGGGAGCAATGACAGGGTTTGTTTATAAAAATGCACCCCAAAATGTATTCCATAGTTGGGTTGAAGTATATTTTGAGGATAAATGGTACGAATTAGAAGCCTTTATCCTTGATAGGGCATATTTGAATAAATTACAAGAAATAAAGAAAGACTGTACAGGCGCATTTTGTGGCTACGACGTAGCTGTAAAAGACTTCAAAAAACCAACTATAGATTTTGATAGAAATAATACATATATTCAAAGTGAAGGAATTAATCAAGACTTTGGAGTCTATGATTCGCCTGATGATTTACTAAAAGAACACCATCAAGAAATGTCTGTAATAAAGGCATTTTTATATAAAAATTTTGGCAGACACCTAATGAATCGGAATGTTAAAAAAATAAGAAATTGCTAAATTCCAGTTTATCAAACTTACATTTTCAATCCCTGAGCCTGCTTTTTATCATTAATCTTCTTCTGTAACTTTTTATCCGTCCGTTGTTCTTTCTGCTTTTCTTCAAATCGAAGTTGATTTTGAATCATATTGCTGAGGAAACGCAGGAGATAGAGGGAAGAAACTGCAACACTGTTGCGGTTGGTTTTAATTGAATAACGAGGATACAGAACACCTTTGTCTGAATCAAAAACTGATTTGGCAGAGGTGTTTTCTTCATTTTCTAAGAGATTTGAAACAGGTTCTTCGTCTGTATTCTCACTTTCCTCAATTTCATCCTCGGTGATATTCAATTTCATAGCTTCCTTGATTATTGCATTCTTGATTGACTTGAATTCCTTGTTTTGGGCAAGCGGAATCCTCTCCGGCATTTCATCAGTGTAGGTGCGGATTGTGTTTTCCTTTTGCTCATACCACAGGTCATACAGCTTTTTGATTCTGCTGTCATTGGCAAGCTCATCAACAATAGAATCAACTATTGCTTTTACATCGGGTTTCAGATAGCCGTAAACCTTTTTGCCTTTTGTTTTTGAAAGCCTGTCGGCAAGCTCCAACAGCTTATGCTGAATTGATGCGCTGATATATATTTCTGAGCTAATTTTTGAAACCAAATCCTCTACAATGTCACGAGCCTCGGCACGGAGCTTATCCCTATGCTCGGTTTGCTTTTCATAGATGCACAATAAATCTTGCTGAAAAATATCTTTTGCAAATGACGAGCGCAGATTTTCAACTCCCTTTTGCGTGAGATAGCCTTCGTTCTCCACAGTTGAATATGCAATCAGATGCACATGAGGGTGGTGCGATTCATTATGAAATGCAGCATACCAACGAAGATTCTCCATTGGTATTTTCAGATTTTTAGCAAGTGCTTCTGTCTGTGTGCGGAGCATATCCCGCCAGCGAGCTCCGGTATTAAAGCCAAGCCGTTGTGCATCTTCTCTGCGAATAGAAATTATCGCAGTCCAGATATTTCCCTTGTGTTTGTCAAGTTCTTCCGTTACTTTACTCAACTGAACCTGCACACCATCATCGGTAAAAAGTCCGTGAGAGCCGAATCTCTCGGCACGAGGACGGGTAGCAATGTAATCGGCATATGCTTTTCTGCCCGAGATTTCATAAGCGTAATCTTCCATAACTCGTGATATGAAGTCTGATGCTGACCCTACATTTTGCTTTTCAAGGTAATCGACATATTCAAACATATCCTTACTGTCGGGAAAATCTTTAAGGATTTTTTCAATAAGATTCTTCTGTTTTGTTGTTGCAGGGGCAAATTTTTTAGTATCATCAATCTTTTCCACTCCCTCACGAGTTGCAATATATTTTGCATAACCGCCTGCGCTTACTTTACGATTCGGCTTTAGGTATTTAAACTTTGTCACTAACTTTGCCACAAATAATTATCCTTTCTGCCAATCGTATGCGTCATCAAATGAGAACGAACCGTTGAGCCGTTTGACTTCCTTGACGCACTCGCCACGAAGCTTTGTAAGTGTCAGTTTGTCTATATCCTGTGACGAGGCAATAATATTCATTGTCATAGCCAGCTCTACGGCTAATTTAAAAATCAGTCTGCTCATTCGGTTGTCGCTCTCAGCGACTATAGACTTCAATGTAGAGGTAACCACATTAGGAAGATACTGACTGTTGTCGTTTGACGTAAGATAGCCAACATAGAAAATGATTGCCTTTTCAATAAATTCACTTCGACTGGAGCAATTATCTTCCTTGTAAATACCCTCAACCATATCAATTGTTGACTGCTTTATCCACAGTGCAAATTTCCGCTTAACTTCTTTTCTGTTATCCGTTTCATTCAAGTGCAAAACCTCCTGTTTTGTCACAACCCACAGTTGCAACTCCTTTATTTTTGGCATTTTATTCGGCTAATCGGGCAGTTAAACCCACAAGTACAACCCCAAGGCTGAAAATTAACCCCTATGGATTTTTGAGGCTGAAAAGCGGGAAAAACCGCATAGCAGTCGGCGTTGCCGTCTGCCGTAAACCGACACGAGGGAGCGACTGCAACCCCGTGTCTTTCTCCTGCTTAAAATTCCACCCTTAAAAAAACTGCCCGAAATACCGTAACTGCGATTTTTCACACCTTGCCACAAACCACCCGATTTCGGCTTTTATTCGATTTCGGATACTTTCCCGACTTCTCCTTTAAAAGCCGACACAGGGCGAGTGTGGCGAGAATACCAACCTTATTCTTTACTTAATCACTTTGCCGTTTATTACTTCAAAATTGCACTCGGTATATGACAGTCTGTACGCTTTGACTTCACGATTCAGAATATCAAACATTGATTGTTCTATACTGCGAGGGGATAATTTGATTTCATCACTCAAAGTGTCATAGCAAATCCATTCCTCGCTGTCGGGTGTATCCTTTACAAGAATATCAAATCCGAGGAGCATTTTATCGGGAGTAGGAAATACTACGGCGTTGATTTTTACACAGCCGACTGTGAGTGAAGCAAACAGAGTGTCGTGCTTGTCTTTTGAATTTTCGGAAAGTAATTTCTTAACCTCGTTCACCGACAAATACATTTTGAAAATATATTTTTCACCGAGTTGCCTTTTCATTTTCTTTCTCTCATTCATAAGCTCATACCGCCCATCCCCATATTTTCATCTTCATCAGGTTTATCAAACATATTGTTCTGTTCAAGGTTTTCGTAGAATTTCTCCGCACTGTCATTCACGGCTTCGTTTAATACTTTTAAATCAAAACCGCAGTCCTTGTAACCCTGTGACACTGTATCGTAATAGCTTGCACCGGGCAATCCGAACTGCTGCTTAAGATTCATAATGTAAACCATTGCAGTCAATTCCGAACCGCTATTCAATTTCACAGGCAAGTCCTGTTTGAAGTAGTGAGATGGATAACCTTCGTAGCGGTCAAGCAGTTTTTCATCTCTCGGCTGAAGCTCCCACAGTGCAACGGGAACGGACTTACCGACGCAAGGTGCGATTGTCGCATAGGAACAGTGAGGCATACCTTTGAACTGCAATTCGTAATTTTCGACCACTCCAATGTCTAAAAGCTTTGCTGTGGGGCAACGGTATTTCATCTGTTTAAGATTGAGGTTACTGCCATAAGCAATGTATAATTTCTTTTTCATTTTAAAACCCTTTCTACATACTCATAACAAAGCCCGAAGTATCTTCCTGCTCATCATTTGAAGCAGGATTGACTTCGGGTTCGTTGATATTTATATTTTCGTTTGTGTTATTAAGTTCTGCGGCTCGTTTTTGAGCAAGTCTTTCCTTTTGCTTTTCAGCCTGCGAAGGATCCTTCCACGCAATGTTGCCCTCAAGATTTTTCAGCAGATGATGACGAGCCGTCTTGAACTCGTCACCTATCAAACCTAATCTCAAAAGCCAAGTTCTGAAAGTGTACTTTTCATTATCCGACTGAGTTTTAGCGTGTCTTGCAGACTTCTGAATCAACGCCTGATGACTGATTGCAAGGCAAAGCTGAATAGCACTTTTGACCTCGCCTGCGTGTAAGGTTGAATTAAAAAGACGGAATTCAATCGTACCCTTGTAGAACACGCTGTGAAGATTCAAAGCATGGTAGCGTGTGTCATCATAGTGTCGGTAGCTGTAATCCTCGCCGTCATACCACATTGACTTGAATTGCTCCATAGACATCGGAGGACGGTTATTGATTTCATCAAGGAAACGTGTGTCCATCTTCTGACAGTAATGTTCACGGGAAACATTTACTTTCAACGCCTTGTAGAGCAAGTCCTCTTTCGCCGCCATAATGTTTACGATATTGCGAAGTGTTTTCGGGGTATGCGGAGCCGCATTAATATGGCAATGCAGGCCACAGCTTGAGTTGACTCTTGCTCCTGCGCCACGAAGCTTTCTGACTAACTCCTGTATGGTTTCAATATCATCATACTTACAAATCGGAGTGACAAATTCAACCGAGTACAGAGAGCTTGCATTCTGTCCCGAACGATTTTCGCAACGAACGCTTGCGTCACGCATAATCTTCCACATTCTGCCGTCATTATCACGAATAGAATACGCATCATAGCAACCGCCTACATGAGTTGCGTCTGTATGAAAATAACCGGCAATCACTTTCGCCGCAGTACTGCGAGTGATTCCGGTCATTTCTATTTCTATTCCGAAGTTTTGATTTTTCAAGTTACCACCTCGGTATTTTCTTCCTGTGGCTTTGGCTTTTTAGGCTTGGGCGGTTTTGTCTGCAAACCTTTCATATCAATAAACTCTCTGACATTTGCAGGAACATATTTTGCATACAAGCCGTCAACTGATTTTTCAAGTTCAGATTTAAAGTCCAAATCACGCTGTGACATATACAGCCTGATTGCATTCAGCTTTTCATCATCATACATAATACTTACGCTTGTTTTCTTCATTTTGATTTTACCTCCACATATTTGATATTTGGTATCTTCAACCACCTAGTCCATCCTCGACCTTTAAGCTGAGTTTTGACAACTCCGTATGCTGTGCCCTGTGCTTCAATGACTTCACCGTTGCCGATGTACACTCCGATATGTCCGTCCATCCAGACAGCAAGTCCGGGTGTATCGGGCATATTAGAAATCGGTCCGCTTTCGGTGACATTGCTCCAGATTGTATTTGCACCGAAGTCCGTAAAGCCGTTTGAGCCTGCGACAATTTCTCCGCTGTCAGCGTTGTACCAAGCGTAGGATTTTATCAAACCTATGCAGTCGCATACTCTCTTGCCGAGCCACTTCTCTCCGACCTGTCGCATTTCACCGCCTGCCTCGTTGTTGCCGGGATACAGACTTGCCTGTTGGTCGAGATACTGCTTTGTACAGATCTGACCGTAACCGCCGTAAACATAACCCCAGCCATTTTTGTATGCGTTCTCGCACCACTTGACAAGGTCGAGATTGTTCTTCGTGGTCTTGTCAGTAAAGCCTGCGGTACTGATTTCAGCACCCTTGATTGACTGCATCATTTTCTGAAACTCGTCATACTTAATCTCCGTTCCGAATTTCTGATTGACGGTTTTTATCAAATCCTCATCAGACTGATTCTTCTTGAAACAGGATACAAAGTTTTTTACAAAGTCCTCATCCTCTGATTTATCGGACAGAGAAAACAGATAGATAACCTCTGCCTGCGTGTTGCAGTCGGACAGTTTTTTGCTTTTGAGTTGATTTTCAACCTCTGTCATCGTGTCGTTGATAAGCTGTAGATTTTCCATCTGCTCTGCTGAAATGTTTTCCAGTATAGACTGGTTGAGCTTGTCGGTGTCAATATCCATACTGCCGTTGAAAACAGACACCACAGCAATAATCGGCATAACCACAATTATGATTATGCCGATTATTATACCGCCTATTGTTTTTATTACCTTTTTATCCGTCAGCAGAGAAACTGCTATTTTCTTTAGTGCCGCACCTATGGTAGCGCTCACAAAATCACCTCCTGAACAAAAAATCCGATTGACTTCATACGAAAATCAATCGGATTTTTGTGACAGATAATTAGTTATAAATTTTATTAATAAAATTAGTCGCATTTGAATGGATAGATCGAACCAGTTCCTGTAATTCTTTATCATCTATTTCAGCACTTCTAATAACTTCCGAAATATCATTTGAAGAGATTTTTCTTGTCCCCGTTGCACTGGGAGTTCTATATCCTTGTTCATTTAGTATTTCGGCTACCTTTGCAACTGATGTATTTTGAAGATACAACTTATAGATTAACACTGCACAATCATCGTTTTCAGATAGTTGATTAGCTCTTATTATGACACCTTTTATTTTCTTCCATTTTTCTATCTGTTTATCTGCCATCTCAACTGTCCATTCAATTTTTTTACTCATAAAACCACCTCAAAATGAAAAGATAATATTTATTATATCAAAGTGATTTCATCTTGTAAATATATCACCTACCCCCAGCACTACCAAAAATAACAGACTTATATTCGGGAGCCTGAACGAGAAGCAAATAGCGTTCATTACCGCACCTATACAGACAAGTGCCACGCTCACCAAATTTGATTAAGGCATACTCGTTTGGCTCAACCATTAGGGCATCTTCAAAATCCTTAGGGTTAATATTTCCGGGGAAGAATAAGAAGTGATGAGTAGGAATTGAGAACAGGGGTTTTGTGTATTCCTTAACGCTCGGAATCAAAAAATCATCTATGTTCTGACTGGTTAAAACCACGGCTGAGTCCTTTTTGCGGACGCGCTTCATTGCGTTGCGTATATACTCAATTGCTGTGAGATTTGAAAGAAACAAATAGAGTTCGTCTATTGATGCAACGGTGTTTCCCTCTCCGAGAAGTTTGTTGCTCATATACGACAGAATATTGAACAGCATTGCATCTTTGAGTCTTTTATTAGTATCAAGCAATCCCTTAACACCGAAACAGAGAAAACTGTCGTCGGTAATGTTGGTGTGACCGTTGAAATACTTTGATTCTGAACCTACACACATACTGTGAATACCCAGACAAACCTCCTGCAAGATTTCTTCGGTGTAGAGATACTTTCGCTTGTGGTCGTAGGTCATATATTCTTCCTCACACAAGTCGTAAAAATCACTCATCACAGGAAAGTCGGACGGTTTCTTTGTGCTGTAATCAGTTGTGTCGGTTATGCCGAATCGTGCGTACAGCTTCATAATCAGAATTTCTATTGTATCAAGCTGTGCGTCCGTGAAATCCTTGTAGGTTCTGAAAAAGTCTTTCAAGAACGCAATGTGCTGTGATAATCGGGTTACTTTGTTAAATGCAGGCGGTGCGTCTTTGTCAATCTCATCCTGTCCGTCATTCCATGCTTTTGGCTCTAACGGATTGATTTTGTATTTGCCCGACATAAAATCAATGTAACAACCGCCGAGGGCATTTGTCAAATCCTCATACTCCGCTTCGGGATCAAGGCATAAGATTTTCTTTCCGCTTTCACGAATATTTGTAAGGATAAGTTTCAATAAATACGATTTACCCTGACCTGAGTTTCCGAGAATAAGAATGTTACTCGTTGTCTTGTCCTCAGTTCTGCGGTCAAAATCAACGAGAATATTCGTGCCGTACTTATCTCGACCGATATACAAGCCGTTAGGGTCTGTCTTACCACTGAAATTAAACGGAAACAGATTTGCAACAGATGAAGCAGGCAACACTCTTTCATACAAAAGTCCGAATTGATTTGAACCTATGGGGTTCACCGACAAGAAGCCTTCTTTCTGCCTTAGCGTTAATCTATCCACTTCAATCTTGGAGCGTGTCAGCTCCATTGCAATATCGGTTTGCAACTCCTTCAATTTCTGCTTACTCTTGGCTTTAAGCTCTATGAACACAGAACAATGCAATAACGGTTCTTTGTTTTTTCGTAAGTTCGCCATCAGCGTGACAACATCCTGCAAGTTGCCCTGTGCTTCAATGGTTTCATTTACATCGTTACCGCTTGATTTCAGCTTATTTTTGCGTGTTGCGTTCTGTATGATTTTACGCTGTTCCATACTCTCCACAAGTCTGTGATAGATGCGGAGAGTTACTCCGTTTCTGTCTGCAAGCTGTGAAAGAATCGCCTGTTCTTCAGTTGACGGCGGATATTCACGAACCGCCCATACACTGCGGTATGAGTCGCCGACAATGTAGTGATCTGTCAAGAATTTTATTGTTGACGGCAGAATCATATCAAAGAAATCTTTTGTGTAAATTTCCTCTGCCTGTTCTGGTGTGAGCACCTTTGGTTTTCTATTGAATAGTCCCATAATTTTTACCCCCTTTAATTTCTAACTGCCAACACAAGTATGCGGTCATCTTGATTGTATCCGTAACAGGTTGAAAGCGTTAGAATCTGCTGACCGTAAACAGGTGTAATTCCTGTGTCGTATATGGATTTCTCTTTTGCATATTCAATTCTTGAGTTATAGCTTTTTTCCGTTCCAACTGTTGTGAATCTGTACCAATCATCATCGGATTTTACTTTCATAACAGAAAAGACGGAGTAAGCAAATGCCCCGTCTTTCGTTTCGAGCACAACTGTCGGATGTTCCGTAAAATAAGAATAATCGGTATAGTTGCAGAGGTCTGCAAACATTGTGCCGTTGTTCATATGGTGTCCGTAAATTATGAGATTGGTGCTGTCGGCTGAACACCTTGCATCAAGAAACGGTGTACCACTATAGCTGTACTCGCCGTAAAAGTTTTTGTTCAGATACTTCTGCGGATTACTGGGTGTGTGCATAACAGGATAGTTTATGTTTGTTCCTGATATGTTGATCCAGCCGAAGCATTCGGAATTCATCGAAATGAGTTCTGATATTGAATGAGGTTCGTAATAGGTCGTGTAATACACTGTTTGTTCAGCCTGAACTTCATTATCAAAATCGCTGACTTTTAATATATTTGGCTTTTTAATTGTTTCTTCAATGGTTGCATCTGTTGTATCCTCAGTAACGATTTCTGCAAGCTGTCTGAATTCTTCCTTTTCCTTGTTTTCGGTGTACATCCGTGAAAATATTGAAATCAGACAAGCAATTATAATTACAGAAAATATGCCTATCACAATTCCCGTTTGGATTTTCCTTTTATGCTTCTTCATTTTCCACCTCCGAAATATACTGTTCGCCGTCATAGTCGGGCATCAAATCGCCGTTCATACTTGCGTCAAAATATATTGCAAGAAAACGCTTGATGTCGGCTTTCTTCATTCTGGTTACTTCAAAGCCTTGGTCTGAAATAATCTTCTCAACCCTGTTTGCTTTCTGCAAAACATTTTCGGATTTTGAAGATTTACACCTTGCTATGAACAGAAACTGCCTTGCGGTTGAGGTTTCGGTCTGAATACTGTCGAGAAAGTCAAGATCTTTAGCAAGAATTTTTCTGACCTTATCATTCTGTTCAGCTTCAATTCTGCCTTTGATATAACTTTTATTTGTATCGAAACACTCGCAGAAATCGGTACAGGTGATTTCAATATCCGGCACAGCAGAAAGTACCATCATCAGGTGCCGCACCTTGATTTCAATATTCGTATGCGACAGAACAGAAATATTTGTAGGCTGAACCATATAGAAAATAAATTCTTCCTTACCGACCTTTAAACCATTTTTCGTAAAGGTTTTTATGCCCAGCAAGTCCTGAACGGACTTGCCTTTGTGCTTTGTTTCCTTCTGATTGTTTTTCATTTATTTGCCCCTTTCTGCCCAAAAATAAGTCTGTTGTGTTGAAATAAAATACTTCACAGCATAGCGTATGAAATCAAGAATTGTTGTATCTTCCAGCCTTATTGACAAAAAGCCGAAGCAGAGTGTTACTGCAAGCGGAACTATTATCCTCGTCTGTGCAAGTATCAGTATTGATAATAAAAGCGCTATGCTCATAATTGCAAAATCTCGCAAGCTCCACAGCCACAAGTTGGCGGTAGCTTTGAGGTTCTGTGGATATAGATAAGTTGTCATAATATAAATTCTCCTTTACTTTGCCGCCCTCGCAACGCTTCTCGTCAGATTAACAGCAGTTGTAGTTGCGTGAACAATGCTCGTCATATTCACCTTAACCGATGAATCCAGTCCGAACTGCTGTGCAATTCTCGGCACTTCGTTTGATGCAAGCATTATTCCAAGTCCCAAAAGCATATTGCCGGGGAATGTCAGCAAACCGAGGAACAGAAGAGTTGTCTGCATAAATGCTGTCAGGCATAGTGCCGCTATCTGTTTCATCCACTGATTGAAGCCGTCCTGATATCCTCTCGGAACGCTGAACATATACAATGCACCTACTGCCATTTGTATGAGCAGAATTCCTCCACGCTTGATGTTCGCAAAGAAGATCTTTATTACGCAGTAGGCAAAGGCTATCATGCATAACAGATTCAGCAAGCCAAATGTTGTCTGTGTTGCTACTGCAAAACTGCCCTCTAAAACACTTGTGCTTTGTCCGGCTAAATCAATGCTTTGTTGCCCTGCCATTATAGATGACAAATCCTTTGAGAATGTGTTTTGCAGGCTGATGCAAAATTTATACAGTTCCACAGGTACTACGCCAAACAGCGAACAGGCAAAGAACCCTTTTAATACATTTATAGCGGTTGTTTTGATATTTGCTCTGCCGTTCTGATACTCTATTGCAACATCAAACACGGCGACGACCGTGCCTGCGACGAACAATGCCCAGCCAAACAGCGTAAACAGATTTATTGTCGCCTGCACCCATTCAAGGTCAAACACATCTGCGCCCATATTTCCCATCATAGTGAAAAAGTCTGCGACAGCGTTGTAAATCGTTTCATAGAACCACTGTAACATCGTGTTCCATATAGCGTTTGAGATTTGCTCACCGAGGTAATCGAACACACCGCCTATGGCACTTCCGATACCACCGATAAAATCTCCTAACCAGTCAAAAATATAAATCACCTCCACAAAAGGCTGTTATGACTTAACACAACAGCCTTATTTTTATTGTTATCAGAGTATCGTCCAGATGTATAGCGGTGCCGTCAGAGAAAACACAAGACAGCCGAAAAGAATTGCAGGCGCCGTGAACTCAAACTGCCCGTGCTTGCGATAGTCCATATACGCGGTTGCAAGTTTGATAAAGAAAAGTATTGCAAGAATCATATCTACTGCAGGGAACACAACATTATTTACAACGCTTTTTATCTGTGTTTGAGCCGCCGTCCATGTGCTTTCAATGGCTGATGATACATCTCCTGCGGCAAAAGCAGGCAGAATTGAAACTGTAAGCATTGCCACAACAACAGCAATACTAATCAGTATTTTAATGAATTTCATTCGATTAGTTTTCATTTAGATAACCTCCATCTTTTGTAATGCGTTTTCCGATATATACCTGACTTTGATATTCAGCTTTTCGGCAAAACGGATTTCCTTTTTCATACCATCTGTAATTTGATTGCCGAAAACCCATACTTCATCGCAAACCCACAGCAGAGAAATTCCTGCCTGCATACCGAGTTTTCTTTCTTCGGGATTATCGTCATTTAGTACGAGGGCATAAAAATGCGGTATGACAGGAGCCATACCGCACTTAAAAACATATTGTGAATACCGTTTTGCGTTTTCAATGTTGGCTGTAATATTTCCACCCAAGGGTGAACAGACATATGCTCTGTACATTATTCATCGTCCTCATCTTTCTTTTTGAATTTGATGATGAGAAATGCAATTAAACCTCCGACAGCAACAGAACCTAAGCCAATATAAAAGCCGAGATTTGAATTGTCGCCTGTCTGCGGTTTTTCGGGTTCAGGCTGTGGATGAATTGTTACTGTCTGATCCTTGTCATCAATGTCATCGTGAACGGCAATTTCCTTTCCATCACGGTAGAGAGTTTCAAACGCAACGATTTCTGTATCTTTGTTAATTACAGAACCGTCAAAAGTGAAGGATATAGTTACTTCGCCGTCTGCTGTTTCGGGTGTGAATGTTATTTCGGAACAAACTTCCTTGCCGTCAACAAGGAAAGCCTTGCCTGTTCTTTTATCCATCAAAATACCTTTTATAATATATTTTTTGCCGGGGATAAGATGCTTGTACGAAACAACATCGTCAATGGTAATATCACCGTTAACTGTGAATTCCTTTTTACCGTCTATACTTGCCTTTGTGCCGATTTTCGGAATTTTGACGGTTACGTTTTGACCAACGTCCTCAAGGTCAGCGTGAACTGCAAGCTCTTTATCCTCACTGTAAAGACTTTCAAAAACGACAATGTTCGTTTCTTCATTGATATATCTTGCATCAAATTCAAAGGAAACAATAACCTCGCCTGTTGGTTCATCAGGTATGAATGTAGCTTCAGAGGTGATTTTCTTGCCGTCAATCAAAAACTCTTTTCCTGTTGCCTTATCCATAAGAACGCCCTTAACCGTGTACTCCTTGCTGGGTACAAGATGCTTGTACTCTACCACATCTTCAAGTGTGAACACTTCTGTTGCTCCGACTTCCTTTTTGCCGTCAATAGTTGCAGTTGTTCCGAGTTCGGGTATTTTATCGTTTTCAATTGTGATTTCGATAATTTCCTTGTTTTCAGAAATTGTTACGGTATAGTTTTCTTCATTAGGCAGATAACCCTCGGCAGGCTTTAACTCACGGAGAATGTATTCTCCGTATGGCACATTTTCAAAAGTGAAGATTCCTTCCTCATTTGATTCAGCTGTCAGAATTGCAGTTTCTTCTGTAAATTCGGTTTCATTAATATTGAATAATCCGAACAATGCGCCTTCTATATTTTCTTTGGTTTCGTTGTCTATCTTTAATCCTTTAATTGAACCACGAATAATTTTGTTTTCAACCTCTTTTTTTGTTACTTTGTTCCATTCAATAACTACGCGTTGAGTTTTCGGAACAACATATCTGTCGGCGGTATTGACTTCTTCAAGCGTATATGGCTTGTCACCGCTAACGAGGACATTTTCAAATTTTGCAATGCCATCAGAATTTGTTGTTGCATATAAATCAACGCTTGCACCGCTGAGTGAAGTTCCGTAAAGGTGAAATTTAACTCCCTCGTTAAAATTATTCTCACTTGTTTTTACGACTACAAGACTGCCTTTTTTGAGAACATTCTCAAAGGTAACAGTTGCAGTCTTTCCGCTTTCAACCTTAACAGTCTGCGATTTCTGTGTTTCGTACTTACTCTCTGTAATTTCGGTAACGGTGTAATTTCCGGGAACAAGGTCGGTTAATTCAAATTCGCCCTTTGAATTGGTTTTTACAGTTTGGCTGTAACCATCGCCTTTGACGGTAAACTCAATATTTGCAACATCGCCGTCCTCGGAGGTTTTGACCAGTTTGAGATTACCTGAGCTTGTCTTGACCTTGAAATATGCTCTTATCGGGTCAGCATCATTTTCAACGCCTGTGATTACATCCTGCAAAGTAGCATCTCCATAGGGAACAAGCACAGTTTTGCCGACATTGGGCATTGATTTTGCAGAGTTGAATGTTACTGCATCGTTGACGGGATTTGAGGAGGTGAGCGTCAGCTTGTTGCCTGATACAGATGCACTCACACCGCCTGTTGTCTTGAAGCTGAAATCTGAAAGAATACTGTTGCTGTCGGTGAGTGTTAAAGTGTACTTTCCGTCTGAATATTTCATCTCATAGGTTTCATCCTTTGAAGCGATTGCACTTGCAAAACTCGGAACGGTTGAATAATTTGCAAGGCTTTTTGAGATTGCATTGTAAACCGACTTGACTCCGGGGTTTGCTCCGTCCGCACAGATACCGTCAATGAACTTTGTATTCGTACACTTGTACCCGTCAGCAGTACTTCTGCAACCAGAAACAAATTCCCATACTATCAGCTGAGTTGCCACCCACTTCTGATCTTCTGTTCCGCTTAAGCTTTTCCCCGAACCGGGTTTGCCGTAGAGCAGAGCAAGGTTGATTGCTTTCTGCTTTGCAGAGCCTAAATTCTTCCAAACGGTTGAGGCACTTTCTGTCAGCGTATTGCCTGAGTAGAGTGTATGACCGGGTTCAATGCAGTAGGCTTCTTTGCCATCTGCAAAAATCTTGCACAACTCTTCTCCGGGAGTTCCGACCGTGTAGCCGTTGCTGACTGTTGTCTGCTGAAATTTGATTGTGTTTCCTGTACTGTCATAACAATAATCGAAGGTGATTGTAACCTTATCACCGCTTGCCGCACTTACGGGGAGTGCAAACATTATTCCGAATATTACGGCAACCACGAGTAAAAGTGCAGTTATTCTTGTGAATTTCTTATTTCTGATTAACTTAGTCATTTTTAAAATCCTTTCATAAAAAATATGGGGCAAGATTTTTCACTTGTCCCGATTGATGTCTTATTCTGTTTTAAATACAATCATAATTTCATCGCCTGCCCTTCATTGAAATCTTCATCTATATCATCAGACTGCTCACTGCCGTCCGTTATATTTACATATTCGCCGATAATGTTCAGCGCTTCGCAGTAACTGCCAGAACTCATAACACGACTGCACATTTCTTTTGCTTCGTAAGCCATACTGTTTTGCTTTAATGT
>ERZ825137.3641-NODE-3641-length-16306-cov-3.467664_pt1 | contig 16306 bp, 13 predicted proteins | sample MGYA00519873_ERZ825137 | MGnify/ENA primary metagenome ERZ825137 (study PRJEB31778, sample SAMEA3449190) | human gut metagenome | biome: human gut; feature: human-associated habitat; material: faeces | place: United Kingdom | collected 2010/2012 ...
ATCCGTAGGTATCATGGAGTCATATATTTTTGACCCCACCATTAAATAAAATGAAAGACCAGGCTTGTAACTTTGTACGTGTAGAATGAGAGTTTCAGTCTGGTCTTTTTGTCTAATTTACGCGGGAAATTCGTAAAGCGTGTTTTTTGGAGTTGCAAAATTGTACGTAAGACAACATGGTCAGGGTATTGTGAGGGGAAAAGAAGATGAATCATGGAGTGGGTGATATGATATTCCAGTTGCGTGAAGAAGCCGGATTTAGCCAAGGGCAATTATGCCGTGGGTTGTGTTCGGTACCTCAGATGGCACGTATGGAGCGAAATCAAGTTCCGACAGATTGCTTTATGTTAGACCGCTTTCTGGGACGGTTGGGAAAGTCTACAGAACGTCTTGAATATGTATTAACAGCAGAGAACTATGAATTATATGAACTACAATATATGGTGCAGAAGCATATTCTCTATGGGAAACTGGAGATGGCAGAGGAGTTATTAGAAAGATATCAGAGCAGGAAGGCGGCAAATAAGCCATTACATTTGCAATATCTTTGGCAGATGTATGCGCAGATTGGATGGATAAGAGGATGGGAAACAGAGAACATCCTTACATATTTGGAACGGGCAATCAGGCAGACAATGCCATTAGAAGAAATTTTCATGAAAGAATCCGTGTTGAGAGAAACAGTACTTAGTGCGGATGAAATCAGGCTGTTGCTTTTTCGATGGGAAGTGTGTATGGGAACTGAATGGGAGCGGCCACTGGAAGAGCTGACAGCACTTCTGGACTACATTGGTGCGAAAAAAATGGTGGAGGTAGAGCTGGTAAAAGTGTATCCATAGGCAGTTCTTCTACTTGGAAAGGCATGGTACCAGGAGAGACAGAAAGAGATTCTGATATCCCATACTAAAGAAGCCTTAGCTGTCCTGCGAAACACGGGAAAAATTCTGTATATGCCGGAAATATTGGAACAGTACGCAAATTTATTAGAACACTGTCATGGACAGAAAGAAGAGGCAGAGCAGCTTCGAACAGAAAGAATTGTCTTGTTATCAACGGAAAAGAAATATGGCATTCATTTCGAAAAATTCCGATTATTCCGACATGTAAACCGCAGGTTTGAATTGGATTATGAGTTAATCCGCAGGACACGGATTGCAAGGAAAATCTCGCAGGAAAAATTATGTGAAAACATCTGTACACAGGAGGAACTTTCCAGAATTGAAGGTGGAAAACGAAAACCCAGGGATAAAAAACTGCATCTGATGATGGAGCGGATGAATCGCAGGAGACGAAGAGTCCAAACAGTTGTGATAACAGACGATTATGAAGTCCTGGAGTTGAAACGACAGTATTTTATGAAAGTCATGAGATTGGAAACCAATGAGGCGAGAGAATTATTGAACCGGATAGAAGAAAAATTAGATTCCTCCATTCCGGAAAACAGGCAGTTCTTATCAGGGGAAAATATAAAACTGAAAAGCATGAATCAGGAATTGGACTTTCAGACATGTATCGAACAATTATGGGCGGTACTGAATATGACGTTAGATATTGAAGATGAAAGAATGCAGGAATTTAGTTTTACAACGGAAGAACACTGCATTTTGAATGAAATATCGGCTAATTATTTAGAAAAGGGGGAGAAAGAAAGGGCGATTCAGATATGGGAAATGCAGATAGAAAATATGGAAAAATCTTCTGTCCATCCTGTATTTCATATCTTGGAGTGGGATTTGGCAAAAGGAAATCTGGTAATCGTATATGAAGAGACAGGAAAGACGTCCAAAGCCATAGAAGTGAGTAAAGAGAAGGTAAAAGTGTCTTTGGAAGCAGGAAAAGGAAATGTGATTGGACGTTCCTTTATTACGATTGCGTCGGCTTTAGAAAAAGAGAACAGTGAAAAATGTGCAGCATATTTTTACAATGGACTGAAATTGCTCGGGTTATATCAAATGAACTATACCTATGATGTCGTAGAATCGTTCATCAATAGTTCTGAATTTTTATATAAAGAGCAATTTAACCGTTACCGCGACCAGATCCACCGCCTCGCTTGGCAATCTGCATGGGATAAGATTTTGTGAAAAGAAAAATTACATGAAATGTCATAAACTTTTCTTGTGAAATATGTTATGGTTTTAGTAGGGAATTGAAAAAGGTACTTGTAGTCGAGAGGAGGTTTTCAAATGAATAAGAAAAAAGTATTGATTGTAATGCTGGTTTTTGTGTCAGTTATTCTTATGGGGTGCAAGGGAAAAGGTGCTTCTTCTGCAGACGGGGTGAGTGATGCTGCCAGAGCAGTGATTGACGCATTTATGACTTGCCCAAATGAAGATCTCTATAATGATAAGATGAAAGGGGCAATCGGCGCTGGCACAGAAGCAATTTCAGATGAGGAAAGGGAAAAAATCAATGCAGAATATGAAAGAGTAGAAAAAAACTGGGAAAAAGCAATTGGCGAATATTTTGCAGATAACAGCCTGGACAAGTTTGTCAATGACGGATATGTCAACCGGTATTTAAGTGCGGGTAAGAAAATGAAGGTTGAGTCCATGGAACTGCTTACGAAAGATGATTCCATGGAAATGGTAAAAGTGACTGCACTGGTAGAAGATAAAGAGCAGGAGATTACCGTAGAATTTAAGTATAATCTTGATGGCCGAATCTGGAGAGTGAATTTGATTGAATAAGAGAAGTGGGGTACATAAATGCGATGTTTTTATTAAATGACATTGCATTGATACGTGCCCCTTTTTAATTTATTGCAGGGCAGGATATTAGACAAATGAGGGTAAAATGAGGAACTTTAAGTATATATTAAAAAAATTAATGGTGCAGAACAGATTGCTTTGTGCTGAGACCATTTTTCTGGTGATTTTGTTGTCCGGGTTACAGTTATATCTGCCAATTTTGTTTCAACAGTTTATTGATGGTATTGCAGAACGGTTTGCAGTATCTCAAATGATGCGTATATTGGCAATGTATTTTGTAGTGTCTGTTGCAATTTATGGTGTTGGCTTGTGGAAGGACTGGGAAGCAACCAGAGCTGCATGGAAAGGTACAGATAGTCTGCGAAAAGAAATTGTGGAAAAGATACTTTCCTATGATCAGAGATTTTTTCAGGAGAGAAATGCAGGTCAGGTGATTGAATCACTGGAAAATGATTTGAATGAAATGGAGAATTTTATACAATGCACACTGATTCCAATATTTATGAATGTTCTTTCTATGATAGGAATCATCTTTGTCTTCTGGAAAGAGAATAAATGGATAGCGATGATGTTTGCTCTGTTTATTATGGCTTCCTTATATATCATTTATCTTCAACAGAAGCAAGATTCTGATATCATTTTGAGAGAGCGAAAATCTCATGCGGAGGTGATTGCCTTTGAAAGTGAGATAATAGAGAATCGAAAGGTAATTACACTTGCAGGAAAGCAGGCAAATGTTTTAAGTAGGCTGGAGAAGATAATCCGGCAAAGAATCCCGCTAAAAGTGGATCTTCAGAAGTACTACTACAGAGTCTGGATTATTACACTGTCACTTTTGGCAGGCGTAAACATTTTATCGCTTTTTCTGGGAGGTGCGCTGTATTTTCGTCATATGATTTCTTTGGGAATGGTATATTTGATGTATTCTTATGGGAATATGCTGAAACAACCATTTGAAGAATTGCAAATGCACATTCAAAATTTTCTTGCAGCAAAAGGGAGTTCTGAAAAGCTGGCAGATTTGTTGCTTTACAAAAGCGGTGTCACAGATGGACCAGTGAAAGAAATGGATCCCTTTTCTGAGCTGATTCTGGAAGATGTGTGCTTTGCGTATGGGAATAAAGCAGTGTTAAATCATGTATGTATGAAGATTTCAAGAGGAATGAAAATTGGAATTTTTGGGCAGTCGGGAGCCGGAAAATCAACGATTAGTAAATTGCTGTGTAAAATACTGGAACCGCAAGAAGGGAAAATTCTGATTAATGGAAAAGATACAAGGCTGTATAGCAGTGAGACTGTAAGGAATGCTTTTGCATATGTGTCTGCTGGAAATCTTATTTTTGAATCTAGTCTTAGAGACAATCTTACGATTTATAATGAAAAAATTAATGACGAAGCTATTCTGACTGTGCTGGAAGGGTTAGGGATTGCAAAGTATTTTTCGTTCATGAAGAGAAAAGCGGGAAAGAAGTTGCTTGATATGCCTATAGGCAGACAAATGGTGTCCAACGGGGAAGCACAGCTTTTGAATTTGTGCAGGCTGTTCTTTGTAGACAAACAAGTGATTATTTTTGACGAGGCATCATCCGTGATTGATGAGACGGTTGAGGAATCGTTTCACCAGATATTTAGAAAATTGACGAAGAATGTGACTACGATTATGATTACACACCATGTTGAACGTCTTAGCGATTGTGATTATGTTTACACCATTCATATGGGAAATGTGATAGAAGAAGGAAAGCCGGGTAAGCTGAAATTGCAGGAGTATTCCCTGTTTAACAAGTATGCAGAAAGAATCTGGGAGTCATGAGAGATGGAATCAGGAGTGTATTCAAATTAAACAGGTGTCTTTTTCTGGAAAATAAAATGTACTACATCAGTTACGGATTCATGAGTTTGATATGGTGTTTTACTCCGGTCATTTTAGCATATTTTGTCAATTTGATTCTGGAAGATTTGAATGCAGGACAGACACAACGATATTTTGGAATATTAGCTCTTTATACGTTAGTAACTTATCTCAATATATATTATGCAAGGAAAAGTGGAATTATTGAGGCTAAAATTACATCTTATGTAGAGAAAACATTGCAACTGGGTACTTTGAAACGGGTGCTGATGGAAAAAGAATGTGATGCAGAAGACGTGGGAAAGATGGTCGATGTTCTGGAAAATGATTTCGAAGCGTTGGAGACTATGTTGCTTGTCTGGCTGGAATTTCTGTGTAATCTGATTTCTTTTCTGGGTACATTCGTGATAGTCTTAAGGATAAATTTATATCTGACGTTATTTGTGTTTTTACCGATTGTTATTGTTAGCAATTTAATCGGATATTTTAGTGAAGGGGTAAAAGAACGTTTTCTGAATGCGCGTGAATCTAACATCGGATTTTCTGAAATGATATCTGATATCATAGGGAATCACGAGATTTTTCAGTTTATTGCAGATATGGAAAGCGTCAGAAAAGTGTTTTCAGAAAAGTGTTTAGACAGAGGAAAAACGAAAGTAAAAAACAGTATTTATATTGCTGCGGTGAATCAGTTTATTACACTATCCAATCATTTTTCTGCCCTGCTGATCATGATTACCGTTGTGTTTATACCTCAAAAGGCTGCTCTGTCAGTTGGTGCACTGACATTGTTTGTAAATTCAATCAATAATGGATTCTCTTTTCTTCAGTTATATAATCAAATCATAATGTCACTCAAGATGTCTGAGTCCTCTGTGGAAAGAGTTTGTAGACTGTTGCATTTTGAATGGAAGGAAATGTCGGAATATCTGGGGAAAAAGACAGACTTGAAAGAAGAGAAGCATGAGATAGCGGAGAAAAACACAGAAGTAGTTTTTGAAGGATTCCGTATGTGTAAGGAAGATGAAACACATAATTTTACATTGAAGCAGGGAGAATTCATGGTGATTTCGGGTGGGAATGCTTCTGGAAAAAGTTATCTGCTCAATTGTATTGCCGGATATCAATCCTGTGATGGAAAAATTACAGTTGGCGATTCTTCAAATGTCCAATTGGGATATTTACCACAGAATGTAACACTTTTTAATGCGAGTTTAAGGGAAAATGTAACCTTGTTTAATCTTCCTGAGAACCCGGAACAGGCATTTGAAGTAAGCAATCTGAAAGAAAATATGGGGAACTGGGATATTTTTTCTGAGGATGTTATTGGGGTGAATGGAAAAAGTCTGTCCGAAGGACAGCGGCAGAGAGTGGCGATTGCAAGAGCGGTTCTGAATGGAAAGAATATATTGCTCATGGATGAACCATTTCTGTTTCTGGATAAAAAGAACAGAAAAACGATTCTGCGAAATATAAAAGGATTAAAGAAGACGACAATTGTTGTGTCGAATGACGAGAATGTTATTAAAGAAGCAGATGTGCATCTGGTGCTTGACGAGAGGAAAATAAGCAGATTGTCAAGAACACATGGTTAAGAAGGCATGTTGTTCCCGAAAATGACACAATATGAAGATTGAACGCGCTATGAAAAATTACATATTCCAAAATCTTGTTGCTTTTTTTCGGGCATATGTTATTATGATAAAAAGCATTATATTTCTAAAATTCTGGCGGAAACGCATTCGGACGACATTTCTAAAGTCTTATTTATGAAATCTCAATGCTTTGTTACCAATCAATAGAGCAGTGAGATATGGATAAGAAAATGAATACATTTGTATTTGTGGTGTGACTATTAGCCATAAGTATATTTATATTTAAGTATCTCCTGCACGAACAACAAAAGGAGGATGCTTATGGCAAAAAGGAACAGGAGAAAAAAGAATACAAGTGTAAGACGGGATTATAAGGCACGATTGTTTGAAATGATTTTCCGGGAGAAAGAAGAATTATTAGGACTTTATAATGCGGTAAACGGAACGAATTACTCGAATCCGGATGAACTGGAAATAAACACATTGGAAAATGCAATATATCTGTCCATGCATAATGATGTTTCTTTTATCATTGACTCCAGACTATCGTTATACGAACATCAGTCTACATACAGCCCGAATCTTCCACTTCGATATTTGTTTTACGTTTCGGACTTGTATTCGAAGATGACAAAGGATAGTAATCTGTATGGAAGTAGAAGGATTACGATTCCGGCACCCAGGTTTTTGATTTTCTACAATGGAAAGGAAGCAAGACCAGAACGGGAAGTACTGGAATTATCGGATGCTTTTGAAATTCAGGAAGAAGAATTGTGGCTGAACCTGAAAGCAGTGTTACTTAACATCAATCCAGGATATAACAATGATATTGTAAATGCCTGCAAGACTCTGAGCGATTACGTTACCTATACTTCAAGAGTCAGACAGTATGCAGAACAGATGGAGATAGAAGATGCGGTAGAACAGGCAATTACAGAATGTATTGCAGAAGGTATATTAGCAGATTTCCTGACACAATATAGAAGCGAGGTCAAGAAAATGAGCATTTATGAATATGATGAAGAACAGCAGAGACGATGGGATAAAGAAGAGGGCGAAGAAATTGGACTCGCAAAGGGACTCGCAAAAGGAGAAAATCGTTTTGCTGCATTAGCTTCTGCATTAATTGAAGCCGGACAGGCAGAAGATATTTTGAAAGCAACAAAGGATATGGAATATCGGCAAAAGTTATATAAAGAATACGGAATACAATAACGAAAGATCATAGTATAGACAGGAATGAAGAAGAACAGCAAATCATGTTACGGGATGGTATCAGGTTTACTGTTCTTTTTTGGTGAGAGAGAAGTGTGCTGATGAACGCATCTATTGATTTTTTAGGAGAATCTATCTATTTATTAAAGAAACAAATAAATATTAATAGATTATGTGAATGAAACCGCGATTACATTGTGATAATCAATCACTGAAAGCATTGACTTGTGCCTTGCGCTCATGTTTATAATTATATGTTAATCTTAATACAAAGTGTAAATTGGGGAAGAGGTATGCTCATGGAGAAAAAGTTGTATCAGGTAAAAGATATTACTGAGCTGTTTGGAATTACGAGGGATACAATTAAGTATTATGAGAAGCAAGGACTGATCACACCGGAAAGAAGTGATAATGGTTACAGGGTTTTTGATACGTTTAATGTGGAAAAATTGAAAAAAATACTGGATCTACGGGATTTGGGTTTTTCAGTCAAAGAAGTGACTGAGATGCTGACATATGGACAAGTTGAGAAAAGTGAAGCTCTTCTGCTCGAGCTGAGAAAGCGCACGGAAGAAGATATCCGTGAATTGTACTGCAAACTGGAAAAAATCCAGATTTATGAGCGGAATTTTCATGACAATAAGAGATATATCGATGGGTTTAATGTGGAATTTAATGCGGAATTTTGCTTAGATTGTCCAGAGGTGGAAGTGGAAAAGAAATGTTCCTATTTTATTCGCGAAGTGACGGTTTGCAGTATGAATGAAGAAGGAGAAATCATGGATAAGCGAGAAAGTAATATTGTATTGAACAACTGTGACCTTAAGGAACACTGTCAGAAGTGTGCAAAAACCGGGGAAAAACTGGCACACGTCTATAGAGGAATAGTTCCGTATGAAGGGGAGCAGCGAACAGAGGAAATCATCCGGGAAAATTATAAGAAAGCAATGCGGTCAGGGCATAAGCTGAAAAAGGTTACTTATATTACAAAAAAGATTCTGACAAGAAATGGAAAAGAAGGGCTGTTTTTAGATATTCGGATTCCTGTTGAAGAATAGAACTACTGTTTCGGGATGGCTTGACTTGGGTGTTGGACACAAGAATAGAATACCATCGGATTAAGTTGAAAACAAAGCAATGCAACAACTAAAGGAGGAAAATTGGAATTATGAAAAAACGTTTAGTTGCAGTTTTGCTTACCCTGGCTATGGCAGTATCTATGGTAGCCTGCGGTGGAAGCAGCAAAACAGATGACACAGCAAAAACAGAAAACACATCAACCGAAGAAGGCGGCGGAACATTTGTTGTTCCGATCAATGCAACTTCTATCAAGTCACTGACACCATATGATGTCTATGGAAGTGATGACGGACAGATGGCTGCAGCACCTTGCTTCGATCCACTTTATATTGTTTCTTCTACAGGAACCAGATGGTATCTTGCAGACAGCATGGAGCCGACATCAGATGATGGATGCCATTATGAATTGAAATTAAAAGATGGAATCAAATGGCATGACGGAGAAGCTTTAACAGCAGATGACGTGGTTTACACAATCAATATGTTACTGGATCCAAGTAACAGTGGTGCACCAAGTGAATCTGTATGTTATGATGGAAAAACAATTTCCGTAGAAAAGGTAGATGATCTGACAGTAGCATTTACACTTCAGGAACCATTCAGTTCTTTTGAAACAGAAATCGGACGTATCCGTGTCATTCCAGAACATGTATTTGGCGGAAATACATGTATTAAAGATATGACAGATGAACTGGCTATGTGCGTAGGTTCTGGTCCTTTCAAATTAAAAGAATACAACGAAGGCGATTCTATCGTATATGAAAGAAACGATGATTACTACAGAGAACCTGCAAGTCTTGAACAGGTTGTTATCAAGCTCATGCCTGATTTAAGTGCTCAGGAAGCTGCTCTTCAGAACGGCGAAATCTCCATGATGCGTGTGACAAGCCAGACAAAGCTTGACAAATACAAAGCAGATGATAACTATACAGTTTACACAATCCCAGAAGGACGTCTGAACTATCTTGCATTCAACTATCAGACAGAAATCATGAAGAATGAAGATGCAAGAAAAGCAATCTGTCTTGCATTGAATGTAGATGAGATCATTGCCGGTGCTTACGGTTCAGAAGAACTTGCTCTTCCTGCAAAGAACTTCTGCTCACCACAGAACTTATACTTCAATGATGAGATGGAAGGATATCAGCAGAACATTGAAGAAGCAAAAGCACTTGCTGAAAAATCAGGACTTACAAACACAACCTTACATTATATCTACTTTACACAGAGACCAAACATGAAGGAAACTGCACAGATTGTACAGCAGCAGTTAAAAGCAATCGGTGTAAACATGGAAATCGAAGGATATGACAATGGAGAATTCTTCAGACATATTTTCGCAGCATGGCTTACAGGTGAAACAGTAGAGGATACTTCCTGGGATATCGCTTCCAATGGTATGGATTCTCTGAATGCTGACCCAGGTACAAAGATGTCCGGATGGAAGGGCGACCTGGTTAACAACGGATTCTATGCAAGTGATGCTACAAAAGAACTTTGGACAAAAGCTACCCAGGCATTGGATGAGAAGGACAGAGAAGAATATTTCAAAGAACTTCAGGTTCAGATGAACGAAGACTATCCATTCTACCCAATGGCTAACACCAACTATGTAATCGTTGCTCAGAAACAGTTCAAAGGATTAGATAAGGTCCTGAACTATCCTGTATTTGAAGATTACACAGTGATTACAATGGAACAGTAATTTTACCGAAAGAAATTTATTGTTTCAGAATGAAAAGACCGCTTGGAGTCAAGCGGTCTTTTATGCAACTCACCGATTTGAGAGAAAGGACGGTCAGCGTGAAAAAATACATCGTGAAACGTATTTTAGGATTGATACCGGTGCTTTTGTTAGTTAGTATTTTTTCTTATCTAATCATACAGGCAGCTCCGGGAGATCCGATTGATAATTACATACGCCCGGGCATGAGCCAGGAACAGATTGAGGCAGTCAGAGAAGAATATGGACTGAACGGAAACGTGGCAGAACAATATATAAACTGGCTTACTCATGTGTTAAAGGGGGATATGGGAACTTCCATTCGTAAAAACAGACCAGTTACTGAAATGATTGCAGAGCGTCTTCCGGCAACTCTGCTTTTGATGGGTACTTCTTTGCTGATTTCTATTATTGTGTCAATTCCCCTTGGACTTTGGTCTGGATTACATAAGAACAAGGCGGTGGATAAGGTTGTAAGTATTATTACCTATCTGGGAATTTCTGTTCCGCCATTCTGGTTTGGAATGATTATGGTGCTGGCATTTGCGCTTGGTCTGCATTGGTTCCCGACAGGGGGAATGCATTCTTTAAATGTCAATACTACATCGGATTTAATCTGGCATATGGTATTGCCTGCTATTGTACTCAGTCTGAACAATATGGCAGTATTTACCAAATATATCCGTTCAAATACGATTTCACAGTTGGAAGAGGATTACGTTGTGACTGCGAAATCAAAGGGAACCAATAAGAAAAAGATTCTGTTTAAGCATGTACTGAAGAACTGTCTGCTTCCGATCATCACATTAGTTGGAATTAATATTGCCGGACTGGTGTGTGGCTCCTTTGTAATTGAAAATGTGTTCTCATGGCCTGGAATCGGACGACTTTGTATGGAAGCAGTCGGAAACAGAGATTATCCGGTTATTATGGGATACACGATGTTTTCATGTCTTATTTTGGTTTTGGGTAATTTGCTTGCAGACGTCCTTTATGCAGTGGCAGACCCTCGAATCAGACAAGGAATAGGTGAGAAGAATGGATAAGAGATTTGAACGAGTAAAAGTAGAAGAAAAGAATACTGCGGCAAAGTACGAGAGAGGTCTTGTGGGAGATATTCTTCTGAGTTTAAAAGAAAATAAGCTGGCTATGTTTTGCGCTGTTTTGCTGGTGCTGATTATTTTGATGGCAGTGCTTGCACCGCTTACTCCATATGACCCGGATGCGCAGGATGTGATGTCTATTTTGCAAAAACCGTCTGCGCAGCACTGGTTTGGAACGGATGAACTTGGAAGAGATTATTTTACCCGTGCGCTTTATGGAGGAAGAATTTCCCTGTCGGTTGGATTCTTATCCATGTTACTTTCTACTGCTATTGGAACTCTAATTGGAACAGTCAGTGGATATATGGGCGGTAAAGTGGATGGATTTTTGATGCGTTTTACTGATATTTTCATGTCCGTTCCAAGTATGATGCTGATGGTAGTAATTAATGCATTGTTCCCACCAAAAGTCTATTCTATGATTATTATTCTGGGACTTTTCGAGTGGTGTCAGATTGCTCGTATTACCAGAGCGGAGACACTGACCTTAAAGGAACGTGACTTTGTGCTTGCAGCAAAACATCTTGGAGCAAGTCATGGTGAAATCATTTTCAAGCATATCATTCCGAATATGAGTTCTTCCATTATTGTGGCAGGAAGTCTTGCTGTCGCCAGAGCCATTCTGACGGAATCGGCACTTAGTTTCGTGGGACTCGGTGTACAGCTTCCAAAGGCTTCATGGGGAACTATGCTTCAGAGTGCACAGATGTATATGACGGATGTGCCGACACTGGCAATTTTCCCGGGAGTATTTATCGTGCTGACTGTATTCAGTTTCAATATACTGGGAGATGCACTGCGAAATGCAATGGAACCTAAGATGATAAAATAGTGAGGTGAGATGATGAAAAAAATAATTGAAATCAAAGATTTAAAAGTATCTTATCACACTTATGCCGGAGAAGTGCAGTCCGTCCGTGGCATTTCTTTCGATATCAATGAAGGTGAGACACTTGCAATTGTAGGAGAATCCGGTTGCGGAAAATCTGTGACAGCGAAAACAATCATGGGACTGATTAATACACCGCCGGGAGAGATTAAAAAAGAAAGTGAAGTACTGGTAAACGGTAAAAATATTCTGGAGCAGTCAGAAAAAGAGTGGGAAAAATATCGTGGCGCAACCTGTTCCATGATTTTCCAAGATGCGCTTACTTCACTGAATCCGACTATGAATATCGGAAACCAGATTATGGAAAATATTACAAATCACTACAAGGTTTCCAAAGAAGAGGCAAGAAAAGAAGCTGTGCAGATGTTAGAGCTAGTTGGAATTCCTGACCCACAGGCATGCTTGAAGAAATATCCGCATGAGTTGTCAGGCGGTATGCGTCAGCGTGTCATGATTGCCATTGCACTTGCTGGAAAACCACAGATTCTGATTGCGGATGAACCGACAACTGCACTGGATGTGACGATTCAGGCACAGATTATGGATTTGATGAAGGATATTCAGAAGAAACTGGGAACTACCATTATTCTGATTACCCATGACTTGGGTGTGGTTGCCAATATTGCGGACCATATTGTGGTTATGTATTCCGGAAAAGTTATGGAAAAAGGAACTTCGGAACAGATTTTCTACGGACATAAGCATCCATATACATGGGCGCTTCTGAAAGCAGCACCAAATCTGGAACTTGGTAATAAGCAAACCCTTCTTTCTATTGAAGGAACGCCACCGGATTTGATTGCACCGCCGAAGGGCTGTCCGTTTGCTGCCAGATGTAAATACTGCATGAATGTCTGTGTGGATGAAGCACCGGAAGAATATGAATTTGAAGATGGGCACAAGGTTTCCTGCTGGCTGTATCATCCGGAATCGGGATATAACAATATCAATTTTGAAGAGGAGGCGGAATAATGAGTGATAAGAAAGTAATTATGGAAGTCAATCATCTGAAGAAATATTTCCGCCTTGATTCTAAACGTACACTGAAGGCAGTAGATGATGTATCTTTTCAGGTATACGAAGGGGAAACACTTGGTATTGTAGGAGAATCCGGCTGTGGAAAAACCACCTGTGGAAGAACTTGTATTGGAGTATACGAAGTGACGGATGGAGAAGTTTTGTACAAGGGTAAGAATATTCATAAGATGAATAACGTTGAGAAGAAAGCATTTACCAGACATGTGCAGATGATTTTCCAAGACCCGTATTCTTCCCTTGACCCAAGACTGAAGGTGCATGATATTATCGCAGAAGGCATGCGGATTCATAAATTAGTACATTCCAAGGAAGAGGAAATTCAGGCAGTCCAGAATCTGTTGGAACAGGTAGGATTGAACCCGGAGCATGCCAGCAGATATGTGCATGAATTTTCCGGTGGACAGAGACAGCGAATCGGGATTGCAAGAGCACTTGCAGTAAATCCGGAATTCCTAATGTGTGATGAACCGATTTCTGCACTGGATGTATCGGTACAGGCACAGGTAGTCAATCTGCTGATTAAGCTTCAGAAGCAGCGCGGACTCACTTGTATGTTCATTGCCCATGATTTGTCCATGGTAAAACATATTTCTGACCGTGTAGGCGTTATGTATCTTGGAAATCTGGTGGAGCTTGCGGATTCAGAAGAATTATATGACCACCCGGAGCATCCATATACGAAAGCGTTATTATCGGCCATTCCGATTCCAGACCCGAAGGTGGAAAGGACAAGAGAACAGATTCGTTTGGAGGGCGAAGTGCCAAGCCCGGTAAATCCGCCAAAAGGCTGTCATTTCTGTAACCGATGCAAATATGCTACAGAAAAATGCAGCAAAGAGGCTCCGGTTATGCGGGAAGTACGACCGGGACATTTTGTTGCCTGTCATTTGTGTGACAAAAAAAAGAACGGAGAAAAAGAACATATATAATTTTGATGCTGGAATTGAAAGAAGAGGCACAAACTGTGTAAAATGGGATGCTCCATTTATCACAAAAGATGTCACTCCTATGTGGATTGCAGATATGGATTTTCAGGTGGCTCCTGCAATCACAGAAAATCTGAAAGCAAAATTTGCTTAATGCGATTCTAACATAATTAGCGATAAAAAAGGGCATTGTCCGGTATGGACAATGCCTCTTTTTGTACTTCGTAATTATTCTTCTGATTTGTCTTCCGTTTCTTCAGATGCAGCAGTTTCTGAACAGCTACGGTTTTCTTCAGATGCAGCAGTTTCTGAACAGCCACAATTTTCTTCAGATGCAGCAGTTTCACCTGAACAGCAAGAGCATCCTTCGGAACAGCAAGTTTCTTCATTCTCGGCAGGAGATGTTTCTGACTGGTCTGCTTCCGGTTGCTTTTCTGCAGGAGCTGCCTCTTTACTTGGGGTAAGAGAAACATATCCGCGTTCACCTGCTTCGCGAAGGTCATCATCTAATTCAAATTCTTCTGCATCAAAATCTTCGTTAAATTCATCCTCGAAATCGTCTTCTGTTTTTTTCTTAAAGTAGTAATAAGCGCCGGCAGCAACTGCACCGACAGCAGCAAGACCTGCGAGGAATTTTCCAGTGTGTTTAGACATAATTTTTCTCCTTTCAGATGTCCTACGATTATTGTAATACTTTTTAATAAAAAGGAAAAGTAAAATATTTATAAAGAGTAGGAAAAGTTGGGATGTGGGTCATTGTGAGAAGCAAAATTATGTGGTAGGATATAACTGTAGCTAAAGGGGGAACTGTACATGGATGGAAAGTTAAATGAATATAAAGAGAAAAGTGTCCAGGTGGGGAAAAAAGTAAAGAAGCAGGCGAAAAGTAAGGTGTTTGGTATTATCTACAGTCGCACTGCAGTTGTTCTTGCCCTGTTACTTGCCCAGATGGGATTGTTTGTATTCACTCTCACTTATATGCAGCATTATGAGAGTCATGTGTATGGACTCTATGTGATGGTATCTGTTGTGGCGATTATTTACATTGTGAATGAGGAGGGCAGTTCTTCATTTAAGATGACCTGGCTGGTGTTTGTATTAATCCTTCCGGTTGCGGGGATAGGGTTTTATATTTATACAAAACTGGAGATTGGAAAGAAACTTCTTCGTAAAAGGCTGGATACACTGAAGAATGAGATTACGCCTTATCTGACGCAGAATGAGGAAGTTATCAGTGCTATGCGGACAAGCAGGCTTGCCAATGTAAATTTGTCTTACTATTTATACAAATATGTAGGGTTTCCGACATATGGAAATACAAAAGCAGAGTATTTCCCATTAGGCGAATATAAACTTACCGCCATGCTGGAAGAACTGGAGAAGGCAGAGCGTTTTATTTTTATGGAGTATTTTATAGTAGAAGAAGGAATCATGTGGGACTCTATTCTGGACATTCTGAAAAGGAAGGTACAGGAAGGTGTGGAAGTACGCTTTATGTATGATGGAATGTGCAGTGTGGCATTGTTGCCGTATGATTATCCTAAGAAACTACGCAGAGTGGGTATTAAGTGCAAGCAGTTCGAGGAGATTAAACCGGTGCTTTCTACCAGTCAGAACAATCGTGACCACAGGAAGATTTGTGTCATTGATGGGAAGATAGCATTTACCGGGGGTGTCAATCTGGCAGATGAGTACATCAACCAGAAGGAACGGTTTGGTTATTGGAAGGATGCCTGCCTGATGTTAAAGGGAGATGCGGTAAGAGACTTTACCTTGATGTTTCTTCAGATGTGGAATGTAGTGGAATATGTGAAACTTTCCAAGACGGAGAGAGAAAAGGTGGATGATCATCTGCTGGAAGAATACCGCAGATACATTCAGATGCCAATTCCGAAGTGCAGTGAAGAGGGAAAAGGATTTGTGATTCCGTATGATGATAATCCGCTGGATGATGAGCAGGTTGGCGAACTGGTTTATCTGGATATCTTAAATACAGCAAAAAGGTATGTGCACATTATGACTCCGTATCTGGTGCTGGATCATAATATGATCGTGGCACTGACTTATGCAGCAAAGCGTGGCGTGGATGTGAAGATTATTATGCCTCATATTCCAGATAAAAAGTATGCGTTTATTCTGGCGCGGACTTTTTACAATGAATTGCTGGATGCAGG
>ERZ825137.3642-NODE-3642-length-16305-cov-7.479508_pt1 | contig 16305 bp, 11 predicted proteins | sample MGYA00519873_ERZ825137 | MGnify/ENA primary metagenome ERZ825137 (study PRJEB31778, sample SAMEA3449190) | human gut metagenome | biome: human gut; feature: human-associated habitat; material: faeces | place: United Kingdom | collected 2010/2012 ...
TGCGTCTATGCGGTTTGGATTTACCTGTCGGGCGGTACAACGTGAAGCAAAAGCAGGGAGAACAGCGTCCGGCAAAAGCCCACTGGAATGACCGCAGCATTGACGAACGCCCGCCCGAGGTCGAGACCCGCGAGGATGTCGGCTTCTGGGAGATGGATACTGTCGTCGGTACCAGCGCCGGGCCGAGCCGCTGCCTGTTGGTGCTTACGGAGCGCAAGACCCGCTTCGAGATCGTCCGCGTACTGGAAAGCAAGACGGCCCGTGAGGTGCTGCGCGTCTTGCGGGAGCTTCGGCAGGAGTTCGGCGAGGACTTCCGCAAACTGTTCAAGACTATAACCTGCGACAATGGCTGCGAGTTTGCCGCCGCCAAGGAGATGGAGCAGTTTGCCCCGATCTACTACTGCCACCCCTACAGCAGCTGGGAGCGCGGCACGAACGAGAACCAGAACAAGCTCATTCGCCGCTTCTGCAAAAAAGGAAAAAGCATGGCCTGCGTCACCGCAGACCATGCTGAGTATATAACCCTGTGGATGAACAACTACCCCCGCCGTCTCCTCGGCTGGCGTCGCCCCGCCGACCTCATGACCGCCGAGTGCGCCGCAATGGGGATAAAATTAGCCGTTTAGATTTGTGACATTACTATTGACAATTTGCCCAAATTTTCCGAAGTCAATCTCCGCGCAAAACATTTCTCCAGAAAGCTTACAAAAAACTGGCGCCGCAGGTCTGTGCCGTGGGCTTACGCGGGGGTCAGTACCTGCGGGCGGTAGGTTTTGCCGTTGATCGTGCACCTTACAAGCTTATACTGTGCCATTACAGCTCACCTCCCGCGAGAATTATGGATTCTGTCATGCAGCGCTTGGCGGTCTCTACGGCGATATGCTGGCGGAAAGCCTTGCTGGCGCGCCAGGAATCCCTTGGATTGATGTCGTCGAGAACTGTGCGCGCGAAGGCCTCTACCGTTTCCATGGATACGGGCTGACCGTTGGCGGCAGCTTCGGCCTTTTCGGCGCGCATGGGTACCGGGCCTGCCACGCCGTAGGCTATGCGGGCACGCTCTATGGTCTTTTTATCCGGCGAAAGGCGGACGTTCACGCTGCACCCTAGGGTGGCTATATCCATGGCGTTGCGCATGGAGTATTTGATGTAGTGGCCGTAGGTGTTCTCATAGCTGGCCTTGGGTATTATTATGGCGGTCTGTATCTCGTCCGGGTGTATGTCCACAAGGCCGGCCTTTATGTAGAAGTCGCGTATGGGCAGCAGGCGCTTGCCCTCGCTGCCTGTGAGCTCGACTATGGCCTCCCACGCGTGGAGGGTGGAGGCGGAGTCTGCGGAGGTAACGCCGTTGCAGGTGTTGCCGCCTATGGTGCCTATGTTGCGTATCTGGGGCCCGCCCACCATATCCACCGCCTGACCCAATACGTTTATGTATTTCTGGATAATGGGATCCCGGGTTATGTGGGAGAAGCTGGTAAGGGAGCCTATGCGTATGTTCTCGTTTTCGTCCATGGATACGCCACGAAGCTCATCGAGGCCGTATATGGAGATGAGCTCCTTTCCGGCGCGCTTGCCCTCGCGCATCTGCACGAGAACGTCGCTGCCGCCGGCTATTATCTGTGCCTCGGGGTGTTCGAGGCGAAGCTCCACGGCGTTCTGAACGGAGGAAGCCTCATACAGCGCTTTAAGATCGTACATGTTATTTTTCCTCCTTTGTCCATTCGTCCTTTATAAGCCCGGCACGGCTGAATTCCGCGAACAGCACATGTGGGGTTATGGGGATGGTATTTATGGCTACACCGGTGGCGTTATATATGGCGTTGCGTATGGCGGGGGCCCCGGAGCAGGCGGGGGGCTCGCCGAGGGCCTTTGTGCCGAAGGGGCTGGTAGGCTCCGGGTTCTGTATGAACTCTGCCCGAAGGTCAGGGTGATCCATAAAGGTGGAGAGCTTGTAGTCCAGGAGGTTATTGTTCAGCGGCCTGCCGGTCTTAGGATCGAAGAGCAGCTGCTCGGAAAGGCCATAGCCTATTGCCATGCTCATGCCGCCGTGAACCTGCGCCTCGGCCAATGCGGGGTTTATCAGTCTGCCGCAGTCGTGTACGTTTATCATGTCCACCAGCTTTACCCTGCACATGGGAATATCTACCTCCACCTCTGCAAAGGTGCAGCCGAAGGAGTAGGCGTTGTTGCGTATGGTGTAGGTGGATTCGGCGGTTATATGCTCGCTGTGTGCGGGGTTGTACTGGGCGGTCATGGCAAGCTCGGAAAGGCTCATCAGCACCCGCCCGTCAGGTACGCGCACAATGTTTCCGTTCACTATATCCATGTTTTGTATGGGCTGCCGCGTTACCTCGCAGGCGTATTCCAGTATCTTTTTGCGGAGCAGGTCGCCTGTCTGGCGTATGGAGAAGCCCGCAACGTAGGTCTGGCGGGAGGCGTAGGCGCCGAGGCCGGTGGGGGTGATATCGGTATCCTGGCAGCTTACCACGTGTACGTCCCGGTAGCTTTTCAGCCCTATGACCTCGGCGGTCATCTGGGCGTATGCGGTGTCCGCGCCCTGGCCTATCTCCGTCTCGCCGCACTGCATGGTGACGGTGCCGTCAAGGTTGAGCTGCATGCGGTTGGAGCTGGTCTCGAGGGATATGGGGTATACGGCGGTGTTGTACCAGAAGGCGGCAAGGCCAATGCCCCGGCGGACAGGGCCGGTATCCTTGGCGTATTCCTGAACCTTTCTGCGGTAGTCTATGGCCTCCGCGCCCTTTTCAAGGCACATGCGGAAGGAATCGTAGTAGTTCTCGTTCTTGGAGAAGCCGTCCACAAAGCCCTTGGGCATTATTACCTTGTCCCTGTAATCCATGGGATCCATGCCCAGCGCCCTTGCGCACTCATCTATGTTGGAATCGTCTGCGAAGGATGCCTGGGGCATGCCGTAGCCCCTCATCGCGCCGGCCGCAGGGCGGTTGGTGAATACCGTATATGCGTCGCCCTCGAAGTTATCGCAGGGATATATCTGAGGGAATGAGCCCATGGCCTTTGCTACTATGCTGTGTCCGTGGGAGGCGTATGCGCCCTGATTGGAGAAGCATTCTACCTTGCGGGCGGCAAGAGTACCGTCCTTGTGCAGCCATGTTACGATATGGAAGCGTATGGCGTGGCGTACCCGGTTGGATACGAAGGTCTCCTCGCGGGCGCAGTCTATGCGGACGCAGCGCCCGCCTACCTGAGTGCAGCACCATGCGCACAGGGGCTCGTAGAGGGCGTCCTGCTTGTTGCCGAAGCCGCCGCCTATGTAGGGCTTTACTATCCTTATATCCGCCCAGGGGCGGCCCAGCGCCTGCCCCACAACGCGGCGGATTATATGGGGTATCTGGGTTGAAGCGACCACGGTAAGCCTGCCGTTCTCCTCGTATGCAAAGCAGCCGTGGTTCTCTATGTGGCAGTGCTGTACGGTGGGCGTCTCATACCAGCCCTCGACCTTGATAAGGCCGGGCTCCTTTATAGCCTCGGCGTAGTTGCCCTTTTGAATGGATGTGTGCTTGAGTATGTTATTCGGGCAGCTATCGTGGAGCTGTGGGGCGCCGTCCTTCATGGCCTCCTGAACGTCAAGCACGAAGGGCAGCTCCTCGTATTCCACCTTCAGGGCGCGGACGCCCTGATTGGCGGCGACCTCATTCTCGGCTATAACCACGGCAACGTCGTCGCCGTAGTAGCGGACGTGGCGGTTGAGCAAAAGCCTGTCCTTAACGTCCTGATGCCCCGGGTCCATGCTCCAGGGATGGCCGGCGGTGGGAAAGGGTATATCCGGCACGTCGAAGCAGGTGAGCACCTTTACGACGCCGGGTATTTTCTCCGCACAGGAGGTATCTATATTCTTTACGAAGCCGTGGGCGATGGTGGAGTGCTTTATGCGCACATACAGCGCGTCGCCCGGCATACGGTCCTCGTAGTATTTGGTGCGGCCGGTCACCTTGTCGAAGGCGTCCACGCGCACTTCACTCCTGCCGACCAGGTGCTCGGCCTGAACGGAATAATTATCCTTATTCATGACTTGTCCTCCTTATCCTTATTCATGACTTGTCCTCCTTATCATTAAAGCTGAGGGATCAAGCTTCTATAAACTTAAAGCTGGCTGAGTCAAACAGTCCCTTATCCGTAAGGCGTATGGCGGGTATAACGGGGAGCGCCAGGAAGGAGAGGGCCACAAGCGGGTCGCTCTTCTTGTCTACGCCAATGTATGCTGCGGCGTCCAGAAGGGCGCGCTGTATCTCAAGCACGCTGTCAACAGGCGCATCAGTCATAAGACCGGCTATGGGAAGGGGCAGGCGGGCCAGGACTATGCCGTGGCTCACCACGCAGAAGCCGCCGCCGCATTCCCTGAGGGACTCGGCCGCAAGCAGCATGTCGTCGTCGTTATCGCCCACCATGACCAGATTGTGTGAATCGTGGGCCACGGTGGAGGCTATGGCGCCGCCGTGAATATTGAAGCCCTGAACTATGCCGAGGCCTATGTTGCCCAGGGCGTGGTGGCGCTCTATAACTGCCAGCTTGTTTAGGCCGTTACCGGATACAAAGTTGCCCTCAGCATCGCGGCAGACGGGCAGGTCCCTGCGCTCTGTGACCAGCTGGCCCTCTATCTGGCATATTACCGGCATAATATCCTTGGCGGGGAGCCTGAGGCCGTCCTCTGGTATGGGGGCCATGTTCATGCTGGTGTATACCGCCTGGGGTATTATGGGCATGGGGGTGGGCTTGCCGTCATACGGCCTGCCGAAGCGGGTAAATACCTTGAGCACCCTGAAATCCTTCAGATCCTCAAACAGCACCATGTCGCCCTTGTAGCCAGGGGCTATGGCGCCTATGTTGCGCAGGCCGTAGGCGCGGGCGGCGTTGTAGCTTGCCATCTTTACCGCCTGTATAGGGTCCATGCCGCACTTTACGGCCATGCGGGCTATGCAGTTTATGTGGCCCTCACGGCGAATGTTCTCGATGTGCTTGTCGTCCGTGCAGAACATCATGTTGTCCGTTGGCAGACCGTGCTTTACTATCTCGGTTATGAGCTCCTCCATGCCGTTGGCGGCGGAGCCTACCCTCAGGAGTATTCTCATGCCGGTGCGGAGCTTTTCCACGACCTCATCATAATTGCTGCACTCGTGATCCGTGGAGGGGCCGGCCACCCTGTAAGCATTCAGTGCGCGGCCGGAAAGCAGAGGCGCGTGGCCGTCTATGGGGCGACCGTCAAAGAGACGGAGCTTATCCATCATGTCCTTTGAGCAGTTTATGGTGGATACGGCGTCCATCACCTCGCCAAGGCCCAGTATGCGGCTCTTGCGCATGAACTGCTCCATATCCTCGGCGGTAAGGGTAGCGCCGGAGTTTTCGAAGGGGGTCGCCGGCACGCAGGAGGGCATCATGAAAAGCACCCTCAGCGGCAGGTCATCGGACAGCTTGTATATGGCCCGCACGCCCGCCACGCCGCAGACGTTGGCTATCTCGTGGGGGTCGGCGATTATGGTTGTGGTGCCGTGGGGCATTATCACGCGGGAGAAGGAATCCGGTATGACCATACTGCTCTCTATGTGTACATGGGCGTCTATGAAGCCGGGGCAGAGGTACGCGCCGCCCGCGTCTATCTCTTCCCTGGCGGCGAAGCCCTTGCCCACGCCTATGATGGTATCCTCCGAGAGGGCGACGTCGCCTTCCAGTATTTCGTTTGTAAATACATTAACTACCCTGGCATTCTTTACCACAAGCGTTGCATCGCCCTTAAGGGCCGCAGTGATAAGTTCGGACTGTTTCATCGGTTTCCTCCATTCTTGATTTTAAATGCCGTTGATACGCCAACATGGGCGCCATAGACGCCCGAACAAAAACATTAAGGTTTAAACAAAGTTTGTTAGATAATTGTTTATTGCAGTATAGCACAATCGGGCCTATCAGAAAAGCCCTTTTTTACAGTAAACTATACCATATAAAACAAAAAAATAAATAGGATTTTTTTAAAGTTCGCGTTGCTGTTATTGATTTTTCTTCTTTGGGATGATAATATAAAATCAATAAGAGAGTGTTCATATAATCTCGTGATTTCTATCGGACGGGAGTTTCTACGGGCCACCGCAATGGCCTGCTATGAGCGCCGAGCGTACAGCATGCTGTACAGCCGGGCGCTTTTTGTTTTTTTATGAATCAACAGCCTATACCATTTAGGAGGAAAAAGGGCAATGCGCATACTCATCAAGAACGGAACCATAGTAAACGCAAATGGCAGGGAGCGCAAGGATATACTCACCGACGGCGACAGGATAATCGCCATAGGCGGTAATCTTGACGCTGCGGGCGCGGAAGTGATAGACGCTGCGGGCTGCTACGTCATGCCCGGCTTCATAGACACCCATACCCACTTTGACCTTGATGTCGGGCTCTGCGTTACGGCGGATAACTTCAGGACGGGCACCCGGGCTGCGGCGCTCGGCGGCACCACCTGCGTGCTGGACTTCGCAACTCAGGACAGGGACGGGACGCTCAGGCAGGCACTTGAGACATGGCACAAAAAGGCCGAGGGCAGCAGCTGCAATTACGGCTTCCATATGGCCATAGCCCGCTGGGACGCCGAGACCGAAAAAGAGATGGACTACATGAGCGACAACGGCGTCACTTCATATAAGATGTACATGGTGTATGACGGCCTCAAGGTGGACGACGGCCAGATATATGCCGCCCTCAAGACCGCCCGCGATCACGGCGCCCTCATAGGCATACACTGCGAGAACTGGGAAGTGCTGCTTCGCCGCATAGATGAACTGAAGACCCAGGGCGTGACGGAGCCCTGGGGACACCCCATCTCTCGCCCGGCAGAGGTGGAGGCTGAGGCCGTCGCACGGTATATGCGCATAGCCCAGCTTGCGGGCACCCCTGCGTATGTAGTCCACCTTTCAACCGAGGAGGGCCTTATCGAGGCCCAGCGGGCGAGGGCGAGGGGACAGGAGGTATACCTTGAGACCTGCCCCCAGTACCTGCTTCTCACGGACGACAGGTATAGGGATCCCGACGGAGTGAAGTTCATAATGAGCCCTCCTCTTCGCAAGGACGCGGACCGGGAGGCACTCTGGCAGGGGCTCAAGGAGGGCGCGCTGGATACCATAGGCACAGACCACTGCTCCTTCACCATGGAGCAGAAGATGCTGGGAGGCGGCAGGTTCTTCAAGACCCCCAACGGCGGCGCGGGCGTTCAGCACAGGGGCCAGCTCATTTACACCTACGGCGTGTGCGAGGGCAGGCTCACCCTTGAGGATATGGTAAAGTACCTTTCCTACAACCCATCAAGGCTTTTCGGCATGCCGGACCGGGGCGAGATAGCCGAGGAAAAAGCGGCGGATATAGTTATATGGGATCCCTCCGTATCCGGTACCATAACCGATACCAACCACGCCTATAACTGCGACAATTCGGTCTTTGCGGGCTTTGACGTAAAGGGCGCTGCCCGCGATGTCATATTGAACGGCGAGCATATTGTTGAGAACGGCAGCATAAAGCTTGAAGGCAGGGGCAGGTACATAAGCCGTACCGGCTATATGAAGTTAAGATGAAGCGCACCAGGATAGGCTGCGTGCTTATGGCGGCAGGTAACTCCACCCGCTTCGGAGGAAACAAGCTGCTTACGGATTTCTTCGGCAAGACCCTCATAGAGCGGGCCATGGAGGCAATACCCCGAGATAAGCTTTGCCGGGCAGCGGTGGTGAGCCAGTATGACGAGGCGCTGTCCATGGCGCTGGACTTTGACTTTCTGACGGTAAGGAACGACAGGCCGGAGGATGGCGTCAGCCGCACCATACGGCTTGGCCTCGATGCATTGGGCGACGTGGACGCCGCCATGTTCATGGTGGCGGATCAGCCCTGCCTGAGCCGGTGGAGCACGGAAGGCCTTGTGAGCTTTTATTTAAAGGAGCCGGACAAGATAGCCGCCATGGCATACGGCGCCCGCCGGGGAAACCCGGTAATATTCCCCAAGGATATGTTTATAGAACTGCGCGACCTTACAGGCGACACGGGTGGCAGCGCGGTTATATGTAAAAACCAGGATAAGCTCAGGCTTTACCAGGTGGAAGACGAGCTGGAGCTGTTCGATGCGGACAGGGCCTCCGAGCTGGAAAGGCTGAAGCGGGAAAAGGAGAGAACCATATGAACGAGAGGCTGGAGGCCATAAAGGGCAATATAATATACGCCGAAACGCCGGGTGAGCTTACCGTAATGCCCGATAGCTGGATAGTCACGGAAGGCGGCATTATTCGGGGAATATTCGGCGAGCTGCCGGAAAGGTATGCGGCAGCGGAGGCGACGGACTACGGCGATATGATAATCACCCCGTCCTTTACCGACCTGCACCTGCACGCACCCCAGTACCCTATGCTGGGCCTCGGCATGGACCTTGAGCTTCTCGGCTGGCTGAACAAATACGCATTCCCTACGGAGGCCATGTTCAGTGACGCCGGCTACGCCCGCAGGGTATATTCAAAGCTGGCCCATGCTCTTATAGAGAGGGGCACCACGCGGGTATGCATATTCTCAAGCCTGCACAGGGAAGCGACCAATATACTTATGGACGAACTGGAAAAGGCGGGAGTCACCGGCTATGCGGGCAAGGTGAACATGGACCGCAACGGTTCGGAGGAGCTTATAGAGACTACGGAGGAATCTGTGGCCGAAACGAGGCTCTTTATAGAGGAGAATAAAGACAGAAAGCTCATAAAACCCATACTCACCCCGAGATTTACCCCTTCATGCACGAATGAGCTAATGGAGGAGCTTGGAAAAATAGCTGCTGAGTATCCGGATATCCCGGTACAGTCCCACCTTTCCGAAAATACCGACGAGATGAAGTGGGTAAAGGAGCTGCACCCGGACTGCGCCCAGTACTGGGAGACATACGACAAATACGGCCTTTGGAAAAACCGCACGGTGATGGCTCACTGCGTGTATTCAGACGAGCGGGAGCGGGCCGCTATGAAAAAGGCCGGCGTGTGGGCGGTTCATTGCCCCGATTCCAACACCTGCATAGCAAGCGGAATAGCCCCCGTAAGGACAATGCTGAAGGAGGGCGTAAAGGTGGCCATGGGGTCAGACATAGCTGGCGGGGCAAAGCTGTCCATGCTGGACGTGGCAACGGAGGCCATAAGGGTCTCCAAGCTGCGCTGGCTGTTTGGCGGAAAGCGGGACGAGGAGCGGTTTTTGACCGTTGCGGAGGCCTTCTATCTCATCACCGGAGCGGGGCAGGAGTACTTCGGGGCACGACCCGGCTTCTGCATAGGCGACAGGCTCCATGCGGTGGTGTTCGATGACCGTGGGATGGCCGACAATCCCAGGATGAATCTTTCCGAGCGGCTTGAGAGGATAATCTACCTCGGTGAACGGCAGGATATAAAGGCCGTATACAGCGAGGGCATAAGGAGGATATGATGGGGAGCCTGCTTATAAAAAACATACATTCACTTGTGACCTGCAACGGGGAGGACAGGATACTGCGCGGTGCGGACGTGTACTGCGAGGACGGCTTTATCAGGGCTATCGGCCGCGGTCTTGACAGTAAAGCGGACATTACTGTCGATGGCAGCCATATGCTTTGCTATCCCGGCCTTGTAAACACACATCATCATCTGTACCAGCAGTTTTCCCGAAACCTCCCCGAAGTGCAGGGCTTTGAGCTGTTTGACTGGCTCAGGTACCTGTACGATATTTGGAAAAATATAGACGAGGAGCTTATAACCCTCTCGTCGCTGACAGGAATGGGAGAGCTGATGAAAAACGGCTGCACCACCTGCTTTGACCACCACTACGTGTTCCCAAGGGACGGCGGGGACCTTATAGCCGCCCAGTTCGAGGCTGCGGGCCTTATAGGAATGCGTATGCATGCCTCCCGGGGCAGCATGGACCTTTCCAAAAAGGATGGCGGCCTGCCTCCGGACAGCGTGGTACAGACCATAGACGAGATAATGAAGGACAGCGTCAGGCTCATAGAAAAGTACCACGATCCTTCAAAGGGCTCAATGCGGCAGATAGCCCTCGCCCCCTGCTCGCCCTTCTCGGTATCGGGAGAGCTGCTCAGGGAAAGCGCCGTGCTCGCGAGACAGTACGGCGTGCGGCTGCACACCCATCTCTGCGAGACTAAGGACGAGGAAAGCTATACCCTCGAAAGATACGGCATGCGGCCGTATGCATATATGGAGTCTCTGGGCTGGACAGGCCCCGACGTATGGTACGCCCATGGCATACACTTCAATTCGGACGAATTGAAGGCGCTGGCGGATACGGGCACAGGCGTAGCCCACTGTCCCATATCCAATATGAAGCTGTCAAGCGGCATAGCCCGCATACCGGAGATGCTGAAGCTGGGAGTTACCGTTGGCCTCGGGGTGGACGGCAGCGCCAGCAACGACGGCAGCAGCCTGCTTGAGGAGATGCGCGTAGCGTACCTGCTGCACAGGCTAAACTCCGGAGCCGCCGCCCCCACAGGCTATGACATACTCAAGATGGCCACTGTGGGCAGCGCAAAGCTCCTTGGCCGGGATGACATAGGCAGCATAGAGGAAGGCAAGTGCGCGGATATGTTCATGATAGACAGCCGCCGCATAGAGCTTGCCGGGGCCTGCTACGACCCGGGCTGCATGCTTTGCACAGTAGGCGTGCGGGGAGCCGTGGACTATACTATAGTCAACGGCAAAATAACCGTAAAGGAGGGCCGCCTTGTGAGTATAGACGAGGAAAAGCTCTCGGCCGACGCAGATAGGAAGATAAAAGATTATTTAAACAAATAAGCGCAGAATAAAATGCCCGGCGGCGAGCCGGGCATTACTATAACATAAAAACAATAACCCATGCCTGTCTATACGGCTTTTTGATATACGTATATGCCGGATACCGCATCGTACTCGGCAAAAATAGGCAGTTGTTGACGATTATTTAAAAAAATATTCAAATTTTCGTTACTGTGCTATTGTTCACGTTGTGATAGAATGATACAATAATGTAGAATTTGCACTCGTATGTGCACCTATGCGTAGGCATAACAGTCTGAGCGATAGCTTCGCTTGTGGAGGATATACTTTAAAATGGGATTTTTGGAAAACAGCGATGTAGGCATTGACCTTGGCACTGCGAGCGTCCTTGTCTATGTGCGAGGCAAGGGAATAGTGCTGAGGGAGCCGTCCGTTGTTGCGGTAGAAAAGATAACCGGCAACATACTTGCAGTAGGCGAGGAGGCCCGCCGCATGATAGGCCGCACCCCCGGCAACATAATCGCCATGCGCCCGTTGCGCGACGGCGTAATATCCAACTACGACATAACCGAGCGCCTTTTGAACCACTTCCTCCGCAAGGTAGTGGGCAGAAGGATATTCTTCAAGCCCCGTGTAGTGGTCTGCGTACCCTCCGGGGTTACCGAAGTTGAAAAGCGTTCCGTAATAGACGCCACCGAAGAGGCCGGCGCACGCCATACTTATCTTATTGAGGAGCCTATAGCGGCTGCCATAGGCGCGGGCATAGATATTTCCGCCCCGCGCGGCAGCATGATACTGGATATCGGCGGCGGCACAAGCGACGTGGCAATACTTTCCCTGGGCGGCGCGGTACTGTCCGATTCCATAAAGATCGCGGGCGACAAATTTGACGACGCCATCGTTCGCTATATGAGAAAGAAGCATAATCTCCTTATAGGCGAACGCACCGCAGAAGAGATAAAGATCCGCATCGGCTCCGCTTACCCGAGAAAGGAGCAGGTATTCATAGATGTAAAGGGCAGGAACCTTGTTTCCGGTCTTCCTCAGACATTGGTCGTAGGTTCATATGAGATGATAGACGCCCTTGAGGAGCCCCTTCAGATGATACTGGAGAGCGTAAAAGGGCTGTTTGAGCGCACGCCTCCCGAGCTGGCCAGCGATATAACCGAAAACGGCATCTGCCTTACTGGCGGCGGAGCTCTGCTTTACGGCATGGATAAGTTCATAGCAGAGCAGACAAAGGTACCCTGCTATGTGGCGGAGGATCCCATATCCTGCGTGGCCATAGGCACGGGCAAGGTACTGGAGAACATCGACGCTTTCTCCTCCGGCGCCATATACGATTACAAGCGGGGCGAGTACTTCGATTTTCCCACACAGCAGTAATAACAATACGGGCAAGCGGCAATGGCCGCTTGCTCTTTTTTGTATGTTGCAGGCATACCATCAGTTGACAAGAGCACACAAGCCCTAAAGGCTTGTTTTGGGACGCTCCTGCGTTCTCGTCGCTTGTATTACATCCAGTAGTACTGCGCTCCTCGGCCTTGGATCGCCCTCAAAACAAGCTCTTTAGGGTCTTCGAGTTTTAGAAGCCAAAGAGTATGGCAGAACAAGGAGGACGAGTGCAGAAATACTGGTTGTATTTCAAATGAGGACGACACAGCTATGCCGTGCTGTTTGGCTTCTAAAACCTTGTGTGTCCTTGTCAACTGATGGTAGGATAAATAAAAAAGGAGCTTTGTATGCTTGTAAACACTCCCATAGCAAACCTCTATTCAGAGCCTTCGGTTGGAGAGCTGGACGACCAGATACTCTACGGAGAGGAAGCCGATGTGCTGGAGAGAAGCAACGGCTTTGCCAAGATACGCACGGAATACGGCTATGAAGGCTGGATAGAGGAAAGGCATCTTGCTATCCGGCGGTATGACGGCGCAATAATGCGGGTCGTAACTCCCTTCTGCACAGTGCTGGATATACCCAAATATCAGGGCAGGACGGTGGTGACGCTGCCCCGGGGCGCTAAAGTCGAAATGACGGGTGAGGATAACAGCTTTGCCCAGGTGCGGCTGATAGGCGGAGAAAAGGGCTACATACGCCGCAGCCATATAGCGGCCCTGCCGGGAAAGCTGAGGGAGGCTGAGCTGCGCCGGGCCGTGACGGAGACTGCCAAAGCATATCTTGGGGTACCATACCTCTGGGGTGGAAGATCGTCCGTGGGGATGGATTGCAGCGGCCTGTGCCACACGGCATACTGGCTCAACGGCGTGGCCATATACCGGAACTCACGTATGGCGGAGGGCTTTCCGGTGAAGGCGATAGACCCGGCCAATATGAATTCGGGTGACCTTCTCTACTTCAAGGGACATGTGGCTATGTACCTTGGCGGCGGCAAATACATTCACGCCACAGGGAGGGCCGGTGACGACAGGGTAGTTATAAACAGCCTTTTTCCGGAGGACGCCGGTTACAGGGAGGACCTGGCCAATGGCCTCGTCGCCGTGGGCAGCGTATTTTGACATGGCAAACAGTGACGTTATGTTGTAAAATAGACAATATAAACAAGCATTATACGGAGGGCACTTCTATGAAGCAGTTTTCGGATTTTCCCCGTGTGTCATTGGGTATACTGCCCACTCCCCTTTACAGGCTTCCAAACATAAGCGAGGCGATGGGCAAAAACATCTACATAAAGCGCGACGACATGACAGGCGTCGCCCTGGGCGGCAACAAGGTGCGCAAGCTGGAATTTCTAATTGCCGACGCCATGGCGCAGGGCTGCGACTATATGCTTACCACCGGCGGCGCGCAGAGCAACCACGCCATGCTGACCGCCGCATGCTGTGACAGGCTGGGCTTGGGCTCCGTGCTGGTGCTCAAAAAGCGGGGCGTATGGCAGAAGCTGGGCAACCAGATAATTAACGATCTTCTGGGCGCGGACGTGCGCTTTGTGGATACCGACGACTATGCCGATGTTTATGCCGAGATGGAAAGAATATGCGGCGAACTGCGGGCCAAAGGCCACAAACCCTACTGCGTGCCAGTGGGCGGCTCTGTGCCCGTAGGCTCACTGGGCTATGTCAACGCCGCAAGGGAAGCCATAGAGCAGGGGGCGGCGCTGGGCGTAAGGTTCGACGATATTATCTGCTGCACAGGCTCCGGCGGCACCCACGCGGGCATGGATCTGGGCGCAAGGATATATTCCCCCAAAACCCGCGTCACGGGCATAGCCGTGGACGATGAGCGCTTCAGGCCCATAGTGCGGGACCTCGTAAACGAAACCTCCAGGCTGCTGGAGGCGGGCATACACGTTGAGGAGAGCGACATAAACGTATTCGAAAACTTCGGAGCGGGCTACGCCATACCGTCGTCATCGGGCGTTGCAGCGATGCGCATGATGGCAAGCAAGGAGGGCATAATAATCGATCCGGTATACACCGGCAAGACTCGCATTGATCGCTGCAGTTGGTCCCCCAGATTGTCCTACTATTACATTTCCTTTCATTCGCTTGCTTCCTTCCTGTTTTTATTACATTTTGCTGTTGATTTAATATTAGTATATTTTAACATAAAAGTCTAGTAAATATTGTATTTTTTATGCATTTTCACCATTACAAATGAATAAAAAAATCTCTTATCCTTCACATATACACTTTGTATAATAATATGAAAGACAAGAGATTTTATGATCAATTGATATTTATTCAGCTTTTACAGGATTGGAAACACTTACTTTATGATTATACCACTTTCCTTTTGTTCCGATCAGTGCCAGATCAAATTCTTTGTCCAGTGCCGGCACCGGAACATCAAAACCGTATACTTCTTTCGGCTTACCCTCTATATCTGTTACGACATTACCATTTTCATCTGTTATTTGCCCTGTTGCTAAAATGTTTTCCCAAGATGTAACTTGTGATTCCATAGCCATCTTTGGAATATTCATTCTTTTTGTCATAAATGAAGAATTACCTATCGGATCTTGAACATAATCTACATATTCTTTCTTCATTTGTTCTAATATCGGCATACAGTCTTCAATTACAGCTATATGATATATAGGACTGTTCTTAAGATACTTGCTCTCAGCTACAAAGCAAATATCTTTATCACATTTAAGTATTAAAGTTTGCTCAATATTAGCCTCACCCAAACTACGAATAATGCTTAATGTATTATTTGTAGAATCACCTACGACTATGACACTATTAAATACTTTCTCCATTTCTTATTTTATCCTGAAATATAGTTCTTTATTCCAACGGACTGCTTTAATAAAAATTTTCGGCAATACACCGCTCCATGGCTTTCCACAAGGAGCTTTAGGCAATATATATGTATCAATAACTTGATTCTTCAAGGTATGTTCTACTTTTGTCATAGAGAGAATAAAAGCGTTTTTCCAATCTATACTCCATGTATTATAGTACCAGAACCACACACAATATTCATAAAGTCGAATATCACTGTTATTTTCTATCAGTTTCTGTATTATATTTCTAGCTTGTAAATGATCATTCCAGCCCTCTCCCCTATGAGGAACAAAAATAGAATCAGGTCGAACTTCTTTTATTAAACTAGCTAATTTTTCTGTATCCTGATACTCATAATGAATATTTCCATCTTGATAATGCAAAAAATAAAGATTATCTTTAGAAATTCCGACTTGCGTATTTGCTTTAACAGCTAATTCTCTACGAGCCTTTATCAGATCAGAAGTTGATATGGAACAGCACCCACAATGCGAACCTTCTCCACCTGTAAGTATCACTACAAAAACTTCTTTACCTGTTTTCAATAAGGATTGCATTAATCCTGAACAACCCATTATCTCATCATCGGGATGAGGGGCGACAATTAATACTTTGGAAATAATATTCAAATAAATATTATTAGATATACAAAATGTCATTAGACGAATTAAGAGTATTCTTATGTAACGAATCAAATCAAAAATAATCATTCATCGAAAAAATAAAGATGTAAAAAAATAGACCATTTTCATTTTTAATGGCAGTTTTTCTCCCACATTTTCTAATTCACACAGATCCTTTTTCCCTTTTATTATTAACTTTCGGTTCTTTTGCTTTACCCCAATCCAATATTCGCTAAAAATATAATATTTAGCCCAACGAACGAAGTAAGCATAAGACCTTTTATCAATAAAAGAACTATTTTTCCATTGTTTTATTTGGTATAAATAATCTTTCGCCAACCTCTGTACTAATAGGTTATTCTTCAAATGACCAGTTTCAGACTTCTGATGTAACCGATATGAAGCCAGAGGTTTTAAAATACCGACAACATCAGTATATTGCCCCACTCTATAAAAAAAATCGTCATCAGCTATATGACCTGCTTCTTCTCTATATGGACAAACTTTAAATATATCCTTATGAGTAATAACACCTGGACATCTATGTATATGAGGATGCCCCATTGTTTGATATGCTATAACATAGTCTTTTCCAGTATATTGATGTATAAGATTATCGCAATAATCTGGCTCTTGTATGCTTATCCCTTCTCCATCTATATAATTACA
>ERZ825137.3643-NODE-3643-length-16302-cov-4.291377_pt1 | contig 16302 bp, 21 predicted proteins | sample MGYA00519873_ERZ825137 | MGnify/ENA primary metagenome ERZ825137 (study PRJEB31778, sample SAMEA3449190) | human gut metagenome | biome: human gut; feature: human-associated habitat; material: faeces | place: United Kingdom | collected 2010/2012 ...
TAAAAGATCAGTCTGACATTGAAATTATCACAGAGAAAGATTATATTTCACACCCGAAACCAAATGGCTATCGCAGTCTGCACCTGACGATCCGGTTGCCGGTATTCTTTTCGTTCCCTGGCTGTTGCGCCATCCTCTAAATTCAACCCTTTGAGGATGGCGTTCTTTCCAAACTTCTTTTTTATCCCCAGCATGGTTTCCTGGATTTTTCTTTCACGAGCGTGGGAGGCTTCATGTGCTTCCCTTTGCCTTTTCTGCTCCTCATAGTCAATGAACAAATCCAACTGTTCCGCCTGATCCTGTCTGGGGACATCTCCTTCACATAGCAAACGATTGGCGCTGATACTTAAACGACGAACCAGCAGAGATCTGTCCACGATCCGATCATAGAGGGTGGTGACTGCCGCCAGTAGATCATTTGCCGAAGATGTATACGGGAAGTTCTCCGTGCCCACAGCATGTTTGGGTATCTTTCGCCCATATCGATCTGTGGTGACCTCACCAGCATATACCGAAGTCCCACGAGTGGGGGTCAAATTTTCAATATCATAGCCTACAGTCAGAACCAGTTGATTGGTGACCAGCCCCTTATCGACCAGCTCCAACGCCAGCGCATCAGCCATCTCTCGAACTACCAGCCTTGCCTTATCATAGGAATAAGGGCACTGTAGAACCTGACCGGAAACAATGCTTTTGTTATCCGGTTTATATGCCTTTACATCCGCAATGGTACAGGGCTCCCATCCCCAGGCATGGTCAATGAGCAGCTCTGCATTGACGCCAAAGAGCCGGTAGAGCAAATCTTCATTATGGTAGTCAGTAGGGCTCCCAATGGAGCATCGGGCAATATCGCCCATAGTATACAGGCCATTGGCTTCCAACTTGGCAGCATAGCCACGACCAACTCTCCAGAAATCTGTGATAGGCCGGTGGGTCCACAGCAGTTTCCGATAGGTCATCTCATTGAGCCTGGCAATCCGGACTCCGTCCTTATCCGGGTGAACATGCTTCGCCACGATATCCATGGCGACCTTAGCCAAATAGAGATTTGTCCCTATCCCAGCTGCGGCGGTAATGCCGGTTGTTTTCAGAATATCCAAGATGATCGTTTGGGCCAACTCCCTGGCAGTCATCTTATAGGTATCCAGGTAGTTGGTAACATCCATGAAAACCTCATCAATGGAGTATGGGAAAATATCCTCGGGCGCCAGGTACTTTAGGTACACGCCATAGATCTTTGTGCTCCATTCGATATAATGTGCCATCCGAGGCGGTGCAACAATATAGTCCAATGCCAGAGAAGGGTCACGCTGCACCTCCGGGTCGTTCCAGGACGAATCTGTTAGTTGCTGGCCAGGAGCAGCCTGCTCGCGTCTGGCATTGACTTCGGCAACCTTTTGCACCACCTCAAACAGTCGTGCTCGCCCGGAGATGCCATAGGCTTTTAAGGGAGGAGTGACCGCCAGGCAAATGGTCTTTTCAGTGCGGCGAAGATCCGCTACCACAAGATTAGTTGTCATCGGGTCCAATCCTCGTTCCACACATTCCACGCTTGCATAGAAGCTCTTTAGGTCACAACAAATATAGGTTCGTTCTCTCATACCTGACTCACTTCCTTTCCCAGCACGCCTATAATCATATTTTTAAGGCCATTATAGCACATTTGTTTCATCCATTCCATTGTATAGCTTTACCATCTTTGAACTGCAATGCCCATCTATCAAGACTACTAAAAACTTCGTGCAGCCTGGACAGGTCTACCGATATCCCTCTGCCAAGCCAACGCTCACACCAAGTGCTTGGTCAACCTTTTCCATTTCAGAACGGTTCAGTCCTCCGATTCGATTCATGAGTCTGGATTTGTCAATCGTGCGAAGCTGCTCTACCAAAATCACAGATCCGCAATACAATCTTTCCACTTGACGATCAAGGCTGACATGAGTGGGAAGCCCAACTTTTTTCTTGCTGGTTATAGGAGCTGCAATCACAGTTGGACTGTAGCGATTCCCCACATTATTTTGGAGAATTACGACAGGACGAATGCCGCCCTGCTCTGATCCAACTACTGGCCGCAAATCTGCATAGTAAATATCGCCACGACTGACTACCTGGTTATAATATGTTTTCACGGAATTTGCCTCCTTAACACTTGGTCCTTAATACCACAAACATAGGGACCGCCCCTGATCTTGCCTGGTTCAAGCCTCTCCAGCAGACTCTTAGGATTTGTGAAATTAAAATATCCTCTTAGGCAGGAGAGAGAATCAGAGAGCAAGGGCGATCCCCATGGCTTCTGATATTAAGACTTCACAGTTGTGTTGTCTTTCTGCTGCGCTCGTATTCGACACTACTTCCCCAAGCGCAGGAGACTGTGCCACTGGCATCAGCTCCATAGGGCGACCATCTGAACCGCGGCTGGCTTCACCGCGTCATGGGACTCTCACCCCCGGCAGGATCTCTGTCGGCCGCCCTCCTTGCGTGATCCCCGAACCACCGGGGGCTGGGACTGGACGGAAGTATCATTGTCCCTGACGGAATCATTGCGATACAGCTTGCCATCGGCTGTTTTATGGACGGACGGAACCGCTTGGCACCTTATTTGGCCGTCGTTGATAGGCGCTTTTGCAGTCGAGCTTTCGAACTCATATTCAACATTTTCTTCGAGTCGATCCGTAGCACCTACAGGTGGTCTTGGCGCATCCTCCAAAGTCGCTTGCCCCGGTCAAGGGGCCCCGGCAGGAAAGTATTCAGACAATCGGATATTCAATTTTCAAGGTACAAGTGAGAAACATTTCCTTCTCACTTGTATAGGGGAAGAAATCCTCGTTTTGCACAGCCCTCAAAGCCAACTTTCTATAAATTTTTTTATTTTCTTGATAGCCCGAACCTTTTTCTCATGGATAGCGTTGCGATACACCCCCATTTGTTCGGCATATTCCCGTTCGGTCATGCCTTCAAAAATTAAGCCCTGTACCAACGCTTGTTCTTCAGCGGACAACGCTGAGATTGCTTGGTACAAGGCTTCTGTCTTCATTTGTTCAAGGGCAATATTCTCTGGGGTGTTTATGGCATCCACAAACTCACGAAAGTTCTCATAAGCTCCATCTTGGCTGCCTATCATCCCGCTCATTTGGATTTCATGATCGAAGAATTTCTGATTATTGTCCTTGATGTTCCATTCTGTCCTGCAGTAAGCGCGATAGACTTCCTCTGTTACAGCAACTTCTTCGTATTCTCGGGTACAGGTATTAAAAACAGTAAGGGTATATTTTTTGTCGGATTCCATGTGCCTTTCCTCCGAATTTCGAGATTTTGATGAAAAATCAAAATCTCGAAATCAGGGGTACTTGGCAATGTACGCCTCCCAGCGCATGCCGGCCCTCCCAATGCCGGGCAAGAAAAAGGCAGGAGGCACATTCCTGTGCCTCCGGTTATCTCCTGCCGCCATATTGCGGCAGGAGCAAAGAGGCCCCAGACGCTAAAAAGCATCTGGGGCCTCTAATGACTTGACCTATTCATTTTTGTGCATACCTGCCACTGTACCGAGTATAGCAGGAGCAAAGTCGGAAGGGAGTAGGGATTAGGTCGGTTTTTTATCGGGAATTAGTCGGGAAGTAGTCGGGGCACCTCCATTTCTTCCTGGAGTTCTGGAACTGCGTATCCAAAAAGGCAGACAGAAAACAGGAAAAGGGCCTCTCGTTTGCGATCATAGAAGACGCTTCGCTCTATATTTAGCTCATCCAGCAGTTCTTTTTCTGTGCTGTTAAAGCGATGGATAAACTGCTTGACCAGTATCTCATAATAAAGCTCGCCACGATCCGGATATCGTTTCAGACGGAGCAGAGCTCTATCAATCACATCGACCAGCATACGGCTCTCCATTACGCAGCAGACCTTTTCCTCAAATTCTTGGAGGTCAATATCTGGGGCGAAGTTTTCCAGATAGCAGAGGCCGGCGTCAGCATCCTGATTTCCAAGTTCCCATGCATATTCGTGCAGTTCCTCAGCACGCTCACTTAGAACCCAAACCACATCTCGGTATATTTTCAAGATCAACTTTACCCGATGGTACGCCAACTGGCTGTCAAATCCAAGGGAGGCCATCTGTTTCTTACACTTTTGGACAGTGACGCTTTCTCTCCTCATGCTATCTCCTCCTCTCATGTTCGCTGGAGTGCGAACAAAACACATAGCATAAAACTACATTATACATTACTTTTAGGAGTGGCCAGGCCCTATTGCAACAGAGGGCCTGACCATGCCCGTTTACAGCAAATTATGAGATTCCAGTCGAATTTGAATGGCCTGTTTTGACACCTGGAAGATCTGAGCCATTTCCGCAATCAGCAGTTCTTTGCTTTTTCCAGGGCGTAGGCGGTAAAAGCATTTTTTGATCTGGGGGATAGGCATTAGGATTGCCGTTGCAAATGCATCCGCTTGCCGCTCAATTAGGCCATGACTTTCATCTGAGGAAGTTTTTCCTTCATAGGCCGCTACATCCCCAGTTCCAGAGTACAATTTCTGATGGAGAACCCAGTGACCAAGTTCATGGCCACAGGTAAATCGCATTCTACCAAGAAGCCTGTCCACGCAAAGCCGTTCATCCACTAACATCGTCCCTGCTTTGACAGCAATCAAACGGTATCGTTTCTCATCACGGTCATATAAAATGGCCGCTCCGTCATCAAAAATCGTTTCTCCAAGAACACTTCCATTTTTTCGAAGGGAATGGTACTCCAGGATCAAATTAAACTTTGTTTCAATGATTGTTTCAATTGGAACCGCTTGGGGAGGGCCTTCCAGCAATGTGCGATCATACTCCTGTAGGATCTTCCGTCCGATGGTTTCAATGGCTTCCAATCGGTACTTCGGAACATACAAGGAAATCCCCTCCTTAACTCTGACGGTTTTTCAGCATTTGCATAAATGCTGCCCATTCCTCATCTGTAGCATCCACTTCTTTTGCGACTCTCAGGGCCGCTCGTACTATATCGTGCTTTCTGATATAATCTGGCAAATCCGCAGGAACAGTCTGTCTGGACTCTGCAGCTAAATCCAGAAGCATTTCATGTTCTTCTTTGCTCAGTTCGAGAAAAGAGGAAATGCGCTCAACAAATCTCCCCTCTGGCGCTGGGCGGCGCCCCTGCTCAATATCGCAGAGATACCCATAGGCAATTCCAAGATGCTTGGCGGTGTCCCGGAGATTCAGCTTGGCCTCTTTTCGTCTTGTACTGATAAAAGCCCCAAAGGTCATGTTGCTCCCCCCTTGTGGTTGGTTCGCTTGGCTGCGAACATCTTACCTATATTATAGTTAGTACGGATGTTCTATGCAAGGGGTAAAAAAAGCAGAGGGGTGAGGTGTTAAAAATTTCTAACACCTCACCCCTCTGTTATAGGAATTCATGGGCAACTCGTGCCATCTCCTCCACACATTCCTGTGGAGCAACAATCTTGATTCCTCCCATGAATTTAAATATCCAACCATAAAAGGTCCCGCTGGGGTTCACTTCGATTTGGGTAACAAAATGATTGCTATCGTGTGGGAATGTTGGAACGGCCTCTCCGTAATAATCCATAATGGTCTTCATGAAGCGATTCTCACAGAGAAGTTCGACACAAACTGTGCGGTCGGCTGCAAACATATCAATCATCTTATTGGTGTAGTCGGCCACATCAAAATCAGGCTGAGGGATATATGTGGATTCCAAAATTTCCACTCCGGCCAGGCGATCTACGCGGAAGTGCGCCATACCCTGATGCTTATGGGAATACCCAATCAGGTAGTAGTGATCGTTTTTCCATTCCAGAGCGTAGGGGTCCAGCTTATAGAAGTAGCCATCATGTTTTAGGATTCTCTCTTTTTTTTGCGTGTACTCATAATACTGAAATTGGATTTGATGGCTCTCCAATATGGCATTTTGGATACCGTCGATGATGTAATAGACCTTTTCGTTATGTGGCTTAATTCGGCTCGAAAGCGCCGCCAGACGCTGGAGTTTTTCGGCCTCTGACTCACTGGTCAGCCGACAGAGTTTCTGGATGAGCTCATTCGTTTTCTCTGCCGATATAACCTTGGAGGATGCAACGGCATCTGTAAGCATCTTTAGTTCAGGGTATTCAAACAGTCGTCCACCAATAAAATACTGGTTCTGTGTGCTTTTAATCACCACTACATCGATCCCAGCTGCAATAAGGTCTTGAAGATCCCCATACACTGTCTGCCGCACTGCTTGAAGGCCCTTCCCTTTGAGGTAATCCAGCATATCAGCTATAGTGGCAGGATGTTCTTCATCTGTCCGCAGATAGAGGTATCTCAGTAGTTCTAAGATCCTAATATTGTTTTGCTTTCGCATGGCTATATCCCCCAATTATTGAAACGCACTACTGTCCTGACCTTTGGCATCGCACAACCTCATATCGATAAGCGCAATAGTATCATATCACACAATAGGCTCATTTGCTGTGTGCTGCCTATGTATCAGGTAATTCGATACCCGCTTTTTGTCAGGTCATGAATGAAATTAAACCATTCTTCGAGGGATGCGAAACTGCTCTCTTGATAACCTGGTTTTGGCTGCGTCGATACTATTTTTCCTTCCTGCGAATACCAGACATGCTTTGTCGGCACAGGCATTTTATCATCCATTTCTATCCGTCCCAAACACGCTCACATTTTACCGCTGCCCAGCAGCAAATTCTCCCATATTGATGTCCAGCACTCCTCTGGGCGGCTGGATCATGGCATCCTCATACTGACACTTCCACTGGAGCTCCCGGCTCATCTGTCCATTCTCCACACCATCTACGGTTTCCCCATCCTGAATGGGGTTTTCATTGGCCAGAATATAGGACGCCACATTGTAGGCGTGGTTTACCACCCAGTTGGGGTCCATGTCGTGGAAGTGGTACTGGAGGTCGGGCAGGAACAGGGTGCTCATGCCCACCGTGTCGATGAGCATATCCTCAGTGCCCTCAATGTTGAAGAATCGGACATTGACGCCGAAGCGGATAAACCGATCCGGGCCCTCGATCTGATGGGAGCGCACATCCTCCGCCAGAAACAGTTTGCCGCAGTTCTGGAAAAAGAACGCCTCACAGGTAGGATACAGCTCCGCCAGGGCGTCCAAAAAGTCGGCGTCCAGGTTGGCCCGCTCCAGCGCCGGAAGCGCCGCAGCCAGCATATCGGTGGCCACCACCTGATACCGGCACTCCCGGAAGATCCGCTCTCGGTCTTCCTGGCAGTCCCACATCTGGCTCAGCAAAAAGGCATCAAAGCCTTTGCCCTTGAACTTGTCGCATTTCATCACCATCAGCTGCACCGGGCATTTGCCATCCTGAAATTCCGCGATATGATCCAGGGCGGCAAAGCCGGCCATTTTCTTATCATAACAGAAGCACTCTGCTGATCCGATGTGTTTCCCCATTACGGCAGTCATTTTCTCTTTATCCGGCATGTCCACCGGCTCTTTGAACAGCATCTGAATGAGATAGGGCCCGCCAGGCTGTGGGCCTTTTTTGTCATCCAGATTCTGCTGGAACGCTTTGTTGCTCATCTGTTATCCTCCTGTTTTTATGAACCTACGGCTTCTGCATAGCGCCTGTGCCACTCATTCCAGAAGGCAAGATAGCCATTTCTCGCAAATTCGTCATCAGGGATATGTTTGGGCTGACAGGACTTGTAGTAGGCCTCCACCTTATCTGCAAAGCGGATAACCTCTCTTTGATACTCCTGCAAAGGCACCCATTCTTCTTCACCGGATGGAAGTGTAAGCTTTACACCTCCGTTCTCGTGGACAACAGACCAGTCTAAACCATTATCGCAGCCTGAGATAGTGACTTCGGACAAATCCTTATTGGCAATCAAAAAGTGGCCGCAGCAGGGAACCATCTGAATATCATATTCTGACATGACCTTGTCCTCTGTCAAGGTCTTCAGTAAATAAAGTGCGGTTGCACTGACGGTTTCATCATACTCCATCACAGTCTTGCCGATCTGCACCGTCACATGACCATGCAGACAGAGATCCTCGGGATCATCCTCCGGACCGCAAATCCAGGAAAACTGGTCGACATCAATTTTGAACAATTCTGTGCCCATAAGCTACCTCCAGGCCTTGGTTGCTCCATAAATTCTCCCAACCGCTTATGCTTGTTCCTCACTTTTTCCAATCACATCCGCTAATTGAGCGCTGACAGTATCTATGTAGAGATACACCCCGTCCCTGTCGCAGTGATACAGGTTGGAATAGCTTGTACTCTCATTCGGACTGATGGGGTTTGGCTCTACCACTTCGGTGGCTTCCAGCAGACCAGTACCCAGTTCAGCCGCAGCAGTAAGAGCCTTTTTCAGAACAGCAAACTGCCCGTCGCTCCAATGTTTCTCCAGATCTTCCAGTACTTTTGGTTCCTGCTCCAGATCCCGGAGAATCTGCAAAACCTGATTTGGAGACAGGTACACGCCGGAGCAGTAGTTTTCCATGATCTGGTTCTTTGCCGGGTTGGGTAAGGCAGTGGGCACCACCTGCGCCCAGGGGGTGAAGTACCGGGCATATTCCGGCTTCTCCTCCATCAGGAGGGAAAAACTACTCCCTCTGGTGTAATAGTAGTCCCGGAAGAAGCCTTGGATCACCGCAATGTAAAAGCCATGGCTCTTATCAAATAACTCATCAGGCTCTGCTTCCGCCCCGACTCGCAGGGTGTCCAGATATTTTTCCGCGTAGAAATCCTCCATTCCGTGCTGTGCGGCAAGGGCCAGCACCTTTTCCTCCTGCCCCTGCTGTATCCAGGTAAGCGGGGTGAAATACCATTCCTGCATTTCTTCCGGTGAAATCGGGTGAAAGCTCACATCGTATCCCATAAAAAACCTCCTTAGTAATCCAGCAGGATAGGTACCTGCTGTTCCTCAGCAAACTGCATGGCACGCCAGAACATGGAGAAGGCAAACTTGGCCAGGGATTGAGTGTCATACCGGGTGTGTTCCGAGATGTCCAACTTGCTGTACTGCCCATCCGGGTCTATGGTTCCCTCTATCGGGTATCCCTCCGTGTCTGCCCAATCAAGGATGGTATCCTCATCGGCCTGCCATGCCAGCTGGTTCAGCTTTTCCAGCTCCTTCCGCAGTCCGCCCAAGGTGGCGATCATCGTCTGATCATCGGTGGGCAGAGGGCCTTGGAATAGAAAGCTGTCGGTGAGGGGAAGCCACCAAGTCGCGCCCCGAAGCAGGGACCACACCCGCTCCTCGTCCGATGCAAGACGGTCGACCAGAGGATGCTCCCCGAAGTTCCAGTCCTTCTCCACAGTGGAAGGCACCGGCTCATTGTATGTATGGCAGGCGGCCACCAGCAGCATAGCGCCGAAGGCATCCCAATCCGGCTTGTCGGTGTAATAGGGCTTCTCATTATCCTCCGGCCAGGGAGTATAGGGGGACTGGCCCGGCTGAGAAATGGCGCTCAAGATTTGATCCCGCCAGTTCTCCACCGTCGCCTGGATCTCAGCCGGGGACATTTCTTCCTCGTTATCAGTAGCTCCTCCATCCGGCGTGATTTTTTGAAAGCCCCATCCATTTTCTTCCGCCCACTGCTGAACAACAGTTTTCCAGTTGTGAGAATAGTACCGGGTCAATGTTCCGGCGTAGATGTCAAGTCCCATAGTGATGCCTCCTTTTTTGCTTGGTCAAAGCCGTTCCAGGGTACAGTCGTGCCCGGAATGGTCGGTATCCAAAATGATTTCCACAATGGTGTCCATAGTCTCTTTCCCGAGATTACGGACGCTTTTTTCATAGGACAGCCACTGGATGTGGATGGGTTGTCCATACTCATGCCGCCCAAAACCGCCCCGGAGAATATCGTTGAAAGCGTTCAGGTTCCGACCGGTCTTCCAGTCCAAACCGAAGGTAAACACCCGCTCCACCTCGTCATAAAAACCGGCCATGTTGGAAAAGCGGCGGCCGTCGATGGTGAACACCTCTCTCATGTCCATATAAACGGCTCCTTTAAGTGGTATTTCTCCATGATCTTATTTTCCAAAGCTTCATAGGCATCCATATCCTCTGGCTGCGCTGGAATACCCTTTTGCCAATAACCGTTCCCATAGTAGAAAAACATAGCCCAGTAATAAGGCAGGTCATGGCTGAATATCGCCACTCCCATGGCATCGGCCACTGGCTCTGCCAGCGGTGAGCGTTCCACTATCTGAGAGGCTTCCTCATAGGAGATCCCCACCAGCTCCACCAGCAGGTGCTTCACCAGTTCACAGAAGCTGTACTGGTTGAATATGACCTGACCATCCTCATCTTTGAACACAAGTCCATCTCTCACCATGGTATTCTGCTCCGTTTCTTACTCCTCGTCCCCGGCCTTGAAGTTGTAGATGGGGCGGATGACCTTTACCACATCCGCCGTGGGGCCGATGTTGTCCAGAATATCCTGCATCCCCTTGTAGGCCATGGGGCACTCGTCCAGGGTGGCCTTGTTCACCGAGGTGGTGTAGACCTCTGCCATCTGCTTTTTGAATTCAGACACCGTGAAGGATTGCTTGGCGTCCGCCCGGCTCATCAGCCGCCCGGCGCCGTGGGGAGCGGAGCAGTTCCAGTCCTCGTTGCCCTTGCCCACACAGAGCAGGCTCCCGTCCCGCATATTGATGGGGATGAGCAACTGCTCACCCTCCTTGGCGGACACAGCCCCCTTCCGCAGGATCATGGCGTCGGTATCGATATAGTTGTGGATGGTGGTAAACTGCTCCTCCACATGGAGCTTCATGCCTTTGATGATTTCATCCATCATGGCCTGCCGGTTGAGCATGGCGAAGTGCTGGACGATCTTCATATCGTGGATATACTGCTCAAACAGTTCCCCGGACACATAGGCCAGGGCCTTGGGGATACTGGTCTGTTTGAGGTTTTTCAGCTTCTTCAGTTCTTTCTGGATTTCCTTCTCCCGGCCCTCTGCCTTCATCTGGGCTACCAGAGTTTGGAGAGAGGCATCATCGGTACGGTTGAGCACCTTATAGCCCGCCTCCTGGTAATAGCTGGCCACCTCTACACCCAAGTGACGGCTGCCGGAGTGGACCACGATGTAGAGATTTCCCTCGTCGTCCTTGTCCACCTCAATGAAGTGGTTCCCGCCGCCCAGGGTGCCGATGCTTTTTTCTGCCCGGAGGAGATCCACATGGTGGGCACAGCACAGTTCGCTCAGGTCGATCTCATCAAGATAGCGGTGGGCCTTATCCCGTATGGAGAAGCCGGAGGGGATTTTCTCATAAATCAGCTTGTCCAGCTTTTGAAGCTCCAGCCGCCCCTCCCGGATGCGGGTGGTCTCCATGCCGCACCCGATGTCCACACCCACCAGATTGGGCACCACCTTGTCGGTGATGGTCATGGTGGTGCCGATGGTACAGCCCGCCCCGGCGTGAATGTCGGGCATGAGCCGGATGCGGCTGCCCGCCGTAAATTCCTGATTGCACAGCTCCTGAACCTGTGCGATGGAGGCGCTGTCCACCACATCGGTGAAGATCTTGGCCTCATTGTATTTTCCTTTAATTTCGATCATAATTTCCTCGCAATATTCTATGGGGCATGGCCCCGTCAAGTCATCTCATACAGCAGGGCAGCGTCGCCCTGCACCAGTTCCAGATGGGAGCGCAGCGTTTCAAGCCCGCTTTGCACCGCCTCGGTGGGCAGATCCCAGTCCGGGGCAATTTCAGCGGCCAGCTCCGGGAGCTCCTGCTCCCGCAGAGCTGCCAGCAGTTGAGACGCCAGCTCTCCCTCCAGCAGAGCGCAGTCCAGGGTGTCTTCCGTCTGGGGAGCAGGAAAACGGACATCCAGATCCAGTTCGCTCTCACACCAGTCCCAGATGGCCATATAGACCGCGCCGGAGCAGTCGCCGTTGGACAGTTCCTGCCGCTGGCCGTCTTTGAGAAGATAAAAGGATGCGATCTGTGACATGGCAATTCCTCCTGAAATGTTATTCTTTTTCCATCAGCCCTTCTGCCTGCATCCGGATCACATAGAAGGCCCGCACCCAGTCCAGCTCCTGCTCCATGGATTTCCCCAAAGCCAGCAGTCGGCGCTTTCCCAGCCTGCGGTCCAGGAGGGCAAAGATGCGGACAAGAGGATTCTCGCTGACAAGGCTTTTCTCAATGCTCTGGTTGTCAAAGATACCAAACGCCTCATAGAACACCTTTTGGTCAAAGGTGCCCTGCTCCAGCGCAAAGGCATGAGCCTGGTTGATGGCCTCTTTTGCGGAGTCGCAATCTTTCAGCGTTGTGGACCGCAGGTGATGAAATTTTGTCCACACATTCTCAAAATAGGTGTAGTAGTTGCTCCGCAGCACTTCCACACCGTCCATGCGAATGGCTGCCCGGCCCTCATGGTCAGCGCTTTTGCTGTAACTGGTGGCAAAATACTGGATGTGGCCCCGGAGCGCCGGGCACAGGTAATCATTTTCCAGCTTGTTCCGGATTCCGCTCCAAGTTGGCATAGCGACCGCCTCCTTTCGGCTGTGGCTGCGGGTAAGGTAAACTTCCCAATTGATTAAAATTTAAAGATTACATACAATCCTCGATATATGATCGTTCTATAAATTCTTTTACTGCAAATAGATCTGTAAACTCCACATACCGGGGAAATCCGTCCGCATTATGTGCTGAGTAAGTCAAATGGAACATATAGTAGATGTCCCTTCCTATTCCGCTTCTGACAACATATAGCACATCATCATTGGAATCACACTTCGCAACCGCCCGGATTTTTTTGCCGGATAAGAAGTGGCCTTGTCCTATTTCTTTGTTTAGTTCAACGACAAATGCTCCGTCCGCCTGTGTGAGGGGAAGCAGATACCAGTTAAAATCCTTACCATATTTATCGTACAGATCACAGAACATTTCTTCTAATGTCATTGTTCATTTTTCCTTCATCCATTTACAGTTCAGCTCTCAACCGCCGCGCTGTTTTTATTGCTCATTGAGATACCTCGCCAGTTTCTTCTCCAGCAGTTCTGTCATATCATCGCAGAGGCGCTTTACCTTGTCCTGCTCATGGGCGTAGTACCAGATGGTTTCCTCTCCGGAGCGGAGCAGGAGCTGGTCGCCGTCCGCTTCTTTCCAGAACTCGCCCAGCACGCAATACCGCTCTCCGTGGATGGTCAAATTAAATGTTCCAGAGAGTTCAACGATTACGCCTGTGAATACATTGATGCCTGCGGTCAGCAGGAAAAACTCCCGCACCTGGGACGGGAGCGTGAAGTCCAGCATGCTTTCTTGATTCCCAATCTGCTCCTCTATGGCGGCGGGCCTAATCTCATCAGAGGGGTCAAGCACCTTTGCCAACGCCTTGGAAAACTTGGGGTATCGGCCAAATAACTCCGGGTGGCTGGCCTTGAATTCCTTTTGCTTTTCCCGCTGCACTCGCTTCTGCTCCTTGCAGAACGCATCCAGCTCCGCCAGATACCGCTCCTGGTAGAGATTGCTGGCCTCAAATGCTGTGCCGCTCTTTTCCAGAATGGCGATGGCTCCCTTTTGGCTGCCAAACACCGGGACCCACTTAAAACCGTGTCGGCAGGGTTTCAGTTTCAGAAATTCACCACGATTGAGCAGGGTTTCCAACTCTGGCTCGTGCTCGTCCCACCAGTTCCGCCAGGTTTCAGGTGTTTCCCGTCCCTCAACCAAGTCCAGGAGTTTTTCAGTCAATGATTCTTTGTCCATAGGTGCGATTCTCCCTGATAAATGAAAAACTATAAATCCGTAAGAAAGATTTCCGCAGCTCCCTTTTTCCGCAGTTTATACTTCTGCACCTTGCTCAATGGAATTTCAAACGATGCATCTGTCTTAGGAAATCTGTTGTCTAAGATGTCTTCATATAGGACGGTAATAAATGGATTCCACTTTTGCAGCTTAGTTCTTCTCGCTGATTTTTCTAAGTATTCATACCCGCCGGCCAAATAGAAAATCTCCAACGCCAATGCCAAATCGCAATCCGGGTCAGCGAGGATTGTTCTTGGGACTTCGAACCCGTCATCCCAGTTATACTCATCAAGTTTATTCTTCAAATCAACATACGCCATTTCGTCCGCCTCCGTTTCAGAGGGCGCAGGAATAGATGCTCATGGCCCCGTAATCGGTGTGCAGGACAAGTCCGCTCTTGGTAAAGGCAAAATTCACCTGGCGCACCACAAAGGGATCATCAATGGTGACCAGTAGTTGGCCGTTGCTGATATCCCACAGCTCTATGGGGGAGCTGCCGCGATCCTGCTGAACGGCCATCAGGCTGCCCCTTGTCCGTACCATACAGGTATCCGAAAAACTCAGCCCCTGTCGGACAGAAAACGGGAAAGGATTGGCTATCTCCTCTCCGGTCTGGGTCAGATAGAACCTGCCGCCCACCGAGAAGCACTGGTCATCCGGAGAGAAGAAGGGATGCCAGCCCTCATTGGGGATCACTACTTTTTGGGCGGACTTCAGATCGACCAGCACATACTCACCCTCGGTGACGCGGTAGGCCGCTTTGCTCTGCCGGGGAGAGAGCATCCCAAAGCAGTAATAGGCAAAATTCGGGTCTTTTGACTTCTTGCATTTTACCGTTTCCCGCCACACCTCTGTGTTGCTGCCAAAGCCAAAGATGACGATCTCCTCGCCCGTGTACCACAGGGCCAGGTCGCCGCTGGCATCCAGCATGGTCTTCATGCTGTTTTTCTTGTTGGCAAAGGGCGTGACCTCATGAGTGCGGAGTGAGAACTGCTGGAGAAGATAGCTGTTGTTCAGAAGAAGGGTGTCATTGGGGCAGAGGACCTGCTCATAGGTCATCCGCTTGGCGCCCAGAGAGACCGTTTCAAGGATCGCCCCGCTGCCATCGAAGTGATAGAGGGTCTCGTCCTCAAAATCTCCGACTACCCTCGTCAGGAAGAAGTCATCCCGTGTGAGGGCGGCAGCCAAGGGCATAAAGCCGTTGCTGTCCTTGCCGACAAACCGATGGCACCGCGCCTGCCCAACAGCGGCATCCGGATTCTGATAGACAAACCCTTTCCGCAGCTGGCCCATCATGGCACTGGCGGCCTTGCTCTTGACCTGGAAGGCGGAGTCGCACAGGATCTCTGTAACCTTCCCGCCATTCAAGCAGGTTCGGATGGTATGTCCATCAATTTCAATCCGCCACTGCTTATTTGTGGCGGGGTTGAGGAAGGTTTTTTCCATTGGTGCAGGCACCTCCTTATCAATCAAAATCCATCCAGACCAGGTGTTTTCCGCAGTGGAGGCACTGGAACAGATAGCATTGCAGATGCCCGCCATTGACGGATTCCTGAATCATTTCCTTCTGTTCGTCATCCCACATGGGATCGTCCAGCACTTCCTCGAGCACACCCAGCGCCCGCAGTTCTCTGGCACCCACATGGCCCAGGTAGGCGCAGTAGTCGCCACAGTGGGCGCGCCAGTATTCCTGCTGCCAGCCGGAGTAGCCGGGGGTGCGGTGGATCAGCTCGTCCAGCTTCTCCGGATCGTCTACACCATCATCCACAGAGAAATCATCTTGAAAACTACCGTCATATTTCCGGGCTGCTTCGCCGTTGGCGATGCACTCTGGGCACAGATATGCAATATCCTCCACGGCGTAAAAGGGGGCTGTATAGAAAATATGGGTCGTCTTGCCACAGCAGTCGCAGACAACGCCGTCTGCGGATTCCTCAAAAGCCCCAGTTTCCAGAGGGTTTGGGTGATACCGGAAGGCGGGCAGGCCCAGCTGGGCCTGCCGTTCCTTCTCTTTCTGCTTTTCCTCCGGCGTTTTGGGCTTGGGGAGAGCATAATGATTGCCCCAGTTTTCCGCATAGTCCTTCAGCGTGCCCAGCCGCTTGAGGGTCTTTTTATCGGAACGATTTCCGATTTGGCAGAGCAGTTCATAGGCATCCTTCTTGAAGTCCAGTAGATCATACATATCCACCAGCACTTCCTTGGCCTGCTGATCCTCACTCTGCTCAAGTTCTTCCTTGAAGGTATATAGAGCGCGGACACTGTCCGGACCTTCATTGGTCGCAACAAACTGTTTTTTTAGTTCGATATAGGTTTTCTGATATTCTGTCATTGGTCGCACCTCCCATCAATCCCACCAGAAATACCAGACGGTGGACTGCCACAGGACATCTGCCAAGGAGCCAATGCTTCCATCCTCATTCTGATCCAGATCTGGGCAGAAACCATATTGCTCCACAGCCACCTCCATAGCTCTTTCCTTGGAAATCGGAGTTGGAAGTTCAAACTCCAATTCATCGTGGCTCATGGCGGCAGGGATGGCACCATGCTGCTCGAACCAGTATTTCG
>ERZ825137.3650-NODE-3650-length-16276-cov-3.444547_pt1 | contig 16276 bp, 7 predicted proteins | sample MGYA00519873_ERZ825137 | MGnify/ENA primary metagenome ERZ825137 (study PRJEB31778, sample SAMEA3449190) | human gut metagenome | biome: human gut; feature: human-associated habitat; material: faeces | place: United Kingdom | collected 2010/2012 ...
CTTTTATGCAATGCAAACCATAGGATAACGGGATACATAAAAAGTATTTACCCGGAGGCTGTATGGAAGTGGGAAACTGCCGCGCCCGAAAAGGTTATAACCGAGGGTGAAACAGGCAGAATAAGGCTTTTTAATGTTGATGACTATAACTTCGCGGATATTTCGTTTGATAATTCTGCAAATATAGAATGTACCTTTCTTAAAGCCGTCAGCTTTAGGAGTGCGGCGCAGACCGAATGCAGAGATGAAACGGCGGAAAAACCGAAAAACGAAACAGATCCGCAGGTGTGGTTTGAAAAGAGCGGTCGCGTTATACTCAAAAACCTTATAGCGGATTTAAGCTCAAGAGGACATAACACACTGACTGTAAGGGACGACGGAAGCTGCGTTGTAGAGCAGGGAGATAAAACCGTAGAGGTATCTCACCTTACCGACTTTCCCGAAAGAGTGTATTATCCAAGGCTTATAAAGGTACTCGCAGGCGCGGGAATAGCGGCAAAGAGCGTAGATAACGGTTTGGCGGTAAGCTGGTAGGTGATTCTATGAAAAAGGGAATAACACTTAACGAATTAGCCGCCGAAATTTTCAGACAGAAAAAGGTTATGGAGGACTATATCGTAGAGTCTTCAAAGCTGTATATGGACGCGGAAAACGGCAACCCGCTTATCCTAATATTTGACGGAGAGGGCAACGACCGCATACTTCCGCTCGGAATAGGCGTTTATGCTCACAGGCAATTAGCGAGCTATTTATCCATACCGCAGAATTATTATAATCTTATGCTGGAAGAAAAGCCGGAGCTTTTAAGCGTAAATGTAAACGAATGGCTTGCAGGCTCTAAGGACAGACGAATGCTGCGCACACTTGACGGCGAGGCACGCGCCTTTTTGAGCGACCGATATAAGCGCATAGATAACTACGATATTGCACAGGCGACATTACCGATTATTTCCGAAATACCGGATGTGCAGATTGTAAGCTGTAACCTGACGCCCGGTAAGATGTATATAAAGGCGTTAAACCCACGGCTGTTTGATGATGTTTCCCCCGGCGATACGGTTCAGGCGGGAATAATCATAAGCAACAGCGAGGTGGGCCTCGGAGCGGTTAATATTCAGCCGCTTGTATACAGGCTCGTTTGCGAAAACGGAATGGTTATAAACGACGCTGTAAACCGCAAAACGCACCTCGGCCCTACAATTTCGGATAATGAAATTTTCTATTATTCAAAGGAAACGGTAGAAACCGACGATAAAGCCTTTTTATTAAAAATAAAGGACTCTGTGCGCGCGGCTGTTGACGAAACAAGATTCAGAATGGCGCTTGAGGATATGCGTATCGCAAAGTCTACGCCGATGAATACCGCTGGTGTGCCTGAGTTTGTAAGACTTACCAGCCGCACCTTCGGTATTACCGAAAATGAGGAAAAGGGAGTTTTGCAGCATCTTATAGAGGGCGGAGATTTATCGCTTTACGGACTTGCAAACGCAGTAACGCGGTTCAGTCAGGATGTAGAAAGCTATGACCGTGCAACGGATCTTGAAAGCATAGGTTATAAAATTCTTACAATGCCTAAAAAACAATGGAGCAGAATAAATTCTATGGCGGCGTAACCGCTGCCTTAAAAACGGAGGAATAATAAATGACAAATGAAAACGCTTTAACAACGCTGGATAGCTTCGTACTTCCGTCTATGACCGAAGAAAGAGCAGAACAGCAGATTGACGATCTCAACGATTTTGAGGGTATTATGATGACCTTTCCCAGAATTAAAATCCCGGGCGGCGGGTCAACGCTGTTTGAAATTCCGGGAGCAAGTCCGGATAAACCGGATTATGTCCCTGCAATCGAGGGTATTTTAATATACAACCATAATACCAACGCGTATTGGGAAGAAGGCTCGGAGTACGATATGAACACCTCACCCGTGTGCAGCTCGCCGGACGGCAAAACAGGCTACGGCAACCCCGGAGGCGCCTGTGTGGATTGTCCGTACAACCAGTACGAATCGGACCCGAACGGCGGTAAAGGCAAGGCTTGTAAGAATATGCGCAGTCTGTATATTCTTGAAAGCGGAAAACCGATGCCTATAAACCTGCTGCTGTCGCCTACAAGTCTTAAAGCATACTCAAACTTCGTACAATCGGCATTTTTAATGAGAAACCGACCGATCTGGGGTTCACTTATTCATATTGAACTCAGAAAAGAAACAAACGGTCCGAATAATTACGCGGTTGCGGTGTTTAAGCTGTTAGGAGATTTTACCGGCGAAAAACTTGCAGAAATTAAAAGATATGCGATTGAAGCACGTGCAGGCATTAAAGAAATGCTTGAGCAGCGCGCAATAAATACCGAGGAACGAAATGAGCCTATCGACTCGTTTACCGAAATTGACGACGGTAATGAGAACGACGGCGATTCGTTCAGCGTAGCATAAAAGAAAATGCGGCATTGCCGCAATGTGTTAAAAGAGATGCTGTGGCAATACAGCGTCTCTTTTTTATTAGGAGGAAAAGATATAAGATGAAACCGTTAACAGCAGAGCAAAGTAAAATAGCAGAACTGAATCACGACCTTGTTTTTGAGTTTTTAAACGAATACAATCTGTCCGAATCGCAATATTATGATGTCGTTATATTCGGCTATCTTTGCGCGGCGCAGGAGTATTGCGAGAAACCTGAATTGCAGAAATATTCATTTTCAACTTTAGCATGGCGCAAAATGTTGTGTGAGTTTAAGGATCATAGTAGGTATTTATCGCGAGAAAAGCGTAATATACAAACAATCAGCCTTTCGGATATTAAGCGCGGAGATGACGCTTCCTTAAAAACGGATGAAACAGCAGCAGAAAATAAGCTTTTGGAAGATTTGAATTTCAGCCTGCTGCTCCATTCTTTAGCGTCTGCAATCACTGAAAAGCAAATGCGCATAATCCGTATGAAGCTCGCGGGCTTTCGTATGCACGATATCGCAAGGACGGAAAAAATGACATTTAGGGATATTAACCGTGTGCTTAACGATACATACGTGATTATTGAAACGCTGCTTTGATAAGAAAGGAACAGGAAAAATGAAGAAGAAGAACTTTAGGTTGCTTTTGGCGGCGGTACTGACAACTGTAATGCTTGCCTCGGCGATGCCCGCCATGGCGCAGACGGAAAGCGTAAGTCAGAATGGGGAAGATGAGATCATGCTCATCAGTGCAGATCCGGCGGCTGCATCTGTGAAGTGGACGAGCAGTAAGCTGAAAGCAGCGAAGGTGGACTTTACGAAGGTAGCTTCTGCAAGCTATGATAAGCTGCGGATTTCGTGGGAGCCGATGAGTGGCGTGGACGGCTATCAGATTTACCGGGCTACGTCAAAGTCCGGAAAGTATGCGAAGATTGCGACGGTGAAAGGCGCATCCAGCGCGACCTACACCGATACCGGACGCGCCTGCGGCACAAGGTATTATTACAAACTCCGCGCATATAAAAAGATCGGCGGAAAAACCGTATACAGTAAGTATAGCACCATCCTGTCCGCCTATGCCAAACCTGCCAAGGTGAAAGTCACCGATGCCTACGCGCCAAGTAATTCTACGGTAACGATTGCCGTCAGCTTCACAACGGTGCGCGGCGCGACCGACTATGAAGCGCAGATCAATCAGATCAAGAAAAACGGCAAGGAAACCGGATTCAGAAGCTACACATACAATGACGAGGGGCAAAAGTGGACGTTTGAAACATACAAGCAACGTCTTGCGAAAATGAAAAAAATGTACCCGTCCGGCTATGTAACAAAGACGTACATGGAAAACGGGGAAGTCATTGAAAAGAAAATGACAGTAGAAAAATTTACGGAAACGATGATTGGGAAAAATCAAGCAGGAATCGAGTTGGTGCAGGACGACAGCATTTACGAGTTTCGCGTCCGCGCTTACCGCAAGGTAAACGGCAGGAAGGTCTACGGCGCTTGGTCCGAGCCATACACGCTGAAAGAAACGCTGAATCTGGATGAGATTTTCAAGGAGCTGCGGCAATATATGATAGACTACGCAGCCAAAAACGAACCACGCTGGCACTACGATGACAGCCGCACCGAAGCGCCGTGGGAAGCAAACTACTATTCCGACGGCGAGTGGCCGGGCTTTTCCATCTACTCGAAGCAGGAAAGAGTCATCGCAGGATATAAGCCTGCCATCGAAGACTACCTTTCCCAAGTGGTCGAGCAGGGCGGAAGCGAAGCAGGGTATCTTTACCTTTTCCGCGTCGCGCCGGGAGAACAGCAAGATGCGTTCACTAAGAACGAGGGAGCGGAAACCTACTACAAGGGCTTCTTCTTGTGGTAGAAAGTAGGCAAATACAGAGGGCAGTATCGAAAGGATGCTGCCTTTTCATTGCCTTGGATAAGGAAAAATGGATATAGCACATAGCTGCCGGAATAAGCCTTGGCAGCCAGACATGGACGGGCATTGCCCGTCCCCACAACCTTTTTACGAAAAAAGCGTAAGAGACTCTCTTGCGCTTTTTTCTTTGAGATAAAAAATATGAAAGAGAAAACAGGAGGAAACATGAAAACAAGAAGAACATGCAAAGAAAAGCTGCTGGCGGTGCTGCTTGCGCTTGCGATGCTGCTGCCTGCGGTGCCAAACCTCGGCATGGTGGATACCGCAGATGCGGCATCTGCCTACACGCTGCATGAAGCAAACGCCAGTGGCGGCGATGGCGATGCCTACCGCTTCAAATCCGGCAAGTTCATGCAGATCTATGTCGTGCGGTATAATTCCAGTATCCGAAAAGAAGACGCATATATCGAAAGGAACGGCAGCGCGACCGAAGCGCATGAGCCGATCAAAATGTATACGGCAAGCGGCAAAGAAAACTATCTGCTCTACTGCCTCGAACACGGCGTGATCCACAAGGAAAACACGCTGTACAAGAGAAGCTATTTAGAGTCTGCGGTATATCATGCGTATAGCAATTTTACGGGGAAAGACACCCCATACCCACTGGAAAACGTATACAAGGTACTGATGATGGCGCCGGTGAAGGAAAGCAGCATCAGCGAGCTAGTGAATGACCTTGGTTTTAAGAACTACCATGACTACGATCCGGGCAAACGCTACACCATCACCGACTGGTATGTGGCATCGCAGATGCTCGTCTGGGAATGCCAGCAGATGATGCGCGATGAGGACTTTGTGCGAAAAGCAAACGGCAACCGCTATGAAACCGGACACCGCACCGGGGTATATACCAGTAAGATTCCGGCAGACCACTACTTAAATAACCTTGCAGGCACAAACGCCAAGGATATCTACAACTTCATGGCATCGACCATCAAAAAGCGTGAAAACTTTGACCGAAAGATTGCGGGAGGTCTTGCAAAACCGACCAAAATTTCGCTTACAGAGGAGGAAAGCAAGGCGGATGTCATCACCAAGACCATCACCGCAGGCTCCTATCGAGGCGAATACAAGGTGGTGGATAGCAAGGGAAAAGAACTCAAAGGAGTTAAAATCGCCTACGATGAGGCAAACAAAAAATATACCATTACCATCACCGAGAAATCCCTTTTGGGTCAAAAATTAGAGATCAAGCATGTGGACGCAGTATCCGAACGTGCAGAAAGCTATCTCAAGCAGTATGGCAGTAAATATAACCGCTACGTCTGGGAACACGCAACCAAAAACGGACATACCCAGGGCTTCATTTCCGGTCTGAATGACCCGACTTCCGGCTGGCTGATGATTACGCCAGAGGATGGTCCGGAGCCGCAGGCGGAAAACTGCATCCCGACGGAAGTCGAATACTTTCCGACCCTTTCCATGCCGATTGAAAAAGTCGATGCAAATGTCGGCTGGGATGGCAATAACCATACCCCACTCGGCGGCGCAGGACTGGATGCAACATATACCTTAGAGCGTCAGATTGGCGCAAGAGATTGGGAAACCATTGACGTAAGGACGCTGGATGATTTCGGCACAGCATATACCTTTAGTGACCAGCCGTTTAAATCTGCGGCAGACCTTGAGCCGTATCTGACAAAGAGATATATTCCGGATCACTACGAGTCAGTCGGCACTCCGCCAGAGCCGACCTTGCACTGTAAGGGAAAAGAAAAATCAAGAAAATGGGATGTGACGGTGAATTACCGCATCACCGAAACCAGACCGGACGGACGATATATCGACCCGGACCAGTACGCAGGTGTCAGAACCTATACCTTTTCCTATCATGCAGAATCTGAGGATACCTGTACGTTCTATTGTCATGGGGACCCTTGGAACCCGATTCGTTACACCTTCCCGTATCAAACAACGACCGGAGCAGGTGGTGCATACCAGGAGGGAGAAACAGAAACACCAAACGAAGATCTCTCCTATGACCAGGAAACCTTCGTCAACGACGAATTTAGAGGCGAGCTTCTGATCATCAAATCCAATGAACAGGAAAATCCGTTCAAGGATTCCGCACTCGGCGCGGATAAGAGTAATATCTCAAGAGCCTCCTACTGGACGATCAAACTGCTGGACGGCTTTGAGGGCGCAGAGTATGTGCATCTTACAAGCGAGACCCCTGCGGTGTCAGCAGAAGGCACCCATATCTTTACCGCATCGCGCGGGGTAGGCATAGCCAATAACACGCTAAACGGCGGGCTTGGCATGAAGGTCGGCACCAACGGACAGATTCTGCTGCGGGACCTTCCTTACGGCACCTATGAACTCACAGAAGTGAAAGCAGATGATCCGAAATTCGTACTGGAACGCACCATCGTGGTCGTGTCCGAGCATGATAACGGAGCCGCGAAACGAATCCCATACGGCACGCAAGGAAGCGTACCGACAAACGGCGCGTATGCAGGCTACGGCGCGAACGGAACAAATGCCATCGGCGCAATCGCAAACGGAACCGGAGACTTCTTTAATAACCGCTATCAGCTGAATATCCGCGATAAGATCAAAGAAAATGTGATCAAGATCGTGAAAGTGGATTCCGAAACCGGAAAACAGATTCCGCTGAAAGGCACAAAGATTTTCATCCGGTATAAAGGAAATCCGGATCTGACCGATGAAGAAAACGAAAAAGCCTTTGGACCGGGCGGCACCGTCTCCAAGGATATCTTGAATCGCTTTCTTCCAAACGCAGAGTCCATTAACTCTAAGAGTACCAACTATACCTTTGAACTCGATGAAAATGGCGAAACCATCATCCCGTATGAACTCCCTTACGGAAAATATGAAGTCTATGAATGGCTGCTGCCGGATGGATACTTTGTCGGAGAGTACGGCACAGACGGACAAGGAAAAAACCATAACTTCGGATATATCGAAGATGGCGTATTAAAATTCGGTGATACCGGAAAGTATGGCGATCACTATACCGGAGACGGACATAAGTATGAAGATGTGGTTGCCATCTATGATGCAGACGGAAACAAAGTGGTCTACAAGGATAAAGACCAGTATAGCTTTGCAGAGCTGGATCAAATGGTCACAAACCGCTATACCTTTACCGTCACCGAGCAGGATATGCACATAGACGGAAACTATTCACAGCTGATTACCTCAAACGGTCATGCGGAAGACGCAGACCCTGCCTATGATAACAGTAACTTCCCATATAAGAAGTATTACCGTCTCATGGGCGTGTTAAATAACAGCGTCAAAGGAAAAATCGAAATCACCAAAGAGGGAGAGGCGCTGGTCGGCTTCCAAAAAGAAGAAAAAGACGGGCATACCATTCTCACGCCGGTGTTTGAAAAAGTCGCCAAACTCAAAAACGCAGTCTTTGGCATCTTTGCAGCCGTCGATGAAAACCTAAACGACGGCGGCGAAGGACCGGATATCTATGATGCGAAAACAGACGAAAAAATCACCATTCCAAAGAAGCTTTCCACGCATTTATCCAATGCCGCAGAGACGGTCAAAGCCTTTGCCTGGAAGCTGCTAAACCCAAAGGAATATCCGAATAAGACAAACTATGAAACAGGGTCCTATTCGCACGATTCCGGCGCAGAGCTTTGGTATATGCTCGAGCGTGAAGCCTCCGAGGGCAACGTGAAACGAACCATCTATGTATCCCCGGAGCAAAAGGATACGACCTATACCTACGTCTATGAAACGCAGGATGAAGCATACCGCTATCGCTATGATGTGGAAGTCATCTTAAAAAACCAGGCGGGCGGAAGAAACGTCACGAAAGTGAATGTCATTAAGACCACAAGTCCGCTGACCGGAAGCGTACCGGAAATCCCGATGACCTATATGCACGGTATGGTCGGTACGGAATCGGTGGATGATGCCAAGGGCGAAATCCAAAGCTATGAAAAAGATAAGATCGACGAGTTCGACTGGACCGTCGTATCCGAACTGGACGTGTATAAGAAGCTGTACGTCTTTGAAGCAGACGGTGAAAACGATGTCTTTATTGACGGCGTAGATACCGACCTTGCCAAGTATAGCGCAAAACGCTACCTTGTCAAAGATTATCTTTACTACAAGCTGACGGCAGACGATCTGAAAACCGAAGAACGTGATGTGACAAAAACGGTCATCGACCAGCCGGGCGTTGACGCAGACGGTGACGGAAACTATGACGGACCGGACGATACCCCGCCAACCTATAAAGACGAAACGGTGAAGGTCACAAAGACCAAGTTCGAGTGGGATAATGAAGGCTGGGAGCTTTCCGGCACCCCGGCAGCAGGAGACCGCGCAATCTTAAAACAAACGGAGGGTGGCGAAACAAAATACAAAACCGCTGTCACCGGCTACTATGCCAAAGGCGAAAAGACAGATCTTGCGCAAGGTGCATCCTATGCCTTCATCGAAACGGACGCTGCGGGAAAAGAACTCCCGCCGTATACGATTCCGACCGAAGAAGGCTGGTCGAAAGTCGCCTTTACAGGCGATGCGAAAAACGATCCGCAGTATGTCATCATTTCCAAATTGGATGCAGAAAGCGGAAGCACCATTTACCGCGTCCTCTTAAACGATCTGGTCAGCTGGCAGGCGTGTACCGCAGATGGTAACTTTGAGCAGATGCGGGTGCAGGTCTATGAAGCAACCTACAAGCAGGAAAAGGACGATCCGGACGGCGTGACCATAGACTTTGACGGTCTGGTTGTCGATGCGAAAGCAGATCCGGAGGCAGGCGTTGCAACGACCGTCATCACCAAGCAGGCTGTGGGCGTTGCGGAAACCGTTGATGTGGGAATCGGCTACGAACAGGAAAACGCGCCGGGCGTCATTACGTTCCGCACCGTACCGATCAGCGCACCGGTATATTTTTCGTGGCAGGACGGTACAAAAGCCGATATGTACTATAAAGGCGGGGTGTGCTACGCGACGATCAAGATGCCAGCCTCCGCAGTCGATCATCTGTACGAGGATATCGTACCGACCTTAAACTTCATGCACTACGACTCCGAGGGAAACAAAGTGCCGCTGAAACTCGACTGGTACTCCACGCTTTCCCCAACCAAACCGCGTGTCGAGTTTACCAGTAGAGACGGACTTTCTGACGGCATTACAGTCGTCGCAAAACGCATCGAGTCCCTAGAGGCAGGCGGCGAGACGATGTACGCAATCGAAATCGTTACCAATCAAGGCGAAGATACCCCGTTAGAGCTGACCTTTGCGGACGGCTATACCATGGATATCTACTGTGCAGAAACTGCATCCGGCAGCGGCGTTGGCGTACTGGATCTGTCGAATGTCTATAAGACGACAAGATACACCCAGTCTCATCTGATTGAAACCATCACCACAGATGCAAACGGAAAAGCGACCTCAAAGCTGCTGCCGCTTGGAAAATACATCATCAGAGAGCTGGCAGCTGAGGAAAAATACTTAAATGACAGCAAAGAGCAGCTTGTAGAGCTGAAATACAAGAATCAGTTCACGCCGCTGGTGTGGAATCTGAACACCTTTGAGAACCAATACTTTACGGCGCAGCTTGATCTGTCGAAAATCCTCGAAACGGGATTCCAGTCGAACCAGTATAAACCGCCGCAGCCGGGACAGGTCGTAAAATTCGGACTGTATGCGGCAGAGGAGATCAAGGCAGCGCATAACGGCATCCTAAAGGTTTTCACAAAGAAAATCAAAAAGGATACGCTGCTTGACGTTTTCACCATCACCTACGAGGAAAATGGCAGCATTCTGGTAAATACCAAGCTGCCAGAGGGACGTTACTACCTCAAGGAAATGAAAACCACAGAGGACCATATCCTAAGCGATCTGAAATATCACTTCGCGGTCAAGGAAGAAGCGGGGGACTATTCGGATGATACTGCCTTTGACTATGTAAACCATGACGGTATCTATGGACGCTTTGTCCTCGAAGAAAAGCATCATGTCAAAACCATCATCATGGTAGAGGCAAGACTTCCGATGCCCGCGATCAGTATTGACGGACTTTCCTATCCGCTGGATGCTGACTTTACCGCTATCGATGAGAAGATCAAAATCACCGCAAACACCGACTATACCGAAATCACCGTAGATACGAAAAAAGGCGAAACGACCAATATCACCCTGCCAAACGGCAAGGTGCTGACAGTAAAACCGTCTGAAAGCGGAAACGGCTTTGACTATACGGTGGATGGTGTGACAAAGACCTTTACCCCAAGAGGCACCTATACCGGATACCATGCAGCCTATGAGGAGCTTTGGACGCCGGTAGCAGGAGAAGACCTAACAACCTATACACCGGAGTTTACCCTAACAGGCGCGGGAAGTGACAAGGCAAGTGTCGTGCTGAACGCAAAAATCACGCATGAACCGTCTGTGACCATTACCACTAGGGAAGAACTCATTGACCCTGCAAAGCCGGAGCTGGGCTTTACGACTGTCGATGTCAAGACCGGAAACCTTACGCCAAAGGGCAATCAGATCTTCAAACACAGCGCCGTCATTTCTGTGACAAACGGCGTGGATAACGTCATCCAGCAGACCTTTACGCGCACAAGCGGCAAAAAGAGCGTAACCGAAACGCTTGACCCATCGGGTCTGATCACCCTAAACACCAAGGACAAGCTGACGCTTTCGCTGATCGGTACCGATGCACTCGTCACCGTTTCGATGGATAAGTACGGCGTAGTCAGCGCGAAAATCGAAAACGTGCTGCCGGGACTCTTCCTCGAAGATGCGCACCCGCAGATTACCTCGACAGGGGCGTTCGATACCGCAAAGACTTTCCGCTTCGCAAAGAATGTCACCCTCGGAAGACAGGACACCTCTGCGGATAAGCTGATGATCAAGCTTAGCTCCGATAACAAGGATGGCTTTGCGATTGAGAACGAGCATAAGCCGGAGGTGGAATTTGTAAAGGTGGATAAGAACGACGTAACCAAAAAGCTTTCCGGTGCAGTCTTTGAAATCTGGTCTGCAAAAGAGTCCGGAGAATGGACGGTAGAGCCGGACAGCAAACTCGGCACCTATACGACCGATGCAAACGGACATTTCATCGCAAATCTGGATTACGGCATCTACTTCTGGCGCGAAGTGCAGGCTCCGGCAGGCTATGCGCCGGAGGACTACGACTATCACAGCTTCCGCATCATCAAGGGCATCCCGAAATATCAGTTCGTGATCGCAAACAAACCGGGTACGCCGCCGCCATATGAACCGGGCGGTCCGACCTATCAGATCGAACTCAAGAAGGTGGATAAGGAAACAAGAGAATCCCTTGCCGGAGCAGAGTTTGAGCTTTGGTCTGCAAAACTTGCAGACGACGGTATCACGCTCGTGCCGGATGCAAAGCTGGTGACGAAGAATATGGTCACCGGACAGTACGGCATCGCAAGAGTCACCGTCTCCCATAAAGGAAAATTCTTCTACCGCGAGGTCAAAGCCCCGACAGGCTACGAAGCGGATACAGACTTCCATCTGATTGACACAAGCACAACCGTAGACCTCATTACACGCGTAGAGGTGGAAAATGAGAAGACAACCGAGCCGTTCATTCGTACCTCTGCCGCAGGTATAGAAGGGCTGAAAGAGATTCCTGTCGGAACGCGCAGCGTCATCGTTGATACGGTCACCTATTACAACCTGATACCGGGAAAGACCTATACGATGAAGGGCACGATCATGGACAAGGCAACCGGCCGGGCCATTATGGTCGGTGGCAAGAAAGTCACACAAGAAAAGAACTTTACGCCTGCAGAACCAAACGGAACCGTCACATTGAAATTTACCTTCGACGCTGGCGATTTTGCAGGAAAGAAATTAGTCGTTTATGAACGACTGTATTTGAATGGCGAGCTGATCGCAAAGCATACAGACATCGGCGATGAAAATCAGACAGTAAAGATGATCCGTAAAGACGGACGCATCGAGTTTGAGACCGATCGCGGCGATGATGATGACGGCACGATCGGCATTGTTCCAAAAACAGGCGACAATGCACCACTGAAATGGATGCTCATGCTGCTTCTTGCAAGCAGCGTGGGACTTTTCGCAGTGTTACGGCGGAAAGACGATTAAACGGTTTTCTCCTTCTTTTCTGCGCAAAAGCGCAGATGATACTGGTGCTGCGGGGGAAACTCTGCAGCATCATTTTTCAAAAGCTTATATATAAAGGAGGCAGCATATATGAGTCAAACATTTCGATCATTTCGATATTTTGATAAAGAGTATACCTTCGACGAATGGGTACGAAGAGAAATTTTAAAGAACAAGGGGACAGACAATATCGCACAGACAAAAGATCTTGAAAAAATCTGCAGTGAGATCGGGCTTGTGCATAAGAACAACATAAGTAAAGCAGAACTGTTCGATCTGCTGCTGCAAGCTGGATTCAGCAGTGAAAAGTTCGCAAAGCGATTTTCTATCGGCGTGGGCAGCCATGCGTTTCAGGACACGTTTGGTATCACCAATGAGGATGTCAAACGACTTGAGCGGCATGGGGCGCTGACGATAGTCAGCAAAGAACGATACAGAGCGTTCGGCAAAAATTGCTATGCGCCGCTGTATGACCTTACCGAGATCTGTCAGATGACAGACGAGGATATGCAGGCACTTTTAGAGGCATATCCAAAACAGGTACGAAGAAAAAAGCCGGTTCCAAGCCAGCCGTACCAGCAAGAAGATTATGAATATGAACCGGAGGAAGAGATAGAACGTTAGGAGGAGAAAATGAAAAAAAGAACGATAGCTTTTGCGCTGATTCTGCTGCTGCTCATGACGCAAAGCGCTTTTGCGGCAGATCCGGCGGCAGTACCGTCCTGCAGCGCAAAGGGAAGCACAATCAGCGCAGAGTATGGCAATCCGATTTCCAATCGAACGGTGATTTCTTTTAGCAATACGACAAGCGAAGATGTTGTTATCAAAAGCATCACAAATAGCAACGAAGCGGATTTTAGCGCAGACACTGCATCGGAATTTACCATTCCGAAAGCAGGAACGTATGTGTACCCTGTGCGCCTCAAAGACGATAAGGAGCCGGGAGATTACACCGCAAACTTTACCTTTACGGACGCAAACGGCAAAACCTATCCTGCTGCGGTAAAAATCAAGGTCACAGAATGCGTGAGAACGGATGCAAATCCGGTGACTGCCGAGTGGGGCTATGAGGTCCCGCTTATAGTTCGTGTGAAAGTTTCCAATTTCACGAAAAAGAATGTCACGATGGTCAAAGCGGAAGCAGCGAGCGCGGATTTTGAGCCTGCCGACCTTACAGCCGCGCCGATGGTACTGGCATCAAAACAGAGCGAGACATTTGATGTGAAACTGACGATCGGAAAGCACGTCGGCGTCTATAAAACGACGATTACACTTACCGATGCGGACGGAAAGACCTATACGCAGGAGGTTTCTGCGGAAATCGTAAAGAAAAAGCTGACGATTCCGAAGATCGTCGGCACCTATGTATATAACGGACAGAAGCAGACCCTGCAGCTTGATGAAAACTATGACGAAGCTCTGATCGGTATCTCCGAGGACTACGGCAGCGCAGTAGATGCGCATAGCTATGCGCCGGTGCTCTATCTCAAAGATAAGGTAAATACCATCTGGAAAACGGCTGACGGCACGACCAGCGATGTCAATCAGACGCTTTCGTGGGTCATTGAGCGATACAAGATAACGAAACCGACAGCAGTACCGAAAGCGTATGTCTACGATACGACGGAGCAGACCTTTTTACTGGATAACCTTACCGAGCAGATTTTCGGCAAAGATGTGCTTGCGGTTTCAGACGACAAAAAAACAAACGCCGGAACGACGACGGTTACTGTTCGGCTAAAGGATACCCAGAACTTTATGTGGGATGACAAAACCACTGCGACGCTTTCTTTCCCTTGGGTGATGAAGCGTGCAGCGATAGAAATTCCGAGTGTGGAAAAAGCAAGCTATGATTACGACGGAAACGCACATAGCATTGAATTTGCCGAGGGCAGCATCGATGATGCGCTGGTTGAGGTCAAGGATAATGCTAGGACAGAAGTCGGCACGCAGGATGTTACGGTGGCCATAAAGGATAAGGTGAACTACGAGTGGAATACCGGCAGCGATGCCGATCTGACCTTTACCTTGGCGATCGGCGAACCGGTCTATAACCTGCCACTGATATCCGGCACGTATGAATATAACGCAAAGACGCAGCACCCGGTGCTTGCAGGATTTGACGAAGAACACATGGAAGTCATCGATAATGCTGCCAGGAACGCCGGAGACCACACCATAACAGTAAAGCTTATTGATAAAGCAAATGCAAAATGGGCCAATACCGGAAACAGTGACGATCAGACCCTGACATGGACGATTGCCAAAAAGCCGGTTACGGTTGCAGCTAAGGATAAGCGCGCTGCGGTCGGTGATCCGGTTCCGGCGCTAAATGCCAATGACTATACCATTGACGGCATCATCAAACCCGACAGTCTTGGATTCATTCCAACGATTCAGTACAAAACCTCGCCGGATATGTCGCAGGAAGGGGAGAATGAAATTGTCGTCTCCGGACCTGCCGAAACCGCAGACAAAAACTATAGCGTATCGTACCAGAACGCAGTCCTGACAGTGGGAAAATCGCAGATTAAGGAGATTCTGCCTACCGTCAATATCACCTTTGATTTTCCGCTTGCGGGCATGAAGAACCTAGAAATCGAAAACGGTGTAGACAATCTGCAGATAGACACCTATTTTGCGACCGTTTCATTTGAGAAAAATCAGGATGGAAAAATCAAAATTTTCGAGCAAGCGTCGGATAGCGATATGACAGATACGGTCAATGCAAACGGCCTTTCCGAAAACACAAAGGTCTATGTGAATCTGCTGCTTACGGCAAACAGCGGGAAAATCATCGACAAAGCAAAAACGCGCGTCACTGTCAACGGCATCGCCCTATCATCGACCGATGTGGCATCGCTGGCGGGCGGCGCAGCAGTCAAGATTCCATTCACGACTCCGGCATACCGCGTGCATTTTTCAAGTGGAAAGGGAAGCGGCAGCATGGCGACAGACTATGCGTTTTCTGCAGATATGTACAACATGCCACAATCAACTTTCACAGCACCAAGCGGCAAAGAATTTGACAAGTGGCAGGTGAAGGATGCAGCAATCACCTACGCTGCAGGGCAGAACGTGCAGCTGACCGGATCCATAAACCTCATCGCGCTGTATAAAGATAAGGCTGTTACCCCGGTGCCGGGCGGCGGTGGCGGCGGTGGATTCGCACCAAGCGGCGGCGCAGCCGGTGCAGCAGGTCCTACAGAGATCACCCCTACAAAAGAGGTGCAAAAGCCGACCATCCTTGTAAGCAACGGCACCGTAGTAGCAACCTCCAAGGACGGCACAGCAGTCACCTTTACGCCAGCCGCAGGGTACATCATTATGGATGTTACCATCAACGGTAAATCCGTCGGCGCACTTGCATCTGTAACAAATTTGAAAACGGGCGATATTGTCGAATGTATCACGCAAAACAAAACAGGAATGCAGGCGCTGATGAATAGCTACGCACTCACTGCACGTTCCAAGGTCGTCAGAATGGCAAGCGGAAAGCCTGCAATCAGAATTACTTGGCATGATCGCAACGGAGATAAACTTGCCTTCGATGGTGTGGAGATTCAGCGTTCCACCAAGCGATATTCCGGTTTTAAGAAGGTCTTTGACAGTGAGCGTGGAAAATACTACAACACCAACATAAAAACAGGCAGAAAGTATTATTACCGCGTCAGAGGCTACGTCCTGTTTAACGGCGAAAAAATCTATACACCATGGTCGTTAAAAGCGATCCGGGAGGGAAATAAGAAAATCTGACACAATGGCGAGGCGCAGCAATGCCCT
>ERZ825137.3651-NODE-3651-length-16274-cov-4.863123_pt1 | contig 16274 bp, 8 predicted proteins | sample MGYA00519873_ERZ825137 | MGnify/ENA primary metagenome ERZ825137 (study PRJEB31778, sample SAMEA3449190) | human gut metagenome | biome: human gut; feature: human-associated habitat; material: faeces | place: United Kingdom | collected 2010/2012 ...
CCGCAGGCATCCAGCCCGCCGATGCGCCCGGCTTCCTGGCGTGCGCCGATCTGCTTCATTTCGATGCGGATGTGGAACCGCTCGGCGAAGACCTTGATCAGTTCGCGAAAATCGACACGCTCGTCGGCGATATAGTAGAAAATAGCCTTGATCTTGTCCCCCTGGTATTCCACGTCGCCGATCTTCATGTTGAGTCCCATGTCGGCGGCGATCTGGCGCGATGCGATCATCGTTTCATGTTCGAGGGCGATGGCCTCCTGCCATTTCTCGATGTCGTAGGGCTTGGCCTTGCGGTAAACTTTCTTGAACTCGCCGTTGTAGGGGTTGAATCCCGTGCGGCGCATCTGGCGTGCTACCAGGTCGCCCGTGAGCGAAACGACGCCGATGTCGTGTCCGGGCGATGCCTCGACCGCCACGATGTCGCCCCGCTTGAGCTGCAGGTTGTTGGCGTTCTGGTAGAACGAGCGGCGCGTGTTCTTGAACCGCACCTCCACGATGTCGGTTGGGATATTCTCGGGGTACTCCTCGAGCCACGCCGTTTCGTGAAGCTTGAAACACCCGTCGCAGAGCTTCGCCTCGCACTCTGCGCCGCAATCGCAGAAACTGCATCCGCGGCCTATTTCGGGTTTACACTTTTTCGTATATTGTTTTTCGGTGTCCATTTGTGGGCATAATTTGCGTAAAGATACGAAATTTTTTTTATCCGGCGGCCACTCTGCCTAAATCGTTGTCTCAATTGCCCAGGCGGAGCTTGCGGACGCTGCGCCGGATGCGGACGATCATCATCACGGCCGCGGCCGACAAGCCGAACGAGAAGCCGAGGAAAAGCCCCGTCGGACCCATGCCGAGCGTGAAGCCGAACAGGTAACCCACCGGCAGGTTCAGCAGCCAGTAAGATACGAAGGCGATCGGCATGATGATTTTCACGTCCTGTATGCCGCGCAGGATGCCTACCGAGACATTCTGGATGCCGTCCGAAAGCTGGTAGAGCGCCGCGAAGACCAGCAGTTGCGAAGCGATGGCGATCACCTCGGGGTTGGTCGAGAAGAACGTCGGGATGATGTTGCGCATGGTGATGAAGACCAGCGCTGCAAAAGCGTTCCAGGCGAGCATCAGGTGGTACGACGCCTTGGCCGCCAGCGACAGCTCCCCGATGTTGCGGGCGCCGTAGCAGTGCGACACGCGGATGGTGGTGGCCGCGCCGATCGACATGACGATCATGAAGGCGCAGTTGCCGATCGTAACGGCGATCTGGTTGGCGCTCATGGTCTCCTTGCCGAACCAGCCCATCATGATGCCAGTGCCGACGAACGCCGAGGCTTCGAGGAACATCTGCATCGAGATCGGGAGCCCCATGTGCAGCAGGTTTTTCACCGTGGCCCACGAATAGTTGCGGGGCGAGAACCCGTCGAGGTAGCCGCGGTATTTGTGGCGGTTGTAGAAGTAGCCGATCATCAGGATCGGGGCGATGATGCGCGAGAGCAGCGTACCCAGCCCGGCACCCTCGGCACCCATTTCGGGGAGCCCGAAGCGGCCGTAGATGAACACCGCGTTGAAGCCGATGTTGGCCATGTTGGCGATGATCGTCACGACCATCTCGACCTTGGTGTTGCCCACGCCTTCGAGAAATTGCTTGAATGCGAAGAAGAGCATGACGAACGGCATGCTGAATACCAGCATCTTGTAGTAGGGGATGGCCATGTCGACGACCTCGACCGGCTGGCCGAGGTCGTACATGAGCGGGATGACCGCATATTGTACGGCGGCCATCGCGAACCCGAGCAGCGTGTAGAACAGGATGCCGTTTTGCAGCAGCCCGGCCGACTTCTCGCGGTCGCCCTGCGCGTAGAGTTCGCCCACGAGGGGCGTCATGCCCAGCGCGATGCCGATGGCGGCGATGAAAAGGATGAAGAACACCGCCCCGCCGAACGATACGGCGGCCAGCGGCACGGGGTCGTCGCCGCCGTAGCGGCCGACCATCAGGTTGTCGGCCACCTGCGTGAGGATTTGTCCCAATTGCGTCAGTACGACGGGCAGGGCCAGCCGCAGGTTGGATTTGTACTGGTCTTTGTATTTCGAGAAACTGTACATCGGTTTTCCGGATTAGGGTGCAAAGATAGCCATTTATGTCCGGATTGCAATCCTCGGGCTGTCCCGGGATGAAAAATCCGCCCGTTTCTGGGCGGATTCCATGCCGGAGGTCAGTACGGGAGCGTGATTTCGATGCAGCAGCCCGCGCGGTAGTCGGGGCATACGCGGATTGCGCCCCCGAGCCGGGTGACGATCAGGCGGCAGAGGTACAGGCCGATGCCCGACCCGGGTTTGAACGAATCTACCTTGGTGAAACGGTCGAATACCCATTCCTGCTTGTCCGGGGCGATGCCTATGCCGGTGTCGGTTACGCGGATGCGGAGTTTGCGGGTGCTGTCGTCCTTGTCGCAGCAGACCGTGACGGAACCCGCAGCGGTGAATTTGGCGGCGTTCTGCAACAGGTTGTCGATCACGCGCGTCATATAGGTTTCATTGGTCGGGATGACGCAGGTGCCGCGACCCCCCCCCTTGAGGATGTACTCTACCGACGGGTTTTGGGAAAGTTCACGCTGGATTTGCAGCCGCTCGGCACACAGCAGGCCGAGATCGGTTTCGGCGAGCGGCAAGGGCTCTTCGGAGCTGACCAGGCTCGACAATTCGAGCATGTTTTCCAGCAGGGTGGTCAGCGCGGTCGTGCTCGCCCATATCTGTTCGCGGAATTCGCGCCGCGTATTGTGGTCGTGGTCGCCTTCGAGCAGTAGATCTGAGAACCCGTTGATGGCGTTGAGTGGCGTGCGGATTTCGTGACACATCGAGTTGATGAAGGCCGTTTTCATCTTTTCGCTCTCCATGGCGCGGCGGCTTTGGCGGGTTATCTCTTCGTTGGCATCGGTCAGTTGCCGCCTTATCTGCTTCAGCTGCCGAACCATGACGTACTGGTAGACGCTCCAGCCGACGAGCAGCAGCACCAGAATGCCGCCCGCAAGCAGGGCGATGAATCGTATGCGGCCGGTCAGCCGGGACTTTTCGAATTCCAGCCTGCCCACCTCGAACAAGGTCTGCATTTCGGCAAGACTGCTCTGCGCCTCTTCTACCCGCTCGTTGAAGCGGATGTTATTGGTTGTCCGCACCGCTTTGAGGGCGTTTTTATAATCGCCCATTTCTTCGTACAGATAGGATTGGGTGGCATAGATAGGGGCTAAGTCCGCTTTTATGCCTTTGCTTTTGTAGACGGTTATGGTCGAGTCGATGTAAGCCACGGCCCGTTCGTAATCCCCCGTACACTGATAATACCGGGCGCTGGTGCTGTATATTTCCGCCATGTCGCCTCTGGCGCGGGCCAGCCCGATGCATTTTTGGTAATACTCGTTCAGCTTATCTCGGGAGATCAGGTCGCGCAGGTATACCATTTTGGCATAGGCGCGCATCATGTAGCCCGTCGTGTCGCGGTGGGGCCGTTCGAAGCGGTCGTCCATCGCCAGCCATTTGCGGTGCAGGTCGATACATTGCCCGATCTGCTCTTCGGCGCGCTTGTCCTTGCAGAGCATATAGAGATCGGAAAGTTCGTCGTGGCAAATCTTTTCCAGGTGGAGACGCTCTTCGAGCGGGTATTTCCTGAGGTTTTCCAGCGCTCGCTCCACATAGGGGATCGCCTTGGCGATGTTGTCGTAGGCTTCGGTCGTGACCGACGAAAAGTCGATGGCCAGGCCTGTCAGGAGTTCCCATTCGATGCGCTCCTCGGGCGTGAGCCGATCGTAGTTTTTGCCTTTGAGTTCTTCCAGCGCACGCGTTACCGTTTCGATCGAATTGTTGTCGTTCATCTGTTTCCAGAGGTAGTAGGCGTAAAGCGATGAACGGAACAGGGCGTGGCGGGAACCCGGGAGAATGCTGTCCGAGAGGGCGATGTATTTCTCGGCCCGCCGGGTGTCGCGGTCGGCGAATTTGCGAACCAGAAAGTCCAGCGCATCTTTGCATCCGTAGGTATCCCCGGCCTTGTGCGCTTCGGCGAGTGCCGCTTCCCAATGGGGTGCGGCCAGTTCGAGGCTGTCGCCGCTCAGGTCGGCAAGTTGGACGTATATACGTTCCCGGCCGGCGGCATCGGGTGTTTTCGGTAAGAGCGTAAGCAAACTGTCGGCATGTGCCGGCTTGGGGGGGCGCCGATATTGCAGCGTACGGAAACAAGGACATAATTAGCCCTGACGCAAGGGCTTTCAGGAGAATCTGACGCATGTCGGTGTCGTGAAACAATATTAAATTCGGACAAATTTATGAAAAAAAATCTTTCGGGGAATTATCATTTAAAAAATAGCAAACATAAAAACAGAGACCGGTTGCAAGCCGGTCTCTTTTAACGGGACGGGTCTGAACCGTCCGGGAGTCATGCCACCCGCAGCTTTACGCCGTGCGATTTGTCCGACTCGACGACGACCGTGTCGCCTTCGTGGAGTTTGCCGTCGATGATCAGCGTCGAAAGCGGTTCCTCGACATTGTCCATCAGCGTACGCTTGAGCGAGCGGACTCCGTAGCGCGATTCGTAGCCCATGGCCGCCAGGCGGCGTTTGGCGCCGTCGGTGATCTTCACCTTGTAGCCCAGGCGGCGCGTGCGTTCGAAGAGCCCCTGCAACTCCAGCTCGATGATACGCTCCACATCGCTCAGTTCCAGCGTGCGGAACAATACGATGTCGTCGATCCGGTTCAGGAACTCCGGGGCGAAGGTCTGCTCGAGAGCCTTGCGGTATTCGCACTGGGGCATTGCGGAGGCCGTGGCGCTCTTCGACACGGTGCTGTAACCTACCTGCACCGATTTCTTGACCACGTTGCGCGACCCGACGTTCGAGGTCATGATGATGATCGTGTTGCGGAAGTCCACCTTGCGGCCAGAACCGTCGGTGAGGTGCCCCTCGTCGAAGATCTGCAACATCGTGTTGAAGACCTCGGGGTGTGCTTTCTCGATCTCGTCGAACAGGATCACGGCATAGGGCTGGCGGCGTACCGTCTCGGTGAGCTGGCCGCCCTCGCCGTAGCCGACATAACCCGGGGGCGAGCCGATCAGCCGGGCGACGTTGTGTTTCTCGCTGTATTCGCTCATGTCGATGCGGATCAGTCCGCGCTGTTCGTCGAAGAGCCATTTCGAGACCTCCTTGGCCAGCAGCGTCTTGCCTACCCCCGTGGGGCCGACGAAGAGGAATACCCCGATCGGACGGTTCTCGTCCTTGAGTCCGGCCCGCGAGCGGCGGATCGTGCGCGAGATCTTCTCGACGGCCTCCTGCTGCCCTACGACCCGCTGCGAAAGGTGCTGGCAGAGGGTTTGCAGGCGGGTCATCTCTCCGCCCGAAATGCGCTCGGCGGGGATGCCCGTCATCGAGGTGATGACCTGCTGGATATGCTCGGCCGTGATCTCCACGGGGTTGGTTTCGAGCGACCGCTGCCATTCGTTGCGGCTTTCGCCCAGTTTCGAACGGAGTGCGATTTCGCGCAGGCGTGCCGAGGCGGCCTTTTCGTAGACCAGTTCTTTGACCGCCTCGCGGCGTTCGCGCCGCACTTGGTCGAGTGCGTTTTCCATCTGGCGGAGTTCGGCCGGTTCGCGCGCCGATTGCAGGTGTATGCGCGAGCCCGCCTCGTCCAGCACATCGATCGCCTTGTCCGGGAAGAAGCGGTCGGTGATGTAGCGCCCGGTGAGTTCCACGCAGGCTTGCAGCGCCTCTTCCGTATAGCGTACCTTGTGGTGCTGCTCGTAGTGGGAGGCGATGTTGCGCAGGATCTGGAGCGTCTGCTCGGGCGTCGTGGGCTCGACGACGACCTTCTGGAACCGGCGCTCGAGCGCCGAGTCGCTTTCGATGTTCTCGCGGTATTCGTCGAGCGTCGTGGCGCCGATGGTCTGCAGTTCGCCCCGTGCGAGTGCCGGTTTGAGGATGTTGGCCGTGTCGAGGCTGCCCTGTGTCGAACCGGCACCCACGATGGTGTGTATCTCGTCGATGAATATGATCGTGTCCTTGGCCTTGCGCAGTTCGTCGAGCAGTTGCTGCATGCGCTCCTCGAATTCGCCGCGGAACTTCGTGCCCGCTACGAGCGACGATACGTCGAGCGAGAAGAGCGTCTTGTCGGCGATGGTGTAGGGCACCTCGCCGCGTGCAATGCGCAGAGCCAGCCCTTCGATGATGGCGCTCTTGCCCACGCCCGCCTCGCCGATGAGGATCGGGTTGTTCTTCTTGCGGCGCGAGAGTATCTGGACTACGCGCTCGATCTCCTGCTCGCGCCCCACGACGGGGTCGATTTTACCCTCTCGGGCCATCTGCGTGAGATTTACGCCGAACTTGTCGAGCACGTGCGATGTGTTTTTCTCTTCGGGTTTGTTTTCCTCGCTGAAATCGAGCATGTGTACCTGTATCTCCGTGCGGAAATCGTCGCCGGCGGCGAATTTCTTGATGTCTTCGGATACGACTTCACCCGTGATGCCGTACATTTCGAGTACGCGCGATGTCGCGGTCGAGCGGTCGCCGACGATGGCCCGCAGTGCGTGGGCCGTAGAGACGCTCCGCACGGCGCCCGATACGGCGCACAGTTCGTCGGTAAAGGCGCGGTAAAACTCTTCGGCGCCCGTGTTTTCGCGCCGCCCTGCCCCGAGTACCTCGCGTTCGATGCGCAGGCGTACCTGGTAGAGCTCCCAGTCCTTCAGGCGGGAGGATAAAAGCTGGTAGGCGAGCGATCCCTCTTCGCGGAGCATCTCCAGCATGAGAAAATCCTTCAGCGAGTGGTCGATTCCTGCTTTGGTCGTATTAAACGCCGCGCGGGCAATGATGCCCTCGAGCGTCTTCGAAATTTTTACTTGCATGTTGCGTCGTCATGAAATTTAATAGTCTAACTTTTGATTCTTCGCCTATCTAACGGCATGTTATTGTTAAATATTATGTTAACTTATTGAGCGGTATTTATTGCATTGTCCCTGAGTGGATTGTGCGGCTGAAATTCTCGGTGTGCGATGCTGGAAACGGGTTTGGGTGTATTCTGAAAGGGTTTTCGGCCTTTTTCGCGGGGAAGAGACGCTCCCTCGGAAGGGTGTCGCGTGTAGTATGGAAAGGGTGCGCGGAGGCAGGATCGGTTCCCTGCGGCCAGTGTCGGAAAGAGCTCTTGCGGGGCGGGGTTCGCCGGCTTTGGTTTCCGGGGCTGCCTGCGGTGCCGGGCGGCTCTGTACCGGACGGCTTCATGTGCGGGGTATACCGGCTGCATCGGGATTTGCTGCCTGTTGCCGGCCGGTGCCGGGCGTCAGTTGCTGTTATACAATTATGATTCGGGATGTTTTATTTTTGATACGATGGCTGAAAGCCGTACCGATACCCTGCCGAAACCGGATGTAGATTTTTCCAGTGTATTATCTCTCTGAAAAACAATTATTATTACAAGTATAAAACGGAGTTTATGTGTTTTTATTGTGCCGGTCTTGTTTATTTGTATTTTTAATTTTGTATTTTTGTGGAAAAGGCCCGTCCGGGGCTGTTGACAACCGACTTCAACCCGAAAAGAATATGAAACGGATACTGATCCCTCTGCTGGCGCTCGCCGCCGCCATGACCTTTGCACAACCGCCGCGCCCGCTGCCACCGGGCTATCCCGATCGTTCGGGGAATATAGACCTCGAAAGGGGGTTCCGAACCCCGCCGGCAGGTTACGGCGAGGTGCCCTTCTATTGGTGGATCGGCGACACGCTCACGCGCGAACATCTCGCCTGGCAGCTCGACATGCTGGCACGGAAACGGATCAGCAGCCTGCAGATCAACTATTGCCACACCGATACGGGCGGCATCACCTACGGCAGGACATTTCGTTCGAAGCCCGACCTCTTCACTCCGGCGTGGTGGGAGCTTTTCGGGTGGTTCATGACCGAGGCCGGCAAACGCGGTATGACCGTCAGCCTGAGCGACTATACGCTGGGCGTGGGGCAGGGCTCCTATGTGGACGAGATGCTGGCCGAAGACCCGACGCTCAACGGTTCGGAACTGCATTTCGACAGTCTGGAACTCGGCCGCGGGGAGCGTTTCTCGCGGGCTTATGCGCAGCGGCCGCTTTCGCTGAACGCTTACCCGCTCGATGCCCGGGGCCGGATCGACGGGGCGCCGGTCGACCTGTTGCCGGAAATGGGGCCCGACGGGGTCGAGTGGCAGAACCCCTGGCCGCGGGCCCTCGTGGCCGAAGTGAAGGCCGAGCGGCGCCTGCCTTCGCTCGATCCGATGCACCCTCGTGCGGGGCACAGTTACGTGCGGCACTTTTTCCAACGTTTTGCAGACCGTTTCCCCGGGGAATCGGAAACGGGGCTCAATTTCTTTTTCTCCGATGAGCTGAACTTCAACCTGCAGGGCAATATCTGGAACGATATTTTCCGCGACGAGTTCATGCGCCGCAAGGGATACGACATCCTGCCGCAGATCGACGCGCTGTTCGTCGACCTGGGTGACAGTTCGGTCAAGGTACGCATGGACTATAACGACGTGCGCGTGGCGCTGAGCGAGGAAAACTTCTTCATCCCCGTCTATGAGTGGCACCAGCGGCGCGGGCTGCTCTTCGGATGCGACCACGGCGGCCGTGGCCGCGACGTGGGCGAGTTCGGCGACTATTTCCGTACCCAGCGTTGGAACCAGGCTCCGGGCTGCGACCAGCCGATGTTGCAGAAGGACATTATTAAAAACAAGGTCGCCTCGTCGATCTCGCACCTCTACGAACGCCAGCGCGTCTGGCTCGAAGGTTTTCACAGCAGCGAGTGGTCGACCAACTCGGCGCAGCTGACCGATGCGATCTTCGCCAATTTCGCCATGGGGCAGAATCTGCTGAGCCTGCACGGGCTTTACTATACGACCATGGGGGGCTGGTGGGAGTGGGCGGCGCCCTGCAACCATTTCCACGAGCCTTACTGGGACGAGATGGACGGGTTGCTGGAGTGTACCGAGCGCCTGAGTTATATCCTGTCGCAGGGATACCACGTCGCCGACGTGGCGATCCTCTATCCCGTCGAGCCGGTGGTGGCCGGGTACGGCAACGAGGCTGTCGAAGCCGCCTTTGCCGCCGGGGAGGCGATTTACCGCGACGGCATCGACTTCGACTACATGGATTACGAATCGCTCGGCCGCGCCGAGGTGCGCGACGGCCGGTTGCATGTGGCCGGGGAGTCGTTCGGCGTGGTCGTGGTTCCCGCCATGCGGGCGATCCGCCACTCGTCGCTCGAAAAACTGCGCGACTTCGTTCGCGACGGCGGCATGGTCATCAATATCGGCCCGCTGCCGGAGGCCTCTGAAAAGGAGGGGCGCGGCGGCCGGGCGTTGACGGAACTGGTGGCGGATCTCTTCGGGGGCGGGCGCGACCGGGTTTTCCGTATCGGCGATCCGGCGGATGCGACCGCACTCATCGGCCGCAATACGCAGCGCGATTTCACGCTGCTCCGCCCGGCAACGGATGCCGGGGCGCATCCTGCCAAGCAAAAGACGGGCGATCCGACCCCTTACGTCATGCACCGCCGCATCGGCGGCCGCGACCTCTTTGCGGTCTATAACGTCGGGCGGGGCGCAACGTGCCGTTTCCGTGCATGGGGAGCCGCGGAGCTGTGGGATCCGTGGACGGGCGGGAAACGCCCGCTGCGGGTTGCCGCCGTCACGGATGCCGGAACCGAGGTGGTGATGCCGCTGGAGCGTACGGACATGCAGCTGATCCTCTTCGACCCTTCCCGCGATGCGGAGGTCGGGGCGGAATCCGCCGGCGCGGGGAGCACGCAGCGGATCGACCTCGGCGGGGAGTGGGATTTCCGGCTGGAACCCTTGCTGGACAACCATTTCGGCGATTACCAGTGGCCGGGGACGGACGAAAAGATCAGTGCCTGTATTTATGATGCCGAATACGAACGGCTCGGCGGCGAGGCTCGGAAAGGCCGCGGACGGTTCACCTTCGGAGAGCGGTTCATGCTTCTGGGAGCGGTACCCGCCTCGGTGGATGAACGGACGGTGCTGGACAACCTGCCCGGCACGGCGTCGGGCGTGGAGGCAGCCGGCGTGCGGTACGACTGGCAGCCCTATGCGTTCTCATGGCGCTGGGGCGTCGAGGGCGACTTCGGGCATCAGGGCTGGCACGGCCTGAAGGCGGAGATGTACGACGATTTCATCCGCCTGGGTGCGACCGAACGGGCTTTCAACGGCATGGTTCGCAAGGCCGAGGCATCCGGAATGAAGGATTATTACCTTTACACCTGCGTGGATGCCCCGCGCGACGGGTTGTACGACGCCGAATGGGGCGGGATGCAGCCCGTGGGGTTCTATGTCGGCGGGGAACGGCGGGAGCCTGCGCCGCAGGTCGCCCTGAAGCAGGGCATCAACGAGATCGTGCTGCATTACGATTCGTTCGGCACGGCGCGGTTCGCCCTGCGCGACGGTGCGGCGGACATCGCGCCCGAGACGCTGGCCGAGGCCCCGTTGCGGATGAAGTTCCGCGGCGACCGGGCGCTGCTGCCGTTCGACAGCCGGAAGACGGCGGATACGCGGGCGCGGTTCACCTTTACGGCGGCGCCCGGGCTGGAGGCGCTGGAATTCACGGCTTTCGGCCGGAAACCCGAAGTGCGTGCCGACGGCCGGAAATGCCGGGTCGCCGAGGTCGCACGCCGCAGCGACGGCGCCGTAACCTACAGTGCCGTGTTGCCCCGGCGTGCCGAACTTCCGGCGGAGGTGTCGCTGACGCTTACCGAAGAGCGCGGGTATGCCGGCGGTGCGGCGATAGACGGCCCTGTGAAGCTGGTTTGCGGGGTGGGACGCTATACGGTCGGCGACTGGTGCCGTAACGATGCCTTGCGTACTTATTCCGGTGCGGCGTGGTACGGCCGGGACTTTACGCTGACGAAGAAACCCGCGGGGCGTGTGACACTCGACTTGGGCGAGGTCGTCTCGACGGCACGGGTGCTGGTCAACGGGCGAGAGGCCGGTTTGCGGCTGACGCCGCCCTGGCGTTTCGATGTGACCGGACTGTTGCAGGAAGGTGCCAACCGGATCGAAATCCGGGTTTGCAATACGACGGCCAATATCTTCCTCTCTTCGCCGACGGTCTACCGCGGCGGTACGAAGGCCGGAATACTCGGCCCGGTGCGGATCGAGATCGCCGAATAATCCGCCGCCGGGTCGTTCCCGGGGTATTAAGGCGGGCGCCGCAATTTTGCGGCGCCCGCCTTATTTGGATGAAGCCCCGGCGTGGATTTTCCGGCGTATTTTCGGGCGGGCGTCTTCGGTACGGCTTCGTGGCGGATTCCCTGCGGACTTATTCCGCCAAACCCGTGGGGGCCATTGCGTACAGGGCGTCCGGGTGCCGGGCCGCCGTCATTCGGGGGCGTGCCCGACAGCGGATCGGGATTCCCTTGTTTCCGGGAGGGCTTCCGGAATGAACTCGGTTGCCGGTTTGTCTCCCGGTGCGGATTATTTCCGCGGCCACTCTCCGACCTCCATGTCGCGCATGTCGGCGCCGTCGATCACCAGCCGCACGGCCGTGCGGACTTTGTGGAAACCGTATTCGCCGGCTGCGCCCGGGTTGACATGCAGCAGGTCGTAAACCGGATCGTAGACCACCTTGAGGATATGCGAATGCCCGGCGATGAAGAGTTTGGGATGCAGCGCCTGTATCTTTGCCGCTGCGCGCGGGTTGTAATGGCGCGGGTAGCCGCCGATATGGGTCATCAGCACCCGCACGCCCTCGCATTCGAATGCGAGGAAATCAGGGTAGACGCGGCGTGTGAGCCCTCCGTCGATGTTGCCCGAGACGGCGCGCAGGGGTTTGAACGACGCGATCGTGTCGGCCAGTTCGAGCGAGCCGATGTCGCCCGCATGCCAGATTTCGTCCACGTCCTTGAGGAATTCGCGCAGCGTGTCGTCGAATGTCCCGTGGGTGTCGGATATGATGCCGATGCGTTTCATTTTATGGTCGTGATGCGGGTTGCCGGGCCGGGAATCGTGCGTATGCCGCGCGTGCCGCCGGAAATCTTCGATGTACTATTTATACTTGTCCTTCCACAACTCCTGCATGCGCTGGGCGATCTTCGCCTCGGTGGCATTCCCGGTGTTGGGTTCGTAGAATTTCGTCCCTGCGAGGCTTTCGGGCAGGAACTCCTGCTCGGCGAAATTGCCCGCGTAGTCGTGTGCATATTTATACCCTTTGCCGTAGCCTGCCTTGTCCATCAGCTTGGTCGGGGCGTTGCGCAGGTGCAGCGGCACGGGGCGGTTCGTGGTGTCGTGCTCGACCTGCGACATCGCCTTGTTGATGGCCATATAGGCCGAGTTGCTCTTGGGGCTGGTGGCCAGGTAGATCGTCGTTTCTGCCAGCGTGATCCGCGCTTCGGGCATGCCGATCTTGTGTACCGTGTCGAAACAGGCGTTGGCCAGCAGCAGTGCGTTGGGGTTCGCCAGCCCGATGTCCTCCGAGGCGAGGATCACCAGCCGCCGTGCGAGGAAGCGTGGCTCTTCGCCTCCGGCCAGCATGCGCGCCAGATAGTAGATCGCGGCATTGGGGTCGCTGCCCCGCACCGATTTGATGAAGGCCGAGATGACGTCGTAGTGCTGCTCGCCGTTCTTGTCGTAGAGGGCGATGTTCTGTTGCAGGCAGTCGGTGACGTACTGGTCGGTGATCGTCAGTTTGCCCTCCGTCGCCCCGGCCAGTATGTCGAGGATATTGAGCAGCTTGCGGGCGTCGCCGCCCGAGAATTTGAACAACGCACCCGTCTGCTTCACTTCGATCTGGCGTGCTTTGAGTTCCGTGTCGGTCGTCAGCGCCCGGTCGAGCAGCGTTTGCAGGTCTTTGTCCTCCAGCGATTTGAGGATGTAGACCTGGCAGCGGCTCAGGAGCGGCGAGATCACCTCGAACGAAGGGTTTTCGGTCGTGGCGCCTATGAGTGTCACGACGCCCTGCTCGACGGCTCCCAGCAGCGAATCCTGCTGGCTTTTGTTGAAACGGTGGATTTCGTCGATGAACAGGAAGGGCGGCTTGGCGTCGAAAAAGCGCTGTTTGCGGGCCGACTCGATCACTTCGCGCACGTCCTTGACGCCCGACGTGACGGCCGAGAGCGTGAAGAACGGACGGTCGAGCTGCGTGGCGACGATCTTCGCCAGCGTGGTTTTGCCCACGCCCGGCGGGCCCCAAAGGATGAACGACGGCACGTTGCCCGTTTCGAAGAACTTGCGGAACACACCGTTCTTACCCACGAGGTGCTCCTGCCCGATATATTCGTCTATCGTGCGGGGGCGCAGTCTTTCGGCTAAGGGAGCTGACATGATCCGTGTCGTTTTATGATCCAAAAATAGGTATTTTTCCCGGAACAGGCAAATGCGGTGCCGTGGATGCGGGCAAAAAAAAGTGCCGCCGTCAGGCGGCACCCTGTATCGCACGGAACCCGGCCGGGCGTTACTCTTCCGGCTTTACCAGCGAGAGGCAGAGCTCGTCGAGCTGCGCCTGGTCGATGCAGCCCGGGGCGTCGAGCATCACATCGCGGCCCGCATTGTTCTTCGGGAAGGCGATGTAATCGCGGATCGAGTCCGAGCCGCCGAAGAGCGAGCACAGGCGGTCGAAGCCGAACGCAAGGCCCCCGTGGGGCGGTGCGCCGTATTTGAACGCATTCATCAGGAACCCGAACTGTTCTTCGGCCAATTCGTCGCTGAAGCCGAGTACTTCGAACATCTTGTGCTGTAATTCCGAGTCGAAAATACGGATCGAACCGCCTCCCACTTCGACGCCGTTTACTACGAAGTCGTAAGCATTGGCCCGTACCTTGCCCGGATCGGTGTCGAACAGGCCGAGGTCCTCGAATTTCGGCGAGGTGAACGGATGGTGCATGGCGTAAAAACGCTGTGTCTCATCGTCCCACTCCAGCAGGGGGAAATCGACCACCCACAGCGGCGCAAATTTCGCATGGTCGCGAAGCCCCAGGCGCGAACCCATTTCGAGACGAAGCTCGCACAGTGCGCTGAGGGTCTGCTTGCGCGGTCCGGAAAGGAGCAGCAACAGGTCGCCCGGTTTGGCGCCGCATTTGGCAGCCCAGGCACTCAGGTCGCTTTGCGAGTAGAATTTATCGACGCTCGATTTGAACGACCCGTCGGCTTCGCAACGGACGTAAACCATTCCTTTCGCACCGATCTGCGGACGTTTTACAAATTCGGTCAGTTCGTCGAGCTGTTTGCGGGTATATGTGGCGCATCCTTCAGCACAGATGGCGCCGATATATTCGGCCGAGTCGAATACGCCGAAACCTTTACCCTGTGCCAGCGAGGTGATATCGTTGAATGTCATTCCGAAGCGGATGTCGGGCTTATCCGAACCGTAGAGTTCCATTGCGTCGGCCCACGTCATACGCGGGAACTGTTCGGTCATGTTGATGCCGAGAATGTTTTTGAACAGGTATTTGGCCATTCCTTCGAACAGCTCCAGCACGTCGTCGCGATCGACGAACGACATCTCGCAGTCGATCTGTGTGAATTCGGGCTGACGGTCGGCGCGCAGGTCCTCGTCGCGGAAGCAGCGCACGATCTGGAAATATTTGTCGTATCCGGCCACCATCAGCAGCTGCTTGAGGGTTTGCGGCGACTGGGGCAGGGCATAGAACTGGTTGGGACTCATGCGGCTGGGAACCACGAAGTCGCGGGCGCCTTCGGGCGTCGAGTTGACCAGATAGGGGGTTTCGATCTCGAGGAAGCCTTCCGCGTCGAGGAAGCGGCGGATTTCCTGCGCCATCTTGTGCCGCAGGATCATGTTGCGCTGCAGGGGCGGACGCCGCAGGTCGAGATAGCGGTATTTCATGCGCAGGTCGTCGCCGCCGTCCGACGTCTCCTCGATGGTGAAGGGAGGAACTTCGGCCTCATGGAGCACGACGACCTTCTCGGCGGCCACCTCGATGTCGCCCGTGGCCATCTTGGGGTTCTTCGACGAACGCTCGACGACCTTGCCGGTCACCTGAACGACCCATTCGCGGCCCAGCTTGCAGGCCGTTTCGCGGGCTTCGGCGGGCGAGTGCTCCTCGACCACGATCTGCGTGATTCCGTAACGGTCCCTGAGGTCGATGAAGGTCATGGCGCCGAGGTTGCGGACTTTCTGCACCCACCCGGCTAAGGTGACGGTTCGGTTTACGTCGTCGGCTCTCAGACAGCCGCACGTATGGGTTCTGTACATAGGAAATATGGTTTTTTGTTCAATTTGTCCTTGCAACCCGCAAAGTTAAACAAAAGATGCGAAATAAGGAATCCCGGAAGATATTATTTGTGCTGCGGAGCAGTCGCAAAGAGTTTTTTGCTTACTTTTGCAAAAAATCCCGCCCGTGGAAGATCAGAAAAAAAACGATGAAAAATTCATGCGTCTCGCACTAAACGAGGCGCGCAAAGCGTTACAGTTGCAGGAAGTGCCCATCGGCGCGGTGGTCGTGGCCGACGGCGCGGTCGTGGGACGCGGCCATAATCTGGTCGAGACGCTCTCCGATCCTACGGCCCATGCCGAGATGCAGGCGCTGACCGCCGCCGCATCCACCCTCGGCGGCAAATACCTGCAGGGCTGCACGCTGTACGTCACCGTCGAACCGTGCATCATGTGCGCCGGAGCCACAGGCTGGGCGCAGGTGGGCCGCGTGGTGTGGGGCGCCGACGACCCGAAGAAGGGTTACAGACGCTATTCGGAGACGGTGTTCCATCCTAAAACGACGGTGGTGCGGGGCGTGCTCGGCGAAGAATGCGAGGAGTTGATGACCTCTTTTTTCGCAGGTTTGCGCAATTAGATTTTGAAAAAAAAGAAAAAAAATATACTTTTGCGATCAACGTATCCGAAAACGGGTGCACGAACTGAAAAACTTAAAAAAACGGAATAGGAAATGAAAAAATTATTGGTATCGGTAATCGCGCTGCTGGCAACGGTGTCGCTTTCGGCGCAGGATCTTACGGCGGTGTATAACGAAGCTGCAGCAGCTTTCGGAAACAAGGACTTCGCGGGAGCCGCCGCAAAATTCGAAGAGGTAATCGACAAGGGCATGGACGACGAGACCGCCGCTTCGCTGGTGGCCACCGCCAAGACCACGCTTCCCAAATGCTACTTCATGCTGGGCGGCAGTGCACTGAAAACCAAGAATTACGAGGAGGCGCTGAAGAATTTCACCAAGTCGGCCGAGCTGTCGGAGCTTTACGGCGATATGAACCAGATGGCCAAATCGAACGGCTGGGTTGCCAAGATTTACCAGATACAGGGCGGCGACGCTTTCAACA
>ERZ825137.3655-NODE-3655-length-16259-cov-5.122007_pt1 | contig 16259 bp, 9 predicted proteins | sample MGYA00519873_ERZ825137 | MGnify/ENA primary metagenome ERZ825137 (study PRJEB31778, sample SAMEA3449190) | human gut metagenome | biome: human gut; feature: human-associated habitat; material: faeces | place: United Kingdom | collected 2010/2012 ...
CGACCGAGGACGTCCTCGATTTTGCCTACGACGCAAACGGCATCCGCACGAGTAAGACTGTTACGCGGAATACCTACCGCCCTGTTCAGACTTATAAGGTTACTTTCGTGGCCGATGGAAAGACCGTCAAGACCATGAACGTCACGGAGGGCTACACCCTCAAGGACAGCGACTACCCGGCCGTCCCCGAAAAGGCGGGCTACACCGGCGCGTGGCAGCGCTATACCTCGCCCGTCCAAAGCAATGTGACGGTCAGCGCGACCTACACGAAGATCACGACATATTACACGGTCACCTTCGTGGCGGATGGCTTTACGGTCAAGACCATGCAGGTCTACAGCGGCTACAAGCTGAAGGACAGCGACTATCCAAGCGTTCCGGAAAAGCTGCGTTATGAAGGGACCTGGCAGAAATACACCGCTGCGGTCACGAGCAATGTGACGGTGCAGGCGACTTACCGGAAAATGCTGCCGCTGCTTGTCCGGTTCTATGCCGATGAGACGCTTGTAAAGACCATGCAGGTCGATTACGGCTACCGGCTGAACGATCTGGATTATCCGGATGTTCCCCCGAAAACCGGCTTCACCGGTTCGTGGAGAAAGTATACGCAGCGCATTACAAGCGATCAGTTCATTTATGCGTATTATACGCCGATCGGGATCATTGATCCCATTCAGCCGAGCACAGTCGACTCCGAGCCAACGGAGGACCCGTGGGAGCCGATCGAGCCGAATCCGAACGCAGACCCGGAGGAAGAGCCGGTTGCCGCGGAGCCGGGCTTGTCCGAATCCGACTGGACGCTTGCCTCGACCGAGACCGTGACGCATGAATATCTCATGCAGAACGGCAAGGTCGCAAGGGAAACGATCCGGCAGGACGTCGGCGGAACAGTCCTGAGCACAAAAACGCTGGACTTCTTCTATGATGATTCCGGCCGTCCGTTTGCCTTAAATTATTCCGTCGACGGCAGCGACTTTGAGACATATTACTATATTCTCAATCTGCAGGGCGATGTTGTTCAGATCATTGATGCAAATGGCGTCATGCAGGCAGAGTACGTCTACTCCCCATGGGGCGAGATTATCTCCGCGGAGGGCGATCTGGCCGAGATCAATCCGCTCAGATACCGCGGATACTATTATGATAGTGAAACGGGGTTCTATTATCTGCGCTCTCGCTATTATGACCCGGAGAATCATCGCTTCATTAATGCGGATACCTATGCCAGCACAGACTCGGGTGATGCCATTTCCTGCAACATGTTTGCGTATTGCCAGAATAACCCAGTTATGCTTGGCGATGAAGATGGTGAATTTGCCGACTGGTTTGTCCGGGTAGTTGTTGGTGCGGCCGTCGGCGTAGTAACCGGAGCAATATCTGCATTAGTAACAGGAGGAAGTGCTAAAGACGTTATATATTCTGCAGCAATTGGTGGGATTACTGGCGCTATTGTGGGTGGCACGGGAAGCTTAGAGGCCGGGAAAATCGTAGGACGCGCAGTAGCTTCTGCGATAAATGGCGGCTATACATATTATAGTGCCCGCAAGGCAGGAGCAAGTGTTGGTGGTGCAGCGCTTGCCGCCGGAGCCAGCGCTGCCATCAGCTATGGAACAGCGTCGTTAAGTGCATTGGCTGGTGACGACTTGCTCGTTGGAACGGTATCTGATCTTAATATCGGTTTGGGCGGTGCCCTAACATCATCTGGAGTTACAGCGCTAAGTACAAAATGCTTACCTGATAAAAGTGGGCAAAGCAGTAGTAACACTCCTGCCCGCAGCCAGGGTGGAAACTCTCGGATACTGAAGACTGTGTCGGTGATGTGACCAATGGCGAAAAAGAGTCAGATTTCTGTCAATAATGCCGGAGGAATTTTCTTCTTTGTATTGACGGCCGCTTTAGCGTATAGTGGAATTGCATTGGCTTCTGATGCAGTTGAGTATACCATATCGTATGGTGGCGCGGTCTTCTTTACATTCTGCACGGTCATAAATGGCAAGTGGTATACGCTAAAGGAAACCGGCATCCAGCACAGGTTCTTCGGCATTTGCTACCGCTTTACGCCATGGTCAGAAATCAAAGACGTTATGCGCGTCTACCAGCAGACCGGCGAGCGCTACGCACCATTGACGCTGATGTTCACAACAAAGCGCGGCAATGTTTACCGCCCAGATGAGACCGGATACGTCCCGTACCCGCAAAAGAAGCGCTTTTTGAAAGAGTGGCTGCTGCAGGGAAAGATGTTCATGATTTACTGCGCCCCAAAGAAATGGGGGCCTGAAGTCGTCCGGTTCGTAGAAGAGCACTACGGTCCGCTGGATTACGATTTCGCTGCAGAAAAAGAAAAGCTCCACCCCAAACCGAAGGAGTGGTGGAAGAAGTAAGCGGAGGGAGGACAACGATCATGCGATTCTGGGATGGCATCGGTGCCTTTTTCCGATGGCTTTTGGATGTGGCTTCCTTCCACACCCATAAAGGAGTTGGGGTGATAGTTCTTCTTGCTCTGTTTCTCTTGCTTGCGATGGCGCTGTCCAGGGTCCTCTATTTTGTAATCAAACGGACGCCGCTGATCGATCGGCTGAAGGAGAAAAACCCGGAGAAGGCCCTCTTGTCCGCACAAAAGTGCAGCATCGGCTCCTCATCATCAGCGAAGTGATCGTCTTTGTCGCTTTCGTTGTGCTGCTGATCGGCTATGTGATTTATAAAGTACGTTGGCTGAAAGGGCAGCGCTGAGAACCAAAGCGGCGCTTGTTATGCAAGTCCGCCGTGCGAGAGAAAAATGCAGCGGCACTCACTGCGCAGCCGTCGGCGGCTTTGCCGCCTTACGGATGCGGCGTGCCCCTTGCGGGTTGTGAGCGCCATGCAGACTGGCAATAATCACGGCACAATTCAATGGCGCAATGCCAATTCGGGGACATTTACCATTTTAACGATGGCCTGTACGGACTGCAAGTGCGTCGCCGGGAGCGGCATGCCGCTCCCCTACAATGGCGCGTGCGGTCGGCGGAGTGCCACCAAACCTACAAGTCTGCAAGGCGGTCACTGACCGCCGCTACACCCCATTTTTCGGCTGTTTCCGTTTTTAACGGCAGTTGGTACGAAGCGGCAGTGCCTCTCTGAGTTTGCCACGGCCCCGTTGGGGCCTCGCAATGACAAATTGGGAAGCAAATGCGGTCGGCGAAGGCAAACGGAAATTTGCAGCTGCCTGACAAGATGATCCATACACCATCCTGCACTTCCAAATCCTGCGCAATGGGAGGGAGCCATATGTTAAAAACAGTATTGCGGTTAGACAGCGAGCCTCAAATATGTATGCGCTATCTGAAAAGCTTTAATTTTTCTACGACGCAAAACAACACGGTACATATTGTTATGCGCCTTCCGCATTCCGGTTTCGGACTCTATGCGCCTCAGCGGATCAGCGCGAAGGTGGTCGGCAGCGCAGATGGGAAAACCGTGCTGCACCTGTCGGCCCGGCCGCTGATCCCAACAGAATGCCTGATTATACTTTTTAACGCACTGAGCGTATTCTTTATCATCTTTACCCTGATGAGAAAATGCGCCCCATATTTCCTGCCGGCGATCCTGGCATTTACGATCCTGCTTACGGGAAGCACCCTCTGGCAGGCAAAGGCATGCCTGAACAGATTCGCAGAAAAAATCTGCCGAAGATTCTGCTCGGAATGAGCCGATTTTTCGGACCTGCTCCGCATCGGGATCACATGCGCCGACGGGAGCTGCTGAACAGGAAGCGCAGCCATACAGCTAAACTCAAAAGGCGGAATTTCTATGGACAAAAACTGGACAACTTGGAACACGCAGGCGATGCAGGCGCTGGACCGCGGCGACATTGAGCAGGCGGAGCGCGCCTTCCGGCAGGCGTGCGGCAGCGGGGACCCCAGAGCGGACAGCAACCTTGGCTGGTTCTATTTTTTGATGGGCGGTAGTGTTCGGGACTCTGAGGCAGAGGCACGTTATTGGATTCAAAAGGCCTTGCAGCGCTCCCGCCATCCGCGCATTCTCCAGAATATCGCCCGGCTGCGGTTCGAAAACGGCGTTTTTGCCGGGGCGCTTGCCGCGCTTCAGGAGGCGCACCGGGCCGACCAAAGCCCCGTTCTGCTCTATAATCTCGGTGTGTGCCATTTTTGGCTGGGAGACAAAGCTGCGGCTGCGGCCTGCTTCCGCGAGGCAGACGCAGCGAATGCCGCCGACCTGCTCTGCGCGCAGTGCGGGGCGGTCCATCCCCGCCTTGCTTATGCGTTCTGCGTGCAGGGCGAGGAACGGGCCGCTGCGCTGCGCCGTTACGCGCCGGAGCGGAACGACATGGAGCTCTGGGACTATGTTCTTTTATGCGTTCAGTGTGAGGCGTATGCAATGGCTGCCCCGGTACTTCCGGAGCTGGTCTCCCAGTGGGCGCTAACGGATCAGACACTTGCGATGACCGCGCTGTGCCTGCAGCATGTCCCTGCGGAAAAGGAGCGCGTCCTGCGCTGCTTTTCGGACGAGCTTCCGGAGGAGCGGGACAGGCTGCTGCACCTGCTCGGGGATGCCAACGAGTGCGCGCGCCTTGCAGCAAGCCAGCCATTTTTTCCGCCGCCCGCAACCCACGAGGGGTATTTCACGGAAGAATGCCTTTGAAAAGCCCGCCGTGCGAGAGAAAAATGCAGCGGCACTCACTGCGCAGCCGTCGGCGGCTTTGCCGCCTTACGGATGCGGCGTGCCCCTTGCGGGTTGTGAGCGCCATGCAGACTGGCAATAATCACGGCACAATTCAATGGCGCAATGCCAATTCGGGGACATTTACCATTTTAACGATGGCCTGTACGGACTGCAAGTGCGTCGCCGGGAGCGGCATGCCGCTCCCCTACAATGGCGCGTGCGGTCGGCGGAGTGCCACCAAACCTACAAGTCTGCAAGGCGGTCACTGACCGCCGCTACACCCCATTTTTCGGCTGTTTTCGTTTTTAACAGCAGTTGGTACGAAGCGGCGGTGCCTGCACGAGATTGCCACGTCGGCCTGCGGCCTCCTTGCAATGGCAAATCTGGGAGCTGCACGCCGCGGGATCATATCTTCATGTAATTTTATAAAAATATCGTAAAAAGCAAAGACCATTGCGGTCTTTGCTTTTTTTCTGCAATTTTTTACTGCACGCGCAGGGTGAGGGCGATCTCGGAGCCGTTGAGCGGCACGGTCTCCGCCTCGTCGGCGAAGCACTCATACTTGAGGACCGCGCTGTACTCCCCGGCCGTGAGGGCCCGGCTCAGCGTCTGCTGCGGGGCGGTCTGCCCCGGTGCAAGCAGGTCGGAGCGCCAGAGCGCCTCGCCGTCCAGCAGCAGGGAGATGCGGAAATAGCAGGCATTGTTCTCGGGGTTATAGAGCGGCATGCTCTGCTCCTGCGCGCCCGCCTGCAGGCTCAGGAAATCGAAGCCGGGAATGGAGATGGAATCCGCTTCGGACGGCTCTGTCTGCTGCGCGGACGGCGCATCCCCGGCAGCCGCCGTTTCCGTCCCGGCCGAACGGCACTGCCCGCTGCAGGTGCAGGCGGCAGGCATCCGCGCGTTCACGACCGCCAGCGTGATGCCGACGGACAGCGCGGCCACGGCGGCAAGCACCAGAATCGCCAGTGCGGCGAGCTTTGCGTTCTTTTTCATCCGTTACGCTCTCCTTCCCGGTCAGCGCGGACTCAGCCCGCGGCGTTGGCCGTTTCCAGAGAGGCCGTGAAGGTGATGGTGTCGGAGTAAGTACCGGCAGCGGCATGCTCCCAGGCATAGTCGCTGATGCGGGCGACGACGAGGCAGCTGCCGCCGTTGCCGTTGACTTCCTTGGCCGAGAAGTCTCTGCCGCGGAAAATGGGCGCGGAACCGTTGACGGCGGAGGCGAAGATGTCCTCCGGGCGATAGCTGATGCGGGCGGAGGAGTCGCTGTCGTTCACGAGGCAGAAGTTCGTCGTGGTCTCAGCAGTGACCTTGACATACTGGTCGTTCGTGATACGGCCGGTGACCTTCACACTGCCGATGGTGGCGTTCTTCTCGCCGTAGGGGATCTCCACGGTCGCGGGGATCGTGAGGACGTAGGTCGAGGGGACCGTCGTGGTGATGGTCGTGGTCTGGGGAGCTTCTTCTGCGCTGGCTGCAGCGGCGAGGGACGCGAGCATCAGGACGGCGCAGAGGATGGCAAGGATCTTCTTCATGTTTATCACTCCTGAATCGTATTACGGTCATCTGACCGCCCCTCTTTTATACCGGAAATGCGCCGTTTCCTCTATCAAAGAACTGTTAAATTTCGGATAAATCCTTGCAGTCACGCCTTACCGAGCAGACAGTCGGCAAGCACCTGCGAGAAAATATCCGCGCTGCGCAGGGCCTCCTCGAGCGAATTTCCGGCCGTGCCGACCTCCAGCAGCATGGACCGCGGCGTGAGATGCTGGTTATAGCGCGAGGCGCGCAGCAGCAAATCGCGCATGAGGCCGGGCGTGCGCTGCTCGCACAGGGCCTGCAGGCGGGCGGCGTTGGCCAGATTCTGCCGCCAGCCCGGATGCTCCAGCCCGGAGCCGTTCGAGCCCATGACAAGCAGGAGCTTCGCACAGGCCTCCCCGTCCACGTCCGCACGCAGGGCCAGCTGCGTGCCGTCGTCCGTCTCGAGCGAGTCGCGGTGAACGTCCAGCACCATCTGGATGGACGGGTAGCGCGCCAGCCAGTCCTCCGCCAGCCCGGCCATGCGCGGGTAGGCATCGTTATAATTCCCGAGGTCGATGAGTGACGTCTCGTGCACGGTCGGGATGCCGCGGGCGTTCAGCGCGTCGGCAATGGCCTGCCCGACGCGGACGACGCTCTTTTCCGGGTCCGTGGAATGGAAATCCGGGCTGCCGGTATAGGCCTCCGTGGCGTGAGTATGGATGATAAGGACGAGCGGCCCCTCCTGCGCGCGATCGAGCGCGAGAGCCGCCTCCGGCAGCGCGTCCGGCTCCAGCGGCAGGCCGGAGCGGTTATCGATCGTCACGGCGGGCAGATCCGGCGCGTCGTGCGACGGCGGCTCATAGCACAGCGTCGGCCAGCTGCCGTCCTGCGCGGGCTCCGGAGCATCCTCGGCGGCCTGCGTCGGCGCGGCGACGGAGGCCAGATGTGCCCGCAGCCCCGGCTGCGCCGCCAGACGCAGCGCAGCGGCCGCCAGCAGCACGGCAAAGCACAGCCAGCGCACGCTCAGGCGGAATTTTGTCTGCATGGTAATCCCTCCCGCAGAATCTATATGCCGCAGGAGGGCAGAATAGAACCGCGGGAGGGAAATTTTGCCGGGCCGACAGTCGTGCGTTGTAAGGGAGCGGACAGCCGGGCCCGGCGCCGCGTTGGCGATTCGTTCAGGGTATCGATAAAATGGCATGCGCCGATTGCGTCTGTAGCGGCGCTCCCTGAGCGCCTAAGGCAGTCACAAATTTGAAGGCATTCCCGTCGACCGCACCGGCTCCCAAATTTGTCATTCCGAGGAGCGAAGCGACGTGGGAATCTCGCAGTACCAAGCTGAATTGTAGGAAAGCTATCGGCAAAATCGTGACTGCCTGCACGAGATTGCCACGGGCGCAAAGCGCCCTCGCAATGACAATTCGGAGGCGTTCACCATCTTAACGACAGCCCGTGCGTATCGCAACCGCAGCGCCGGGAGGGGACAGCCCGGCCCCTACATTGGCGTGTGCGGTCGGCGGGAGTGCACGGAAATTTGCAACTGCCCATGGCGGTCACTACCCGTAAAGGGCACGCCGCATCCGTAAGGCGGCAGAGCCGCCAACGGCTGCGCAGTGACCGCCGCTACAGACGCAATCGGTTTTTACGTTATTATCGGCAGCCTGTACGGACTGCAAGTGCCTTCCCGAGATTGCCACGTCGGCCTGCGGCCTCCTCGCAATGACAATTCGGGAGCCGGTGCCGTTTTAGCGGCTGCCGGTACGGGCTGCGAGTGCAGCGCCGGGAGCGGCATGCCGCTCCCCTACAATGCCTATACTAAGACGCCAAATGGCCGGGGCTTGCGCCCCGGCCATGGCTTTTATACCCGCAGGGAGGAAGGATGGAAGACCTGCGGTGGGATTCTGCTTACTTTTCGAGCCAGCGCATGAGGATCGTGGCGATCTGTGCGCGGGTCGCGGTGGCCTGCGGCTCGAGGCTGGCCGTGCCGTTGGCATCGGCGACGCCGTTGATGAGGCCGCTGGCGACTGCCCAGTTCAGGGCTTCCTTCGCCCAATCGGAGACCTTGGCGGCATCCGGGAAGGCGGAGAGCTTGTCTTCCTTGGCAGCCTCTGCACCGGCGTAACGGTAGAGCATTGCGGCGATCTGCTCGCGGGTAATGCTGTCGTCCGGGGCGAAGGTGTTCTTGGCGACGCCGTTGACGATGCCGTTGTTCGCGGCCCAGATGACGGCCTTCGTGTACCAGGCGTCATCCGCCACATCGGTGAACGGGTTGACCTGCTTGCCGGTGTCGGGCTCGCCCGCTGCGCGGTAGAGCACGGTGACGAGCTGCGCGCGGGTCAGCTGGCCGTCCGGCTCGAACTTGCCGCCGCCGACGCCGTTCATGAGGCCATTCGTCAGGGCGTAGTCCACGCCTTCGTGGTACCATGCCTTTGCGTCAAGGTCGGTGAAGGCCTTGGACGGGCAGTGGTCGGAGTTCGCGAAGATCGGACGCGTCTCGACTGTCTGGCAGACGGAGCAGGTGCGGGTCTCTTCGCCGTCTTCGAAGCAGGCGGCCTCCTTCGTGACGGTCCACTCGCCGAAGCTGTGGCCGGTGGCCGGGATGACCTCGGTGGAGATGGTCTCGCCGCAGTCCTCGCAGACGACGGTCTTGCTGCCGTCCTCGGTGCAGGTGGCGGGAACGATGTTCTCCTTGACATGCTCGTGCTTGCAGCCCTCGTAGACGATGTTGTCCTCGCCGACAATGACAGCGTTCCCGGTGATGGTGAGCTTGGCGTCAAACGGGACGATGAGCTTGCCCTCGATGCAGAGCTTGCCGTCAATGGTGACATTGCCGCTCAGGGTAACGGTCACGCCCTCGGGGATGCAGGAGCCGTCATTGTAGCCGATGTCGGTCTTGCCGTCCCAGATGACGGTGGGCAGCTCGTCGAGATCGGTGCAGCCACCGACCATGTTGCGCTGGCTGTTCAGCACGGCGATGATCTTGGCATCCGGGCGGAAGACGCTCGCGCCGATGTTATCGAGCTTGCCGTTCAGGTAGACCGTCGTCGGCCCGACCCAGTACTTGGCGGTATAGTCGGAGTTGTAGACATTGGCGGCAAAGGCCTTGTCGCCGATGTAGGTCAGGTTCTCCGGCATATGGACAGTCTCGCCGACCGGCGTACCGGCGAAGGCAGACTTTCCGATGTACTCGAGGCTGTCGGGCAGGTTGACGGTTGCGTTGGAGCTGGATGCAATCGCGCTCTCATTGATGCGCTTCAGAGTGCTTGGCAGGTTGATGGTCGTGGCAGCCTCACCGTAGAGGGAGTAGTAGCTCAGCTCCGTGATGCCCTCGCCGACGTTGATCGTCTCGTGACGGTTGCCCGCAAAGGCACACTGATCCATGAACTCGATCGTGCCGGGGATGTTGAGCTCCTTTGTCTGCCAGGTGGGAATGAGACCCTGGTTCTCCAGCTGACGCTCCCAGCCGAGGTAGCCGAAGGACTGATAGCCGACGTACTTCAGGTTAGCAGGCAGCTCGCCGAAGGTACGGACGTTGAACATCTGGTCGAAGGTGCGGTCACCGGTCTTTTCGATCGTTTCCGGCAGGTCCTCCATGGTCAGGATGGACTGATTTTGGAACAGGAGCTTATCTGCCAGCTCGGTGACGGTGTAGGTGCGGCCGTCGCCCTCGTTCGTGACGGTAGCGGGGATGGCGAACGTCTCCGTCTTTGCATCATCGCTAATGGCGGTGATGGCAACGGTCGTGTCGGACGTCGGCATGTAGCTGATGCCGTCCACGGCGAACTGGCCGCCGAAGTAGGAGGTGTAGGGGGCGCCATTGATGAGGATCTCATGGCCGTAGCCGGAGTAGCGCAGGAGCTTGGCCGTCTCGGTCGTTGCGGCATGCATAACGCCGGTCTGATCCTCATACTTGTTGTTCCAGAAATAGAAGGCATCCTTGCCGATGGACTTTACGCCGGAGCCGACATAGCAATTCTGAACGCCCTCGCAGTAGATAAAGGCGTTGAAGCCGATGGTCTCGACGGAGTCCGGAATGATGATCTCCTTGAGTTTCGTGGAGCAGAAGGCCCACTGGTCGATCTTCTTCAGGCCGTCCGGCAGGTTCAGCTTCTCGAGGCCGGAGCCATAGAAGGCCGCATTGCCGATCTCCTTGACGGAGGACGGGATGTAGATGCGTTTCAGACCGGTGCAGTTCCACAGCAGGCCGCTCGGGATCTTTTCCATGTTCTGCGGCAGCTCGACATAGGTGACATTGGAGCAGCCATAGAAGATGTTGGGGCCGTAGGTCTCCACCGTGGAGGGCAGGGTGATGCTCGTCAGGCCCGTGCAATTTGAGAAGGCCTTATCGCCGAGGTAGGTCAGGCCCTCGGGGAAGTCGCCGTCGACCACACCGGACATGCTGTAGGCAGAGTCACCGATGAATTCGATGGAAGCCGGGATATTGAGCTTTGCATTGGACACGCCGCTGAAGGCCATGCTGCCGATGGTCTTGACGCTGTCGGGGATATGCAGCGTCTTGATATTGCGGGCAAAGAAGAAGGCCGTACTGCCGATGGACTCCAGCCCCTCGGGCAAGGTGACAGACGTCGTCTTGGAGTTGAAGTAGAAGGAATTCGCAGAGAGCGCCGTCACTCGATAGGTTCCTCCCTCATACTCGACCGTCGCGGGAACGACGATCTCCGGCATGGAGGCATAGGAGCCCGCATAGTTATTGAAATTGTTGTTCTCCGGCAGGAGCATAACGGTATCCGGGCCGGAGACCTTGTACCACAGGCCGTCCTCGGTCGTGAAGATCTCGCCGAGATGCTCAGCCTCGCCAAAGTTGCGGTCGAGCTTGACGCCCTGACCCACCGTGACCGTGCAATAGGAGGACAGCCGGGAGAAGGCCGTGGCCGTGATGCGGACGGTGCCGTCGGACACGCCCGTGACCTCACCCTTTTCGTTGACGGTCGCGACGGAATCGTCGGAGGAGCTCCACTCGAGAGCGATATCCTGCATGGAGGCGGGATAGACCTTGTAGGAGAGCTGCTTCGTCTGACCGATGCTGATCTGAGCAGGCTCGATCTCGATGCCCTGCGGGCCGATATCGATGAAGGTCGTGGAGGTATTGTTCGCGCAGTCGCCGAGCATGATGCCGACGCGGCCGGGGTTGGCGGCCTTCAGGGACAGCTGCTGAACGAGATCAGAGGCATCGAGGACGACACGGACGGTCTCGCCTTCCTTCATGTCCTTGAATTCCTCGGCGGCTTCCAGATAGAAGAACTGCTGTGCGGAATCGATGACCCAGAGGAACTGGAGATACTTGTTGTCGGAGACGGTGACAGCCAGCTTGAGGTCGCCGTTTTCGTCCTCGAACAGCTCGGCACTCTTCAGCTCCGGTTTCGTGTTATCGACATAGAAGGTGTAGCTCTGATAGTCGTCCACGTCAGAGCCGACGCCGCGGCCGCGGACGGAGAAGGTGTACTCACCCTCGGGCGCCCAGTCGCCGGCATTATAGCTGCCGTCCGCACCGGGCAGGCGGCCGTTCCAGCCCTTCTGCACAAGGGTCGCCGTGGCCTGATAGCCGGTCTGCGTAACGGTGATGTAGGTCTTGCGGACAGCACCGAGGTCGCCGGAATCCCACATGGTCTCGCCCTTGGCGTTCTTGACCGTGATCTGATAGGCCTCGGAATTTCGCAGGAGGCTGGACAGATGCAGCAGCATACGGCCACCGCGCGCCGGGCCGAAGCCCATCCAGCGGCGTGCGAAGGTATCCGTGCGGTTGTTCACGCCGACGTAGTTGCCGCTCAGGGAGGCGTTGACATCGGCCAGAACGGAATAGGTAACGTTCGCGGGGCCTTCATCATAGGTTCCCTGGAAGACCTGCAGGCTGTTCCAGTCGCCATAGAAGCCGAGGATCGGAAGGCTCAGGCTGACGCCCTCGTCGGCCGTCAGGAAGGTGTAGCCCTCGACATAGGAGCCGTTCGGGAAGTTGTCGGCATAGGCCTTCTTGCCGGCGGCGGTCAGCTCGAGCTTCACGGAGAAGGTCGCAGTGCCGTTTGCCGGGGCGGTGATCTTGTTGCCGTCAGTCAGGCCGGTGTAGGTGATGGTCACCTCGTCGGCCGTCAGGTCGCGGTTGGAGTTGGAGGCAAAGCTCTCGCCGTTGATGACCTTGATCGTTTCGATCATGGCCGTGGTGCCGACGGTGTAGCTCTTGTCCTCACCGGTCATGTTGTGGACGGTCGCGGTGTAGGTATAGACGCCGTCCTTGCTGGAGCCGACCTCGGCCTTCGGGCGCTTGCAGCCCTCGACGGAGAGGTACGCGCCGGACTCGACGGCGTTTGCGATGTTGGCAACGCCTGCGCCCTGGCGGCGGACCGGGTAATAGGTGCCGTCCGGCTCAACGGACGGAACAGCGGTGCTCATGAGCAGGCTGTTGACAAGGCCGCCCAGATCTTCGCCCGTGATGTTCGGATAATTCTTGTTCAGGTACTGACGCAGCAGGGCCGCTTCACCGGCCATGTGCGGGGTAGCCATGGAGGTGCCGGAGTAGACCTCATAGGCATCGGCCGCACCGAGGACGGAGGAGAGGATGTTGCCGCCGGGGGCGGAAATTTCGGGCTTAATGCTCAGGTCCGGAGCCGGGCCCTTGCTGGAGAACGAGCTGACGCCGCCGCCAACGGGGTTGTCCACAAGGCCGTAGTACTCCTTGGAGAAGGAGACCTTCTTCTCGGCAGCCGCAGCCAGCTTTTCGCCGGAAGCCTTCGTAATGGTGATGGTCGGGATGAAGTACGTCTCCAGAGCGGCATTCAGCAGGGAGCCGCTGACGTTGTCGTAGATAATGCACGCGACTGCACCGGCCTTGGAGGCGTTCTCCGCCTTCGTGCCGAAGTTCAGGGTGCCGCGCTGCACGACCGCGATCTTGCCGGTCAGGTCGAGACCCTCAAAGTCCTTCTCCTCGCCGAGGCCGGGGACCATAACGTACTCGAGCGTCTTGCCGTCCATGGTCTCGAGGATATCATAGGGGTTGGAGGTTGCGTTATCCACCGCATTGTTATAGGGGATCTTTTCCTCGCCCAGCATCAGATAAGTGGAGGTAAACTTCACGTTATCCACAGAGGCGACCGACAGGCTGGCCGCGACCGTGGAGGGCGACGCAACGATGCCGTTATCCGGATACTCGGCATACGTCAGGTTGCTGTGGGCCGTCACATACATCGTCGAGGCAGTCTCGTTGCCTGCTGCAACTAGGACGTTGACGCCGGCCTTCTCGGCACGGGTATAAACGCCGTAGTACGTCAGGTGCTCTTCCTCGCTCTCGTTTTCATCGCCATAATCCGTAAAGCCGGCGGGAGAGCCGAGGGACATGTTGATGGAGTCCGCGCCGAGCTTGACGGCATCGTCAATGCCCGCGAGGATGATATCGTCGGAGGTGGAGCCGGAGTTGTCGGCGAAGATCTTCATGATCATCAGCTGGGCATTCGGGGCCACGCCGTGGAAGTCCTTGCCGTTGTTGCCCGCGACGGTGCCTGCAACGTGGACGCCGTGCGCCTGGCCAACGGCCTCGGGATCGGCGTCGCCGTTCGCGTAGTCATAGCCGTAGGGGGCCTTTTCGTTGATGTACACGGAATCGGCATCCGTCACCTTGCTTGCAAGGGACTGACTCTGCAGCAGGGAGGCGATGTCGTCCCTGGAATACTTCGTGTCCGTCGGCATGACGGAGAAGGCCTCGTGCGCCTTCATGAAGCCGGTGTCAAGGATGGCGACGATGGTGCCGGTGCCGTCATAGCCCATGGCATTGACCTCGGTCGAGCCGATCATGCCGGTGGAGCTGTTCATGGAGATCGTGTAGTCATCGACACTGAGGTCCTCGGGCAGGCTGTACTGCTCCGCGACCCAGACGTTCTTGACGCCGTTCAGCGAGCGGATCTCGTCAAGCTTGCCGAACGGGATCTTCATGGAGAAGCCGTTCAGGACGGTCGTATAGGAATAGGTGAGGTCGCTTGCGCCATTGACGGAAGCGGTCTCGGTCTTGCCGGTCAGCGCCTCGATCTCGGCACGGACGGAGGCCTGCTCGTTCAGGAGGTCCTGCTCGAGCTGCAGACAGGCGGGAGAGCTGATAAACGTGTCGAGTTCTCCCGTGGCTGCGTCTGCCAGAGGCTCGCTCTCCAGCTCCACGATCACCGTGACGATGTCGGAGGCCTTGAGAGCGTTTTCGTCGTTCAAGAGATCAACTCCGTCCGCAGACGGAATTTCACCCTCGACCTCATGCGGGGTGATCTCCTGATCCGCGGGGGGCAGGGAATCCTTATCGGTCCAGCGGGCGGAGATCGCATCGTCGCTCTCTTCGGCCGCGGGTTCGACAGCCATGGCCGGAACAACGCCGAGCGTTGTCAGGCACATTGCCAGAACCAACAGGATCGCCAGAAACCGTTTCATTTTCATGGTCCTTCTTCCTTTCATTTCGATAGATGGCAGTGCTAACTTCCTGCCTTGGCGGTATTCTACCACGTCGCTCAAAGAAAATCAATAGAAATTCTATATTCATCTTATCAAAATTCGATGAACGTTATAAATCAAAATATCAGAAGAAAATTTTATATAATCCGTACTATTTCATCAGACTATCGGAATATTTTCAATATTCCAAGAAGTTTCATCTTCAAATTATTCCCATTTGTCCGCAATGCGCGCACATTTGTTGTGAATTATCACCGCAATTTCTACATTTTGCACGAGATATTTCGTCAAGCTTCGATATCCGTCCGAATCCAGCGCTTGACTTTTCCGCTCAACCGGGATAGAATATGCATGAATTACGATGGAAATCGAAACGCCATCCTCAGGAGGACTTCTGACTTGCAGATTCAATATTTTGAGCGCCTCAATCCGGAGATGGAGTGCATCTATCTGCTGGAGCGCCGTTATCAAGCCGGGGAGGATGCCCCGCACAGCATTCCCGCCCTGCGCGATTATCTCTCCGGGAAATACAATATCCCGATGTTTGAGCTGGAGGCCATGCTGCAGCCGCTCATCGATCTGGAAAACTACGTCGTCTCCAATCTGCAGGTCAGCGAGGAGCGGCTGCGCTTTTTCTTTTCCTCGCGCGGCGGCACGACCTCGGCGCTGGCCCGGCCGCTCTATGCCGTGCTGCACAGCCGCCCGCACTACGGCAGCCTGCCGGAGGCCGAAAAGCTCGGCGCGCTCAAGCGCGTGCTGGCCCGCGTGCTCGGGCTGGAGACGGAGGACCTTGCCGGGATCGACAGCTTCGACGCTCTCATCCGCTTCCTGCTGCAAAGCCCGGCGACTGAGGATGTGAAGTGGATCTGCACGGCGCTGTTCTATTCCATTGATGACTATATGGAGGAGCTGGACATCATCCTGCGCAAGGCGACGGCCCTGTTCCTCGAGCATGTGCCGGACACGGCCGCGTCGCTTTGCCGCGGCGCAATGAAGGACGCAAAGGCCAAGATCGGCGACGATCCCGTGGCTCTGTTCGTCAACCTGAGCCTGCCGCAGCGCCCGGAGCGTCTGACCGTCGTGCCGTCGATGATGGCGTTCCACGGCGTGCAGTGGGACTTTGCGGCGGAAACGCTGTATTACGGCGTGTACTACACTCAGCTCGGCGAGCTGATCGTGAAATATTCCGACCAGTCGGCCTCGCTTGTCCGGCGGCTGAAGTCCATCGGCGACAAGAGCCGCCTGGAGATCCTGCGCGCCGTGAAGGACGGCCCGTGCAACGGGCAGGATATCGCCGAAAAGCTGTCCCTCGCCCCGGCCACGATCTCGCACCACATGAACCTGCTGTGCAACGAGGGGCTTCTCACGGCCACGCGCCGCGGCACGAGCCTGTATTATGAGCCGGACTGCGAAAACCTCAGCCGCTTTCTCCGTGAGCTGGAGCACTATTTGCTGTAAAATTTGTTGTAAAAAAATATGTAGGGGCGGGGCATGCCCCGCCCCAGACTGTCAAAAACCTGCTTAGCCGAAAGTTTCGGAGGGAAGGATAGTGTGAAAGGAAACCGTCAGGGTTTCCTTTCGCGTCAAATAGCCCGCCACAGCGGCAGAATTGCAAAATCATGCTGCAAAATTTGATTTTGCAATTC
>ERZ825137.3659-NODE-3659-length-16242-cov-2.735220_pt1 | contig 16242 bp, 35 predicted proteins | sample MGYA00519873_ERZ825137 | MGnify/ENA primary metagenome ERZ825137 (study PRJEB31778, sample SAMEA3449190) | human gut metagenome | biome: human gut; feature: human-associated habitat; material: faeces | place: United Kingdom | collected 2010/2012 ...
CGCCTTCGTTAAGAGCAGCAAGTTTCTTTGTTGAATAACCGACAGCCATAAACACAAGAGTTAATTCGCCTTTTTCCTTATTAACATCAGCAATAGTTAAAGGAACACGTTCGCTGTTGTTGTCTGCTCTGAATATGATAAATTGTCCTGCTTTAGCGTTTCTTACAACGTAAGGTGCATCAATTGTAATTTCGTATTGATTAGGACAAAGCTCTTTTTTTGATAAAATTTTATATCCCATAATTTTCTCCTTCTTATATACAAATATTATACTATAAAATGTTGAAATTAGGGAAGTGTTTTAATAATATTTTATCTTAATTTGCTAACAGGTATTTATAATCAGGATTTTCAGAAAGTTTTTTTTCTAGCTTCTCAAACTTTTCTCTGTCAAGTTCAGCACTAAAATTTCTTGTCTTTTCTCTACGCTGTTTCATGTAATCAGCTCTGCTCTTAGGTGCGATTTTAACCACCTCCTTGTTACGAGTTACATTATATAATGTTACGTGTAACAAGTCAATGCCTTTTTGAAAAAATTTTTTAAATCCACAAATCACTAGCCAATATTTAGTTGTCAATGTTCAAGAAAGCAGGGACATTTCTGCCCCTGCCATTACATTATTACATTTTACTTACAAGCGTTGAAAGCTTGCTTTTCAGCATTGTACGTTCTTCTGCCGTCATGTCTGTAAGCAGTTCTGTAATATCGCCGGACAACTCTTTCATGTAGTTTTCAAGCGATTTCATCTTATGTTCTTTGTCCTCTGCGGTATTCGCTTTGTGCATTTCTTTGGTTTCTGTATAATGCCGCTTCGCTTTATCATATCCGCTTTCAGTCATATTCATGCCGCTTGTCGCCGGTTCTGTGTAATACATTCTTCCATAATTGCGGTCAATATCCCTGTCATGTTCCATTCCGCGGTACATTTCCGGTGTCATGTGGAAATACGGAGGTTCATCGTATCCCCGGCGCGTTCCTCTGCCTTTCGGTGCAAATCTGCCGTTTGAATAGCGGTAGTTATCATAAAATCTTCTGCCGTCACCAAGCCGCTCAAACATTTCCATTGTTTCATCTGCACTCGATTCTTCCATTGATTTCATCAATGTACGATAATACATTGCTTCTGCAAGGTCTTTCATCATATCTGTAACCTGTCCCATTTCACACGGGTCTATATTTTCAATTCCTTTGTCAATTTCACATTTGGCACATTCAGACAGTTTTTCAATCATGTCGTGCATTCTCATAATATCCATAAAACCGCCCCCTTATGCTTCCCGAACTGCAATTAAATTGCTGTTCTGAACTTCGATTGCCTGTGCAGATGTATTTTGTACCGCTGCCGTAACGCAGCAACCGCGTGGAACGTCTACATATGCCTGTGCCGAAACATTAAAGAAGTTCTCTACTGCCGCCGGTGTAACAATCATACGAGTTGACTGCAGCGGCTCACCGTCAATCGCAATAGCAAGAGAAATAGCTTCAACCGTTCCGCCTGTCGGGATTTGAATATTCCCGGAATAAGATACTAAAAATCTTGCCCGGCACTGGTTTGTAAGTCCTCTCAATTTAACAATACCGCTTCCCTGTCTGTGCGTAATGCAATTTGAACCAGCAACCGGTGTTTCTGTAAATGCAACATCTTCTCCCTGCGCAACAGTTTGAAGTGCAATTCCTGTAAATTCTGCCATAAAATAATACCTCTCTTTCACAAAATAAAGGGCAAACTTTCTTGAAGTCTGCCCTGTCTTCCCGACATTGGTGTCGGGAACATTGTAATACTGCATTAGCAGACATAACCTTTTGAGTTTTATTCCGAGTGAAACTCGAAAAAACTCAATTTGATTAAGATACTTGATTATTTAGTAAATTAGCAGCCGCAACCGCTATTGCAACCACAACCGTAATATACATTAGGGTTCGGCACCTGATATGCCGGAATCGGCGCCGGATTGACTGCATTAATAATCTGCTGTGTCTGCGAAGCCATTGCAGTAGTAAGTAATGCACTCTGTCTATCCTGTGAAGCCGCTCTGCGTAAATCGTTGTTTTCTGCCTGTAAGCTGGAAATTTTCTCATTGCAGAGATAATCAAGAATGGCTCTTGTTCCTGCATTTTGGCTGTCGATAATATCTCGTGTATTACTATTCATTGTATTCTGTAATGCACAAGTATTCTGTGCCATGTTGTAATTTACACCCTGAATGGCTTCTCTCGTTTCACAGCAACAATTAGCAAGCTGTGACTGCAAAGCATTCTGTCCCTGCATTAACGCAACGTTTGTTGTGTTAAATCCCTGCTGTGTCTGATAGCCTAAGTTGCAGATAGCGTTATCGACACCGTGGAATCCGCTCATAAGCGCGGTATTCTGTGTATAGAATCCGTCACAAAGTCCGTTTGAGATTCCGTCAAGCTTTGACACGATTGACTGTGTATCAAATCCTCTCTGTAAATCTGCCTGCGTTAAAGCGCTTGTGGCATAAGGTGTTGCACCGCCATTTGCACCATTACCGCCCCAGCCGCCGTTGCCCCAGCCGCCAAAAATGGCAAAAAGAATAATAAGAACCCACCAGCCGTTGCCGTCGCCCCAGCCACCGTCATTTTTATTGCCCGTTACTGCCGCAATATCAGCAAGACTAGGCATTGCACCTGTGTTAAACATTTTGTTTACCTCCATTGAAATATATTTACAAATGGGATAACCGGTTATTATGTGCGCACAACCCAAAATGTACTAACGATTAAAAATACTTAAAACTCGCTGTTTTGCTTCATCGGTTGTAATTCCCTGTTCACGGCAAAGATTTTCTGCCAACATCTTCAACCCCTGCGTGTCCCCGTTTTGGTACATCTGAATGGCATTTTTAGCCACGGGATTGTTTGATATTTGAGGATTGCTATTCATCATTTGCGAAAGGACCTGTTGCGGATTGCCGCTTTTTATTAATCGAATAAGCTCAACTGGATTCATTCATCTTCACCCCCGCCGTCCTGCTTTGGGCTATTTTTTGATTTAGCCGTGCTTTTTGCCGATGTTTTAGTCGTCATAAACTGCTCGATTTCACTTAATCTATTTTCCAAACTATCAAACCTGTTCATTAATACCTCTGTGCTTTCCTCTGATAGGTCAAATTTTGATTTTTCTGTGCCGCCCATAGAATTTACCGCTGTATTGTTTGAAGGCTCTGTATAAGGCTTATACACAATCGTTCTGATTGTTCCGTCTGCGTTCCAACCTTTTACATAGATTTCCGTCAAATCCTGCTTTGGGAAAAAGGCAACTGAACCGTCCATAGGCACATCATTTGCGGTAATATTTTCAACTGCTGCTACAATCTTGCCGTTTATGCCGATTACCTGCTGTTGTTGCTGAAGTTGTGGAATCTGCTGTTGAATTTGCGTATCCGGCTGTTGGTATCTCTGCATATTTGCCATAGGATTGTACTGATATGCGGCATATCCTGGATTATAATTCATTGCCGGTTGCTGATACGGATTGTTTATCTGCATTTTTGCTGTCCTCCTCTAAAACATTTTCAATCGCATGGATTATGCTTGACTGAACTTGCAGAGGTAAGCTTTGTAATTCTTTTCTTGCAAAAATCTTCTCTAAAACTTCGTCTGAAAACATAAGCGCTTCCTCCTTACAATTACATTTTGGCATAAAAAAAGACGCTAAAAGCGACATCAAAACGACACTTTAGCGACATATTCAAATAATTCATGTTTAAAAATCGTGATAAATACGGCATTAGCACTTCTTTAACGCAATACCCGTAGCATTAAGTATATGCTAAAAATTCTTTAACTGAATTTCAACATTTCCATTGACTATAATAACTTTATCTATTATAGTTTTCAGTATGAAATTTTTTTGTTTCTTGTCGATGTTGTCCCAAACATCGGCAAGTTTTTTTATGTTCTGATAAGTAAATTCTTTCTTTTGTGTATTAATGGCATTTTTACTTTCTACAGAAATATCTTCTTTTGTCTTTGAAATTTGCGATTCTAAATCTTTTATCATTTCCAAGACAGTATCATTGCCGTCTGCATATAAGCTATATAGACGTTTAAGCTTTGTTTGTTCTCGCTCAAGTTGTGATTGCATAATTTCAAGCTTTGTTTCTTTTGCTTTTGGTTTGTAAGAAGACAAATTGAGTGAAATTTTAAGTATTTCATCAGTAACTTGCTTTTCTATATCGTCGGCCCATTCAAGAGAATTATTGCAGTTCGGATTGTAATTCGGAAGATATTTCAAGCCTTTATTTCTTGAACAGCAATATATCTTGTGATTCCCATTACTCCACTTTTGATAACGCATTTTACAACCGCACACTCCGCAATAGCACAAACCTGTGAGTAAATTCGGTTCAGTAAAGCAACTTATTTTTGCAGAGCACCTTGATTTTCTCAATTCTTGAGCAAGTTCAAATCTATCTTTATCAAAAATCGGTTTATGCTTGCCTTGATAGATATTGCCTTTGTATGGTATCATGCCAATATTTACAACTCCGGTAAGCACTTTTCGCGTAACTAATTCAGATTTGAAGCCACATATTTCTTTAATTTTCGCGTCTGAATAGCCGGAAATAAACAATTCCAAGGCTTTCCTTGCCTGTTCTGCTCTTTCCTGGATAGGAATTAATATTCCTTGTTCTTTATCATACCGATAACAGTAAGGCGTATTGCCGCCACCCCACCAGTAGCCTTGCTTAATACGTTCAAGCATACCGCCGCGCATACGCAACATCATTGTGTTTTTGTCGAGTTGTGCAAATACTGCCATCATCTGTGTGTATGCCTGTTCCATAGGGCTGTCATAACTAATGCTGTCATGTACACATTTAAACGCAACATTATTGCTTTGGAATACTTTTTCGATGATGTAAATTCCGTCAACCATGCTTCGGGAAATACGGTCAAGCTTAAATGCAACAACGCAATTTACTTTTTTGCGGCTACAATCAGTAATCAGCCTTTGCAATTCCGGGCGATTCATATTTGAACCCGTATATCCTTCATCAACATACCAATCAGCTATTATCAATTCATTTTTTCTGCAATAGTTTTCAATATCGCGCTTTTGGCTTTCAAGTCCGTTACCTTCTTCTGCCTGTTTCTCTGTCGATACTCTCATATAAGCAACACATTTCATAGTATATATCCTCCTAAAGTATAAAATGTGCCGCATTTATCACGATACAGCACATTTTACACATCTAAAATTTACTTGTCAATTATCTCTGCAATCATTTTAACGATACTGTCCGGCAATGTTAATTCTTCCATGTCTACATTTTTACCATTTTGAGTAACATTAATCATAAAATATCCTCCAATCGCTTAATTTTTTGCTTGATTTTAATAACTTTTCGATTAACAGTTCTTTCACAAAGTGATACCCGAATTGCTATCTGTGTTATAGTGTTCCCTTTTGAAAGCAATTTAAAAATTCTTTCTTCTTCATCTGTAAAATTGGCATTTTCAATGATTTTTTCAAGCTCCGGCTTAGTCAATTCTGAAATTTTCATAAGCCGTTTCCTTTCAATTATTTGTTTTTGCGCTCCGGGCATTTACCAGTACGGTTTTTACAACCGTAAATTGCCGCACCTTGCTTATTTGTGCCTAAATAAAACTTATGCTTGCATTTATCACAGCCTTTGTCAGTTGCACTATTTATGTTCATTTTTAGCACCTCGATTCCATTTAAAAACTATGTTATTGTCCTGCCGCCAGTATGTATTATCATGTGGGCTTTTTAATCCATTTTCACGGCATTTATCCCAACACGATTGGCACAACTGCCCTGTTTCACGGTCTATAGGATTGCCGCAGTGGTAGCATAGATTATTAGCTTTGCGATACTCTTTTATATCTATTTTGTCGTAATATTGCTTTTTATGCGCTTGAGCGTTCTTTTTTAAGCATATTGCACATTTGGCTTTAGGCTTTGCCGCTGGACGTTTACCACAACGGGTACAAATACCTTGTTCTTTTCGTTGCTGGTACAGCGCCCGCTGCTGTTTTTTGAATCTCTCATTGTATTGTTTTTGTTTTTCATCGGATATGGGATTGTTTGCACGGTATATAGCTTTTCTTGCTAAACATTCCGGGCAAATATGCTCATCACCAAATAACTTGTTTTTTTTGCACTCCGGGCAAATCCCGTTTTGCTTGCACCACTCACGAACCTCTCTCGAATATTTGTTTGATTTTTTCAAACAATTAGTGCAATAATGCCCGATTCTGTCAAGTGGTTTGCCGCAACGTGGACACAATCCATTGTCCTTGCGCCTTTTGTAACAATTATGACTAATTTCTTTTTGCGTTAATGGCATTTTATTTCCTCAAACTGTCTTTTAAAATTTCAAATTTTTTCGGTGGTTCTGAATATGCTTCTACGTCTTCTGTATCGCTCATAGACGGCTTATTCTTGTCCGAAAGAAGTTTTGTATTATTTTGGTATTTTTGCTCGATTTGAGCCTTTAGTGAATTTTGATTTACTTTTTCGATAAGTTTCTGAATTTCTGCCGGCACTCTTTTAATTTCTTCTGTCCGGCTTGTAACGCTTCTGTAAGTTTTGATAAAATTGGACTGTATTACGGTTTCAATCGCTTTGTAATCGGACGTTGCCCAATTTCTTAGATTGTCGGGATTCCCAACAGCTTCTTGAACGGTCGGCGGAAGCCTTGAAAACTCCTCAACTGCACCATATGTACCATTCCGCAATGCTTTACTCACTAAACTCCATGCTTCCATTTCATTCAATTCCTGCGGCTGTGAAATCATTTGTATTTTTGCTATCAGCTCTCCTATACTCGGCGCAAATCCGCTTGTATCCGATGTTACGTAAGCTTTTAACGCAACCGAAATTTGATTGTAGTTGTAATCCTCTAACATCATGCACCACACGTCAACCGTTTCTGAAATATTGTTCGGCTTATAATTCGGATAGCTGTCGCACATAATCCGAATGATTTTGACTGTTTCTTCTCTTGTCAATCATTGCCACCTGCCTTTACACATTGTCCCAATCAATAGCACCCTTGCTGAAATTTTTATTAGGTGCTATATTTTGGTTCAAATAATTTTCAAATTTTGTTCCGAACAAGGTTTCCGGCCGCAAATATTTTTCCATATCTGTACCCAACCATTCACCCGCTTTTTTGTCTATTACCTCGTAAAAATCAGATTCTTTATACCCGTCTTCTATCCTTGCGTGTATATGCCGTTTTGTTGCCTGCGCATTGTATCGGTATTTAGAATTACATCTTTTATTCAAGTAGTCGATAACATTCATATACACCGCATTGTTTTCCTTTTCATTTGCATTGTCGGGCAAATTGGTATCAGATGTTTCTTCAATGCTGTGGTCTAATAATGGCGTGCCACTTCTGATTGAATCAACAATATCATTAACGTATTTTCTGAATTTTTCAGATTTAATCCGTTTTGCCGCACTCAATACTCCTGCAAGAACTTTTTCCGATTTATTCCAATTGTATTTGTACCACCGCAATATCAGTATCTCTTTCGTATTTGAATCGTATTTTATAACATTGTGTACTTTGTCGAACCGCTCAAGAAGCCTTACGATAGTGTCTTTGCTATAGCCTGTATGTCTTGCCATTTGCGAAAAATTCACTTCGTAGCACCCGCAGATATTCGTCTGTGGATTAGTTAAAATGTACATGTAAAAATACTTGTCTTCCGGTGTAAAATCGTCTTCAACTTTGCTATCCGTCCAAAATGCCAATTGGACATTTCGATATATTGCCATATTATCGCCCCTTATCTGTTATTCAAGTTCCGTTGCTTCGTTACTTTACTAAATCATTAATATTGATTCTAAATCCGTCAAATGACTTGCCACCGCTTCGGTTATATTCTGCGGTATCAAAAAACATCAAATTTCCCTCTCTGTCAGTTGCCATGCTTACGCCGTTCCGTGTAAGGCTGGATTTTAACAGGTCAAGTAAGATTTGTATTTCGTGTTTTGCTTCGTCTTTCATACTGTACAACCTTGATTGATATTCAAATTTTCAAACATAGCACACATGATATCAACAACAATGCTGTTGCCAAACTGCTTATACAACTGTGTATTACTATTGACTGCTGCCATTTTGTCAATATCTTCATCAGATACACCCATAAGCCGTCCGCACTCTCTAGGTGTTAGCTTTCTGATACGATATTGGGGTTTTTCAAGCAATAAATTATCTTTCTGCACACTCGTTAAGCAATTACTTGTGCCTTGCATATTTACTTCTAATCTCTGCTCTGTTGGACTTCCCACAGTTCTATCTGACGGATTATCGGGATTTCTGCCACGCATAGCAACTATCTGACTTTCACACACTTTAATCTGTTGCGTGCCGCCACCCTCAACTGTTGTGATATTCGGAGATAGCCCGTTTTCGCTATAAACTGTATTAGATTGATGTTTTCCTGTACCGTTATCCATAAACCCCAATTCCTTTACCAATATTTTCGGTTCTTGATTTCCACCTTGCATTGTACTCAATGTTGGACTGCACCCCCCCCCACACACATCATAAATTCGGTTCGTGCTTTCAAATTTGCTTTCAAGTGAAACTATTACTTTAACTTCCATTCAACCACTCCTGTATTTAATGATGCATATTTTCCTATTGCATTTCCATCTTTTGAAATATGAGACAAAATGCAATTAGAAATAATTTTTTCTTTTGGATTGTTAATTGATAAATCAACTGCTTTCAACAACACAGTTTCCATCTGACCGCAAGTTGCTGATTCCTGCGTCATATCTTGCCTTGATGCAGTTTGCAACCTCTCTTCTTCCTGGTTCACAAATTGTTCCGTCAACGCAAGTCTGCTCTGCTCTGCTCTGCTCTGCTCTGCTCTGCTCTGCTCTGCTCTTAGGGATTGTATCTGGCAATGTCCCGTTGTCAACAAGTGTCTGAATTAGTTTCTGTGCCTTTTCGTTGTTAATGTAGTATTTCTCGTCTACATCTTCCTCTAAGTAATCTTTCAACTTCTTTTGAAGTGGTATAGGCTGCGGAAATTTGTAGGTGTAATTTCCGAGAAACGAAAACATAAAGCAACGGTTCCTATTCTGTGCAACTCCGTAATTCTTGGCATTCAAATCCTGCCAATAATTCGTGTAGCCAAGGCCTTCAAGAAAATCTATCCATTTCTTAAAATCTTCAATATTCTTTTTGCCGTGGACCTGTGGCACGTTCTCCATAAATAAAATCTGTGGTAATTCTCCGTTGCTATCTCTGATTTCAGTTAAAATTCTCTCAACTTCCCACAACAGACCGCTTCTTGTGCCGCTGCCCTTAGACATTCCGGCTTGTTTCCCAGCAACTGATAAATCCGTACAAGGAAATGAGTAAGTAAGTAAGTAAGTGAATGCATTTGTGTCGCAGATATTCAAATCTTCTGCATGAACCTTAGTTATATCCATTGTAGGAAAATCTGTGCCGTGCACTGCGTTATAGCTTGCTATAGCATACTTATTAAACTCCACAACTCTGTAATGCTCAAATTTAGCACCTATTCTCTTTAGTGCCATAGCTTGACTTCCATAACCAGCAAAAAGCTCTATTAATCGAATAGGCTTCGTTATGGAAACTGGCTCTCTCATAAAGTCAAATAAAGTCATTTGTCTGTCCATGTTTTAGCTCCTACTGGTGTGTCTGATTTCATCAAAATTTCTACAATTTCCTGTGTCAAGTAGAATCTGCTCATGCGCCGATGACAGCCGTCGCACTTGTCTTTCGGGCATTTGTATGTGTGTTTGTAAGCTCTGCACTGGTTATCTTTCAACTGAATCACCTACTTTCTTATCTCCAATTAGTTCCAATAGTTCCATCAGGATGAATAATAATATTTGAGTATCCATCTTTATAATCATTGTTTCTCTGCTGCCACATATCTCCTAATGTTAATCTTGCATGTTTTCCCATATAATCAAATGTAGCATATACAAAGAAATCACCAATCCTAAATGTATGAATATCAATATCATCATCATTCTGTAAATCATTCCATATATCCACTGAATAATCTTTCTTTTCGAGACCGCTTAAAAATCTGAATGAAAAATTATCAGCTTCCATCTGCATAAATTCCTTAATATATTCAATCGTTGGATTTTCAACTACTGTTTGGACTGTACAATTAGGGAAATCAATAGGGCTTTTATGCACATAATCGTTATATGATAAGTTGATATGTGCTAATCCGTTAAGCTCCTTTGAATATCCAGTTGTATTGATTGAGCAAAACACATTATTACTATGTTTTCTGTATGTATCAATAATTTCTGATACATGGCTAGGATATAACCCCGGCTCACCGCCTGTGATTGAAAATCTTGCGTTCGGATGTTCTGACAACACCATTTTTAATGCTTCAATCTGTGCCTTAAAATCATTTTCGCCCTGCATAGGGTTCTTCCTCTCTAAACAGAATGGACAGTTATAAGGACATTCCTGTGTTAATATCAACTGTACATTTATTCGATAATATAGAGGTCTGCCAAGGAACGTTTTATCTGTTCTATTCGCAAGCCTGTACTGTAAATCGTTTTGCATTTCAGCTCTTATATCATCGTAAGAATTAAAATGCGGTATTTTGTGCAACTTACTGCTCATCACTTTCACCCACTTTCAATAAATCCATAAACTTCTCATACTGCTTCTGCGACACCTTGTTACACCTCTTGTCTTCTCTGATTTCGATTTTGAGGTGTTTTTCTGCAATGTGTGACAGTTCCTTTGCAAGATTCTTTCTGCCCTGCTGTATGCCGTCACGGTAGCCTTTAGACGGCTTGTAATCATCAATCTGTGCCTTGCCCTCGCCCTGCGAACCGCTTGTTTTATTTCGCAACTGATAACCATAATCGGCATATGCTTTGATATAATGCTGTTCCTGTTTATCCAGTTCCGACTTAGGAAAATGCAGAAATCCTATCTTCCAGCCACAAGGATTGCTTTTTGAGTACAATTTGTGCTTTTTGAGTGAAAGGTCAATATGTTGGTATCCGACAAGGTGCTGTGCAAGCCTTGTCAGAATATGTACAGCCTGCCCGATATAGGCATACTTGAATCCGTTTTCATCAATTCGTGTCAAAAAGTATATGCCGCTCTCCTCGTCAAGTTTTGGATTGACTTCTAATAAGCGTTTTTTATTGTTCTGTTCAATCGCTTTTGCCTGCCTAATGCTTTGATAATTCAAATTTCATCACTCCAATCAATTTTTTGACCGCACTCATTGCAGTAATTACATTTCCTTTGGTCGTGTGAATGGTTTTGAGACCGATTATATCTCTGTCCGACAAACCAACCGCAAATAGGGCATACCCAATCTTGCCATTTTGTTACTTTGTATTCTCCGTGTCCATTTTCATAATCAACAAAACTCCCGTTTTCTCCATTTTTTAAAATAGGTTTCATTGGTATCTGCTTTTCAAGCGCCCATACTGCAAGTTCAGACGCTTCTCTTGATATGTTACTTCCAAATGGCATATCAATATTCTGATGAAACTCTTTAATTGCTTCACTCTCTTTCATACTCACACCTCTTTAATTAAATGGTAATCCCTCATCTTCCACTCCGTCTGGGATACTCATAAATCCATTGCTGTCAACATTACTGTTCGGCTGAATTATGCCGCTACTCTGCTGATTCTGTTTGCTTTCGCAGAACTCCTGTTCTTCAACAACTACATCAGTCGTGTAAACTCTCTGACCGTCTTTGTTCGTATAACTTCCAGTCTGAATCCTGCCGCTGATTGCAATTTTTATTCCCTTAAAGAAATATTTTTCGGCAAATTCTCCCGATTTTCCAAACGCAATGCAATTAATAAAATCTGCATTCTGCTCGCCCTCTTTTTTGAATTTACGGTCAACAGCTAATGTGTACCTTGCTACCGCCATACTTCCGCTTGCCGTCTGTGAATATCTTACCTCCGGCTCTCTAGTCAGCCTGCCACATAAAATTACACGATTCATCTATTTTTCCTCGCTTTCTGCTAATTCAAATCTGTATTTCTGTTCTGCATTAGGATATTTCTCCTTGTCAACCTCGCTCATAAACATTTCAAGAGGTCTGTTCCAGATATGTCCCTCATGTTCATATACAACTGATATTTCTTCTGTTTCTGTGTGCCTTGAAATACCGATAATAGTAACAATCTTGCCAATCTTGAAATGCTTATATTTCTCGCCTTTCTGCGGAATAGGTCGGTCAAAATTATAAGCACTATCACAAAAACTTTTAAAATGCCTTGTGAGTAACGCAAGGTCACAGTTCGGCTTATCTTCGCCATCAAGATTAAATTCTTCCGACTGTTCGATATGTAACTGTTGCCAGTTTTCAGCATATCCCACATTACTTATGTCATCATATATATCTTCTAGCGAGATATTCTCACGATTGGAAACTAAATAACCACTAAATCTAAATATTCTTGCCATATTATTTCTCACTTTCTAACAAATCTTTATTGTCAAAAATGTTGCCAATAACTTCAATTTTTTCTTTCCATGGAAAAGTCGGCGAATAATTAGGATTGTCTATCCAGCGAATAAGGAACGCTGTGTTGGCAATATCATGCTCAATAATACCGATTGTAGGCTCTCCTGCCTTAGGCTTATCAGTTCTTTTTACAATATCATTCTCCCAAATCAGCTTGCCATTCTTGTCTTTTAAACCTGTGCATTGACAGATTGTATCTGGAATTACTTCATGCATCACAATTATTCTTCCAATCTCATTCTTAACATTTACGATATTGCCCACAGGATGTATGTAATACTTTCCATTGGAAACAATAAGATTTCCAATGGCCCAAACATTGTTAAATTCTCCTTTTTCTTTTGGAGTTGTTTTAGCTTTATACACATATCTATTTTCCATATTTTTTTCCTTTCAGTCGTACATTTCAAAATACATTTCGTCTCTGTCATAGTCTTCTCCGAAGATTCTCCAATTAACTTTGAATGCAACAAAAAATTTAATTATCGTAAAGCCTATAACAAAATGGTGCCAATCCCAACTTTCATAGTACTCTGCGCCAAAGGTTGCTCCCCAGTGCTTGCCTATTCCAAAGGCGAATGATACATGATGTTTCTTACTCTTGAATACCACCGTTCCCGGTGTTGATTTAACTCTCTTCATATTCTCTCCTATTCCGCTTCTGATTGAAGCCATTCAAACCAATCAGTAAGCATTGGTAAATCGTTGCCATTTAATGCTAAATCGTGAACAGCTAGAAACTCCGCCAACTCTTCATCCGACATATTCCTTATTCTGTCGGCATTGGTCTTTCTGCTATCACATCTGCAACAAGGCTCATTATCTCTTGGATTGCTGTTGCGTTGGCAGTTGCAAGAAGTTTTTTCTTCGCTATCATCAAATGCTTTTAAAAACATTTCAGCAATTTCTTTCTCGTATCTACCACACATACCTTTGCAATCAATATCTGCAATAACCCTTGAAAATAAATCTTTGAATTTGTCAACAATATAATCTCCTGTGAAATCTTTAGGGACGTCAATTACTACTTTCATTTTCTCTACCTCTCAATTCTTTCAGTTTTGCTTCTGCTTCGGATTCTGTGAGGAATACCGAAATTCCTAAGTATCCACTATGGCTTTTGAGAGTGTTATCATCATATCGAACAACTAGCAAAGGTTTTCTACTCATATGATATGTTTCCTCTAATACAAAGCCTTTTCGTACTTCAAAATCCACAATGCAGTACGCTTCAAGCGGTATCTTGATTAGCTTTCCCTGTTTCTCTAGCTGCTGATATTCCTTGGATTTTTCAAGCCATTCAGCTAACTGTTCATGGCCTTTTGCGACTTTAATGCAAGCTGTATTCATGGGATTACTGCTCTCAAAAAATCTCGCACGATATTTATATTCTTCTGCTTTTTCTTTCGCACGTTTTATAAAATCATCGATATTCATTTCTGCTCCTTTCTACCACACCGGGTAATAATTTCCTTTGTCGTCCACAATCCAATATCCAGTACTCCAAGTATCTGTCAGTGGGTCATAGACTTTTCTGCCTTTAATCATGTTTTCTAGTTTCCTTTCAAATTTTGATTTTCAAGCTCTATAAGTACCGTAGGATAAAATGTTGCAAACGTTTTATCCACAATTTCATTAATGTTAAACGTATCATTGCTATATGTACATTCAACCTCTGCATTAGGATTGTATCTGCTTAATTCCTCAATTAATTCTTTAACTTTCATGCTTGTTTACTCCTTTCTAAAACGGACATTCATTCGGATTTTTTAGAATCAATTCTTTATTGGCTTCTGCAACACTCACATTTGCCCCGCAAGCAACTTTTTTCATCTTCTCAATAAAACTATCTCTATCAGAATTTTCACCTGATAGATGGCACATTATGACGTTCTGCAAGCTGTCTGAATGATTTGCTTTAACAAAATCGCAAGCCGTGTCAATGGATAAGTGACCTCTGAAAACGTGATTAGCTTTGCCTGCGTTATCCCCGCCGATTAAATCCTTGTCGTAGTTCACACCGAGTAAAATGTGATTTATGCCCTTAAACTTCCACTTAATCAATTCTGTGTCAGTGATGTAAAGCATTTTTCCCATTTCCGGGTGAGTGATTAAAAATCCGAAGCAAGGGCATTCGCTACCGTCTGCGTTTGTGTGTGTCCAACTTCCGTCTATCGTTGTTAGGTCAAATGCCTGTACTCTAAAATCTCCATTACCAATTTTCATAGGTTTTTCGCTTATGCATGGGGCAAATACTGGTATTCCCATAGCTTTAAAATCCTTTACTGACTTGCTGTGGTCTGAATGAACGTGGCTGACTATGCAGCCAACCACATTTCTTATGTTCCAATCCAAGCCTTTTTTAATTTCCTTAATCGGTATTCCGCAATCAAGGATAAGTGTTTCTCCGCTGCTGGAAGTTAAGGTATAGCAGTTCCCTGTACTTCCTGTTGCTATACATTTAAGTTTCATTCCTTAATTTTTCTGCATCCTCTCTTAACATTATTTTGAATTTTCCACCACACTCACAAACAGCTTTTGTGTCATAAACATTCCAATTTTCGTTAGAACGTGATTCATCTTTTTGCTGTGGCTTTCCGCACGATTCGCACGCAATTATTATTGGATTTTGTTTCATATTTACATTTCACTCCTTTAATACTTAATATTCATATTTCCGTGTTCATTTACCCAGTTCCTTATTCTCTCTGCCGTCATTAAAACCTTGATATTCAGCGGTAATGCCTGCCATTGGTATAATTCTTGCATTGTGTGTTTTGCCATACTCACACCTCGATTTCATCATCCTGTGGGAACTGAAAGATAGTATTGCTAACACACTCTACTTTTGACGGCTGATTTTCAACTCGTACCATAACGCCGCATTTCTTTAATCTTTCAAATTCCTTTTTCACATCGTCTGAAATATCAACATTCTGCATTACAATCGGCATACCGATATATACTTCTCTAAGCATTTCCATAGCCTTAATTGCCTTTTCTTCTGTGGAATATTCAGCTAACTCAATGTCGTTAATCAAGTCTTCTACTCCTGATAAATTACGGTTCAAAAAATAAATAGCATTTCTGAACTTCTGAATAACTACCATTTCATAAGGAACATCTATTGTTCCGTCCTGTGATATTACTCTCATTTAAAAAACTCCTTTCTGACATCAACTGTCTTACACTTTAATTTGTAACCCCAATCATCAATCGGTGGTCTTTTACTCGGACAACAGATAAACTCTCTGCAAATCCTAGGTCTGACTGAATAAATCTCGTATTTTTCTTTTGACTTATCATCATTAAGGAACGGACAAGTCATATCCATTGTTGGTGTAGCTGTCGGATAATTATGCCTGTGTTCCTTAATGCGGTGCTTCTTTATGTGCTTGTGGATTGTTGTAATTTCATCTTCTGTCATAGGAAGTAAGTTACTGCAACAATTGCCACATTGAGTACATTCTCCGTTGCAAGTCAAGTCATAAGTGCCATTATTCATATCAGCCATCATCTGTTCTAAACTTGCTGATTTCATAGGCTTACTCCTGCATAAATGGCGGTAATGCACTATCTTCTTCCTGTTCTTCGGTTACTTCTGTGGCTGTGGTGTCGATAATGTCTGATTCGTCAAAATCTACTGTGTTTGCGTTCTGCTCAATATCGTATGCAACATCCTGTTCAAGCATTTCATCGTGGCTGATTTC
>ERZ825137.3664-NODE-3664-length-16221-cov-7.370283_pt1 | contig 16221 bp, 6 predicted proteins | sample MGYA00519873_ERZ825137 | MGnify/ENA primary metagenome ERZ825137 (study PRJEB31778, sample SAMEA3449190) | human gut metagenome | biome: human gut; feature: human-associated habitat; material: faeces | place: United Kingdom | collected 2010/2012 ...
ACAGATTCATCCGGAATGGTCAGGTCGGGAAGAAGATAGTCGCCGCAGCGATGATGGGTCAGTTTCATACAAATCTCCTTTCAAACACAAAAAAGCAGTTGTAGACTTGAAGATTTTTTCTTCTTCCATAACTGCTTTTTGTATTCGGTTTTCGCACAACGACATGCAGTTTAAGGAAGATGGTTAAAACCTTCCTTTACATCATACATGCTGACTTATTATGATATGCTCAATGCTATCGGCTACGACGTTAAAGGATCCATCTACGTCTAATTTCAGATATGAAAAAATATCTTTATATGTTCTTATTCTCAAAATAGATAACTTTCTAAAAAACACCTTTTCTGTGTAAAAAACAAATCATCCCACCTTTTTCAAAGAAATTTCCGGCTCACAATCTTCGATAATTGTCATATATACAAGTGTAAACTTTCTCAACGAAATATTACATCCACAGATATATTCTGACGCAATATACAGACTAAGTTTTTGTTCAGTAGAAAGATGCGTGGTACAATCCATATCTTGATAATCTTCCGTTCTATATCCTTGCGTATACTTTTCCATTAAACTTCTTAAATAATAAGCACATAGTTCAATACTTTCATCAATATCGAGCATTTTCATCAGAAAGTTTCGAGGATTCATTTTATAATAATGTTTCGCATTCTCTACAGAAATCTGCGCAAGTCCCAATGTACAGTTATGTTTAATTACATACGACGGTAAAAATCGGCACGCTAAATACTCAATTTTCTGTTGAAACCAACTCTTTCGATTTATCAATTCAAGCATCAAGACCGTCTCCAGTAATTCCCTTTGTATTCCATTTCTTTCTGAAGCCCTATCAATCTCATAAAAATAATCTTTTACAAATTTCCCTTCAAATTTGATTTTTCGATAAGTCATGCATAAATCGGCTGCAAATGTCTTACAATCCATGTAAGGATTTGATTTTTCGCAATATTCAATTACACTCCTTACGCCTACTGGAATACACATTCCAAGTAACTGAATAATGATATTGAATCCTGTATTGTCAAATACATATACTTCTTTATTTTTCAAAATCATAGGAAGCAAAATATTAATTGAAAAGCATCCGCAGGATATAGAAAAAACAACCGATAAAATGCAGGATATAAAGTAAACAAATTTTATTTCACTATCAAAAAATGCAAATAGACGATATTGATAAATAGACGGCCATGAGCACAGAAAGCTTCCCACAGCAATCCCAAATAGAATAGTTCGTTTAGAAACGCCAATAATTTCAAATACGAAGGAAAGAAATGCTATGAACAGAAGCCTTGAAGCCGCTGCATATATTGCTTTTTTTAAGCTTTTACTATAAATAATATCCCGTACAGAATAATATGCGCTCGGAAAAATCACTAATTGAAACGGCAAAATTAATAGATATAAAAAAGCAATCAATACGCTATACACTAATTCGGAATATGAAACCACTATTTTCTCTCCTATCTCACCTTTAGCATTTATTGTATATCATATTTATGGAATTACACAATCGAATTATTCATACATTTTTTCAAGCTGAATCAACTCAACCCCTTCTTCTGCCTGCGCATCGAATCCGCTCCGCGAAATAAACGCATACCGATAACAATTCATCCCCGTCCGCCTGACCTGCTCGATTTCCTGCTGAATCACGCTCTGCGTGAGCGGTTCGCTGCGGAATTTCGCCTCATAAAAGACGTAACCATTCGGGTCTTCCGTCACGATATCGAACTCGCCGTTCGTCCGTGTCTGCGGATCATCGTAATAATACTTTCCGATTCGATCAAACGGAATCGGGAGCTTTCCCGCACGATTTTGACGAATCAGATACTGCCTGCAAATTTCCTCGAACTGGCGCGGCACATACTGCTTTTCAAAATCATCCCTGATATACCGGTCATAAAACACGTCGGAATCCATCACATTCATCTGCGAGGAATATCGGAACACATACCGATAGTAAAACAGCGAAAGATTATCCGTAATGATATACCCTGCTTTGCGCTTGTTGTTCACATCGTTAATCGGTGCTTCCTTCTTGACAACCTCCATGCGAATGAGCTTTTCCAGCACATCCGCCAACGCCGGGCTGCTGGACACATGGGACTGCGAGAGTAAATCGCTGTACTTCGAGAATCCCCGTGCCAGCGCTTCAAACACCTCGTTTGCATTGTTGATTTTGGAAATTTCCGATTTAAGGTACATCGAAACTTCATTTTCCAGCCGGGCGTCCGGCGAAGCAATCAACTCGATAATGTTCTCCCGAACCGAAAGCTGCGAATTGATGAGCCTGTTGTAATACGGAATTCCACCGAACACGCTGTACAGCCTGACCTTATCTTCATCAGAAAAAGTCGGATAAAACAGTGCCGATTCGTAATAATCCATCGGCTTCAAATCAATGGTTCGATCCACGCGCCCATACAGCGGATTCTCCCGAAGTAAAAGGGATTTCATGACATCTACATACGAGCCGCACAGGATGAGCTTCAGCGCCGATGTATCGCGATAGCGGTCAACCAACGCCTGCAAAACGCTGTCCATCCCCTGCACAACTTCGCGCAGATACGGATACTCATCCAGCACCAGGATCATCGGCTTTTCCTTCGCCGCTTCAAACAGATACGTCAGCAAAGCTTCCATGCTGTCAAAAGACGGCTTTGGGAAATGAAACGTATCCGCCAGCAGTACGGACAAACTCTCCGTGTTATTCTGTTCCGTCGTCTGTTTGCATTCAAAATAGATGCTGGTTACATCCGTTTCGCGCAGGCTCTGCTTAATCAGCTCACTTTTGCCGACGCGCCTGCGCCCATAAATCAAGCCAAGCTGCATCCCTTCATACAAAAACAGACGATGCAAATCCTTACGTTGCTTTTCCCGTCCGTAGAATTTCATTGACTCGGTCACCTCCGACTCGGTTTAGTCCGAGTTCATTATACTGTATCGAACAGCAAGATTCAATCCTCCACCAAATATTCTAGCGAGTACATTCCTTGTTATTCTTCTGAATTATCTGTCCGCAATTCGTACTGATTCATCACCGTACCTATTGCCTCCTCCATCTCACGACGTCAATTCGAGAGCAAGTCTTGACCAATATAGTGCAGCAGTAAGCATCATTGTCTGCACATAAGCACATACTCACAATTCTATCAACATGCTATTCTGATATTGGACGTTTTATCCTGAATTCACAATACAAGACTTTTATAGTTGAGTTTATGACTTCAAAAAAACCGATTTTCTACCATAACTTGTAATATAAACTCCCTTTTGTGCGCGAGTCATTGCTACATAAAGCAGGCATTTTTCCGAAGTTACTGACTCAACCTCGGAAACTGGATCCGTTTTATTGATTGCAGATGGTAATGGAATAATCCTACTGTTCGCAGCTACAATAAATACATACTTAAATTCCAGTCCCTTTACCCGATGCATCGTGGCAACTCGCAATCCATCAAAACTACGATCATCAACTTTGTTTCTCTTAATTACATAGGCGCAAATCCCAGCTTTTGTAAAAAGTGCAATGTAATCGTCAACCAGCTTTTTGGTACGTGCTACAACACATATATCAGTGAGAGAAATGCCATTTTCTTTTAGCTTCTTCACTTCATGAAGAAGGAAATCAAATTCATCATTAGCATTTTCAAAATTCTCAACTATCGGTTTTTCTCCATGCGTAAGGGATTGACATTTATCTCCAAGATCAGAATTTTCATCCAAGTCATCAAAAGAAATACCATTCAATAACGCAAAAGCGTATTTGCGAATTTCCTCTGTAGTGCGATAATTGATTTTTAATATGCTGCTACGACCGCGAACATTTATACCACACTTAGAAAGGGTAGGATGATTTCGATATATTCTCTGGTGAGAGTCACCAACTATGAAAATATCGTTTGGATGTTCTTCTCCTGCCAACGCTCTAATCAAACGATATGCATTGTCGCTGAAATCTTGCCCTTCGTCGATGATAATACTTGCATATCTTGGTTTTCTACCCGCAGATTGAAGCAGTTTGGTACTTTCATACATGGCGGTGTTTATATCACGTATCTGGTTCTCTTTCATCAGATTTTGATAGTTTTCAAAAACCTTCCAAACCTGCATTCTTTTTTTTCGATCAAGTCTAGTGCCTCGACCATTTCGGGTTGCCCTCACATATTTTTCAAGCGTGAGCGCTTCTTGTGCTATCGCAATCCTGTTCCACTCTTCTTCATAGAACGAAGTCTCAAACGGCAGATCGATGTTTGCTGACAAAACAGCTTTCTCCCAAAGGGGATTTATCACATCGTCATACCCAATCTGAGCAGAGAAACCGGACTCACGAAGAAACTGATTCACCCAGGCATCCAAATGAATGACTTCTATTCTTCGGAGTTCTTCCAAGGTACAGATTTTACGCAGATTCTCTCGGATGTCAGCCGCAAGATTAGCGGTAAAGGTAGTCACCAGAATTCTTTGCTGTCCTTCGCATTTTGATGCCAAATGTTTTGCTCTATGCATGGCAACTACAGTTTTGCCGGTACCAGCGCCACCAAGCACTCTTGCGGAACCAGAATACTCTTTCTGGACAATTTTTCTCTGCGTCGGATGAAGAAATACACGCCATTTTTCCAATGGTTCTGCCATAATTCGACGCAATTCATCTTCTCCATCAACCACAACAAAAGATTTCATACTTGTAGGAACATCTAATGCAGCCGCCAAATCTTCTCCGGAAGCAAACGTGTTCTGTTCTTCGGAAACAATCTCCAAAACTTCTTCCACAGAGAAACCTTCTGCTAACCAAGAAAGATGCTCATAAGCATCATGTGGCATAGCAGGTTCCGCTTTATAAAAATCTTCTTTACTAATAAAACTTCTAACAAGATCAAGCTGTTCCTCAGGTACACCGAGTTTAAGCAAGTCATCATCATTTGCAAGAGCAAATAGAGCAACTTCTTTAGGTGTAGATGTCTGCCCCACTACAGTTTGAACATCAAACACCTGAATAGTACCCGTTTGGGGATTGACTTCACATCGTTTACGAGCAGCCCATTGATAGGCTTCATCATGGTGATCTACCCACAAGAGCAGATATACTCCAGCTTCTTGCTGACGGACAACAATACCACGATAAGTATCATCAATGCGTACTGAAAAAATCTTCCTATCTATTCCCGAATTAAGTTTCTCATAGTTAATTCCGGGAGACCTCGGATTGTTTCGGAACTTATTTACGAACTCCGTCACCTTACCTTGAACTTGTCTCGGAAGCCGAGCAAATGCCGTTAAAAAATCCGATGAAATTGCCACCTTGACATTATCCGCCATTTAGTCATCACCTCCAAAATAGCTTGCAATATCAACATCCGCAGCATCAAGTAAACTCAGAATTCTCCATCCCAATTTTTCAAGCTTCTCCTTATCTTCAGCCTGTTCAGCAGTCATGAAACCAATCCGTTTATCAGGCCATGCAATTTCTACAGTAGCAACCACTTCTCCATCATCACCTTCAACTTCATAGCCAATGTCATCTTCATCCGGAGCCGGCACACTAGCATCTTTTGCAAATTCGACAAATGCCTTTGCATCATCATCAAACAGAAGCTCCTCAATTGCATTCCAAGCATCATCAACTGCGGTCACAGGTGCAGCAGTATCAGAATCAGTATTTACCGCAACAGGCAGTGTAAAGTAATCCATGTGGCTCATACCTACAGACGATACCGCTATAAACTCATCCGAGAATTGCATCAAGTTATAGAATCTCCAAAGTCCATTCCATTCCTGCTCATATTTATCTGTTCTATGATCCTTTTCGTCATTGAGGACAGCACAAACCGAAACAATGCCTTCCGCTTTGAGTTCAGATGCAAGAATAGCAGAATAAATTGTCAGATGTGCATTAGAACTTCTCGGAATCCAACTGCCGAATATGGTTCCAGGGAACACAAAATCGACATTAGTAAAATGTGTCTGGTCATTTACGGCTTTTACAATCATCTCCCAGTTAGTAAAAGCAAGATTGTTCTTCCTTAAGACAGGTTCTAACAGGGACAAAGAATACGCGTATGCTTGTCCCTTAAAAACGCTTTCTGCATCAGGCAGTTTAAGATATTCCAGCAGCAAATCGAAGGAAGACAACTTTGCCGGTTCAATGACATCTGCTTTTTGTTTCTTAATCATATTCTGATACATCATCTTGCCAGAAGGCATTTTTTCTGCTTCAAGTGTTGATGTGCAGAAATCGCCCTGTGGTACAAATACACTTTGAACGTCCTTGAAGCTCAGCGACCAAACACGGAAATTGCCGCTTCTGCGAATGGCTTCTCGCTTAATTGTATCATCAGAAACGATGTCTTTATGATATAGGAACCCATCTGTGAATACAGCCACTGGCTTGTGATCTGGTGCAGAAACCGGCCAGAACACAAAATCCGGCTTGCAAGCTACTGAAACACCCGAGCCAGCATCCAGAAAAACCTGAGGCTCAATTTCCCAAGCAAAGTTTTCTATTTTCACATAATAACTATGTTTTCCATTGCGAATCGTGTCGCTTACATTGGCAGCACCAAGCTTGGTGCGAATCGCCTCCATAAAGCGCTGTTCCAACTCGCTATCAAACAACGGATTGACAGAAATATCATTGATCTTATCAATCTGTTGAACATTATCTTTGCCAGAAAGAATAGATTTCAAAATTCTAATAGCCGTAGTCCTTGAAATATGACCTATCTGCTGACTCTGACGATAAGCGTACAAGCAATGATAACATCCATCTTTCTGCGGATCATCTTTGCAGGAACAATTCTCCATTACATGAAGTGCCTTCTCAAAGATTTCAATCAGAGCGTTCTTTTCATGCATCAACTGTTTCAGATAGCCCGTACCACCCGGAACAGAGTCGTAAATGACCAGATACTGCTTTCGATAATCTGCATCAGGAACAGGGGCTTCACTGACAGTTGCCCTTAGATGATCAACATTACCGAAATACTCTTTCATCCCCAACATAAATGCAGCCACAAACGATTCCATTTTCACAGAAGAAGAATCCATTGTGGTTGCCGGAACAAGAAGTCGGAGAATCTCCGTGCTGAACTCACGGTACAAGAACAGACATTCCTCATAAGCATCAGTCTGCATTAAAGCAGGCATTTTTCTTGTCTTGCAGGCGTAGCTATGGTTGGCTTTTCCGTTTTCAAATTGGATTTTGCCGCAATATTTACAGATTCTAAAGCCATTGCGTACTTCTTCGACACCGGAAACAGACAATTTTTCACCAGTCATGTCACTCTCGCCAAAGTTAATTTCACGCAGAGTTGCTTTTCGAACAAACTCATATCCAAACGGGAAATCCTCGTTGTCCATACGATATGCACAGGAAATATCGTGATCCTCATCTACGTCAACCAAGAGTTGCTTGCAGTAGAAAGTATTGCTTCGTTCATCGCTTTCATCGTTAATCAGACTCTTAGTATAGTCCATATTAGAGTAGACCATTTGAACTTTCAACATCGTTCTAACTTGTCCAGCATCAGCCCATGCAGGACTACCACATTGAGGACAAGCTGATGTATTCTTTCCAATTTCCTCAAGCCGAGCATGAGAACAATTCGGACAAAGTCTCCATCTTGCGGTCTGAGCAGTTGTCAAATCAACCTGATCTATAGTTAACTTACGCCCGTCAACATAAAAGCTATTATTAGGAGCAAACTCACTGATAGCGGAGGAAGCACTACGGCTATATTCATAGACCATCTTCTCGTATCTTTTCTTCTGAACCGGTGTTTCTTCATCCTCTTTACGATAGAGAACCGCTCGCAGAATAATACCCGCTTCAGGGAAAGCATAATTCGGAAGCAACCCCTCATCAGACAGAAAATTAAAGATATTCTTCTTGCCAATTTCCTGAAGAACCGTAAGCAGTGCTGCTTCTTCACGCTTCAATTCCTTGATTTCTTCATCATAGGAACTATCTTTTGGCTTATTTTCCAGAGCATGAATCATGGCTTTTAGAGCATCTACGCTTGTTTTCAGCGCATCCTGTTGCTTTTTCAAATCCTCGAATGCATCCAGAATTTTGACATACATAGGACTGTTATTAGCATCTTTTCCTCTGGCGAACATTTGAAGTTCTTCTCTTGCGCTATCATCGAGGTACGCTGCAAACATTTGCATGAAGGAATTCAACTGACGAGACAACGTGCTTTGCACATAATTCAAGAAGTTGAACGGAAACATATCATCTGGGCGAGCATCCAGTTTTTTCAGAACAATACCAACTTTATCAGGAATAGCGCCATCAGGAATTCCTTTTTTAACCCAAGAATCCATGCAAAAAGCAACAAACTGCCTTTCTAGAACAGCAGATGCTCGAAGAAAGATTTTAGGTGGAGTGACCTCGCCGGCAATCATCTCCAAAGGATCAGAATAGAAATACAAATCATGGGGTCTTGCATTCGCAACAGCCAAAGTCAGTGCATTACCATCCTTACGACCTGCACGACCAGCTCTCTGTAAAAACTGACTCTGAGCTGGTGGCATACTGCACAGGATAACCGTAGACAAATCACCAATATCAATACCCATTTCCAGGGTTGGAGTACACGATAAAACATTTGGGTCCCAAATCTTCTGAGTATCTTTACCACGCTTAAAATCAATTTCAAGCTGCTCTCTATTTGGACGCTCTAATAAACCAGTATGTTCCCTTGCGTTGATACGAACTAAATCACCAGCACTGTAAAGGCGACCATAATAATTGATTTCGCCTGTATCATATTTTTCAAGGAATCCACCACAGGTAGTCCTTTGGCAAGGCGCACCAACCCAAAGCTCTGCATTTTCCGCTGCAATAGCATATACAGAACCGCATTTATCACAACGCATCTGCATCACATCATCTGTGATAAAGACGCGTTCCTTATTTAATCCGCAAATCTTATAGTTTACCGAAGAAGGAACCAGAGATATTAGATTTCTCTTTACAGCTTCGTCCAGAATGAATTTGCTGATTGCCCGAAAGTTGCTGTCTTCCACCATCAATTCATTACAGCAAGAAGCAATCCAATCTACATACTTATTAGCGGAAGGCGAGTCAAATTCAAAGGAAGATCGACCATTGCCAATATGCTCAGCAATAAAGCGGAGAGTGTTTCGCCCCGATTGACGACCAGGCAGCCAACGATTCCTGTCGTTTGACAGCATATAGCCATTACCATCGTTCCTAGTGTATTCGTCGAACACTTTATCCTCAAAAGCACCATTTGTGCGCATTAAGTTCAAGTACCCGATGACCATGCGTTTGAACGAATCCAATCTTTCAGTGGTCAACACGCCAAGTTCGTTGATCGTTCTTTCTTGTACAGCATCAGCAATCTGAATGATATCTTCTGCAATAAAGGAAATAACAGAGCAATTAGACTTTTCAAGCGTTCGCCCAATGTTACCGGCAAGACCAAATTCAAGCATGATTTCGTATTTTATACGCTGCTCTACTTCATATACCAAAATTTGTGCCTGCTTATCCTTGCCCAAGCTGCGCTTCTCAACCATATCTTCATAGGCTTGTTTCCAAGTTAAATTAGGCGCAATAAAAAAACTCACAAACTGCTCATCAGTCATGTGCTCATGCCAATACTCTATAAAACCATTCTGAAAATCTGCAAGGTTTTGACCAGAACCCTTCTCGGTACAGTATTTTTGAATAGCAGTTCTAAGGCCAAAGCGCCATGTTCTTGAATTGAAAAAGCCCGCTCTGTGTGCAGCATCCTGAACATTATCCGAGAATGCCAATGTCTTTTTGTCATCGTTAAACTTGGACGCAAACATTTGAGAAAGGCTTGCGCTAATTTCTGTTGCGCTGCGAAGACCCATCAACGAAAGACCGCGACGGCTACCACAACAGGGGCAAACATATTGCTTGTGGTTCTTAGTACCAGAAGTCTTGATCGGATTGGGAATCATTACATCAACCATTTCGGCACCGCAGTTGAAGCATTCATCTGTCCCATCCTCGCCAAGTTTTACTTGCAGACAATCGGGGCAAATTCTTGCAGGAATCATCCCTGAAATGCGTTCATCGTGAGAGTGAGGAAACATCATCACGATTTTTTCATCTGCACGGAAATATAGATTGTAGAACGATTCGAGATTTGTCATGGTGGCATTGCTGCGTTCGTTGAGTACAGACACCCAACCCGTAATACCGCAATCGCGGCAGTTTACAACAGGAAGATACTGCTTTGCCTGTTGCTTATTCAAATCATTCGCGATCTCATAGGTGATCTCATCCGGATCCACCTTCGCAACCACGCGACGAAGCTCACGCATCCAGAGCTGAACCTGAACATTCAAAAATGGACGTAACCTTCCTGCTTTGCCTGTTCTCGCATGAGAAATTAAAGCAAAGAGGGAATTGATCACTACAGTAGCATCAGGCAGATCTTTCAAATCCGGGTAATGGATATTCAGCTCTTCTGCGATTTTAGAGGCTTGATAATATGCACCACCGGTCAGGTTGATCACCGATTGCATGAAGCTGTGATGCATCAGCTCATATCCAAGCTGGATTCTCCCTTCATCGTCAAGGACATCAAAAGAGAAGTCCGGAAACCAATCTTTTACTGCGCTCTGCAAGTAAGCAGAAGGCTCATCTTCCTCAGACAATTTTTCCAATTCTATAAGCCTGTTCTACTGTTGGCAGCGCAAATTCCGTCACTTCAGCACCCGCAAAAAACTCTTGCGCACTCAAACGATCTTCTGTGATAATTGCGTCCTTGTCAAACGGCTCACCAAAGATTTCTTCTGCGTAGTTCAGAATATTACTATCGTTTTCCTTTGAGCCCATCGTTGCCGATGTACCGACACAGCACAGGTATCCATCATAGATGCCCAGGCGTCGTTTCAAACGACGAAGCAAACAAGCCAAATCTGTGCCTTGCGCTCCATCGAATGTATGCAACTCATCGACCGCGATATATTTCAGAGTTTCAGGTTCATTATCCCTCCACAAGAGAGCATCTTTCGGGCGCACCAGCAGATAGTCCAGCATTTTGTAGTTGGTCATCAGAATATCCGGCGCGTTGTTCAACATGGTTTCATGGTCTGTAATAACGCCATGTTCACTCATCATACGGGCAGGTGTATGTTCTTGTCCACCAACATACATACCGACAGACACATTTCCACGGAGTTCTTCGCTTCCATAGATCAACTCCGCAATACGTTTAGCCTGATCCGTCGCCAGGGCGTTCATCGGATAAATAATCAGAGCTTTTATTCCTCGCTCACCGCGATGCTGATAGCAATATTCCAAAATCGGATAAAGGAAACACTCTGTTTTACCGGAACCAGTACCCGTTGCAACTAACGTGGATCTACCATCATCTCCGGTCAGTCGCTCAAAGGCTTTTTGCTGATGCACATAAGGAAGATATGCAGGATGAATTGCTTCAAAACAAGTTGGCATTTCCGCTGCCACACGGAACGGAAGGCGCACAGCAACATAAGGCTCATGGTAAACAGAGCCTTTATTCGCCAGCATTTTCTGTACGGAACCTTTGAACGGTTCATTGGTCATCGGGAATGTGGTTTCGATATAATCCCCAATGCCTTTCTGTAATTGTTTAGCAAGTATGGATGGTAACATACTGCAATCCTCCTAAATATTTTATGATTATCCGATGCGTTGAATTTTCTGACCATTATAGGTGAGGCCGCATTTAGACGCTGCTAAACAAACCTTTCCTGCACATTTATTAAGCTGGCATACCGCTGTCTGAACTTTCGCATCGTCTGCGACAGTCAATGCTTCCTGCTCCGCGTCCTCTTGAACATTTGTTTTTCCAGACGGCATCATGTACACCTGCTCATAATTTCCTCTCAACGCAGGAATTTCAGCAGTGGTCTTTTGGGCTTGTGCTGTATACAGGGCCGCTTCAGCTCTCAATTTTTCCGCCTCTGCCTTTTCTTTTTCTGCCTGAGCATCTGTCAATCTCGCACTCGCTTCGATTTGCTTTATTTCAGCATCTGTTTTTTTACGATTATGATGATCATTTATCAAGATGTTCACTGATGAGATGATAGCTGCAATTCCCGAAGCAGTAGTGCCATCCGTACCTTTGATTTTACCCATAACTATTTTTGCGACTGCACCAACTGAAATTACTGCAACTGGAATGTGGGGGAGAATCATTTCAATAAAGCCGGGTGAACCAACCGCGGTCTTGATGCTCACTCTATCACGAAAACTATCCATTCCATATAGCTTTGCTATTTCATCCATAATGTCGAGAAGACCTGCTTGCAACTCAACATTGTATGCAAGACTTAATTCTGACTGACTTGCCTTATGAAATGAGATATGTACAGCATCCCCTGAAATATATACAGGGAAAAGATTGCGAAAAATAAGTCGGGCTTCCTCTGTGATATCAGAGATAGTTTGCTGTGCTCTTAGCGCTCTAAACAGATAGATATCCTGCCATGAATCTACTACCTTTAACCACTCGACGGATCTCTTGTGGCTATAGTCACACTTAGCGTAGTCATCGGACTGTTGTTTGTGGCATACCGTCTCCACAATCGACCCAATTTTTCCAATGGCGACCTGCTTCCCTCCTGATGAAGGAATTACAACGAGATCGTTTTCTTTCATTCTGTTATAGAAAGTATCCATTTGCCCAAGTATTAAGCCGGGGCGTTTTTCATCCGGGTATAGGCCTTCTATTTTTTCCTTCTTGCTGTCATAGGAGATGCTCTTATCAGTAATCAAATCTGGGCTGACTTGTTCCCAGCCAAGGCCTATAAAATTGTTGACCTGAAAGTCAAAATAGAACCTTCCTGCTTTCGTTCTAAAAAACCAAACTTTTTGCTCATCTCCGATGACGGGAATATTAAATTCAGCTGCAAACAAAGAGATTAAGTCCAATACAAGCACCTCCGTAATTGTTTTTTATTTCCCGTACTTCTCCTCAAAGAACTTCCAAGCAGTCTCATAGTCCCGTTCCCGGTCACAGCGATCAAACGGGGCAACATACTCAATGGTGCGCTCCACCGGGCCGCCGGGCATGGTATCATCCATAATCGTGCGATAGAACTTCTTTCCGGCAGGGGCATCCTTCATGTTCAGCTCAAACTCCTTCCGGTCGAAGCCAACCCCCACAAGGCTGCGGTTGTTGGTAAAGGTAATTCGACCGTTGGCATCGTACCATGTATCCGCTTCATAGTTTTGCAGAACAGGGAACTGGATGCGGTAGATGGTTTTCAGCTGCTCCAACGTCATCCCGAGAGCCATTGCTGTCAGTACGTCGATTTCAACCAGTGCCTGACGACGCTCGTAGTCGGTGCGCAGCGGGGTATCCCAAGTCCACTCCGAAGTTAAAGTGCTGAAACGAGTGTTAGAAAGACGTGGGTCGGATTTTGACCAAGTAGTGAAAGACCAGACAACATTCCAGCATTTTTTCCAAAGTGGAGCGTAGTATTCATTAAGTGAATTAAGCAGTAAAGTGGTAAGGATAATGCGGACACTATAAATGCTGCGGATAATCGGAAGGCCGCCTAAAACGCCGATGCCTCCAGAGCCCTTTCCAGTTGCTTTTATGTAGAAATCATACGGAATAGATTCCATCAGACCACTCATTAGTGCTGTGTCAACATCATTTTTGAAGCCGAGTTCGTAAACAGCGTGAACATGGCCGACTTTCGGCGGAATAATAGCGGACATTAAAGTTCGTTCTCCGCCTTGATTAAACATATTTCGCATAGCAATGCGGTAGCTGTAATAGTTTTTACAATTCCATGGGGTTAGTGGTGCACGTTCCTCATATTCTTCGGGCGCACAATATGGCTGATAATTACAACGTTGTAAATATGAATCGGATATTGAAGTTAAGTCGATATTATCATAATCGGAGTTAAGGAGACAAATGCTTCGAGATGTTTTGAAGCAAGGATTTGCAACTGCAATATGAGGCCCCGAAATAATCATATCGGTGAGACTTTCTGGAAAATGTACATTTCGAACCATCGTGCCATCTTTTTGTGCATTTGTTTCATGCCACATTTCTGAGCCAAAGATTTCGTTTTTTATATCAGAAATGTACTGCGTTTGATTTGCGATACAACTTAAGACTCTAATTAAACTTTGAACGTGTAAAACAGGAAGCCGTGCCTGTTGCCATTTGTCATTTCCATCAAACAGCTTTGCAAATACTGCTAATTCTTTTTTCGTAACATGAATGATTCTATCAGGGTGTCCCTTTACGTTCCAATCACCGTTTTCATCCTTAATACCCGGTATCGTTGCAGTAGCGTCTCCTTCGTAACACTCTACGATGCTTTTAGCATCGTAGAGATTACTGATGGTGTCGAAAGACACCATCAGTGGACCACCATACACATTCAAACTGAATTGTGTATGGTGGTCCACTTCGGGAAAAAGCTTCCTCTCATTTGCAAACTGAAAATGATAACGCAAACGAGGATACAGCTTTTCCCGAAGTGCACCACCCTTCGGGTCGTCGTAGACGCCCTCAGGGTGTACAAAAGCGGCAACGCCGCTTTTACCGCTAAACATCCAAGACTGCGGTAAAAAGCACTTGAACAAATTCGTCTGTTGTCCCTTCAAATCTGCATAATTTTGTACTGCGTTTAAGAAGGCTTGTTCACCAGACAGCATTTCATATTCCGAAAAATACATTTTTCGTGTTACTGTATTTTCCAGTGCCTCTGCTCGTTTATGCGTTGTTTGTGTAGCGGTCAGTTTCTTTACTGCGAACATCGGATGCGTATCAGAAAGTACACTCTGCTCGTTCCACTCAATTTTAATCCACGGCGGATTACCAATAATCAAATCAAACCCGCCACGCTCCGCAAACAAGTCCGCAAATTCCAGTTCCCAGTGCATAAACTTGTTCTGTTCCGCAATTCGTGCGGCCAAATCCAGTCTTGGATTTTCCTTGCGCAGGCGAGGAATATCGACAACGGTATCCATGCCATAGGTGTCGATCATGTCCAGGGCCAGCTGCTCCATTTCGGTAGGGAAGAACGTCATCTGGCCGCCCTTCACGGAATCCGTAACTTTCACGGAGTCCATCGTTCCCTCAAGGATCAGGGACATATCAAACAGGAACTCGCTTCTGGTAGGAAGCAGCTCCGCCTGGTCAATGGGCCAGAACCACAGGGCGCACCAGTAGTCCATGGCAAATTTCAGCCGTGCATAGGGGCCGGCATTTTTCATGTGTTTGCTCTTATAGAGTTCGCTGAAGATTTTGTCCTTCTGCCGGATCGTGGCATGGGAATCCTCTGCATCATCGGTATAGCCAAAAATCGAGAGGGCATCCTGGGTCTTTGCCCCCACTTCTTTCCGAAGGCTTATCTGGGCTTCCCACAGTGCATCAATAGCGGCAGAGAGGCGCAGGAAGGTAATGGCCTCATCCTCGGTGACAGGGCCGGTAAACTTCTTGTTCCAGTCTTTCATCTTCTTGATGTTTGCAGGCTCCAACTGCTTGATGACTTTATCGGAGTAGCTGCACATTCCCGGGTCACCCAGCAGGAAATGGTAAATCTGCTTTTTCGGCATACGCTTTGTACCCAAAGGCAGCCGCTCCGGCTCCATCTCATACCAGCGCAGCCCCTTTGAGGTGGATTGTGCGTTTTCAATGCGGTACACCTGCCGCCTTGCACCGATCAGGGAGTTTCCGTTCACCAGCTGGGTGCCAAACCAAGGCACAAAGCCACCCTCGTAAATGGTGTTCAGCCACAGGGAAACCTCTGCCAGTTCAACCGCCACAGGGTTCAGGTCAATGCCATAAACATTGCGGTCGGCAATGAACATTTTGACCTTCTGCAGCTCATCAAACCGCTTTTCATAGCTGATGATCTGGCCGGTTTCTTTCTCCTTGCGGGAAAGATAGGCTTCTGCCAGCTGATTGATGGCTTCGTTCAGGAAGGCCGCACTGCCCATTGCGGGTTCGCAGATGGTCAGCTTGAGAATTTCATCCGCGGTTTTTCCCTCAAGAAGCTCCTTCAGGGCATACTTGACCAGGCACTTGGTCAACACCTCCGGCGTGTAGTAGGATGCGGATTTTTCCCGCTCTCTGCCTGCCAGACGGTAAATGAACGTGCCTTTTTCATACATGCGGAGCTTGTCTTTTTTCTCCCCGGATTCATAGCGGACACGCTCATCCTCTGCATACTGGTCAAGCT